>Ga0315338_1000467_pt1 | contig 91690 bp, 92 predicted proteins | sample ASW8metaG_FD_204518 | JGI IMG/M metagenome (GOLD analysis project Ga0315338, IMG submission 204518) | Ammonia-oxidizing marine archaeal communities from Monterey Bay, California, United States - ASW #8 | ecosystem: Environmental > Aquatic > Marine > Coastal | place: USA: California | collected...
CTGGATTAGATAAAATTCAGTTGTCGCCAGGCCTCATAAACAATGATAGAAACTGCATTGGCCAGATTAATGCTCCGACCTGCTGATTTCATAGGGATTGTTATAGAATCATATTGATCAATAATTTTTTGAGGTAGGCCTGTGGTCTCGGGGCCAAAAATAAAAACATCCCCTTTTTCATAGTTTAAGTCAGAATACAATTTTTTACCCTTGGTTGATATGGAATAAACTGAACGATAATTTATTTTATTAAGACAGGTATCCAAATCTGGCCAAAGGTTATAATCTGTATTTTTTATATAATCCATCCCTGCCCGGCGTAGTGATTTTTCATTAATAGAGAATCCTAGAGGTTCAATAAGGTGTAGATGAAAACCAGTATTGACCATAAGCCGAATGATATTGCCAGTGTTTGGGGGAATTTTGGGTTTATAGAGAATAATGTGTAACAATTATAATGAATTTATATTAAAACTGAATAATATTCTTTATACCATTTTATAAATTTTGGTATTCCTTTATTAATTGTTGTAATTGGATTATAGCCTAATTTTTCAATTGATTTTTTTATATCAGCTAAACTTTCCTTAACATCTCCTAGTTGCATAGGTAAATATTCAATTTGGGCTTTTTTACCTAGGTTTTTCTCAATAATATCAATTAACTCCATTAAACTTTCGCTTTTTGAATTACCAAGGTTAAAAATTTCGCATTTATAATTTTTTTTAATTGCGGAACGGGTACCTCTTATTATATCATCAATATAGGTGAAATCTCTTTTCATATTTCCATTATTAAAAACTGATATAGGTTTCCCATCTATAATTTTCTGCGTAAAAATAAACATTGCCATATCTGGTCGGTACCAAGGTCCATAAACCGTAAAATATCTTAGGCCTGTAGTACACAGATCATATAAGTGAGAATAAGAATATGCAATAAGCTCATTGGCCCTTTTAGTAGCACCGTAAAGTGAAACCGGTTGATTGACTCTATCATCCACACTATATGGCATTTTTTTATTGGCACCATAAATGGATGAACTGGAAGCATAAATAAAATTTTTTACTTTATTATTTCTACATAATTCAATGATATTTAAAAAGCCTACAAGGTTTGAATCCATGTAGTTGTAAGGATTTTCTATGCTGTAGCGGACTCCTGGTTGGGCGGCGAGGTTAACAATTTTTTGAGGATTAAATGATTGGAATGATTTGGTAAGAGATTCTCTGTCTGCGATGTCCACTTTGTTAAATAAAAAACTTTTAAATTGTTTTAGTTGTTCAAGGCGAGCTTGCTTCAGATTAGTATCGTAGTAATCATTCAGATTATCTATACCTAAAACTTCATATCCATCTTCCAGAAGAGATTTACATAGATGATAACCAATAAAACCAGCTGCACCTGTAATAAGGATTTTACTAGAATCCATTTATTTTGAACAAATTAATTTGAATTTTAAAATTTACTCTGACTTTCCTTGTGCAACAACTGCAGCTACTTTTTTGTCAATTATTTCTGGATTACCTAAATAATAGTGTTTAATTGAATTTAGTTCATCATCCAACTCATAAACTAAGGGTACTCCAGTAGGAATATTTAATTCAACAATTTCTTCATCAGAAATTTTATCCAAATATTTAACCAAAGCACGAAGAGAATTTCCATGGGCTACAATCAGTACCCTTTTGCCAGATTGCAAGCTGTGCGCGATGGTTCCATGCCAATATGGGAGAAATCGATTCACAGTGTCTTTCAAGCATTCTGAGGCAGGAAGTTCAGAAGGACTGAGGTTACTGTATTGATTATTAAAACTAGGGTGTCGTTCATCATCTAATTCCAAAGGCGGTGGTGGTATGCCATAACTGCGCCTCCAGATAAGAACTTGTTTATTACCATACTTTTGGGCTGTCTCTACTTTATTCAGTCCCTGGAGTGCGCCGTAATGCCTTTCATTTAGTCGCCAGTTGTACTTGATCGGAACATCTACCAAATTCATTTCTGCTAAACATAAATTCATCGTTTTGATGGCCCGCATTAAAACGGAGGTATATACTAAGTCAAAGGTATAACCTTCTGCCTTAAGAATTTGTCCTGATGATTTTGCTTCTTCAATCCCTCGCTCGGTAAGATTAACATCGGTCCAGCCAGTAAAACGGTTTTCTAGATTCCACTGGCTTTCACCATGTCTCAATAAAACAAGTTTCTTTGTTCTCATAAAATTATTTTGTTACGTGATATTTTTTGTACCAACTAATAAAAAAAGATATCAAAAAATATAAACTATGATGATCTCTGCCAAACTTTAAGTTGCTTAACTCCCAAATCAATCTCACTTTTTTATTCCCAGTCTCTCTTGATTGTATGTCCCATCCTGAATCTTTCGCCACCATGATTCATTATCCAGATACCACTGGATCGTTTTCCGAATACCCGATGCAAAAGTTTCCTTTGGTGACCAACCCAATTTATTATTGATTTTAGTCGCATCAATGGCATATCGAAAATCATGCCCTGGACGATCCGTAACAAAAGTAATTAAATTATTATAGGATTTACCACCACTTCTCGGCTTCAGTTCATCGAGGATTGAGCAGATGGTATTTACAATATCAATATTTGAAATCTCATTATTCCCGCCAATATTATAGGTTTCTCCAATAGTACCATTTCGCAGGACAGAATAAATCGCGTCATAATGATCTTCAACAAAGAGCCAATCCCGGATATTTAGTCCTTCACCATAAATAGGCAGCGGCTTCTCATCGATACAGTTGGTAATCATGAGAGGGATGAGTTTTTCAGGAAATTGATAAGGACCGTAATTATTGGAGCAGTTGGTAATTAAAGCCGGGAATCCATAGGTGCGTGTCCAGGCCCTTACAAGGTGATCGGAACCGGCCTTTGATGCAGAATAGGGCGAACTGGGGTCATAAGGGGTGGTTTCTGTGAAAAATCCGTCGTCTCCGAGGGAGCCAAACACCTCATCTGTACTCACATGCAAAAATCTAAAACTGCTTCCTGCTTCCTTCTTCCTTCTTCCTTGCCAGTACTCAAGTGAAGCCCCCAAAAGTACAGCAGTTCCTATTACATTCGTTGTAACAAACGTCATGGGCCCATCAATTGACCGATCCACATGAGATTCAGCGGCAAAATGAACGATGGCATCGGGATGGAAATCAGAAATAGTACTGGAGATCAGCTCAGCATTACAAATATCACCCTGGACAAAAGTATAACGCGGATCATTCTCGACATCAGAAAGGTTATTAAGATTTCCCGCGTAAGTGAGTTTATCCAGATTAAGAATTGTATTCTGAGTGGTATTGATTTGCTGAAGCACAAAATTGCTTCCGATAAATCCACATCCTCCGGTAACCAGTATTTTCATATTATCCTATTACTGCTCTCCTCTGTCATAGGGGAGAATTAAAGAGGGCCCCATAATAATGTGACTCCCTCATTAACTAAATTGTTGAATTCACCAACTGAATTATGAATACAAAATTAAACAGAATTTGGTTCCATCAAAAATTGAATTATGTAGTTCGCGTTTTAATAAAGATATGAATCCGTTCCGATGAAGCTCCGGGCAAAACTGGAAGAATAAGGGAGATTTCCAATTAACTGAGTGATAAGGAAATTCAATTGCCCCGTCACAGATCGCGGGGGCTTGAGAAATATTAACCAGGTCGGGGTTTTAACACCCATCCTAACTAACCAAAAAAATATACCCAATTATTTGGACAATATCGAGAATTATATTCACAAAATATTTACAATATTAGGGTTGTTTATATGTATTTGTGTATCTTAAGCTTTCATACGAGGATATTTATAATAACAAAAAGATGAGGAAAAGTGATTCATATCACATCTGCAATCTCCACGTGCACTGTATTTTTGTCGCTGGTGTACCCGGTTATTTTAAATGTTTTATTAACGTAGAAAAAAACGATCCGCGGGCTTATGTCTAACTGTTGGAGTACGTATTAACTTATAAAACATGCCTTGCGCAGTTCCAAAAATGGGACTGACAGGGCGGAGCCATGAAAAAAGGTATGAATTCATAGAAAATAATCTTATTTTCCTACATATTGAGATAAAATCATGATAAACAAATATAAACAAATTGTGTATGTTCTCTTTGTGAGTGCCTTTGCATTAGGGTATGGGCAGTCCATTCAGGAATTGCAAAATCTTAAGGCGGAATATGAGAAGTCTCAGAAGGGTCAGAAGCAGCTGCAACTCCCAACCGGTGTAGATGTGGGTGTTGATCCCACCACAGGTTTGCCGCGCCAAGCCCAGATTGTGCCATATCAACCTATAGAAATTGCTGAAGATTTACCAGAGATGGGCCTAAAGCATTTCGGCTATGATTTCTTTACACGGCGCGATACCGTTGCATTTTGGGAAAACCTGCCCACTCCGGTCAATTATTTGTTAGGCCACGGTGACGAATTGGTTATTTCCCTTTGGGGTGAAACCCAACTTCGTGAAACATATACTATCTCGCGCGATGGCACGATCTATGATGAAAAAGTCGGACTCCTGAATTTAACAGGGAAATCAATAAACGTAGCGCGGCAATACCTGAAAGATCAATATGGCCGGATATATGCCACATTGAAAGGGAAAAAATCCACAACATTTATGGATGTATCCCTTGGGGAACTTCGCTCAATAAATGTGAATTTTGTGGGGCAGGTCAATTATCCAGGTGTATACCCCATTCACCCCTTTTCCACAGTAATTACCGGCCTCATCCAAGCCGGAGGAGTGGATATAACTGGGTCTTTGCGTAAAATAAAGATAAAGCGTGATGGGTCAACTGAATCCACGGTGGATCTTTATAATTATTTCATCAATGGTGAAGTTTCGTCCAATATTCAATTAAGAGATCAGGATATCGTGGTTATCCCGCCCCGATCATCAGTGGTAGAAATTGACAGTGCCGTAGTGAATCCTGGGATCTATGAATCCACCCCTGGGGAAACAATTTATGATATGATCCAGTTTGCTGGGGGACAAAAACATAATGCATCTGAAACGGTAGGTATTCATAAGATCAAACCGAAGGCAGAAAGAAAAAATGGGTTAATCTACGAAGCCCATTACGTGACCTTTGAAAGCACCAAATTAATCCCCGCCAACAATATCGATCATATTGATGTCCGTCATTTATTTCGTGAATCCCAGCAGGTAGAGATCATTGGCCAAGTAAAAGTTCCCGGTAGTTACCACTATTATAATGGCATGACATTTAAAGATTTAATTGTTTTAGGAGGCGGTTTTGATGATTCCACTTTCTGGAAATCCGTTTATCAGAATCAGGCAGAGATCATCCGTCGTAATCCGCAAACGCGCTATGATGAAGTCATCAATGTAAATTTATTAGAAATTGTGAACGGTGATGGAAAAGCTGATATATTTCTTCAAAACCTGGATAGGATAGTAATTCATGCCAATTTGAATTATTTCGAAAAAGAAAATGTCCAGATTTTGGGCGAGGTAAGAATTCCCGGGGATTATCCCATTTTACAAAATGGTGAATCACTTCAATCTTTGGTAAATCGTGCCGGTGGGTTTACGGATAAATCATTTGAAGATGGTATTGAGATCTATCGGGGTTCCCTCCGTGTGGCGTGGAAGAACATGGATTTACCCCTTATGGCTGGGGATAGTATAGTTGTGAGAGAAAAACCGGGAACCGTGTTTGTTACCGGTGAAGTGTATAACCCGGGACTTATTGAATTCAACTCGGGTAAATCGCTTAAAAATTATATCGATCTCGCCGGTGGGCCCACCAAGGATGGTGATAAAAATGATGTTATTGTCATTTATGCCAATGGAGAAGTGAAACCAAAAAAGCGATTTAGCTCACCAAAGGTCAAAGATGGTTCAACAGTCATTGTAAATGTAAAAGAATCGACAGAGCCCTTTGATCCGACCAAATTTGCGAACACAACTTTATCGCTTCTTTCCTCGTTAGTAACTATTATTGTCCTCTCAAAACAACTTTGATGCGTAACGAGTTACGTGTGAAGAGTAATGAGTTAACAGTGAACAACATAATTTTCAATTGAAAATAATAATTATTCAATTCAGGAAGTTCATAAAAATATAATGGAAGCGTGGCGTGTTAGGAGAAGGATGTCTAACAGGAAGAAGTCGATATATTCGACTTCAGCTAAGGGTGTGAAAATAAAGCCATCCATAATTTTAACTTTAGTCGTGATCGGTTGTTTTTTTCATTTTCGCGTTTCTTCGTGTTCTTTGCGGCTATTCCCCAATTAACATATGAATCTACTCACCACTCATCACCAGTCACTCATCACCAGTCACTCGTCACTCGTTACTATCTAATGAACTTCAGTGAATTAGAACAATCGATGTCCTCCCGCGGTATCGCTTCCCTTGCTGATATCGCCCGAGCCTTAAACACCACTCCTCAGGCTGTTTCAAACTGGAAGGCCCGCAACCAAGTCCCCTACCATGTGGTAGCAAAATTGAGCCAAATTCCTCCAGTTGGTAACCCCCCCATAGACGATAACGATTCTTCAATCAAAAATCAAACCCCTCCTCACTACTCACCATTCACGATGGAAGAAGATCCGATCTCCCTCTCCGACATCCTGATCACTCTCGCCGAGCAACTCAAAGTCATCGTCTTAGTCCCCTTCATCACCGTCTTCCTTACATTCACCTATGTTCAATTCATCCAACAGCCTCAGTATGTTAGTTGGGCCACAGTACTTCTGCCTTCGGGCGGTAGCGCTAACGTAGGCGGCCTTGCTGGATTGGTTTCACAATTTGGGGTCAATGTACCAACTGGCGGTTCAGCAGATCTTTCCAGTCCATCCTTATACCCAGAATTGCTTCGTAGTCGGACTTTTGCAGAAAAAATTCTGGATAAAAAGTTTTATACCAATGAATTTGGTAAAGAATTATCCCTTTTAGCCATTTTGACCCATGGAAACGATCCTCCAACAATTGGGCGAAATACATTAATAACAACCGCATTAATGTCTCTGGGAGGAATCCTTGAGTTTGACAAAGACCCTGAGAGCACATTTAGTGTAATAAAGGTAACCGCAAGCGAACCAGTGTTTGCAAAACAATTAGCAGAAGTTGCCTTGGCTGAATTAGAAGCTCTCAACCGTTTTTACAAAAGCCAGACAGTTAATGAAAAAATAAGTTTTATATCAAACCGTATCGCTTCTGTGGAAAATGATCTTGAAATTTCCGAAACACGGTTAAAAGAATTCAAAGAAAGAAACCGCCAGATTTCATCCCCCGCTCTTCAACTTGAACAAGAGCGCTTAGTTCGGGATCTGGAAATTCAAAAAGGAATATACTTAACCCTCAAGCAGCAGCTTGAACTGTCCAAAATCGAGGAAGTCCAGGAAGCTTCCATTGTGCAGGTCTTGGATAAACCGCAAGTACCATTGATCCCATCAAATAAGAAACTGAAGCTCAATGTTATAGTCGCGGGCATTTTGGGTATTGGTCTCGGCATAACGATCGGTTTCATCCGTGCCTATGTAGATAATTCTGATATGGATGAGCGAAAAAAACTCCGACGTGTAAAACATTTATTTAAGAAAAAAATAAAAGATATTTTTCAGGATCGTCGCATCTCTGGTATTGTAAGTGGGCTAATGTTAATTGGTTTGCCTTTATTTTTAGGCTACGAGTCCAAAAACCCTGTCTTTTTCGGCATGTATTCAGCAAAATTGATGTTGGTGAATACAGTTTATGTCTTTGTGCTTCTTAGTTCCATCACACTCTTCATTTATCTGACTAAAAGATCAAAAAATTAATCAACTATTGTATTCACTATTCACTGTTCATAACTCATTAAATAATGAACAATCTAGAATCTAAAAACTTGCCTGTCCGACCGGAATCCGAATTATCGGATGAAGGCGGGTCCGGCGCCTGCCCGTCCGTAGCGGAGCATAGGCGGGTAGCAATTGGCAAATTGCGTAGACAGATTCAAAAGCATCAATCAATAGTCGGCGTTATAGGACTCGGATATGTCGGTTTACCGTTGGCTATCCGCTTTTATGAAGAGAGTTTCAAGGTCGTTGGTTTTGATATAGATAAAGAAAAAGTTAATATGTTGAATAGTGGCAAATCTTACATCAAGCATATTAAAGAATACAGCATCACTTCAATGGCAAATAACGGTTTTACTGCCACGACGGATTTTAGTGAAATCTCAAACGTAGATGTCATCATCCTTTGCGTCCCCACGCCACTCGGTGTCCACAATGAACCAGATTTAAGCTTTATCCACGGCACGCTTGAAAATATAAAACCCTATTTACGTGAAAACCAGATTTTAATTTTAGAAAGCACCACCTATCCCGGCACCACAGAAAAGATCCTCGTTCCTTTTATCAACTCCATCCAAAATCAAGAATCCAAAATCAAAAATCTAAAATTCACTCTTGGAGTGAATTTTTACCTCGGTTATTCACCTGAACGCGAAGATCCCGGCAACAAAAATTTTACCACCAAAACCATCCCCAAGGTTGTCAGCGGTTTTACGGAAAACTGCCTAGAATTAACAAAAGCTTTATACGATCAAATCATTGATCAAACAGTTCCTGTCTCATCCCCAAAAGTAGCGGAAATGACTAAGATCCTGGAAAACATCCACCGAGCAGTGAATATCGGCCTGATAAATGAACTCAAAATAGTAGCAGATAAAATGGATATTGATATTTATGAAGTCATTGATGCAGCTGCTACTAAGCCATTTGGATTTACACCATATTATCCTGGACCAGGATTAGGTGGCCACTGTATTCCAATTGATCCATATTATCTTTCATGGAAAGCTAATAAAATTGGCGTCGATACTAGATTTATTGAATTAGCAGGACAAATAAATACTGAAATGCCAAAATTTGTTTTAGATAAGGCTTCTATGGCTTTAAAAAGCCAAGGTAAATCAATTAAGAATAGTAATATTCTTGTACTTGGTCTAGCATACAAAAAAAATATAGATGATACACGCGAATCCCCCTCACTAGAAATAATTAAAATGCTTATTGATTTAGGAGCTAAAGTAAAATATTCTGATCCGTATTTGCCAAAAACACCTAAAACTAGAAAGTATAATTTTGAAATGGAAAGTGTTGATATCTCAAAAAAAGTAATTAATGAATATGATTTGCTATTACTTTGTACTGATCATGATGACTTTGACTATGAGTTGATAAAGAATAAGGCTAAACTAATCTTAGATACACGAGGCAGATTCAAACCTTCAAATAATGTCTTTAGAGCATAATATTAAAATGAAAAAAATATTTATAAAAAGTATTGTGAAACAGTGGGAAAGATTGAAGGTTTAGAAATGGCTGTCATCTCAGACTATGCTGGCAATAATCACTGGATGAACCTAGTACAGATTGAAAGTGAAATATATGGTAAAGATAAAGAAGGTCTAATGAGCAGATTAGAGCAAAATGGTATCCAAAGTCGTCCGGTATGGGCTTTGAACCATCTTCAAAATCCTTATTAAAACCTCACATTTCAGAAAATAGATATTTCTGATAGAGAATCATCAAAAGTAAATCTATGATCATTAGAGATATCTTTTTTGCAAATATAGATTGAATCAAGAAACTTTAAGAAGATTTCACCTGGTATTGCTTGCCATAGGCCATGATGAAATTAACTAAAATACATTAAATTATGAAAAAAACACTTGTAACTGGAGGCGCTGGATTTATTGGTAGCCATCTTGTAGATGCTCTTATAAATAGAGGTGATAATATAATAGTCCTAGATAACTTCTCTACGGGTCGCCTAAAGAATTTAGACCAGGTAATAGACAAGATTCAGTTGATTGAATGCGATATATCCAAGATAGGCCAATGGCATAAGTTGTTTGACGATGTTGATTGTGTTTTTCACTTGGCTGCTTTAGCCGATATTGTGCCGTCAATAGAAAAGCCTAATAGTTATTACCAGTCTAATGTGAGCGGTACTTTTAATGTGTTAGAGGCCTGTCGAAAGTACCAAGTAAAAAAAATTGTCTATTCCGCATCTTCATCATGTTATGGAATACCGGATGAATACCCCACAAAAGAAACAGCTGAAATTCGACCTCAGTATCCCTATGCATTAACAAAAAATCTTGGTGAGCAGCTTATTATGCATTGGTGTCAGATTTACAATCTCCCTGCCGTGTGTCTACGTTTTTTTAATGTTTATGGACCTCGTTCACGAACTTCAGGAACTTATGGAGCAGTATTTGGTGTCTTCTTGGCGCAAAAATTAGCTAAGAAGCCTTACACGGTTGTGGGCGATGGGACGCAGACTCGAGACTTTACCTATGTTCTAGATATTGTTGATGCGATTATCGCTGCTGCTGAAAGCGATGTAAGCGGTGAGGCCATTAATATAGGGTCAGACAATACCTATAGTGTGAATCAACTTATAGAGCTTCTTGAAGGGGATGTGGTGCATATTCCAAAGCGCCCTGGTGAGCCAGATTGTACATGGGCAGATATTTCCAAAGCAAAAACAATGTTAAACTGGAGACCTAAGGTTTCTCTAGAAGAAGGCGTTGCTATTCTTTTAGAAAACATAGATTATTGGCGTGAAGCTCCCGTTTGGGATAAAGATTCTATTGCAAATGCAACTGAAAAATGGTTTGAGTATTTAGGATAGGTTTTGAACGAAAAAATAAAAAATTTAGAAGACCTAAAAACCATAGCAGCTGACTTAAAATTAAAAGGCAAAAAGGTTGTTCATTGCCATGGCGTTTTTGATTTGTTGCACATTGGTCATATAAAACATTTTGAAGAGGCGAAATCTTTTGGTGATGTATTAGTTGTAACCATAACACCGGATGAATTTGTGCATAAGGGTCCCAACCGCCCGGCGTTTACCACCGCTCTACGTTTAGAAGCCTTAGCGGCTCTTGAATCAATCGATTTTGTATCGGCAAACGAATGGCCAATTGCTGTTGATACCATTAAGATGATACTCCCTGATATTTATTGCAAAGGGCCAGATTATAAAGACCATAAAGATGATGTTACCGGTAAAATAGATGATGAGGAAAAAGCTGTTAAATCTGTAGGCGGTAAAATAATGTACACCGCGGACATTACCTTCAGTTCCAGTAATCTTCTAAATAAATTTGGAGATGTATATAATAAATCACAAAAATCTTTTATTGAAACAAAGCTTAAAGGCGGAAACTTTGAGGAAATAAAGATCAAGATAGATGAACTTCAAAACCTGAATGTTCTTGTAGTGGGTGAAACGATTGTTGATCAATACGTTTTCTGTGAAGCCTTAGGGAAGTCTGGTAAGGAGCCAGTTCTTGTTTTACGTGATTTGGAAATGGAACAGTATGCAGGTGGCACAGCGGCGATTGCTCGCCATCTTTCGGACTTTTGCGGCACAGTTTCTCTTTTAAGCATGTTAGGCGAAAAAAAAGAACATGAACAGTTTGTATTAGATAGTTTGCCAAATAATATTGAACCCTTTTTCATTTATAAAAAAGCTGCACCTACTATTACAAAAAAGCGTTTCGTGGATTATATATCCAATAGCAAAAGTCTGGGTGTCTATTCAATTAATGATTCACAAATGAATGGTGAAAATCTAAACCAGTTGCACGCTTATCTGGATCAATTAATCCCAATGCATGATTTGGTGATTGTTTCTGATTATGGTCATGGATTTCTCTCAAGAGAAACAGCAAAACAAATTTCAAAACATTCAGTATTTACTTCGCTTAACGCCCAGATAAATGCAGCCAACATCGGGTATCATACCATGAATAATTATAAAAATATTGACTGTGCCATAATCAATGAAACTGAATTGCGACACGAATTGCGGGACAGAGAAAGCGACATTGAAACTTTAATGAAACAACTTACCAATAATCTACTGATTAAAAATATGGTAGTAACTCAGGGCACCAGCGGTGCAACGCTATATTCAGCAGAGGATGAAAGATACCATAATTGCCCGGCTTTTGCTGAAAAAGTAGTGGATAAGATAGGTGCTGGTGACGCAATGTTGGCCCTACTTTCATGTTCAATCAAAAACGGTTTTGATCATGACCTGTCCCTTTTTATAGGGTCTCTAGCCGCGGCCCAGTCTGTTGAAACGATTGGCAATAGTGTGCCTGTAAATAAAATTAAATTATTAAAAACATTCAGTCATGCCATCAAATAAAATAAATCCTAAAGAATTTTTAACTTCATATCTAAATGACTTTTCAGACTTGGTGAAACCGGATAAGGTTACAGTTGACCAGCTTGAAAAAGTTGCCAATCTATTGATTGATGTTCACAAACGAAATAAAAAGGCACTCATTTTTGGAAACGGTGGAAGCGCTGCAATCTCCAGCCATTTTAGCGTGGACCTGACCAAAAACGCGGGTATCAGGTGTGTTAATTGCAACGAATCAGACCTCATTACCTGCTTTTCTAACGATTATGGCTACGAACGCTGGGTAGAAAAGGCTGTGGACTTTTATGGTAACGAAGGGGATTTGCTGATTGTTATCTCATCCAGCGGCCGTTCAAAGAACATGTTGAATGGTGTTAAAGCCGCCCGTAATGGAAATTTCAATGCAGTTGTCACTTTTACTGGTTTTGCAGATGAGAACCCTTTACGCCAGCTTGGAGACATAAATCTCTGGGCTGATAGCAAGGCTTATAATTTTATTGAGAATATTCATCAGGTATGGCTACTTGCCATTGTAGACTTGATTATTGGTTCAAGGGAATATTCGGCATGATGTATATAACTTTATTTAAATGGAAACAAATTTAATGAACAAAATATTTATCACCGGTGGTGCCGGCTATGTCGGTGCAGTATTGGTACCTAATCTACTTGAAAATGGCTATGTTGTCACTGTACTGGACTTGATGATCTACGGTGAGAATGTGCTGCCGAGCAATCCGAACTTGAATGCTGTAAAAGGTGATATCCGGGATCAGGCGCTTTTGCAAAAACTTCTGCCCGGCCACGATGCTGTAATTCATTTAGCATGCATTTCCAATGATCCCAGCTTTGAACTAAATCCGGACCTGGGCAAATCCATCAATCTGGATGCTTTTCAACCTCTCGTAGAAATTTCAAAAAGTTGCAGTGTTAAGCGCTTTATTTATGCTTCATCCTCTAGTGTTTATGGTATTAAGGACGAGCCCAATGTTCATGAAGAGATGGTATTAGAACCGCTGACAGATTATTCCCAATTCAAAGCAGACTGTGAGAAAATTTTGGCTGAATACCAATCTGATGATTTTACAACGGTTACCATTCGCCCAGCTACTGTCTGTGGTTATTCTCCCAGACAAAGATTAGATGTTGTAGTAAATATTTTAACTAATCTGGCCTATCATAAACGAGAAATATCAGTATTTGGTGGAGATCAGCTTCGGCCCAATATTCATATTGCCGATATGGTGGAAGCATACAGGGTGCTTTTAAATGCAGACAAAGAAAAAATAGCCGGTAAAATCTTCAATGCCGGTTATGAAAATCAACCCGTAAGTAAGATTGCAGAAACTGTCAAAAACGTTGTGGGGGAAGATGTAAAACTCATTACTACACCTTCGGATGACAATCGTTCCTATCATATTTCATCACAAAAAATAAAAGATGAGATTGGTTTTGAAACAACACATACAATTCAAGATGCAGTAGAGGATTTATGTGCTGCGTTTGAAAAGGGCTTGCTGCCTAACTCGCTGGAAAATGAAATGTATTTCAACATAAAACGCATGCAAAACCTTTCTCTTTCCTGATCTATGAATATTGGTATTGATTTTGATAATACTATTGCTTCCTATGACAAACTTTTTCATGAAGTGGCCTTAGATGAGGATTATATAGATAGAAGTTGGGATGGGAGTGGCAAAACAAAACTTCGAAATTATTTGCGTAGTCAACCAGACGGTGAAAAAACATGGATGAAGCTCCAGGGTCTCGTTTATGGAAAATATATGCATTGCGCAGAAATGATGCCCGGGGTGGCCAATTTTATTTTGTCATGTAAATTACGTAATCATAAAGTATTTATTGTAAGCCATAAAACTGAGTATGGCCATTATGATTTGGAACGGATTTCCCTGCGCAAAGAGGCATTAAAGTGGATGAAGAGTAATCGTTTTTTTGATTCGGAATATTTTGGTATAGATAAAAAAAATGTTTTTTTTGCAGAGACTCGGGAAGAAAAGGTAGAAAAAATTGCCCATTTGAAATGTAACTGGTTTATTGATGACTTACCTGATGTTTTTAAGGAAAACCACTTTCCATCTAAAACGAAAAAGATACTTTTTGGGTTTAGCGATCCTGAACTTTTAAATGACACAGTAGTCCTGGGAAGTTGGAGAAACATTTCCGATAAAATTCTGGGAAAAACTACAGATGAAGATGTTATTTCGTGGTCAGGGAGATTGACAAACCGTCCCATTGAAAAACTAAAAAAAATTTCCGGCCGAGGGAACAGCCGGGTGTACAAAATCACAAATTCAGACGGAACGTGTTATGCCCTTAAATACTATCCGGATCAGGCATCAGATAAAAAACTCCGTTTGAAAACAGAATTCAACGCCCTGCGGCTGTTGCATTACCACGGTATAACAGATATACCCAAAGCGATTGAAAAGGATAATGATTTAAATCTTGGGCTTTATGAATGGATCGACGGTAAGATTGTGTTCAAACCATCGGTTGATGATCTTTCCCAAGCCATCGATTTTGTTAAAGCACTTTATACCTTATCCCAAAAAATTGATGAAAATAATATAAATATTGCATCAGAGGGTTGCCTTTCTGTCGATGAATTAGTGAATCAAATAGATAATCGACTATTAAAATTGGAAAATAATTCATTTCAAGAATTATCAACATTTATTGAGACTGCCTTCAAACCTCTCTGGACTGAAGTCAAAGATAAAAGTCTTTTTTACTGGTCCATTGAAGATAAGGAAAACCTTTTACCCGTAGAAAAACAAACGTTAAGTCCCTCCGATTTTGGGTTTCACAATAGCCTTAAGAGGGATGATGGTTCTCTTACATTCCTTGATTTTGACTATTTTGGTTGGGATGACCCTGTGAAACTCACCGCAGATTTTATTTGGCATCCGGCTATGAATTTGAATAAAAACCTAAAAGACATATGGCAAAAAGCAATGCTGAAACTATTTAATGACGATAAATCTTTTGAAGATCGGCTCAATGCTGCCATGCCTCTTTATGGTTTGCGTTGGGCGTTGATTATCCTAAACGAATTTTTACCAGGGTTTGCGGATCGACGAAAAGAAGCAGGGGAATCAAAATCATATGATATTAAAAAGGCTAGGCAAATACAATTAGAAAAAGCACACACCTATTGTGAAAAAGTCAAAACCATGGTTTCACAAACAGCACTCGCATAATAGTTAAAAAAATTGAATATGTACAATAATCTCATTGTAAAAGCAAAGAAGCTCCGGCAGGATACATTCAACGCTTTTATTGAGCATGGTGAAGCTCATCTCGGTGGAAGTTTTTCCATGATTGAAATGCTGATTGCACTTTACGAAGTTATTTTAAAGGATAATGATAAATTTATTTTGAGCAAAGCACATGCTTCTTTCCCACTTTGTATTTTACTGAAAGAAAAGGGGTTTAATCCACGACTAACCACACACCTTGAACTTGATTCTGAAAATGGTATTCATTGCACTACGGGTAGTTTGGGGCATGGACTACCTATTGCTACCGGCATGGCCATAGCAAGAAAACGGCAGAATAAATTAGGGAAAATATATGTCTTGATAAGTGATGGCGAGTGCCAGGAAGGAACCACTTGGGAGTCACTACTTATTGGTGCTAAACACAATCTTGATAATCTCATTGTGCTAATAGACTATAATAAAATTCAAGCTCTTAGCACTCTTGATGATGCTTTACCACTCGATAATCTTGTAGCCAAGTTTAAAGCGTTTAATTGGAATTGTCTTGATGTTAAACACGGTCATTCGTTTGAAGAATTAATTTTTGCTCTGCAGCAAGAGAATGATGAAGGAAAACCTCTTGCAATTATTATAAACACAATTAAAGGTAAAGGGATTAAAGCATTTGAAAATGATCCTGCCTGGCATGCCCGAAAAATAAAAGGGGATGAAATGGCAATTGGTAAAAAAGAGTTAGGTTTAGTCTGAGACGTACTTTTGGAAAGATTATATCTGAACTTGCAGATAAAGACGAAAAAATTATTGTTTTGGTCGGAGACATTGGTTACCGAGTCTTTGATGAATTTCGAGAAAAGCATCCTGACCGCTTCATCAATATGGGTATCTGTGAACAGAGTATGATCGGAGTATCCGCTGGTATGGCTTTGGAGGGTCTTAAGCCCTGGGTTTACACCATTACACCATTTCTTATCGAACGTCCCTTTGAACAAATAAAACTCGATATTGATCAACAGAATGCAAATGTCAAATTGGTTGGGTTTGCAGACTATCCCACTTTAGGACCGACGCACTCGGAACTAAATGGTCAAAAACTAATGCAACTCTTTCATAATATTACTTCCTTTTTCCCAAAGGATGGTGACGAAACACATATAATGATTAATGAAGCATATAAGAAGAATGGTCCTGCATTTATAAGTCTTAAAAGCGATCCCACGCTCAGCCGGTCTATTACAAGTAAAAAATAATTAGTCAAATTTCACAATTCTAGAAAATAAAAGGTAAAAATCATGGGTAAACTAGTTCAATTCGTTACATCGCTTCATCAAGCCACAAGTCGTGCATATATTGATCGGATGGTAGATGATAAAGTCCTCTGTATGTTGAAAGCCAAAGAATATGAAAAAGATTATTGGGATGGAGATCGCCGCTATGGTTATGGTGGCTATAGATATATGGCTGGGCGTTGGAAACCTGTGGCCGAAGAATTGATTAAAAATTATAATTTGACGAATGATTCCAGTGTCCTTGATGTAGGTTGTGGCAAGGCTTTTCTGCTCTATGAAATGAAACTATTGCTCCCTGGTTTGCGAGTTGCGGGTTTTGACATATCAGAGCACGGGTTGGCAGATGCCAAGGATGAAATCAGGGAATCGCTTTTTATTCACCGCGCACAGGATCCATACCCCTTTGAAGATAATGAGTTTGATCTCGTAATCTCTCTCGGTTGTTTTCATAATTTACGTATTTTTGAATTAGAAAAAGCCTTGGCTGAAACAGAACGAGTCGGGAAGCAAGGTTATGTTATGCTGGAGAGTTACCGGAATGAGCTGGAACAGTTTAATCTGCAGTGTTGGGCACTAACCTGTGAGTCCTTCTTTGACCATGATGAATGGCCCTGGGTCTATAAACACTTTGGCTACACTGGCGATTATGAGTTTATCTATTTCGAATAATACTATAACCAGAGCAAAAAAATGAAAGCAGCTATATTAGCAGAAAGTAAACAACCGTTAGTGATAGATGATATTGCTCTACCAGACAATCTTGAATTTGGACAAGTTTTGGTTGACATCCATTACAGTGGTATCTGTGGTGCACAAATAAACGAAATTGATGCAGCAAAGGGTCCCGATAAATTTTTACCCCACCTCCTTGGACACGAAGGATCTGGAGTAGTAAAGGAAATAGGTCCCGGAGTTTCCACCGTTAAGGAAGGAGATCACGTGGTTTTGCATTGGCGGCCCAGCAGTGGAATACAGTCGCCTGCACCTAAATACAGCTGGGATGGGAAAGTAGTTAACGCCGGCTGGGTGACCACCTTTAATGAACAAGCAATTATATCCGAAAACAGGTTGACTGTAATACCCAATAATTTTGATATGAAAATAGCACCTTTGTTTGGCTGTGCTGTTACTACTGCATTTGGAGTTGTTAATAATGATGCTCAGGTTAAGGTTGGGCAGTCAGTAGTGATATTTGGCATTGGAGGTGTTGGACTTAATATTGCTCAGGCGGCGAATATGGTCTCGGCCCATCCCATTGTGGGTGTGGATCTTTTAGAGCATAAGCTAGAAATGGGTAAGAAATTTGGGCTGACACATGCAGTAGTTGGCGGAAAAGAACCGGTTAATGATATAATTCGGAATATCGTGGGTGCACAAGGTGCCGATGTAGTTATTGATACCACTGGCAATTCGCGGGTGATTGAGCAGGCCTATGAGTTGACTCATCCCGATGGCAAAACGATTTTAGTGGGCGTGCCTAGAAAAGGCGACAATGTGAATATTTATTCATTACCTCTGCATTTTAACAAAGTGCTTACTGGTTCCCATGGTGGTGATGCCGTACCAGATCTGGAAATTCCTCGATATATCCGCCTTATGGAGTCAGGTAAAATGAACCTTAATGGTCTTATTACCCATGAATTTGGACTAAATCACATCAATGAAGCTTTAGACCTCTTTCGTAGTGGAGAGGCAGGAAGAATTATCATAAATATTAATCAATAAATTTAGAGGTATTTTGATGGAAAAAAATGATTCAAAAAAACTCTGGCTAGATTTAGAAAAAGAACATTTGCCAGGAGATAAATTTAATTTAGGACCCTATACAACTCAGGCATACTATGATGATCCTGTTTGCCTTTCATTCATTACATCCCGATACAAGTTTTGTGCAAAAATGTTATCTGGATTGGATACAGTTTTAGAAATTGGTTGTGGTGATGGCTTTGGAGGGGCGATAGTGGCACAGCGAGTAAAGAAACTTTATTGTACGGATATTAATGAATCTCTTCTTGAAGATAATAAATCCAGAATGAATCATTTTTCAAATATTGAATATCAATACTATGATTTTAGGGAAAAACCATATCATAAAAAAGTTGATGGAATTTATCTTGTAGATGTTATTGAGCATGTGTTTAAAAAAGAAGAATCAGCTTTTTTAAATAACTTAGTTGCTTCATTAAACCCCAATGGAATTTGTTTAATTGGAACACCCAATATTGAATCAGGTAAATATGCTAGTAAATATTCTAAAGAGGCCCATGTGAATCTTAAGGATTATAAAGAACTAAAAGGCATCGGTGAAAAATACTTTCATAATTCTTTTATTTTTGGAATGAATGATGAAGTTGTGCATACTGGATTTCCTCAGATGTCTCATTTTTTATGGGTTTTGTGCATAGGCCCTAAGAAAAATAATAAATAAAATGTCTACGTTAATAAATTTAAATGATGAGGTTGAGATCAATCAATCAGATTTCATAGCTATAGACCAAACTTGGATTGAGAGAATTAAAGCTATTGCAAAAAATAATGGTTCAGGAAAATATAGAACATGCATTCATCAATCTGAAAAAGATGATGTGCACGAAATGCTAATAGTGCATACTTCAAGGGCTTATGTTAGACCGCACAAACACAGGATTAATGGAGAATCACTGCAATTTATAGAAGGCGTTGGCACTGCAATTATTTTCAATGAAGATGGCAGTATAAAGCAAGCGTTTAAAGTTGGTGGTCAATCATCAGATAATACCTTTTACTACAGTATGGGAAAAGGCTTATTTCATATGCTAATTGTCGATTCAGAATATTTAGTTTTCAAAGAAACAACCAGAGGACCTTTTATTCGAAAAGATACTATTTTCCCGAATTGGGCACCCGATGGAAATAATGAAGAAAAAATTAACGCATACATTTCAAATATAAAGACTTTTTTGGAAAAGAGCGGTTTATGAGGCACATTAGTGTTCCCTACTTGGATCTCAGGGTGAAAGATTATGAATTAAAAAAACGTCTTCTAAGTCGCCTGGAAACTATTCTTGATCATGGTCAATTTTTAGTAGGACCTGAGCAGATAGAATTTGAGGAGAAATTTGCAAAAGAAATCGGAGTAAAATATGCGCTAGGTGTTAGTTCAGGCAGCAGTGCTCTTTATCTGGCCTTGCTTGCACTTGGTATTGGACCTGATGACGAAGTTATTACTACGCCTTATACATGGATTATAACTACTAATGCCATCGCCGCAGTTGGCGCTATACCAGTATTTGTAGATGTGCGAGATGATTATAATATAGATCCAGATGCAATTAAAAAAGCAATAACGCCCAAAACCAAGGCAATTTTACCTATGCATGTAGCGGGGCACATGTGTGATATGACTAGTATTTATAAAATTGCTAATGACAATAATCTATTAATTATTGAGGATGCTGCTCAGGGATTTTGCACTACTCTTAATGGTAGGCGCGCAGGTTCATTTTCTCATGCAGCCGGTTTTAGTATGAATCCAATGAAGATCCTACACGCTTATGGCGAAGCTGGAGTCGTTGTTACAAACAGTAAGAAAGTGTTTGAAACGATTAAACAGTTGCGTCATGCTGGCACGAAAAGATACCTAAACAACAATCAGCACATAAATCGCTGTAATTATATTGCCTTAAATCACAAGATTGATACAATCCAGGCTTCTTTTCTTATCGAAGAAATGGGCCGGATTAATGAGATAAAAGCGAAGAGAGATGAAATAGCAAAATATTATGATGTAAAACTTCCAAAACTAGGCTGTAAGCCTCAACAAATAGCTCATGGAGAAATTCATGGGCGGTATTTTTATATGCTTACCTGTAATAATAGAAATCAATTATTCAATTATCTGACGAGTATGAATATTGAATGTAAATTATTTTATTCACCGTTGGTTTGTGATGCTCCCGTTTACAAATCTCAGGTTAAACCTAAACTGCCGGTTGCACGACGTTTGTTAAAAAAAAGTCTATCAATCCCAATGCATGAAAATATGACTATGGACCAAGCGGAATATGTTGTTGATTGTATAACAGAATTCTATAGCTAAAACAGTAGCTTTACCATTATTGCAAGTGTGAAAAATATATTTAAACAAATAAATTCTTGCAGGTTATGCGGGTCAAAAAAACTTGTAATGGCTCTCACAATTGGTAATAGTCCAGTTTCAGAAAAATATGAACTGAAAAAAGATTTAGCCAAAGATCAACAACTGGTGCCGTTAGATTTATATTTTTGTAAAAACTGTTCCCACGTGCAGCTTATTCATGTTGTGGATCCCGATTATCTTTGGTTAGACTTTACTTTCAAGACCGGGAGTAAAAAGGTTTTAGTAGAGCACATGAAAGAAGAAGTAACAAAAATGATCTCCTTCAGTGATATCAGTGAAGATGAATACGTGGTCGATGTGGGCAGCAATGATGGGTCCCTCCTCAAGTGCTTCCAGGATAATGGGATTAAGAATGTAGTCGGAGTAGAGCCTGTTGATGAAATTGCTCAGGAAGCAATAATGAACGGCGTTAATACAATTGTTGGATATATGGATTTCATAACAGCTGAACAGTTCTTAGATAATAACAAGCCTGCAAAAATTGTAACAGCTTTTAATGTCTATGCACATGCTGATGATTTAAAAGGGATGACCCAGGTTATTAAAACAATTCTTGCCCATGACGGTATATTTGTTTTTGAAGTTTCCTATCTTCTTGATGTTGTCCAGAAAATGCTCATTGGGACCATATTCCACGAGCATTTAAGCTACCATTCTGTCATCTCCATGGATAGATTCCTGAATTCTTTGGATTTGCAGTTAATTCATGTAGAAAAAGCAAAAGAGCAGGGTGGCTCTCTAATTGGATACGTTCAGCATAAAGGGGGCCCATTTCAACCAAACAACACGGTTATGAATTTCATTAGTCGTGAAAAACAGATTGGTCTAGATGGTCTTGATCCGTTTGAAAAATTGCAGGCGAATCTTGATGCCTTGAAGAACAAGGTAAATAAATTTTTCAAAAATATTAAACATCAAGATAAAACTATAAGTGCATATGGAGCAGCACGGTCAGGGACAACACTTCTTAGTTTTTTTGATATAGGTTCAAAAATTGATTTTATTGTTGATGACAACAAAGAAAAACATTTTAAATATTCACCTGGTTCTGGTATACCAGTCTTGCCGGTAAGTTCAATTTATGATAAGAATCTTGATTACTTGGTTATTCTGGCGTGGATGCACGCAGAAGCAATAATAAGTAAAAATATTCCTTTTCTGGAACATGGTGGGAAGTTTATAAAGATTCACCCTGAATTTGAAATTATTGATATTGATTCAATAAAGAATTGAGCAATGAGTAAATTAATCATTCTTGGTCATACTGGTTTTCTCGGGAAATCCCTTATGTCCTATTTTCAAAGTAAAAAGACTTTTAAATCAATAATTGGTTTTTCAAGTAAAGATGCTGACTTGACAGATTCAACTCATCTGACACGTATAGCGGATGAATGCGGGAAACATGTAACCATCATCATGTGCGCGGCCATTAAATCGGATGAGGGTAATTCTCTGGAAACCTTCCAGAAAAATATCCGGATGGCGGAGAACATCGCATACCTTGCAGACACATGTGAGATAAGTAAAATGATTCTTATCAGTTCTAATGCTGTGTACGGAGTTCACATGAATCATAAAATTATATCTGAAAACACACCGCTTTATCCGGATACATACTACAGCTTGTCGAAATATGTTACTGAGAAACTTCTGCAAATGGCATATGAGGGGAAAGAGAAAAAACTTGTGATCCTCAGACCGTCAACACTGTATGGGCCTGGTGAAACTATTACACCACATACACCATCAGGATTTTTAAATAAATATTTATTTGGAGATAAAATCACTTTATGGGGGGATGGCACAGACTTAAGAGAATTTGTTTTTATAGATGATATAGTAAGATTGCTAGATAAAATAATCAAAAGTTCATTTAGTGGAGTGTTAAATATTGGTGGAGGTAAGCCAAGATCATATAAAGATGCATTAGATATAATATCTAAGATATTGAATAAAAAAATTGAAATAAATTCAAAACCTCGCACTACTGATCCAGTAGATAAAATTTATGATTTGAAATTAATTAAAGAATTATTTCCTGATTTTAAGTTTACTAGTTTAGAACAAGGCTTAGAGTTGACTTATAAAAAAAGTATATAATTTATTAAATCTCACTGCTATCGCTATTAATGTTTAAATGTAAAATTTGTAATATAGAAATTGATCAGGAAGTAATAGATTTTGGATATCATCCCGTTTCACATCATTACTTAAAATCTAATACTAGAAATGAACCTCAATTAAAAATTCCAATCAGACTATTTCAATGTTCAAACTGTGGCACTATTCAATTAAAAGATTTAAATGAAATTGAATATTATAATATTCAATATTCATGGGTAAAACAAAATGAGCCAGAATCGCATTTAGATGATCTTGTTAATAATATTACTTCATTATCTGGTGTTGATAGAGATTCAATAGTTTGGGGACTAACTTATAAGGATAAATCCACAGTTGAGAGATTTAAAAAAATTGGGTTTAAAAACTGCCGAACACTTTACTATGAAGAGAATATCAGTTCAGAAAATCAAAGTTATAATATTTCACAAATTCAAAGTTTTATTGATAATGATTTAATTTATGAATTACAAAATAAATATGGGTTTCCAAAAGTTGTTATATGTCGACATTTATTGGAACATGCTTTCCAGCCAGATTTATTTTTTAGAGCCATTGAAAAACTTGTCTCTGATGGATGTTATGTTATTATAGAAATCCCTGAATGTGCTCGACTAATAAATAAATTAGATTATACAATGCTATGGGAGGAGCATATTACTTATTTCACCCAATATTCCCTGCAAGTAGCAATTGAATTAAGAAATTTATCAATTATGGCTAAAAAGATTTATTCATACCCCTATGAAGACTGTTTAATAATCATTTTATCAGAAAAAGATAATAATGTTAATTTGATTGATAAAAGCAAGGACAAGTTAAATAAAATGATATTAGACTTTAATCACTATAGAGAATCTTTTATTGGATTAAAAAGTAAGATCCAGTTAATCTTCCAGAGTTTGAGAGAAGATAATAATAAAATTGCAGTATATGGTTCAGGGCATATAGCATCTACTTTTTTAAATACTTTTGAATTAAATAATTATATTGAGTTTGTAGTAGATGATGATAAAAATAAGGCAGATTTACTAATGCCAGGAAGTGCGCTACCTATAAAATCTTCAAAACAATTACATAAAGAAAATATTAATATTTGTTTATTAGCTATGAATTATGAAAATGAGAAAAAGGTAAGGTCTCAAAATCAACAATTTATTGATAATGGGGGCATTTTTTTACCGATTTCAACTCAGGCGAATAATAATATTTATAATATGACATAAAATAAATGGATCTATGCCATATATGTGATGGTACTTCCAAAGACATAATTGTACCTTTTCCATTTTTTCGTCATCTAGATTATTCTACAATTTCAAGTAGTGCTAAATTGAAAAAATGTTCTAATTGCATGTTAATTAAAAATCTTGACTTATCTAATTTAGAATTAGATATATATAAGACTAAAAAATACGCAAATAGCCATCAAACTCAACAAACAATGCAAATTGATGGTTATCCAAAACCAGTAACCCGATCTTTTCTTCAGGCAAAAATTCTCACTGAAATAAATTCCAACCATGAATATAAACGAGTTTTGGACATTGGTTGTTTTGATGGCAAACTACTCGTTGAATTGGATAGGATCATAACGAATGCAGACTTATGGGGTTTTGATATTAATCCCCATCTTCAGTCATGGTTTCCTGAAAAAGACAATTTTCATTTTATCTCAACAGTTCTTGAAGATCTGGAAGAGCCATTTGACCTAATAACCCTATCTCACTCAATACTCTATATTCCAGATTTAAATGTGCTTATGGCTTCAATCAACCGTTTACTCAAAGATGATGGGATTTTATTCATACAAATTCCAGACATTTGTACAAATCCATTTTATTCACTTATGGGTGACCAGAGTTTCATTTTTACCGAAATATCCTTAAAAAACTTTTTAAATAAGTTCGGTTATAAAATAGAGGTAATCAGTAATAATTATTTTCCCAGAGAGTTGCTTATTGTAGCCAAAAAAAATGATTCAGTGAATTTAGAAAGTTATAAAGAAGATTATTTGTTTGAACAGAATATTGAGACAATCAATCGTGTTAAGAAAGAGTTGAAAAATATAACCTATGACAACTTAACTGTTTTAGGTACGACCGTGAATGCTGCCTTTGTAGATGAAATCATTGGAGAACAAATAGAATTCTTTGTTGATGAGAATTCATCAAAAGAAGGTAAAACGTTTAGAGGAAAAAAAGTAATACATCCAAAAGATTTGAATTTTAGCAATTACACAATACTGCCCTACGGGGGATCAGGCGAAATAATTAAAGAACGGTTTAAAAAGATATATAAAGGGACATTTGCAGTAGTCTGATTACAGCATTGTTATTAAAACTTTAAAAACATACTGGATTCAGCAGTTCAACCAAATCAAGACCCAAGGTATTAAAGCAATTTGGATAAAGTTGAAGACAGTAAGTCGAAGAATTATCATACTTATGTTAAGTTTTTTGGTAATTCCAATTGTACTGATAGTTCGTGTCATTAGGCCTTTTTACTGGATAAGATTTGGCTGGTTTTTTGGCTCCAGAATTGGACATTTTGCCTTTGATGCGGAATATTATCTTATAGAAAAGAAATTGGGCATACATCATGCACAAGTAAAGGATATCTTTTTTTATCGTTGGGGAAGGCCGGCAAATTCTTTTTTTTCAAAATTGATAGAACGACATTTAACCGTCCATAGTTGGGTAGAACCATTATTTGTTGCGAATGATTGGATTCCCGGTGGTGATAAATTTAAAATAATGCCTTCTGTAGCAATCCGGGATTCCCGTGATGTGGAAGGGTTGTTGAGTCGAATGGAGACACAATTAAAATTCACAAAAGAAGAAACTCTTGAAGGTCAGTCCTTCCTGCATTCTATAGGTATGAAAAATGAAAAATTTGTATGTATGATTGTGCGTGATTCTAAATATTTGCATGGAGCTTCTTACCATAATTACCGCGATTCAGAAATTGAATCCTTTGATGAAGTGGCCTTGGCCTTGGCAGAAAAAGGATACTGGGTATTTCGCATGAGCAAGGCAGTGCATGAACATCTCAGTACTGATTCCCATCACGTATTAGATTATGCCAACAGTGAATACCGTTCTGATTTTCTGGATATCTGGCTAATGGCCAACTGTTATTTCTGTATTAGCACCGGTACAGGCCTAGATGAGGTGACCAGAATATTTCGGAAACCGGCTGTATATGTAAACTACCTACCTCTTCAACAATTGGTAACCTATGATTATGTAATTACTACTCCCAAACACCTAGTTTGGAAGAAAACAAATACTCGACTGACACTTTCGGAGTATCTGGAAAATTCATATGCACACTCGAATGAATATGAAAATGTCAGCATAATAATCCAGGACCTTTCGGCAAAGGAAATCAAAGATGCAGTCATGGAGCAGGAAGCCAGGCTGACAGGTTCCTGGCGCAGTTCAGGAGATGATAAAAATCTACAGGAACGCTTCTGGCAAATCTTTGAATCGCACCCGGATTTTGAAAAGCACCATAAAGCGATCCACCCCTACGCCCGGGTGGGCGCCCACTTTTTAAGGAATAACCCCCAATGGCTGAACTGACCACCGCAGCACCAAAATCAAAAAAATCAGACTGGGATCTCATAATTGAGCCTGGCAAAGCGACCAAACGGTACTGGCTGGACCTCTGGCGTTTCAGAGAGCTGTTTCTGATCCTCGCCTGGCGGGATATCAGCATCCGCTACAAGCAGACTGTCATTGGTGTCCTTTGGGCTTTCCTGCGACCCCTAATGACAATGGTTGTGTTCACGGTTGTGTTTGGCAAGATTGCCAAACTACCCAGTGAAGGAACGGCGCCGTATGCCATCATGGTCTACGCGGCCATGCTGCCCTGGCAATTTTTTGCAAGTGCTGTATCTGAATCCAGTGGTAGTCTCATTGGCAACAGCCAGCTGATTTCAAAAGTATATTTCCCCAGGATGATAATTCCTTCCAGTTCCATCATTGTCGGGCTTATTGATTTTGCCATCTCCTTCGTAATTCTGCTAGTCCTAATGGTGTATTACCGGTTTTTGCCAACCTGGAATATGTTGCTGCTGCCGCTTTTCCTACTGGTTGCACTGCTTACGGCCTTGGGCATAGGTCTCTACATCACATCGCTGAATGTAAAATTCCGGGATTTTCGTTTCGTAATTCCTTTTATTCTCCAATTCGGCCTTTATATATCACCGGTGGGTTTTAGTTCCAGCGTTATTCCAGATCAATACCGACTATGGTACTCGCTGAATCCCATGGTAGGCGTGATTGAAGGCTTCCGTTGGGCGATTCTTGGGGGTGATTCACAGCCTTACTGGCCTGGTTTTGCTCTATCTTTAGGAGTGATGCTGTTTTTTCTATGGTTGGGGATAAGGACATTCCGAAAAATGGAAAAAAGCTTCGCGGATATGATCTGATGGCCAAAACGGTTATACAATTCAATAAACTTGGCAAAAGCTATATGATTGGTCACAAGGGCCAAGATCAGCGCTATGTGGCTCTGCGTGACATCATCGGCGAAAGTATGCGTAAATGGTGGTCTCGGATCCGTCACCCAGAATATTACACCCATGAGAATCTTGAGGAATTCTGGGCATTGAAGGATATTGACCTGGAAGTAAAGGTAGGAGACAGACTGGGCATCATAGGCCGCAACGGTGCCGGTAAAACTACTTTGTTGAAAGTATTAAGTCAGATCACTGAACCTACTGCAGGTAAGATTAATATTAAGGGACGCGTGGCCAGCCTGTTGGAGGTGGGTACTGGGTTTCACCCCGAACTAACTGGCCGAGAAAACATCTACCTCAATGGCGCTATTCTGGGGATGACTCGATCGGAAATCAAACGGAAATTTGATGAAATTGTAGACTTTGCCGGTGTTGAGCATTTCCTGGATACTCCCGTCAAACGTTTTTCTTCAGGTATGGCCGTGCGCTTAGGCTTTTCTGTGGCCGCCCACCTGGAACCGGAAATCCTGGTGGTGGATGAAGTGTTGGCTGTAGGAGACGTATCATTCCAGAAAAAATGTATCGGTAAGATGGATTCGGTAGCAAAGGAAGGCAGAACAATCCTGTTCGTAAGTCATCAGATGCAGGCCATTGCCAACCTCTGCAATCGGGCCATATTGCTGGACCGGGGAAAAATTTCACATCACGGGGATACAGGAGATGTAATATCCACCTACCTGAATAATGCAACCAATCCGGACAGTTTCACCCGGTTGAGCGAGAGAAAGGACAGGCAGGGCCTAGGGCAGATTAGGTGGATTGATACATGGATAGAAAATGACCATAATGAAAAAATCAACATGGTTATGTCTGGTGAAGATTTCTTTATTACAGGAATTTTTGAAATATTAAATACAATCCCATCTTTAAAGTTGTCATTTGCCTTTGCACTTTACAACCACAAGGCTGAACAATTAACAGACCTGACAAATGTATGCATTGATAGAATATTTTCCCTAAACGGTAAGCTCAAAACTTGTTACCAAGTCCGTTCCAAAATAAAAAGAAACCCTCTAGCTAGTGGGTTCTATACTTATAATATGATGTTACGAAATAATAATGATGTTGAAGATTTTCTTTTAGGTGGCGGGGCATTTCAAGTTGAAAACGGTGATTTTTTTAAAACCGGAAAAATGATTCAATCTGGACAAGGATCTCTGCTATTTGACCAAGAATGGGAACTAGAACCTATGGAGGGCTAACTGTAGCCTATGTGTGGTATTATTGGCATTTGGAACTTTGATGGACAGAAAATTAATTCTGTAGAATTGGATCGATTTACCGATTCACTCCGGCACCGCGGACCCGATGGAAGAGGAACCTATATTGATAAAAAAGCAAGTCTAGGGTTAGGCCACCGCCGTCTTTCAATCTTGGATTTGACAGATTCCGGGCATCAGCCTATGTCTTATGGCAATGGTAAATATTGGATTACATACAATGGTGAGATCTATAACTTTCTCGAACTTCGTACTGAACTGGAAGGATTGGGTCACCGTTTCCGCAGCGAATCGGACACTGAGATCATACTTTCCGCCTATGCACAATGGGGCGAAGCCTGTCAGTTTAGATTTAATGGTATGTGGAGTTTCGCCATTTGGGATTCTGAAGAGCAAAAGCTCTTTCTTTCTAGAGATAGATTTGGTGTAAAACCACTCTTTTATTTTTTTAATGGCAGAAATTTTCTCTTTGCTTCTGAACTAAAAGCCTTCATGGCTCTGACCTCGCCTATAAGACCAGATTTTGATTTGGGTATGATAGCGCATTTTGCAAATGATGAAAGTGTGGAAAAAACTATTTTAAAAGGTGTTAAAAATCTAAATGGCGGTTTTCAGCTAATTTTGCGACAGGGCAATTCCCCGGTTATAAGACGTTGGTGGCGTACCAGTGACCACTTGGTGGATGTACCGAATTCCTCCGAAGAGCAGGTTGAACAGTATAGAGAGCTATTTCTTGACGCCTGCAGAATCCGTATGCGAAGTGATGTACCCATTGGTACAGCCCTAAGCGGCGGATTAGACTCCAGCGCTGTCCTTTGTTCAATGGCTAATATACAATCCTCTGAATCAGACAAGACTAGGTTTGCGAAGAGTTGGCAGAAAGCTTTCGTTCTTGATTATGCAGGCACTAGACATAGTGAAAAGAATTACGCGCAAAAAGTCATCAATCATACGAATGCAATACCTTTCCATAAGAAGATATCGTTATCAAATATTTCTGCAGAAGATATTTTTCAAGCGACTTTTTCCTTTGAAGGTGTTCAGGAGCCCTCAGTAGGAGCGTGGTATATTTATCGTGAAATGCGGAAAAACAATGTGGTTGTTTCTATGGATGGTCATGGAGGCGACGAAACCTTGGCTGGGTACCATCAATATCCTACGGTAGCTTTACGAGATGCAGTTTGGCCATGGCACAGAAATGGTCGTTTTGAGGATATCCAAGAAACACTGCAAGGATTGTATGATGAGGAAGTACCGGATGGCTTTGGTGATGTGGTTATACCGTCTCGATGGGAGGTAATGAAATCCATGTTGTCTTTCAATCAGAGATTAAAACGATCATTGGTACATTTATTGGAAATAAATCCTCGGTTATATAATTTAATATATTCAGTGTATCATAGAATTGAATCAACTAAACAAAATACAAGATGGGTATTGATTGATAGAGAAAATCCGCAGCCAAACCGAAAATTACAATTAAATAACCACATTTTTGACCATTTGAATCGAGAGTTATATCATGATTTTCATACTTATATCCTACCTAGAATCCTGCGCAATTTTGACCGTGTATCCATGGCTCATGGAGTGGAAATTAGGGCACCATTCCTAGACTGGCGTCTCGTTACCTACATTTTTTCACTACCGTCAAAGGTTAAGCTTAGCAATGGTTTTACCAAACAAATCTTGCGTGAATCCATGCGTGGTATCCTGCCGGAATCCATCCGCATTCGAAAAAGCAAGATCGGTTTTGCAAGCCCGATGGTTGAGTGGTACCAAAATGCCCTGAAATCTTTTGTGCTGGACTCAGTGAACAGCCGGGAATTCCTGGAATCGGAAATCTGGAATGGTCCACTTATCCGTGGTTTTGTAGAGGGCTGCTACCGGAAGAAAGATTTCAAAAGTGCCACAGCTAGTTGGAAATACATCCAAACGATGATATTGATGAAATCATTTCGTGAAAATGCATCGTCTAATACAATAAATTAGGTAATAAATGAGTGATAAAGTAATAAACATAGCCCAAATCGGTGTTGGTTACTGGGGCCCGAATCTGCTTCGCAACCTTGTCGCGAATAAAAGCTGTGAAGTAAAAAAGGTTGTAGACCTATCAGAAGAACGTCGGGAATTTGTCCGAAGACTTTATGCTTCTATCACCGTTTCTGATAAGGTTGAAGATATAATCAATGATAAGTATGTCGATGCGGTTATTATTGCCACCCCAGTAGCAACACATTTTGAACTTTCAATGCAATGTTTGGAATCCGGGAAGCACGTTTTGGTGGAAAAGCCCATGGCAACTACAGTAGAAGAAGTCCAGCAAATTGGCAAGGTTGCCGATGAGAAAAGTTTGATAGCCATGGTGGGTCATACCTTTTTGTTTAACTCTGCAGTACGTTATGTTAAAGAACTCATAGACAGCGGTGAGTTAGGAGATATCCGCTATATTTACAGCCAGCGAGTAAATCTTGGCCGCATCCGTAATGATGTGGATGCACTTTGGAATCTGGCGCCCCATGATATTAGTATCATTCAGTACTGGCTGGGGGAACTCGAACCTGTAACTGTAACTAGGAATGGAATGGATTACGTACAAAATGGGGTGGATGATGTGGTATTCATGAATATTAATTATCCTAATAAAATAATGGCAAATATTCATGTTAGCTGGTTGGATCCACATAAAATTCGTACAATGACAATAGTTGGTTCAAAAAAGATGGTTGTTTATGATGATATAGCTGAGAATAAAATTGCCATCTATGATAAAGGGATTGACCGTATGGCAAATCTTGGAGAGCATATGGATTTTGATAATCCATCCACATTTTCTTTTAATCATCGTTCCGGTGATGTTGTATTCCCGAATATAAAGTGGGTGGAACCGTTAAAAACAGAGATTGAACATTTTATAGATTGTATTATCAATGATATTAATTGTATAACTGATCCTATTCATGCAGCGGGTATAATAAAAATCTTAAATTCAAAAATTATAAAATAAGAAGGACTAATCATGAGAAAAAAAATTCGAAAAATAATAATCTCAACTATTAATATCATGAATGAAAATTTAGATGAAGTGATTCAGGTAAAAGATGGATTAGATACTGTACTATATGGAAATGGAGGAAAATTAGACTCATTAGATTTGATCAATTTAATTGTTGCAGTAGAACAGAACATTGAAGACGAATTTGATGTCCCTGTTACGCTTGCTGATGAAAGAGCTGTGTCTCAAGAACACAGCCCGTTTAGAACCGTTGGATCCCTTGTAGATTATATTGAGGTGCTATTAGGAGAAAATTTAAATGGATAATAAGCCGGTTATGGTTATTACTGGTACTCGAACAGGTATTGGTAAACATTTAGCTGAATATTATGTTCAAAATGAGTTTCAGGTCATTGGCTTTAGCCGGGGTAACATTGATTTTGAATTAGATAATTATAAGCATTACTATCTAGATATATCCGATGAATCTTCAATCAAAAATATTTTCAATAAGATACGAAAAAAATATTGTCGTTTAGATGTTTTAATTAATAATGCAGGTATTGCCACAAAAAATTATGTTTTATTGTCATCATTAAAAGAAGTGAAGGATTCACTAAATACCAATTTTATAGGCACATTTATGTGTTGTCGGGAATCCGTAAAATTAATGAACATCAATAAATATGGAAGAATTATAAATATATCATCTATTCATGTTCCCTTAGGTATTGAAGGTACCTCAATATATGGTGCTTCAAAAGCAGCGACTGAACAATTTTCGAAAGTACTGGCTAGGGAAGCGTTTCAATATGGTATTACCGTCAATACCATTTCTCTTTCAGTTGTTAAGGATACGGGAATGGAAAGTTCTTTAACAAATCAAACCAAACAAAATATATTAGACAAAACCATTTCAAAATCCATTTTGAGCATTAGTGATGTAATTTATGCGATAAATTTTTTCATCTCTGAAAAAAGTACAATGGTTACGAACCAAATTTTATCCATAGGCGGAGTTTGACAGGAATAAGTATCGAACAATTTCCTAATGGCAAATGGAAAGAAAATTGTTATATAGTTAGCAATGAAAAAAAAGATGCTTTGATAATTGATCCGGGTGGTGCTGAAAAAAACATTATTAATTTTATTAAAGATAATTATTTAAATGTTAGTGCAATTTTAAATACTCATGCTCACTACGACCATGTTGGTGCCATTAGCAAATTAAAAAAAGAGTTTTTAATTCCATTGTTTTTACACTCTAAAGATAAAAAACTTTTGAAAGCTGCCAATTTATATGCAAAGTTGTTTGAAGGCACAGAACTTATAAAAATACCTACTGTTGAATATTATTTTGACCAAATAGACACCCAAACTAGTATAACAGGTTTTTCAATTGAGGTCCTATTCACCCCTGGTCATACATGGGGCAGTGTATGTTTACTAATTGGAGATTGCCTATTCACTGGAGATACGCTCTTAAATGGAAAAATTGGGCGCGTTGATCTGCCTGGTGGAGATGAACAAGCTTTAAATAAATCATTAAAAATCATTTCAAAACTTCCACATCAAACTACTATTTATCCTGGACACGGTACTTCATCAACAATTGGACAAGAATTAAAATATAATAATAGTTTTATTCAGGCAATAAAATGGGCCTAATCATAAAATCAATAGAGTATTATCTTCCTGATGATATTATAACGAATGATGATCTTCAAAAAGAAAATCCAGATTGGGATTTGGATAGAGTAGCAGAAAAATCTGGAGTATATCAAAGACATATTGCTGGTAAAAATGAAACAGCATTTGATTTATCTGTTAAGGCATGTGATAAACTGTTTCAAACAAATGATAAAAGCAAAATAGACGGGATTATTTATTGTACCCAGAGCCCGGATTATATTATGCCCTCAAATTCTTTTTTACTGCATAAATATCTATGTTTGAAGGATGGAGTAATTGCATTTGACTTTAATCATGCCTGTACCGGGTATATTTACGGTTTAGCAATGGCAAATGCATTTGTTAAGGCTGGTATGGCAAAACAAATATTGTTAGTAACTGCAGATACTTACTCTAAATATATTAATCGTAAAGATCGTTCAACTCGTGTTTTATTTGGTGATGGTGCGGCAGTAACCATTGTGAAAGAATCAAATGATAAAAAGGGCATTATTGATATTGAATTAGGAACATCTGGATCGGGTTATGATAAGTTTTGGATTCCAGCTGGGGGGCTGAGACTACCTAAATCTGAAAGTACATCGGTTGTAAAAGAAGATGATAGAGGCAATAAACGAACCCAAAATGACATCGAGATGGATGGATTTGGCGTTTGGTCTTTTATCAATACGGTTGTGCCTAAACAAATAAATAAGATACTGAATCAGAACAAAATAGAAAAAACTGATGTTGACCAATTCATATTTCATCAGGCAAGTCAAATGACATTGGAATCAATAATGAAAATATTAAAACTTGATGAAGAAAAGGTATTCATAAATATTTGCAATATAGGGAATACGGTTTCCGCCTCAATACCCATTGCATTAAAGGATGCAGCAGACCAGGAAAAGATAGATATAGGATCTACTTTAATCTTATCAGGGTTTGGTGTTGGATTATCTTATGGTGCAATATTAATGGAGTATTAAGAAATGTGTATAGATTTTCTATTTGATGTATTTAATGAGTTTAAGAACTGTGATGCTATTATTTGGAAGGCCACAAAACATAGTTATAGATCATTAATAATAAATATTGAAAAATCACAATTGTTAATTGATTCTTATCAAATTCAACCAGGGATGGTAGTAGCTATAAATGGAGACTTTTCGCCTAATTCAATTGCACTATTATTAGCTCTTATTGAAAAAAGATGTATTATTGTTCCATTAACAAATACTTCCAATAAAAATGAGAATAAAATATTTGAAATCGCTCAAGTTGAATTTGTATTTAGAGTCAATGATGATGATATCATTACCAAAGAAACGGTCTCTAATCGAATAGATAATGATTATTATAAAATGATAAAAGAAAGACAACATCCTGGTTTAGTTCTTTTTACTTCCGGAACATCAGGCGAACCGAAGGCAGCGGTTCATGATTTATCAGCATTATTAGAAAAGTTTAAAACAAAAAGAAAAGCTTTACGGACACTCAATTTCTTATTGTTTGATCATTGGGGTGGATTAAATACGATGTTTCACATTTTATCAAATGGCGGTACAGTTATTGCCACAAGAGATCGTGACCCTGAAAATGTATGTAAAATAATTGAATTACATCAAATTGAATTATTACCAGCTTCACCAACATTTCTTAACCTAATGTTGATGAGTGGTGCATACAAAAATTACGATATGAATAGTCTAAAAATAATATCATATGGTACAGAACCAATGCCAGAGAGTACGCTTAAAAGATTAAAAATAATTTTTCCAGATATTAAACTCTTACAAACTTATGGTCTTATAGAACTAGGGGTTATGCGGTCAAAGTCAGAAAAAGATGATTCTCTATGGGTAAAAGTAGGTGGTGACGGTTTTAAAACAAGAATTGTTGATGATATATTACATATTAAAGCTGATTCTGCAATGTTAGGATATTTAAATGCGCCTAGTCCATTTACCAAGGATGGTTATTTTATTACTGGTGATCAAGTTTTACAGAAAGGGGATTACATAAAAATTTTAGGTCGAGAATCAGAAATAATAAATGTTGGAGGTGAGAAAGTTTATCCTCAAGAAGTTGAAAATGTGATTCAGGAAATAAAAAATGTTGTTGAAGTCGTAGTATACAAAGAAAAAAACTCTATAATAGGAAATATTGTATGCGCAAAAGTGCGGTTATTTGATAATGAAAATGGAAAAGAAAAAATATCCGAGATTAAAAAACACTGTAGAAAAAAAATGCAAAAATATAAAGTGCCAGTTAAGATTGATTTGATTGAAGGATCTTTACATAACAATAGATTTAAAAAGATTAGATGAGCTTATTTTGATTATAGGACTGTTTATTAAAAAAAATTGAGACTGCCTAATCCAATATTGGGTAAATATGTAAATCTGAGAACAGCGGAAACTTCAGATGCTGAGTTTATTTTATCATTAAGACTAGATAAAGAATTGGGTCGATATTTAAAAAAAACAGACCCCTCTATAGAAAAACAGAAAATTTGGATAGAGCAAAAACAAAAGAAGAAGAATGACTATCATATGATAATTGAACTAAAAGATACTACGAGAGTAGGTGTTATTGCTGTTTACGATATAAAAGATGGTATTTTTGAATGGGGTAGATGGATAATTACCCCTAATAGTCCGATTTATATATCTATTGAATCTTGCTATCGTGCTTATGATTTTGCATTCAATACACTTGGATTGAATATTACAAAAAGTAAAATTAGAAAAAATAATATAACCGTATTAGGCTTTCACCTAAACTACGGTGCAGAAATAATCAAAGAAGATGATATATATGTGTATATATCCTATCACAAGAGTAATTTCAATTCTAATTCAAGTTTTTTTCAAAAATATAAGAAATCACTGGGGTTAGGTTAACATGAATATCCCTTTTGTAGATCTCAAAGCACAATACCAATCAATAAAGAAAGAAATAGATAAAGCTATTCAGAATGTCATTGATGAAACCGCATTTATTAAGGGTAAATATGTCAAAAAATTTGAAGAAGAGTATGCTGATGCGTATGGTGTGAAGCATGTAATCAGTTGCGCCAATGGTACCGATGCCATTTATATTACGCTGAAAGCCATGGATATTGGCCTCGGCGACGAGGTTATCACTACCGCCTTGAGCTGGATTTCAACTTCTGAAACCATTACTCAGACTGGCGCAAGGGTGGTTTTCGTTGATATTGATCCCGATTACTACACCATTGATACTGCAAAGATCGAAGAAAAGATTACTAATAAAACCAAGGCCATTATTCCTGTCCATCTATACGGACACCCCGCTAATATGTCAAAGGTCATGGTCATTGCTAAAAAATACAATTTAAAAGTTGTTGAGGATTGTGCTCAGGCACACTTCGCTAAGTGGCAGGGTAAGTATGTTGGCACCTATGGTGATGCAGGTACTTTTAGCTTTTTCCCTGGTAAAAATTTAGGCGCATATGGGGATGCCGGCTGTATCGTCACCAATGACGATGATCTGGCTGAAAAAATGCGTCGATTTTCAAGGCATGGAGCATTAGGTAAACATGATCATGAAATTGAAGGTATTAATAGTCGTCTTGACGGCTTGCAGGCAGCAATTCTCTCAGTTAAGTTAAAATACATACATGAGTGGACAGACCTGCGCATCCAGCACGCGGCTCTTTACAATAAATTATTGTCCGGTAGTGGTGTTGAAACTCCGCACACATATGAAGCGGCAAAACACGTGTTTCATCTTTATGTTATTAGAACTGAAAATAGGGATGAGTTACAGAGCTATCTTAATGAGAATGGTATCTCAACAGGGGTACACTATCCAACCGCACTCCCGTACCTGAAAGCGTATGATTATCTAAAGCATGTACCTGATGATTTTCCCGTGGCGTATCAGTATTCAAGTGGGATCCTTTCTCTGCCCATGTACCCGGAATTAAATAAGAATGACATACTATATATAGCTAAATCGATTAAATCTAAAAGGGAAAAATATAAATAATCTAAAAATATCAATGCATCACATTGGAGGCAGAGGCAAAGTAGAATGATTTATCAAAAAATTGAGCCTAAACCGGATATAATTAATGAACCAAACTATTTAAAGTTTTTAAACAAACTTGAAATAGCAGAAAAAGAACATCCGAAATTATTCCCTAAAACATTTAAATCATTGTATACATATGAAATGAGTAAAAGTCGTTTTAATAGTGAAAAATGGAAGTTTAGAATATTATTGAAAAAAATCCCAGGTTTAGTAAGGTTCAACCGGTTTTTACGGTTTTTATTTAATACAATCCCACTCATAATCCTAAAATTGAAAAAGCTTTATTTATCATCACGCAATAGTGATTTCGAGAAGGTGTTTATAAAATATGGGTTATTAGAACAGTATAAACTAATTAATAAAAATAGGACTAATCACCAACCATATACATAATTTTTTTTAAAGCAACATATTATTAACTATACAATGTAGAACAAATGATAAATTATCGAATCCTAACAATTGGTGGAGTCCACTATATTTCTTTAATAGAAAGCTGGCTGCGAGAAAATCCTGAATATTTAAACAATAGTTATGATGAAATGCTCAAGGAATTTTTCAATACTAGTATGATATCTTCAAATCCCTTCTCCCAATCTCTCCGCAAACTGGGTCAGGAGGCAATCGAATTGGTCATTGATTTCGGAGTTCTCCAAAAACAATGGGCGAAGGAAAACGGAGTTTTATTTTCTGCGGATAACTGGATGTTTGACATAATGCTGGCTCAGATCGAGTTTTATAAACCTGATGTTATATATATCCAAAGTAATACTTTTAATTTTCCGGGAATATTTTTCAAGAACATTCCAAACATGAATTTAGCTGAAATATTAAAACAAAATTTTCCCTTTATAAAGTTGATTGTAATGTTTTCTGGATACCCTTGTGGTGCCGAAAGGATTAAGGGTGTAGATATTTTGTTTGCGTGTACAACTTCTTTGATGAGGCTCTACCAGAAAATGGGATTTGACCCGATTCTGCTTTATCATTCTTTCGATAAATCCATAATCAATAAACTGAACGGCCAGGATAAACAATACGGGTTTACATTTGCCGGTTCCACTCGAGCGCCAGAGTCCCGATACTGGGCCTTGCGGCAGCTCATGGATGAGACCGATCTGCAAGCCTGGATTCACGAATACTCCTTTGGTAATGGACCACAAACCCTGAAGCAGAAAATACGCTCTACCCTAAAGCGTGGATTCTCCGTTTTTAGCGATCGACAGGTAAGCGGTTTTGATGAATTAAAAATGATCCCCAGAAAATTCAGAGACATTTTTCTAGACATTTCCAGGGAAAGAATGGCATTCAAAGGTGTGAAAAAAAACAAAGGTGAGTTGATTCACTTAAGCGAACTTTATCCTGACCGCTGCTTTGCCCCGGTCGCCGGAATAGATATGTACAATCTGCTGCACTTGTCTAGGCTAACGTTTAACAAGCACACCGACCAAGCTTGGGGCTGTGTCGGCAACATGCGCATGTTTGAAGCCACCGGAGTTGGTACATGTCTATTAACAGACAGGGGCCAAAATATGTCAGATCTTTTTGAAGAAGACAAGGAAGTGGTGACGTATAGAACGGTTGATGAAGCAGTGGAAAAAGCTAACTACTTATTGGATCACCCTGACGAAGCAGAACAAATTGCCAAAGCTGGGCAGGCCAGAACATTGAAAGATCATACAATAATGAACCGGAGTAAGCAGATTAATGATGTAATACAAAAAATATTATGAAAAGCGAGAAAATATGTTAAATAATAAATCTATATTAGTTACGGGTGGAACAGGTTCCTTCGGTAAAAAATTTATCGAAACGATACTAGTTAATCATAATCCTAAAAAGGTTATTATCTTTAGCCGCGATGAACTCAAGCAATTTGAAATGCAACAGTTAAATAAATTCAAAAAATCTGGTGTAGGGATGCGTTATTTTATTGGTGATGTGCGTGATTTAGGACGATTGAAAATGGCTATGGCCGATGTAGACATTGTCATTCATGCAGCCGCCTTAAAACAAGTTCCAGCCTGTGAGTATAATCCTTTCGAAGCTGTAAAGACTAATATTATTGGCGGGCAGAATGTGATTGATGCTGCAATATCATGTGGTGTAAAAAAGGTAATTGCTTTAAGCACGGATAAAGCGGCTGCGCCCATTAATCTTTATGGCGCAACTAAACTTACTTCAGATAAATTATTTGTAGCTGCAAATAATTATTCGGGTAACCATGATATTAAATTTTCCGTTGTTCGCTATGGGAATGTCATGGGAAGTAGAGGATCTGTTATTCCGTTTTTTCTTAAACAAAAAGAAAAAGGCATACTTCCAATCACTGATGATCGAATGACTCGTTTTAACATTACTCTACAAGAAGGAGTTGATTTTGTTTTGCAGTGTCTTGATCAGATGTGGGGTGGTGAATTATTTGTTCCAAAAATCCCTAGCTATCGAATTGTTGATGTTGCTAAAGCTATTGCACCTGAATGTAAATATAAAATGGTTGGAATTCGACCTGGGGAAAAAATACACGAGGAAATGATAACCGAAACTGATGCTTTAAATACTGTAGAATATGAAAAATACTTTGTTATTCTACCCGTTTCGAGCAAATTGGGATGGAGCAAGGATAAGTTTATTAATAAAAGTAATTCAGAAATTGGGAAAATGTGTGAATTTGGTTTTTCATATAATAGCGGTACTAATAAAGACTTTCTTGCTGTGAATGATTTAAAAGAATTAATTCAAGACCATATTTAAAATGATTTCTTACGGCAAACAATCTATAGATCAAAAAGATATAGATGCTGTAGTTGAAGTCCTAAAACGCGATTGGCTTACACAAGGGCCAGCAGTGGAAGCTTTTGAAGATGATTTGAAAAAATATTTTGGTGCAAAACATGTCTGCGCTGTCTCCAATGGTACCGCAGCTCTCCATTTAACCGGATTAGCATTAGGATGGCAACTGGGGGATATTGTCATTACAAGCCCGATTACCTTTTTAGCTACTCCTAATTGTATTGTCTACGCTGGTGCAACACCTGGTTTTGTGGATATTGACCCGGATACTTATACAATTGATCCCAATCTTGTAGAAGAAAAAGTAAAATTCTATCAATCAAAAGGGAAAAAAGTAAAAGCAATTATTGGTGTGGACTATGCCGGGCATCCCTGTAACTGGAAAGCCTTGCGAGAGATTGCTGATAAATATGATTTACAACTGGTGAATGACAACTGCCACGCTTTAGGTGCGAACTATAATAGCAATAAGCGATATGCTGTGAAATATGCCGATGTGGTAACTCAGAGCTACCATCCGGTAAAACATATTACTACTGGAGAAGGTGGAGCAATATTAACCAATGATACCATTATTGATGAAAAAGTTAGGCGATTGCGAACCCATGGCATAACTAAGGATCCGGGCCAGCTGGAAAAAAATGATGGTCCATGGTATTATGAAATGCATGAAGTTGGGTTTAATTGTCGTATCACTGACTTTCAATGTGCGTTGGGCTCAAGTCAATTAAAAAAATTGGGTAGTTTTGTAGAAAGTCGACGTGAAATTGCAAAACAATACAATAATTTATTTTCTAATATTGAATTTATCAAAACACCAAAAGTTCAGAATACTGTTGAGCATTCTTATCACCTATATCCCTTGCAAATTAACTTTGAAAAGTTGCCTTTAACAAAAGTTGAATTCTTTGAAAAAATTAAAAAAGCGGGTGTTAATCTCCAGGTTCATTATATCCCGATACATTTTCAGCCATTTTATGGGAATAATTACGGATTCAAAAAAGGAGATTTTCCTATTTCAGAGAACTTCTATCAAAATGAATTATCATTACCAATATACCCAAATTTATCAAAAGATGATGTTGAGATGGTAGCAAACAGTATTTTGGAAATCATATCTACATGAACGTGGCTATCATTCCAGCCCGTGGTGGGAGTAAACGCATACCACGAAAAAATATCAAAGAATTTTGTGGGAAGCCCATGATTGAGTGGCCAATTGAAGTGGCCAAACAAAGTAAATTATTTGATCGCATTATTGTTTCTACTGATGATGAAGAAATTGCGGTTGTGGCTAAGTCATGCGGTGCAGAAGTCCCCTTTATGCGACCGGTAAAGCTTTCAAATGATTATGCTGGGACAACCGAAGTTATAGCCCATGCTGTTTCCTGGATGTATGAACAAGGCTGGAAATCGGAAGCTGTCTGTTGTATTTACGCTACATCTGTTTTTTTAACTAAAGATGATCTTCTAAAAGGATTTGACGCCTTAAATACCGGTAAATGGCAATATTCGTTTTCAGCTACTGATTTTGAATATCCAATTTTCCGTTCATTTAAAGAGCGACCTAATGGTGGAGTGGAAATGTTTTTTCCAGAACACTTTGAAAGCCGATCACAGGATTTGCCGGAAGCTCTCCATGATGCGGCACAGTTTTATTGGGGAAAACCAGAGGCTTGGCTTAAAGAATTGGAATTATTTGACAAACATTCTTATCCTGTAAAAATTCCTCATTGGAGAGTCCAAGATATTGATACAGGTGATGATTGGAAACGGGCTGTAATATTATTTAAATTAATTAATAGTTTATGAGAGTAGCTTTCAGAACAGATGCTTCCATAAACATGGGTAGTGGTCATGTCATGCGCTGTTTGACCTTGGCGGTAGAACTGAAAAAAAACGGTTCCGACATAACCTTTATTTCCCGAGCCCATGAAGGAAATCTCAATGGTCTGATTTCCGATAAAGGAATGAAAGTCGCTGAACTGTCTGCGCCGGATTCCCGTTCCGTGCCAGTTGGGAATGGAGGCAGCAATGACTACGCCGAATGGCTGGGCGTAACCCAGGAACAGGATGCTCGCGAATCGATCAACGCCCTTGGCAAATCAATCCTGGACTGGTTGATTGTCGATCACTATGGCTTGGATGAAGCATGGGAAACAGTATTGCGAACTCATGTCAAGAATATCATGGTTATTGATGATCTGGGCAACCGTATCCACGACTGCAACCTGCTCTTGGATCAGAACTGGTTTGATGATAAGGACAGCCGCTATAATGGGCTGGTGCCATCTTTCTGCACACAACTGCTTGGACCTGAGTACGCCTTGCTGCGACCGCAATTTGCCGAAGAGAAAAAAAAGCTTAAACCACGCAATGGGGATGTGAAGCATATTTTTGTTTATTTTGGGGGACCTGACCCCCATAAGCTTACCAAAATGACCTTAATGGCTCTTTGTGAATTGGAATTGTCCCATTTGGAAGTCGATGTGGTGATTGGTCAAAATAACCTGCAAAAGAGTGAGCTCAAAGAATTGTGTTTAAAACGTCCACTTACTCAACTGCACATTCAAGTGGATAATATGGCAAGCATCATGGCCAAAGCGGACTTGGCTATAGGTGGTGGTGGTGCTACCACATGGGAACGAATTTGTTTAAATCTAGAAAGTTGTGTAGTAATTATTGCAAAAAATCAAAATGAGGTTAACGGTCACTTAGCAAGAAAAGGCTATATACATTTGCTTGGGTACGTACACGAAATAAATCCAAAATTTCTCAAAGAAAATATTGTAAACAGAATTTTACAAATAAATAAAAAAAGGGCAAGGGTCGATTATTCTACTTTGTGTGATGGACGAGGCTTAGAAAGAGTTGTGAATACCCTAAACGGATATTATTTTCAAAAACATGTAAATAATTTAAAAGAAATTCATGCCTAAAATACTAGTGACGGGCGCAAACGGTTTTCTCGGTAAAGAGGTAGTGAAATTACTTAATAAAAATGATTATGATTTTGCCGGGGTAGGCAGAAATATATCAACTTCTTCCAAGTTGTTATGTGATTTATCAATACCGGCAGATGTAATTAAACTGCTAGAAGAAACAAATCCTAAAATCATAATTAATTTAGCAGCAAGTGTAGATTTCCAAGAAAAGAATCAATATCCTTTGTTCCCCGTAAATACATTACTACCCGCCATCTTTGCGGGATATTGTACTAAAAACAACTCTCACCTAATTCAATCATCAGGCATAATTGTACATGGGTTTTCACATAGGCATTATAGCAAAAAAACAGAATTAACACCTGATACTGCATATGGAAAGAGCAAACTATTAGCCGACGATATAATAATTGCGTCGGGCTGTAAGGCTTCCATTTTGAGAATAGGTGGTATTTTTGGTGATAATGATTCTTTACACCTTGGCATAAATAAGGCCATAGTAGAAGCAAAAAAAGGTAACCCGCCCAACATTGTAAATACTGGGAGCGCAAAAAGGAATTATATATTTGTCAAAGATGTGGCTCTAGCAATTATCGATACCGTAAAAGAGAGATTAACTGGTATTCATTACCTTGGTGGTGAAACAAAGACTATAAAGAGTATGCTAAATGATATATGTGATGTTTTTATACCTGGTAATCAGCCGGAATACATCGAAGGTCAAGAAGCTGTAGATCAATTAATTGAAACCGGTAATAATTTTAAGATTACCCCCTTCAGATTAGCGCTTGAGGAAATGGTTTGAGAATAGGTTTGTTGGCTGACATTCATGCTAATGCACATGCGTTACGAGCCGTTCTCAAATCAGCCAAAGAAAAAAAGGTGCAAAAACTTTTGTGCTGTGGCGATTACGTGGGTTACTACTACGAGCCCGATACTGTTATGGCTTTACTTAATAATTGGGATTGGGATGGTGTAAGTGGCAATCACGAAGCCATGCTTTTTGATTGGTTGAATGATAAAAATAGAAATGAAATCAATGTGAAGTATGGTTTCGGAATTTCTATTGCCACAAAAAAGTTAACACAAGAAGTTGTATCTGGTTTGTTTAGAATGCCAAAAAAAGCCTTATTAGAAATCGATGGTTATAAAGTTGTTTTGTGTCACGGTTCGCCTTGGGATAGGGACAAATATATTTATCCCGACGCAAATGAAGATATAGTAAATAAGTTTTTTGAATACTCTCCTGATTTTGATGTGTTGGTTTATGGTCATACCCATTATCCTGTTATTTGGGGAAAAAATAAGAAAAAAATAATCAATCCCGGTTCAGTTGGTCAGCCGAGAGACCGCAAGCCTGGGGCATCTTGGGCGCTTTGGGAAACTGATACCCAAGATGTGACTTTTTACAGAGAGAAGTATGACCCAGGTCCCGTAATTGAAATGTGCAGGAAATATGATCCAGACATTAAATATTTAGCAGAAGTATTGGTAAGAGAATGAAAAGGGTATTGGTTACGGCAATAGGAGGCGACATTGGTCAAGCTATAGCACAGTGCTTAAAGAGTCAATATGGTGACATTTATTTATTCGGCACCGATGTGCATGATAAGCATGGAGGAAGTTTATATGTAGATGAATATATTACTGTTCCTGCAGCAAATGATTCTCTGTACCTGGATAGTTTAATAAAATTGGTTTCAGAAAATGATATTGATGTCATTATTCCTATAAATGAGAGTGAATTAAAAGTCCTTGTCAATGGATCGGTTAACTTGAATATAATTCACTGCGGTAAAGAAATTATCAATATTGGATTGGATAAGTTGAAAACGATAGACTCTTTGGAATCTTTTGGTATCGAAGTTCCATGGACTATAGATGCGGATAAAGAAATGCCAAAAACTTATCCTTGCATTATCAAACCTAGATCCAGTTCGGGTTCAAAATCAATTTTTATTATTAATTCTAATGCTGAAGCAAAGTTTTTTTCTAATAAATATCCTGGATGTGTATTTCAGGAATTGCTTGACCCTTATGAAAAAGAAATAACATGTGGTTTATACAGGGCAAAAGATGGTCAAATTGAATCAATCCAATTCGAACGCGTATTAGTTGGAGGTCTAACTGGGTGGGCTAGAGTAGTTAGAAATAAATCAGTAAAAAATTTATTGAATGTTATCGCGAAAAATTGGAATCTCGAAGGTAGTATAAATGTTCAATTAAGAATTACAAAAAAAGGGCCAATGATATTTGAGATTAATCCAAGATTTTCATCCACTGTTTACATGCGGCATAAATTAGGTTTTACTGATGTAATATGGTCTTTAAAAGAATTCTTTAATAAACCAATAAATTTAAGAAGTGGAAAAACTAGTACTGTTTTAGTACGCACACAAAATATAATGATACTTTCTGAAGGATTAAACTGAATGCAAATTGGGAATAACAAAATCGGTTTAAATCGCAGACCTTTCATCATTGCTGAAATGTCTGGTAACCATAATCAATCTCTTGATAGGGCATTAGAAATTGTGGAAGCTGCCTCAAAAACAGGTGTTAATGCATTAAAAATACAAACATATACAGCTGACACTATTACGCTTGATGTTAGTGAAGGTGAATTTTTTATTGAAGATAAGAATAGTCTCTGGAAAGGTAAATCATTATACGAACTTTATGAGCAAGCATACACGCCTTGGGAATGGCACAAGCCCATTATGGAAAGAGCTAATGAGTTAGGAATGCTTTGCTTTAGCACTCCATTTGATGATACTGCAGTGGATTTTCTAGAAGATCTGGAAGTGCCGGCTTACAAGATAGCGTCGTTTGAAAATACTCATTTACCATTAATTAAAAAGGTAGCATCTACTGGTAAGCCTATGATCATCTCTACCGGGATGGCAAGTGTTGCCGAAATGGATGAAATGGTTCAGACCATTCGTGATGCCGGTTGTGAACAGTTTATTTTACTTAAATGCACAAGTACTTATCCCGCAACCCCGGGGAATAGCAATGTTTTAACGATTCCGCACATGCGGAAATTATTTAATTGTGAAGTAGGTTTGTCTGATCATACGATGGGAATTGGTGCATCAGTAGCAGCGGTTGCTCATGGAGCTACAGTAATTGAAAAACATTTTACTTTAAACCGCGCAGATGGCGGTGTGGATTCCGCATTTTCAATGGAACCGGAAGAAATGAAGCAGCTTGTAATTGAAACGGAAAGAGCATGGTTGTCTCTTGGTGAAGTAAAGTATGGAGCGAGTGAAGTAGAAAAAGGTTCTCTCACTTTTCGTCGTTCACTCTATATTGCCGAAGATATGAAAAAAGGTGATATGCTGACGGAAAAAAATCTGCGCATTGTAAGGCCTGGACTAGGCCTACCACCGAAGTATTATGATATTCTTTTAGGTAGAATCTTAAAAAAAGATGTTAAGAAAGGGACTGCTGTGGTTTGGGAGATTGTTAAATAAACAATAAGTCTTAATAAGAAAAAATGGTAGAATTGCAATTAAAATCACCCCCAAATAATTTAGTTGCTGTTACAGGACTTTCCCGATCTGGGAAATCAATGTTGGCTCCAATTGTTTCAAGCCTGAACAGATCGGAGAACCTCCAAACAGACTATACCTTGGAACAATTCCCAGTCCTTAACCATTTGGGATTGATGTCTGAACATATTGCTATTTATCTTATGAGATATATGGTAAATCTTAAAATATACGATAATCAAATTGGTCGAAATTCTAATTTTCGTTTTACAGATTGGACGAGTATTTGGAATACTCCTGATCCAAGACAATATTTAAGGAGATTGATTAAAGATGAAGGTGATTCTGTTTTTGAAAATATAAAGGAAGAAAATCAGATAAATGTGTACATGTTTCACAATGTGCTTTGGCACGCAAAAATATTTTTTAAAGCTTTCCCAGATATAAAAATAATTCACATCGACCGCCACCCAATAGATATAGTCTACTCATGGTATAAAAGAAGCTATGGAGATAGATTTTATGATAAAGAAAGAAATGCATTAGCATTGATTGAAAACGGTGGGAATGGAATACCTTACTATGCACAAAACTGGCTGAATGAATATATTAGTTTAGCAGAAATAGACAGGGTAATTAAAATGATTTATACTATTACATCTGATCATTATGATACATTAAAAACACTTTCAGATAGTGATAGAGAAAATATTTTGCTTATTAATTTTGATAGTATGTTAACCAAATCAAAAAATAATTTAACAAAAATCACGAGTTTTCTAAATACAGATAAAACACTGTACACAAAAACAGTAATGAATAGAGAACGCTGTCCCAGAAAAATTGATATGAATGAACGCGCGGCAAAATTTGAGGAGATTAAAGAATCAGCAACATCAGATTCGGTTCGACTTTTACAAGAAATGGTGCATGAATATGAAGGACAAACTTCATAATCATTCTAGCTGATATTCTTCTTCTTATAATAGTCTATTATAATCAAAAACTTCTAATCAATTCCTTAAATCCTAAATGGTAAAAAAGAAAAAAATAATTTCTTACACACGAGTTTCTGCTGATATTTTTCATTTTGGTCACTTGCGGTTACTACAAAAGGCAAAGAATGTTGCTGATTATCATATCTGCGGTTTATACGATGATGAACTATGCCGTAAATGGAATGGAAACCTTATTATGAAATATAAGGAAAGGGCTGCAATACTTGAAGCGCTTAATTGCGTTGATGAAGTTCTTGAACAAGATGACCTTGATCCCACAAATAATTTAAAATATATACACAGTAGATTTCCTGATTCAAAAATTATTTTTTTCCAGGGTCATCAGAAGTGGAAAGGATTGCCTGGAACAAATTATGTTCAGTCTATAGGTGGAGAAACAGTTAAGCCTGATTATTACTCAAGAATTACAAGATCAAGTATAAAAGAGGAACTAAATAATTCTAAGGAAATAAAGTCGTACGATATTGAAAATTATCTTTTAGGCGATATATCATATTTCATGCTATATAACTCAACAAAAGCGAATACACTTGCTTCGCTTAAGCCTAATCTAAAAAAATCTTTGGTAGAGGAACTATTTATATTTACAAAATCACAATGGGAGGAATCTCCTGTAGAGGTGTTGAGGGAATTAAATAATAAATTTAAAGGCGAAATTGTGGTGCGTTCCTCATCACAAATTGAAGACAGCTATATTTCCTCATATGCGGGTTTTTTTCATAGTGAATTAAATATTGATTCTCAAAATCCCAAACAAATAAGAAATGCCATTACCAATGTTATAGCAAGTTATTCAAAACATGAAAACATGTCTGAAGAAGACCAAATACTAGTGCAATCACAAACACAGAATGTGGTTTACAGCGGGGTTGTTTTTACACGAAATATTCAAAATAATGCACCATATTATTTAATTAACTTTGATAAATCGTCTTCAACAGATTCGGTGACTTCTGGTCAGGTCGGTAATAAACTTGAAATAATCAGAAATTTTGAGATTAAGAACCTATTACCGACTTGGCAATCTTTATTAGAATCAGTAAAAGAGATCGAAGAATTACTTCACAATCTTGCTTTGGATTTTGAATTTGCTATTAAAAAAAGTGGTAGGGTAGTGATTTTTCAAGTTAGACCAATTGCTGCCAATCATAAATTTAGAGATATTCCAGACGAAAAGATTTTTTTTACTGTTCAACATTTAATTCAACAGTATAAGAGATACTCTCAAGACTCACTCTTAGATTCACATTATACACTAAGTGATATGAGTTTCTGGAATCCCGCTGAAATTATTGGTGACCGAGCGAATAATCTTTCTTATTCGATACATCGTTATCTTATTTTAAACAGGGCATGGAATATTGGATTACTTCCTTTGGGCTATAAAGAAATTAATAGAGATCTAGTGGTTCGTTTCGGTAATAAACCCTATATCGAGGTGGAAACCGCTTTTGCTGCTCTTTTACCTGATGATTTAGATAAAGCCATAAGTGAAAAACTGATTTTGTATTATCGAAAGAAATTAGAGAATAAGCCCGAACTCCATGATAAAATTGAATTTGAAATTGTACACAATTGTTTTTCACCAATAACAGATGACCAATTAGAAGAAGTGAAATTGATTTTAAATGCTGGAGAATACAAAACTTTCAGAATGAGTTTAATCGATTTGACTCAAAGTATATTTGATGATTATGATAAAATTAAAGTTAATGATTTAAAATCTTTAGATGAACTTGGGAAAAAAAGAAAACAAAAAATCAATAATTCTGAAAATGCTTCTTTACATGAAAAAATTAATATTGTTACCGGATTATTGGATGATGCCAGGGAATTAGGCACTCCTCAATTCTCAAGAATGGCTAGACTTGCATTTATTGGAAATCAATATCTTAGAGGTTTAGTGTCAAAAGGTATTATAAGCAGTAGTGAACGTGAGTATTTCCTCTCAAATATTGATACAATAGCTTCTGAATTGAATAAAGATTTTGATCGTGTTATATCAAAACAGCTTTCAGTAGTTGAGTTTAATAAACTTTATGGTCATCTTAGACCCGGCACATATGATATAACCAAACTTCCCTACAGTAAAGATCCAGGATATTTTAGTATAGATAAACCAATAAAAACCCATATCAAGAATTCCAACGGTAAACAAAAGGATACCTTAAATATAGAAAAAAAAATAACGAGGTTTTTTGATGATTTTGAAATTTCTGTATCAGCCGAACAATTATTAGAATTTATTGAGGAAACAACAAAGTTTAGGGAAAGCTTTAAGTTTGAATTCACTAAAAATTTAAGTTTGGCATTAGAATTATTAGCTGAGGCAGGAGAAGAATTAGGCTTTGATCGTGAAATGTTGTCTCATATATCTATCGAAAGTATAAAGGGATTATCACCTTCTTCTGGTATTTTTGAAATTGTGGATTTATGGCATTCCCAAATTGAGGGTAAAAAAGTAAGCGATCAATTCTATCATTATATAACTTTACCTTCTCTTGTATTTGGTGAGGAAGATTTTGAGATAATACAATCCCACACAGTTCACCCGAATTTTATTACAAATTCGTTGGTTGGAGGAGAGTTGATAAATTTAGATACAATTGATTTGGAAGATTACAATCTCGTTTCAGGCAGCATTGTATTGCTAGAGAAAGCTGATCCTGGATATGATTGGATATTTTCAAAGGGAATCAAGGGCCTTATCACTAGGTTTGGTGGTGCTGCTTCCCACATGGCTATAAGATGTGCAGAGTTCGGAATACCTGCGGCTATTGGTTGTGGGGAAGTTATTTATAAAGATTTAAAAGACAGGCAAGTAGTTGAGTTAGACTGTAAAAACAAATTAATAACAGTTATCAGGTGAAAGTTTATGGTAATTTGGATTTTAGGTAAATCTGCTTCAGGTAAAACATTTTTAGGTGGAAAACTTTATAATGAACTTAGAGTCAATTGTCCTAATATTGTTTTTTTAGATGGAGATCTGTTAAGAAATGCAATTAGTAAAGATTTAGGCCATTCCAAAGAAGACAGATATATTTCTGAAGAGCGAAGAAGTAAACTATCTAAAATTTTATCAGATCAAGGTATCCACGTCATTATGTCTGGACTTTCCAATGAACCGGAAATACGTGAATGGAATAAGAAAAATATTAAAGACTATCTTGAAATTTATCTAAAGACAGATAAAAACACATTATACCGTAGAGACCCAAAAGGTATTTATAAGAATTATTTTAAAGGAAATATAAAAAATGTTGTTGGTGAAGATATCGTATTTCAAGAACCTGTAGCACCGTGGATGACGATAGATAACAATAGTGACAATAATTCAAAAAAAATAATTGAATCAATTTTATTTAAGGTAAAAAAAATGAATATACTATAGTGAATAGGATTGGTATCACACAACGACTTGTACGAGAAGAAAAATATGATGAAATAAGAAACGCCTTGGATATACGTTGGCAGGAATTATTATTATCAATTGATTTGATTCCTTTACCAATTCCGATCAATATCGATTTTTCTCTTTACGCTGATTTGGATTTAAATGGTATTATTTTGACAGGGGGAAATGATTTAAGCTCTCAGTCGGATAACTTACTTTCAAATCTCAGGGACAAACATGAAATTGAATGTATTAGGTATTCAATTGAAAACTCAATTCCTTTGTTTGGCGTATGCCGCGGCATGCAGTTAATTGCCGAGTATTTTGGATCAACTTTTAAAAGAGTTGAAAACCATGTCGCAAAACGTCATCAAATTGTTTTAGTAAAAGACCATGAATACAAAAATTATTTTTCTAAAATTAAGACTGTTAATTCATATCACAAATATGCTATAAATAGGCTTGGAGAAGGGTTAGTCTCTGTAGGTATTTGTCCGGATGATAATACCATTGAAGCCATTCAACATAAAAATTATAAAATATTTGGACAAATGTGGCACCCTGAGAGGGATAATCCTTTTGACTTAAATAATAGTGGAATTATTTCTTCTTTTTTTCTTGATTGAGAAATTAGAAACAATTGCAAGAGAAGCGGGTGATATTATTCTCAAGTATTACAATTCAATTGGATTAAATATCAATATAAAGAGTGATGGTTCTCCCGTTACAAAGGCAGATATAAATTCTGAAAAACTCATAGTATCTAAACTAAAAAAGAATTTTTCATATCCTATAGTAACCGAAGAAACACCAGTAAAATATAGTGAGAGAAAAAAATGGAAAAAATATTGGCTGGTGGATCCGTTAGATGGCACTGAGGATTTCATTAATAAAAATGATGAATTCACTGTTAACATTGCCTTGATTGAGAATCATCACCCCGTACTGGGTATTGTTTATGCCCCTGCTTTGAATCTAATGTATACAGGCCATATTAACCTTGGTTCAAAAAAAAATGGTATGCCCCTCTATAACTGTTCAAAGAGAACAAGTTTAATAGCTGCAGACAGTAGACATAATTCTTCAACTGAAACAAAAAATTTCTTATCACTAAATAATATATCTAAAATTTTAAAAATTGGATCTTCATTAAAACTTTGTTCTTTAGCAGATGGATTAATCGATGTTTATCCGCGTTTTAATGGTACCAAGGAATGGGATACAGCTGCAGCACATATCATATGTAAAGAAGCTGGATGTAAGATTATAGATATAAAAACAAAAAAAGAACTCATTTATAATAAACAGACCATAAAGAATAATTTCTTTATAGCATCAAGAAACAATCTGAACTTCTTGTGAAAGGTATAATACTTGCAGCAGGACAGGGGTATAGGATGGGCTCCAAAACCGACGATAAACCTAAATGTATGATAACATATAAAAGCAAACCTCTGATTAATTATACAATTGATGCTATGAGAGCATGTGGAATAGAGGACATAATAATTATAAATGGTTACAAGAAGGAAGTCCTTGAATCTCATTTATATAATGAAAGTATAAGATTTATAACAAACAAAGAATATTATAAAACAAATATGGTCTATACGCTATTTTGCGCTGAATCAGAAATGAATGATGATATAATAATCTCCTACTCAGATATTATTTATAATAAGGATGTACTCGAACAACTTATTAAAAACCATCATGATCTTGCTGTAACAATAGATAAAAATTGGTTAGAACTGTGGAAGCTACGTATGGATGACCCTCTAAAAGACGCAGAAACCATGAAAATTGATGATAGTGACAATATCCTTGAGCTAGGGAAAAAATCTAAATCCTATAAGGAAATTAATGGTCAGTATATTGGATTGTTTAAGATATCAAATTCGATTGTGGGAAGAATTCGGAAGTTTTACCATGAATTGGACAAATCAAAATATTATGATGGCAAGGATTTTAATAATATGTACATGACCAGTTTTATACAATTATTAATTAATTCTGGTTATCCAGTGAAGGCTGATATCATCAGGAATGGCTGGCTAGAATTTGATAGTCAGAATGATTTGACCGTATATAAAAAACAAAAGGATTTATTTTGAAAACAAGTATTTTAAGAGGATGGTCTTTTGGAAGATAATTTTAAACATAAACAGGTTACTGAAGTCAGTAAATGGTGGAATTTGGATAGAAATGACAAGAAATGGAGCATAGATTATAAAAATTTTTCTACTCATAGTTCATTATATTTAATCTCTAGACAAGAAGTTGTTTTAAAGTACTTGGATGATCTTAATCTAGATAAAAATTCGAATATTTTAGAACTAGGGTATGGCGGCGGTCAAGTCGCATTAGAAATTGGAAAACGTGGTCATAATACTTATGGGCTTGATATATCAAGTAAATTTTCTAAGACGGCTACATCCCGATGTAAAACTAAATGCCCAGAGGGTTTTTTTGATTTAAGAGTGGGGAGTATTGAGTCTAAGTATGATTTTGATGATAAATATTTTGATGCTGTTATTGTTGTTGGCGCTCTTCAGTATCTTTATGATCCAAATAAATGTTTTGAAGAAGTTTTTAGAGTCTTAAAACCTGGGGGGTCTTTTATTATTGCACAGAGGAATATTTATTCTTTGAGCAATTGGACAACATTAAGGTATTTCTGCCGTTCAATTATACAATTTCTATGTAGAGAAAAGTTCGAATTATTCCCTTCATTTAAATCAATTTTAATTGATTCAAGATTTGGTCGAATATTTGGCAGGTATAAAGATTCAAAAGTATTTAACTCAAAATTTATGTTAAAGGGACATGAAGAATGGAAGTTTGAGATAAAGAAAAGAGCCAATTCATATTTTTCCTTAAAGTCTAGATTGAAAAAGAATGGTTTTAAATATATTAATAGTGATGGCGCCTATTATGCATTCTCTGAAGCTCCCCGTTTTTATTCTTTCAATATCAAAATTGATAGAATATTACATAAAATTGCTTCAAAACGAATTATACCTTTTTTATTCACATTTGGGAGAAGTGTTGTGTTAATGGGTGAAAAAGATCACTGAGAGCTATGATAAATCTTTACTTAGGTACAATTAATAGAAGTGGTGGTTCATTATTTTGCAGATTATTAGATGGACATCCTGACGTAGCAAGTTTTCCGAAGGAATTGTCATTCCCTGATAATAAGGAGATTGCACCCAATCTCGAAAGAATTGCTGGTATTCCCAGGTACATCCCAGATTTTAAAAAAGCTAAAACAAACGATTTCTTTAAATTGGCGAATATCCCGGAAAAGAAAATAGAGCCCCTATATAAATGGGGTAAGGAGAGATCAGATCCAATTGGGGTAAGAAAAAATTATTTAGAAAAGGAATTTTATGGAAAGGTGAAAACCGACTTTGATTATGATGAATTCGTTGAGACTTTCCTGAGCTTATGCAATAATGCTGAGTCATACAAAGAGATAATCAACGCTAGAAATACGTCATATTTTAAAGCCTGGGAGAATAATCGATACGCGGGCACTCTGAAATATGCTGTCTGGCATGATAGTGGTGGATTCTATATCTCTAATCACAGACAGTTTTTCCTTGAATTTGATCACTCTTTTTGGATATATCCATTGAGGAGTGTGTTCGGCTATATCGCCTCAGAAAAAACGAGACTGGCAAGACGATATTATGGATCGAGAAGGTTCCCAAAGGTAGGAATGCCGAATTATCTTGTTAAAAAGTTCAGAAACTACGATTTGGATGCCCATATTGACAGTTGGTTATCTGCCTTTACTAGGGTTGTATTATTCCAGGAGGAATATGGGGTAAATCAAAAATTTATAGTGTATTCATATGAGAATCTTGTAAAGAACACTGAGGATGTAATAAAGTCGATTTGTAACAAGATCGATCTGAAATATGAAAAAAGTCTATTATCGCCAACACTTGCAGGCAACCCTTGGGGTGGTAGTTCTCATCAGGGCAAACAATCTGGGGTTAACCCAAAACTCGCTCAATATTTTACTGAAGTGTTATGCACTGAAGAACTAAAAAAAATAGAAAAGAGATGTGGCTATTTGGTCAATTATCTAAGTGAATCAAAATTCCCACTACTAGATTTAACAGAGATTAGTAAAAACGAACTATTTGATTATCAATTCCAGAAAAAATATTTTGGTGATGAGGAAAAGATGGCAATGTATTCGGTTTTACTTAACTGTAAAAGACGAAGATATTCAATTGGAAGCCCAGGGTTTAATTCAATATTTGCATATTTCTATTCTAGAATAATCAAATATCTTCACATACCAAGGTTGATAAAACAAAGATATTTCCCCGGATTTGGAAAACAAAATTACACTTAAAATATGAAACCACTATAAAATTAAGAAGAGTTACATGAAAAGAAGTGCTAAAATCAAAATATTATGTACTCTGGGTCCATCTTCTCACAGTGAATATGTCATTAATCGATTAACAGATGTTGGGGCTGACCTCTTTAGGATAAATCTATCCCACACCAGTTTGGAGGAGCTTCCTGGAGTAATAGAATTGATAAAGTCATTTACCAATGTTCCGATTTGTCTTGATACGGAGGGTGCACAAATTAGAACGGGGAATTTGGAAAATGATTTATATGTAAAAGAAAATAAATCTTTGGTGATAAAGAGAGATGTCACTCTTGGTGGTCCAGATGGTTTTAATCTATATCCCCTAAGTATTTTTGAAAAATTGATTGTTGGGGATCTTATTACAATAGATTTTAATTCAGTGATGGTACAAGTAGTTGAGAAAACAAACGCAATTGCCACTTTGCGCGTTTTGATGGGTGGTCTTATACAACAAAACAAGGCCGTCACTCTTAGTCGAAATATTGCTCTAGAACCGCTAACTAAGAAGGACAAAGAATCATTAAAAATTGGATTGCAATATGGATTAACGAATTTTGCTCTTTCATTTGCAAATACTGCTAGTGACGTAAAAGAATTGAGGTCTATAGTAGGTGACAATAAAACAATAATATCCAAAATTGAATCAATTAGTGGGATTAACAATCTCGACGAGATTTGTGAGGCGTCTGACGCAATATTGATAGACAGAGGAGATCTTTCTAGAGAGATTTCCATCGAAAATATTCCTGCAGCGCAAAAACATATCATTGGAGTTGGGAAAGAGAATGATACGAGTGTTTTCGTTGCAACAAATTTGCTTGAATCTATGATTAATAGTATTACACCTACTCGAGCTGAAGTTAATGATATCCATAATACGCTTTGTGATGGTGCAGATGGTTTAGTTTTGGCAGCTGAGACTGCCATCGGAAAACACCCAATACAATGTGTCACCATGATTAGAAAGATGATAGTTCAATTTGAAAGATCCTCCAATCATAATCAAACCGGGATTGAAGGTATTGCAAATAGAGAATCCTTGATTCTCCCGCGCCCACACGGTGGAAAATTAGTCAATCAGTTAGTCGATTCATCTGAGGAAATAAATATTGATGAATATAAAAAGATAAATGTCGAATTGACGACAATCATGGATGCGGAACAAATTGCAATAGGAACCTTATCGCCCTTAACAGGGTTTATGAATAAAGCAGAGATTAATTCCGTACTAAGTAACTATCAATTAGCTAGCGGGTTAACCTGGCCGATACCGATCTTTTGTCAAGTTAACGAAAGTCAGTATTCTGAGATAGAAAAAGGGCAGGTCATCATTCTTACGGAAATTGAGTCTGGAGAAGCATTTGTCAGGATGAATATTGATGACAAATTCAAACTAGATCTGAGTAAAATGTCAAAGCAACTATTTGGCACAGATAATCTTGAACATCCAGGCGTTGCTCGTTTATTTAAAAATGGGAAGTACTTTATTTCTGGAAAGGTTGAGCTTTTAAAACGGTTTCCAGCAAAATATAAGCATTATGAGATTACGCCAGCTGAGGCAAGAAAAATATTTGAGAATAAGGGGTGGAGCAGAATTGTTGGTTTCCATACAAGAAATATCCCGCATCGTGTTCATGAATATATTCAATCTGCGGCTCTAAAGGAGTATCATTGCGATGGGGTATTTCTTCACCCCGTGGTCGGTCCCCAAAAAGCAGGGGATTATGTACCAGAAATGTTACTTGAAAGCTACCAGTTATTGATTAGAAATAATTATCTAGAAGGTAAAGTGTTTTTGGGTGCATTTCAAAATTATTCACGGTATGCTGGACCGAGAGAGGCCGTTTTTACTGCGATTTGTCGCAAAAACTATGGTTGTAGTCACTTCATTTTAGGCAGGGACCATACTGGTGTAGGGGATTATTATTTAGGGGTTGACCTAAAGTTATTGTTTTCTCAACTGGGTGAAATAGGTATTGAGCCAATAATATTTGATGAGGTCGTTTATTCTGAGGAGAAATCCAGCTATATCAGAATTGTTGATGCTAAAAAAGAAAAAAGAAAAAGTATTAGTGGAACGAAGGCGAGGGCCATGTTAAAGAACGGTAAACTTCCTCCCTCATGGTTCATGCGTGAAGAAGTATCGAGATATATCATTGATGCAATAAAAAATGATCAGAAATGTTTCGTAGAATAATGGGGAGCTCCGTTTACTGGTTTACTGGTTTGTCAGGTTCTGGAAAAACGACCATTGCAATTGCAACAAAAAATCTTCTTGAAGAAGAAGAATTAGCTGTGCTGATACTTGATGGTGATGAAATACGCAAGCATTCTCATAGTTCTCTGGGGTTCTCAAAAAAAGACATACAAAAGAATAATTCTGGAATTGTAAAACTTTGTCAGCAATACCGCAACAAATATGATATCATATTTGTTGCGGTCATATCTCCCCTTGAAGCATATAGACTTGAAGCGAGAAAGGCATTAAAGCCAAGTTTTTATGAAGTTTATATTCAAGCAGATATTGATTTGCTTCAAACTAGAGATACCAAAGGACTCTATGCTAAAGCAATTCGGGGAGAAATTAAAAACATGATTGGTTTTTCAAGAAATGCACCATATGAATCGCCAAGAAAGCCAGATATAATTATTAATACAAACTCTAAAAGTGTCGCAGAATCAGTTAGTGATCTCCACGGATTCATCAAAAGTAAATTGAACAGAAACATTAATCTCGACGATTAATAACACCCCTCATGCCGAACATGGATAAGAAAGATTACACGTTAATAATCGCACATGATAGAGAGGCTATTCACCTAGACACGCCTCTAATCTTATTGGGAAAATGGTGTGATATCGATAATTTTTCGGATGAATGCAAAGGGGAGGTGATATTTGCGAATAATCCGCTCGCAGACAATAACGAAAGAGAGAAACATTACTATAAAATCCAAAAAATATCAGAGCGACTTCTGTCCAGAATGGGAAAAAGATTAAATACCTACCATAAAGTGTCATTTCCAAACAAAGTCTGGAAAATGCTACTGGGTAACTATGTACTAATGTTTTCACATCTTACATATGTAAAATGGCTCCTGCTTCAAAATGCATTTAAAATTAATAATACTAAGGTTGTAAGGGTACCGATGTTCGATTATCAGGATGACTTTTACCCTAAAAATTATAAACATTTTTCTTGTTTATTAAATAGTGAAAATTTTTATGAATATTTGACAAAAGAAATAATATTAAAGATGGACTTTAATGTAAATATTGAAGAATTTAAAAAAAATCATTTTACTCAAGAATACTATTCAGTAAATATTCCTTCTTTTAAAAAGCGATTGTACGAAAAAATCATAGTCGCAGGTAAATGGATATATAAAAGTGGAATTAATCCTAAAATATTGTTTTTCAATTCATCTTTACCCACAGATGTAGAGCTTAAGTATAATTTGCAATTAGGTCAGATACCCTTTATACATCCTTTTGAGGATCTGAAGATCAAAGAAACCCGGGATCATGAACTTAGGACAAAACTGAAATCAAATAATTACAGCGGGTTTGAAAAAATTCTTTACGAATTACTTTGGGATTTTACCCCAATTTCTTATTTAGAGAGTTTTTCATCGAATTATAATCAAATTAGTGAACAGACAAAAAAGTTTAATCCCAATACTATTGTTACTTCAATGGTTGGTATTATGGAAAGTGAACCATTTTTATTATATTTGGCCAGCAAAGGGGAAAATAAACCAACGGTGATATCTCTTCAACATGGCGGCAGATATGGTACGGCTAAGTATAATAATGTTGAAGAACATGAAATAGAAGTGAGTGATTATTTTTTCTCCTGGGGATGGAAGACAAAGAATAACGTTATTCCATCTTACATGCATAAGCAATTAGGGTCAAAAAAAAAGAATGCAAAATCTGGCTCTTATCTAATATTCTTACCTTATGGTACTCACTTACATCTTAAAAGGATTGCATGCTCGATATGGCCAACCGGCATGGAAAAATTTATTGATGACCAGAAAATTTTCTTTAATAATATTGAGCCTAAAATAAAAAACAAACTGCGCATAAGGTCTTATGTTCATGCATGGCAGACAAAAAAGAGATTAAGCGATCATGTAAGTGATTTTCATGAGTCTTCAAAAACATATATGCAAGATCTAAATCGTGCTAAAATAGCTGTGCATACTTGTTGTTCAACAACGTTACTAGAAACTTTGGCCTTCGATATCCCAACAATTGCATTTTTTGATAAAGATTCAGACAGAATCAGCGATCATGCGTCAAAATATTTCGAAATGTTGACTGATGTGAAAATTCTTCATTATGATCCTCTATCTGCAGCAAACTTTATTAATTCTATTTGGGATGATGTTGAAACATGGTGGTATAGTGAAGATGTTAAAAAAGCAAAAAGGAGTTTCAAAAAAGAATTCGCTAACCTCAATGAAAACTCAGAAGATGAGTTTTTATCTCAATTGATCCGAATATATAAAATACAAGACAATAATGACTACTCATGATGTGGAAAAGATTTGTCAGGTAATAAGCAAAAGATGGCGAGGTAGCCTTGATATCCATACCCATAATTAATTAGGGTATTTGCTTATAACAAGGCTTACACTAATGTTAAAGATATTTATAGCTACAACCACCTTTGGTCAATTATCAGAAGAACCACTTGATTTAATTAGAGAAAATGGTCTTGGTATAATACAAAATAAAACAGGTAAAAAAATTGATGAAGATGAAATAATCGAGATGGTAGGAGATGCCATAGGTATAATTGCAGGAACTGAAACTTATTCAAAAAGTACTTTGGAAAACCTTTCTAATCTAAAAATCATTTCCCGTCTTGGTGTCGGAATGGATAATATTGACCTTGGGTCAGCCGAAAAAAAAGATATAAAAGTATACAGGACAGTAACTACACCTGCTCCTGCTGTGGCAGAACTGGCATTGGGTCTGATGATTGATATTAGCCGTCACATTTCTCAAACTAATCATTTATTGAAAAGTGGCAGTTGGGAGAAGAAGATGGGGTACCTACTGCAGGGGAAAACGTTGGGAATTATTGGACTGGGGACGATTGGAAAAGAATTGGTTAATGTTGCCAAAGGATTTAATCTTCATATCATAGCATTTGACAAATATGAGGATATTAGCTTTGCTAAGAAACATAGTATTACGTATTGTGATTTAGAATCATTATTAAATAATTCAGATATTATATCAATTCATTTAAACTTATCGGATCAGACTAAACGTTTAATTGATAAAGATAAAATAAAATTAATGAAGCCCGAAGCTATCTTAATCAATACATCTCGGGGTGAAATTGTTGATGAAAAGGCTATTTATGATGCGCTCAAATCCAACCAAATTGCTGGTGCTGGGCTGGATGTATTTAATCAAGAACCGTATTTTGGTCCACTTACAGAATTGGACAATGTAGTGCTCACTCCGCACATCGGTGCTTATGCTAGGAAGATTAGAATACAAATGGAAATCGAGGCGGCAGAAAATCTGATCAAGGGGTTAAATGAAGCAAAATAAAGTCCTGGTCACCGGTAGTTCAGGTTTTATCGGAAGCCATGTAGCTGATGCATTAGAGGAAGCAGGTTATCAGGTTATTCTCTTTGATGTGAGCCCTTCTAAATACAAATCTGAAACCCAAGAAGAATTCATTGGAGATATATTGAATCCTAGTGATATTGAAAAAGCCATGGAGGATTGCCATACCATTTATCACTTTGCCGCTCAGGCGGATATTGGGACTTCCGGCGATATACCCACAACTACAATTACCACAAATATTATTGGTACCCAAAATGTATTAGAAGTTGCCAGGAAACATAGAGTAAACAGGTTTATGTTTGCCAGCACCATCTATGTCTACAGCGAACTTGGCAGTTTTTATCGAGTATCCAAGCAGGCCTGCGAAAAGATTGTAGAAGAATACCAGAAAGAATTTGATTTGGATTATACCATCCTGCGTTATGGTTCTCTATATGGTTCCCGATCTAATGAGTTTAATTTCATCTCAAATGCGCTATTACAGGCTCTGAAAAATAAAAAAATTGTCCGACGTGGGAATGGTGAGGAAGTCAGGGAATACATCCATGTAAAAGATGCCGCCCAGCTGTCCGTGGATGCGATGGATGAGAAATATAAAAACAAACATTTGATCATTACCGGTAACCAGCGGATCAGGGTAAAAGATTTACTTATTATGATCAAGGAAATATTCGGGGGTAATATTGAGATTGAATTTGGCCAGAAAGAAGAACTGCACCACTATGGAATCACACCCTATAATTATAGACCCCAGGTGGCCAAAAAGATTACCCCGGATACCTACTGCGACCTAGGGCAGGGGCTCATGGACCAGATTTACGATTTGGAAATGGATATAGATAAGGAAAATGGTGGAAAAAAAATTAGCCTGCTCAAGCGTAAGAAATGAAATTTGTTGATTTGAGCCATCCTATGTCTAATACAATGTCCACCTATCCATCAGACCCGGATATTTCCTTTATTCGTGAAAAAGATATTGATACTGATTCCACTCTTTTACACAGTATTAAAATGGGCACCCATACCGGCACCCACTTAGATGTACCGGCCCACGTTATCTCAGATGGAAAAACAGTTGATAGTTTTATGGTAAGTACCTTTACGGGGTCTGCCGTAAAGGTAGATGAGAATTCATACAACAATTTGGACCAAGTTGATGGTGAAATTGCAGGTGTTATATACGATTCCGGCTGGTATAGGTTTTTTAACGATCCGGAAATATATTATGGTTCTGATCGGCCCATTATATCTGAAACTCTGGTAGATATACTATTAAAAATGGAAATAAATTTTTTTGGCTGTGACCTGCCCAGTGTGGATACCAGCGGCTCAATAGAAAAGCCGATCCATCATGCCCTTTTGGGAAGGGATATCATTATTTATGAATCCCTCGCAAACCTTGATCAACTGCCGCTGCTCAAACCGTTTGAATACTTTGGTTTTCCACTACCCTTTGAAAAATTAGATGGTTCACCAGTGCGGGCAGTAGCGCATTTAAAATAATTTTAGAGAGTATTATTACTTGATTAGGGGAATTATTTTTGACTTTGATGGAGTGATTGCTGAATCAGTTCAAGTAAAAACCGATGCATTTGTAGAATTATATAAACAATATGGATCTAATATTTTAGAAAAAGTGATTAAGCATCACGAAGGCAACGGTGGTATGTCTCGCTTTGAAAAAATAAAGTTTTACCATGAATCGTTTCTCAATAAAACTATTACAGATGGTAAAATATCTGAATTGGCCAATCAGTTTTCTGGCTTGGTTGTAGAAAAAGTGATTGCTGCCCCATATGTGCCCGGTGTCCTTGAATATATTAAAAAATCACATGAAAAATATAAACTCTTTATTTCAACAGGAACGCCAACTGCTGAAATAAAACATATTCTTAAAGAAAGAGGAATTGCCCAATATTTCACAGCTGTGTTTGGGTCGCCGGAGGAAAAAAATGACCATATCAATCATATCATATCCACGTACGGTATGAGACCGAATACATTGGTTTTCTATGGGGATAGTAATGTAGACCATGATGCGGCAGAAAATGCACAAATTCCATTTGTTTTGATTAAAAATGCCTTCAATAAATCTCTGATAGGGACCTATAAAGGTAGAGTAATAGATAATTTCACAAAGGTTCAGTAAGGTTGAAAAAATCAAAGAAATTCGCAGTAGACTTCATAACAACCAGGTTTTTATCTGTACTTGGTAGTAGATATTACATGAATCCATTTAAGAATCATTAAAATGGAAACTCTTGTTTTGGATCATTATTTGTTATTACTATGATACCAGCATTGTTATTAGGCCGAAAAGGAAGTATAGGTTTCCCGGGAAAGAACACAATAGAAGTACTTGGCAGAAAATTAGCTGAATACCCAATAATACATGCACAGAATTCCAAATATATTGATAAGATTTACTTATCCACAGATGATCCCAAGTTAATGGAACTTTCAAAAAAACATGAAATAGAGATAATTGAACGTCCCGAATACTTATGTACGAATGAAGCATTAGGAGAGGATGCCTTTAAGCATGGCTATGAAGTAATAAAGGAGAGAAACAAAAATGAAAATATTGACTTAATTATTCTTTTGTTTTGTAATGCTGTTACTTTTTTAGCTAAACATATTGATGAAGGGATAGAGGCACTAATGTCAGATCAGGCACTAGACTCAGCTGTAACTGTTTCTCAATACAATTGGTATTCTCCGGTTCGGGCACGAAAAATTGGTCCAAATGGAACACTTGAACCATTTATTCCTTTTGAAAACTATCCTCAGGAACTAACAATTGATTGTGATAGAAATTCACAGGGTGATGTTTACTTTGCCGACGTTTGTGTCTCTGTAGTAAAATCAAATTGTCTAGAAAACTTAAATTATGGTGTTTTACCACAGAAATGGATGGGGAGAAAAATATTTCCTATTCTAAACTGGGGTGGCTTGGATGTTGACAAAGAATGGCAATTACCTTTAGTAGTATATTGGTTAAAAAAACATGGTTTCTCCAACCGTAAATTTCCATATAAGCAATAATTTAAGTACATTATATAAATTATGTTTAAGGCTATAAAAAAAACAAAGATGCAAGGTAGGGGAAACATGGTTGGCCAGAAAAGAGTTATTCGTCAACACATACCAAAGTTCTACCTTGATATGAATAATGATCTTTATTGGACTTCAAAAAGAAAAAGAAATATTATTAAAACTTTTTGTGAAAAATTGACCACTAAGATTTGTTTTGCTGACGTTGGTAGTGGCGGACGGCTTAAGCATCCATGGGATTTAATACCTAAGGAAAAAATCTACAAAGTAGACTTTGATCCAATAAATAATAATGAAGGCGAACTTCCTATTTGTATTTCAAATAAAAAAGTTAATAAAACAAAGTTTTATCTTTCATGGAATGAAAGCTGTTCATCGCTCCATAAGCCTTATTTGGCTTTCATTCAAAGATACAATTTTTGGCAAGTGGGAACAACGAAAACAATTAATGTTCAATGTATTACTTTAGATGAGTTATTTGAAAATAGAGATGACAAAATAGATATAATTGATATAAATGTCGAAGGTCATGATTTTCAAATTTTGCAGGGTGCCTCATCAATTATTGATGCAACCTTTATAAAGCTTATAAAGATTGAATTTGAATTAACGGAAGTTTGGGAAAATCAAGGGTCGTTCGCAGATATTGATACTTTTTTACGAAACAAGGGATATGTAATGGCTAATATCAATATTCAGTCGATGAGTACTGAAAATACCAAAAAAATACATTATGCTGGTGAGCCAACATGGGGAAAGGCATTTTATGTCCCTAATAATGAGAAGTGGATCAAAACATTATCTAGTCTAGATAATGATGCTGATGTAAAGGATTCGATTTTTAAAGCTCTTGCTTTATATACTGCAACAGATTTGCTTGGTTATGCATTTGATTTGTTAGATAATCAATGGCATTTTCTCAAAGAGAATAATACTGATGCAGAAAAGATAAAAAATAAGATATTTAATACTTATAAATATACAAAATATGAAACTGCGGTAAGATATATTGATATAGCTATTAGGACCATTCTTCATGAAAGCAAGTATAGACCATTTTTGAAGAAGCTGTTGTTTAAGTAATTTTATTGGTCATTGGCTCATCCTTGGTACTTCAGCTTGAAATCACTTGTATATCTGCTAAATAAACTTAATCAGCCTTTTGAAATCAAGCTTGACCAACGTTATGATTTATCAAACCATATGATTTGGGCGAGGGATGGTGTGCCTGGTGGATTGGACCGGTTCACAGAATTACTTAGTATAGAACTTGAAAATGATTATAAGAAAGCACTAATTCGTATCGGGAAATGTGATACACTGGTTGGAATTATTTCTAAAGGGACCTAAATGAAAAAGAAGTATTTAGTTTCGGGTGCTGCTGGATTTATAGGTGCAGCTATTGCTAGAGATTTAGTCAATAATGGCCATGTAGTTTGGACTATTGATAATTTATCTACTGGTTTTACGGAGAATATTCCAGATAGCGTTGAATTTGTAAATGGAAATTGCCAGGATGATCGCTCTATAAAAGCGCTAAAAAAAACGAAATTTGATGCTATTTTACACTTTGCAGGTCAATCTTCAGGGGAAATTAGTTTTGATGACCCAGTGCATGATCTTCGAACTAATACAGAATCCACTTTAAAGCTGATCAACTATGGTTTAGATACAGGTTGCAGGCGATTTATTTATGCTAGTTCCATGAGTGTTTATGGTGATGTTCCGGATGAGCCCATTCATGAAATGAATTCTTGCAATCCACTGTCTTTCTACGGAGTAGGCAAACTGGCCAGCGAACATTACATGAGAATATATCAAAACAAGGGTTTACAACCCACTATCCTCAGAATATTTAATGTTTACGGGATAGGACAAAATTTATATAATCTCAAACAAGGAATGGTTAGTATTTACCTTGCACAAATGCTTAAGAATCAAAAAATAATTGTAAAAGGATCTCCAAAAAGATTTCGAGATTTTATTTACATTGATGATATTGTTAAAATAATTGGCCTTTTGATTAATAATAATATTGCCCATGGAAAAATATACAATGTTGGTACAGGAATAAAAACAACTGTACAACAAGTTTTAAATAATATGATTAAACAATATGGTAAGAATGTAAAACTAGAATATTCAGATCCCACCCCAGGTGATCAGTTAGGAATTACAGCAGATATAAGTTTATTAAACAATGATGTTGCTTTTGATGGATTCACGAAATTTGATGATGGATTAAACCAAATGTTGAAATGGGCATTACATGAATTCAATTAGAAATCATAAAATTATAGCATTGATTCCCGCCTGTATGGGAAGCAGTTGGTTACCGGGGAAGCCCATGATTAGACTTGCGTATGAAAATGTAAAGCAATATAACCTAATTGCTGATGTAGCGGTAGCAACTTGTGATTGGTACTGGGAAGATAGGTAACCGTGTTGCACAAGCAATGAAATACTTTTTAAATGTGAGAACTATTGATATTCTGAAGAATGAAACCACTGATTTATAACCATTTATTACATCCGCCGACTGTGTTACTATTCATATACCCAAAAGTGATGTAAATATTTCCTCTATGGATAGTGAAAAGTGATCCTGGATGAAAAATGATGCTATACTTGTAAATACGGCCAGAGGTGCAATAGTAGATGAAGATGCACGTACAAAGAGATAAAATCTGAACATTTGAAAGCAGCTTTTGATATTTCCTGGAAGGAACCTTACAGAGGGGAATTAATGGAATTTTCCATAGCTTGCATAAAAAATCTTGATAAGTTGATTACTGAACTAGCATTTATATAGTAAAAAGAAAACAATGAAAAAACTTATTGATGTCTCCGGACTTGGGAATTCTGGGAAAACAGCATATGGTGATCTATTTCGTGAATTTGAGAACGTTTACGCACATCCAGAATTGTTTGAATTTGGCCTTTTAAGATTACCGGATGGAATCTTGGACTTGCAATATGCTTTATGTGGAAACTGGTCGCCGTCCAGGAGTGATTTTGCCATCAAACGTTTCAGAAAACTTTGTGAATCAGTTGATTTTCAATATTCAGCACAACTTACCAGCAAATTCATGGAATACGCAGATGAATATATTGAGTCACTGGTTTTGTGTAAATTTCATATTGAAGGCTGGTATGATGAGTTGTATGAGAGAAACTTATTCAGGGAAAAGATCAAGTCAACGCTGAATAAATATGGCCTTTTTAAAGTTGGGAAATCACTCTACAATACGTTTAAAGCGACCAACTCTGAAAATAAAAAAATAGAAATGTTTTTAAGTGACGGCCATAATTTCATTGAAAAGACAAATCTTTTTTTAAATAAAATTTTATTTTCTCAAATTGAGGGGACAAAAAACATACTGGTTATTAATAATGCGTTTGAACCGTTTAATCCACAAAATAGCATAAAATATTTTGATGAAGTATATTCAGTTGTTGTGTTCCGGGATCCCCGTGATATTTATGCATCAGTTGTCAAAACAGATGAGATATATATTCCTAAGTATTACAATGATAAATCATTCACATCAAAAAATTTGATCAATCAGCAACAAGATTTTCTGGGATTAAATGATATTAACAATTTTATAACTCGCCAACGTTTATACAGAGAAAAAATGAAGTTTGATAATAATCAAAAAAGAATAATGTATGTGAATTTTGAAGACCTGATCTTTAATTATGAGCAAACCGTTCAAGAATTATTATCTAAGCTTAATGTTGATCCTGAACTTCATACAAAGAAGAAACAATATTTTGACCCAGCGAAATCTGATAAAAATGTGGGTATATGGAGAAAAATGAAAGACAGTAAAGAAATAATGCTCATTGAAAAAGAACTGAAAGACTATTTGTATACCAGCTGATGAAAGCGAGAATTATTGATCTGCCAAAAATTGAAGACCCAAGAGGAAATCTTTCTTTTGTTGAAGGTGAAAATCATATTCCGTTTGAAATAAAACGAACGTATTTAATCTACGATGTACCCGGTGGTCAGGTGAGAGGCGGACATGCTTATAAAGAGTTGGAAGAGTTTATTGTGGCGCTGTCCGGTAGTTTTGATGTGATTTTGGATGATGGTAAAGAAACAAAAAAATATTCTTTAAATCGGTCTTATTACGGTCTCTATGTTCCGAAAATGATCTGGAGATCTATGGAGAATTTTTCCACCAATGCTTTGTGTATAACTCTGGCATCAACCCCGTACGATAAGCATGACTATATTAGGAATTACGATAACTTTAAAAAGCGAGTAGCTGGATAAAATCAAATGCCAACGATTTATGATTGTACAATAATTCAATTGCCCAAGATTGAAAATAGAGCAGGAAATATTTCACCGATACAAGGTTCTCTTGATATACCCTTTGAAATAAAAAGAGTATTTTATTTATATGATATACCCGGGGGGGAAGACAGGGGTGCACATGCTCATAAGGAATGTCAACAATTTTTAATAGCCGGAAGCGGAAGCTTTAATGTCTTAGTTGATGATGGGAACAATAAAAAAACTTTTAATTTAAATAGGCCTTATTATGGCCTTCATATACCGCCAGGTGTCTGGGCGTCTGAAATAGGTTTTTCTTCAGGCTCAATTTGCATTGCTCTGACTTCTCATAAATACGATGAAAATGATTACATTAGAGAATATGAAGATTATCTAAAGTATAATGGTTGATATATTTATTCATCCAACAGCTGAAGTTCAGACTAAAAATATTGGTAGAAATACTACAGTTTGGCAATATGCGATTATTTTAGCAAATGCCAGGATTGGAAAAAATTGTAATATTAATTCACACACCTTTATAGAAAATGATGTAATTATCGAAGATAATGTTACAGTCAAATGTGGCGTCTACCTTTGGGACGGATTAAGAGTTGAAGATAATGTTTTTATTGGACCAAATGCGACATTTACAAATGATAAGTATCCGAAATCAAAAATGAAACCGAAAGAATTTGAAAAAACAATACTTAAGAATGGCTGCTCGATCGGCGCAAATGCAACAATAATGCCTGGTATTACTATTGGTAAAAATGCAATCGTTGGTGCCGGAAGTGTTGTTACGAAAGATGTCCCTGAAGGGATGATAGTTTTTGGTAATCCAGCAAAGATAAAAACATGATACCTTTTCTTGATCTAAAAAAAATCAATCAGTCATTTCCCGAAGAAATTATTGAAAACATATCTGAAGTGATGAAATCTGGCTGGTATATATTAGGTGAAAAGGTCATGGCATTTGAAAACGAATTTTCAAAATACTGTGGTGTAAAAGAGACAATTGGAACCGCAAATGGATTGGATGCCCTCACACTCATTTTTCGCGCATACAAGGAATTGGGTGTTATGAAAGATGGTGACGAAGTTTTGGTACCATCCAACACCTATATTGCTTCAATTCTGTCCATTACAGAAAACAATCTTGCACCCATATTAGTTGAGCCTGATATAGAATCTTACAATATTAACGAAAATTTAATTGAAGAAAAAATTACTGAAAATACTAAAGCAATCATGATTGTCCATCTTTACGGACAAGTAGCTTTTACAGACAAAATTGGAGAAATTGCAAAATTTTTTAATTTAAAAATCATTGAAGACTCTGCTCAAGCCCATGGCGCAGAGCTTAATGGCGTGAAAACCGGCAATTTCGGTAATGCCAGCGGATTTAGTTTTTATCCTTCGAAAAATCTTGGATGTCTTGGCGATGGTGGTGCAGTTACTACGAATGATCCAAAACTTGCAGAAACGATTAGAGCATTACGTAATTATGGTAGTATAGTGAAATATGAAAATAAATATAAAGGTGTTAATAGTAGATTGGATGAGTTGCAGGCAGCAATATTATCTGTAAAATTGAAATATTTGGATAAAGAAAATACCAGAAGAATTGAAATTGCCAATTATTACTGCGACAATATAAAAAATGATAAAATTGTTTTACCAGCAAAATTTAATACTAATCTCTTAAGCCATATATATCATCTTTTTGTCATACGAACAAAAGACAGAAACCATCTGAAAGAATATTTATTGGACAATGGAATTGGTTCAGATATCCATTATCCAATTCCTCCCCATAAACAAATGGCTTATAAAGAATGGTCAAACCATTCTTATCCAATTTCAGAAGAGATCCATGATACTGTATTAAGCATTCCTGCCGGCTTACATCTTTCTGATGGTGATGTTGAAAAAATAACAACGGTGTTAAATAGATATTAACCAAGAATATATAACGTTTTTTTTCCCTTATAAAAAAGTGAGTGGTGTCCCTGTTTTATTTGCACGCTTGGCAGATTATATATCAAAAAACTTTAATTACCATGTCCAAATTGTAGATTACAAAGATGGTGTGATGGCAGATATGTTAAAATCAAATGAGAAAATCACCCTTATTGAGTTTAGGGATGGTCAACCCACCGAAACTGTTAAGGATACAACAGTAATCATGCAATCCATTCTTCCGAATACTGTACGACCAGAATTAAACCTGTACCATAATACAAAAATACTGTTTTGGACTTTATTCCATTACAATCTGGTTCCAGATTTCTTACCCGTTAAGGGCTTAAGACAGTTTCACCATAATTCTCCCATTTTCAAGGGGTTGGATTCCATAATAAAGAAAAAATATTATAAAAATTTAAATTTATTTGTGAGGAAACTACATGAAAAATCATCCATTTATTTTATGGACAATTCTACGTATGAAATAACAAATGATGCACTCAAGCTAAATATTTCCGATCCTAACATAATCCCTATTTGCATTGGTGATGCAGAAAAGAAAAAAAATCAAGTTATAAAACAAGATAAACCTACTTTTAATGTGTGCTGGGTTGGAAGAATAGAAGACTTCAAAACAAGTATTCTCCAATATTCAATAAATCAAGTTAAACGGTATGCTGATAAATCAAGGGAAAAGATTCAATATAATGTCATTGGATATGGTGGAGATATAGAAAAAGTTCAATCCAGTATTGATAATAGTGAGTATTTCACGGCTAATTTTATTGGCGAAATGAATGTTAACTCATTAAATGATTATTTGATTAAAAATGTTGATTTATTATTGTCTATGGGGACTGCTGCATTAGAAGGAGGAAAGCTGGGAATTCCTACAATTTTATTAGATGCTTCTTATGAAGATATCCCAAAAGATTATAAATTTAAATGGTTATTTAACTCTGATGGTTCAAATGTTGCTCAGTTCATTCATTCAAAAAGTTTTGAGAATAATGGGCAATCCATAGATAAAATAATTGAATCTGTTAGGGCTAACCAAGAATCGCTTGGCGAACAATGTTTGTCATATGTAGATCAAAACCACAGTATAACTTCTGTTAGTAAAAAACTTTTAGCCGGTGTAAAAAAAGCATCATCTACTTGGGGAGATATAAATCCACAATTATTGAAAAAAAATATAATAAGAGTAATTTATGATCATTACAGGTATAAATAATGGATAGGTTTAATTCTGTATTTAATGGTAAAAAAGTATTAATCACTGGGCACACAGGATTTAAAGGAAGTTGGCTTTCAGCTTTGCTAACGTATTTAGGTGCCAAAGTGATTGGTCTTTCTGATAGAGTACCCACGAACCCAGCGCATTATAATTTACTTAAAGATAATTTAGATAGCGATTTGCGTATTGATGTGAACGATTCAGAAACTATTTATTCTATAATAAATGATATTCAACCTGATTTTGTTTTTCACCTGGCGGCTCAACCCATCGTATTGGAATCTTATTCTAACCCCCTACAGACATTCAATACAAATGTTATTGGAACAGGGAATGTATTAGATGCTTTGCGCCGGTCAAACCATAAATGTATTGCAGTAATGATTACCAGTGATAAATGTTATGATAATGTAGAATGGACTTATGGATACAGAGAAACAGATCGATTAGGAGGAAAAGACCCTTATAGCGGCTCCAAAGGAGCAGCAGAATTGGTTATCCATAGTTATGTAGAATCCTATTTTAAAAAACCCGAATCGAATATTCATGTCGGTATTGGCAGGGCCGGAAATGTTATTGGAGGTGGAGATTGGGCACCTCATAGAATAATCCCTGATTGCGTGCAAGCTTGGTCAAAAAATGAAAAGCCGGAAATTAGAAGCCCTTTTGCCACACGCCCGTGGCAGCATGTATTGGAGCCTTTAAGCGGATATATTTCTTTGGCTATTGCATTGTCTAAAAATAATAAGTTAAATGGTGAAGCATTTAATTTTGGTCCACCAACTCACCAAAACCATACAGTCAAAGAATTGGTAGATGAAATTGTTACCTATTGGAAAGGTGCTGGATGGCTGGATAAATCAAAAGAAAATAGCACACCACCAGAAGCTGGCTTACTCAAACTTAATTGTGATAAAGCATTACATTTGTTAGGGTGGCAGGCAACATTGAATTTTAAAGAAACGGCGAAATGGACGGGTGAATGGTATCGCACATTTTATGAAAATGGTCCTGAAGTTGCTTATAAACAAAGCCTAAATCAAATCAACGACTATTTGGCCATTGCAACTGAACGAAATACATTCAAATTGGGCTGAAGTATGTTGTCCGGAATGATTAAAACAGATTTGAATATTATTGAAGCAGATTCTGGTTCGGTATATCATGCATTAAAAAATACAGATAAAGGGTTCAAACAATTCGGAGAAATATATTTTTCATCTGTTAAAAAAGATATAATAAAAGCATGGAAGCTGCATAAAGAGATGACTCTAAATCTTATAGTACCTGTTGGTAAAATTCAATTTTGTTTTTTTGATGTTAGAGAAAAATCCGTTACATTTAATAAAACATTTAAAATAGTTCTCTCACAAAAACCATATTTTCGGTTAACAGTTCCCCCAGGGATTTGGTATGGATTTCAAGGAGTTTCAGATGAGTTAAACTTAATTTGTAATGTTGCAAATATTATTCATGATCCGTTTGAAATCTTAAGAAAAGAAATAAATGAAATTGAAATGGACTGGAGTTTAGAATGAAAGTAATAATTTTAGCGGGTGGTTTCGGTACCCGATTATCCGAATACACTGAAAGTATCCCGAAACCCATGGTGTCCATTGGAGGGAAACCCATTCTCTGGCACATCATGCAGCGTTACGCCCATTATGGACATAAAGATTTTTATGTCGCTTTAGGTTACAAGGCAGAAATTATAAAAGAATATTTTTTGCAATTCAATTCAATTAATTCTGATTTTTCGATTGACCTTTTTTCTGGGAAAATGAAAATTCATAATACTAATGGATTAGATTGGAAAGTGACTTTGGTAGACACTGGTCAAGATTCTATGACGGGTGGGCGTGTGAAGATGATGCAGCCATTTATTGGAGAAGAACCATTTATGCTTACTTATGGCGACGGTGTGGCTGATATAAATATTGATGCGCTCGTGAAATCTCACGAGAATCACGGGAAAATGGTAACAGTAACGGCAGTTCATCCAGTTGCCCGTTTTGGTGAGTTGAGTATAGATGATGATTATGTCAAATCGTTTAAGGAGAAACCTCAGGTTACCCGTGGCTGGATCAATGGGGGATTTTTTGTCTGTCAACCTAAATTTCTAGACTTTATAGAGGGTGATCATACTGTCCTTGAGGCAGAGCCACTAGAGCAGGCCGCCGCTGCTGGTGAACTTATAGCCTATAAACATAAAGGATTCTGGCAGTGTATGGATACCCGAAGAGATAAAGATCTGTTGGAAGAGCTTTGGCAAAGTGGTAAAGCTCCGTGGCAAGTTTGATTTAAATGAACCAGAAAATCATACTTCTTTCAAAGTCCTGTATCGGTGATGCAGAAAAACAGGCCGTCTTGGGAGTGTTGGATAGAGAATATTTAGGTATGGGAGTTGAAGTCCAACAATTTGAAGATACCTTATCAGAGTTTTTTGGTCGTCCAACCATCTGCGTTATAAATGGAACTGCAGCACTCCACCTATCTTTACAAGCCTGTGGCGTGGGCCCTGGGGATGAAGTATTGATTCCGTCACTTACATATGTGGCATCATTCCAGGCAATATCTGCAACAGGAGCACTTCCAATAGCATGCGATATAAATGAAGAAACATATCTTCTTGATCTTGTTGATGCTGAAAAACGAATTACGAAAAATACAAAAGCAATAATGCCTGTTCATTATACTGGAGGTGTTGGTGATCTGAATGTGATATATGAATTTGCTAACAAATATAATTTAAAAGTAATTGAAGATGCTGCCCATGCTTTTGGTACAACTTTTAATAATAAACGGGTAGGCTCATTTGGGGATATCGCCTGTTTTAGTTTTGATGGTATAAAAAATATCACTTCTGGTGAAGGTGGATGTATAGTTACGGATGATGAAACTATATTACAAAAAGTACAAGATTCTAGGTTGTTGGGTGTAGAAAAAGATACAGAAAAAAGATATACGGGTGTACGTAGCTGGGATTTTGACACAACAACTCAAGGATGGCGGTACCACATGAGTAATATAATGGCGGCAATAGGATTGGAACAGTTAAAACGATTTCCAGAGTTTGCCCAAAAACGTCAAATGTTGGCAATGCAGTATAATCAGAAATTTCTTAGTCATCCAATTATAAATGCAATAAAAAGGGATTATGATCAGGTTGTACCCCACATTTATGTTGTTAGAATAAATGGAATAAAAAATAGAAAAGAAATTCAACAAAAAATGTTACAAAAAGGAATTCAAGTGGGATATCATTACCAGCCAAATCACTGGTTGAGTTATTATAAAGGTGATAATGCGCTATCCTTCCCTATAACTGAGAAAATATTCCCCGAACTGATGAGTTTGCCATTGCATCCGGATTTGTCTATAGATGATGTTAAATATATTTCGAAACAATTAATCGATCAGGTTGGAAATTCTAATGAATAAAAAAAGTCAACCGCTAGTAAGTGTTATTATGAATTGCTATAATGGTGAAAAGTATCTGCGTGAAGCAATTGATTCTATTTATGCACAGACATATACAAATTGGGAAATAATATTCTGGGATAATGTTTCTACTGATAGTAGTGCAGATATAGCAAAAACCTATGATAAAAGGCTAAAGTATTTTAGAGGAAAAGAATATATTCCACTTGGAGCTGCAAGAAAAAAAGCTATTGAAAAGTCATCCGGTGAATGGATAGGTTTTTTAGATACTGATGATTTATGGTATCCAAATAAATTAAGTATGCAGTTAAAAGAAATAGATGATAATGATTATGTTTTATGTTATGCCGGAGTACATGGGATTAAGCCCAATGGCGATCTCTTTCAAACATGCTTACCACATTGCAAATCTGGCAACATTTTTGCTGATCAATTAGTACAATTTGATATAAATATGGTTACACCTCTCTTAAATAAAAGATTGATGGATAATTATTCACTTTACTTTGAAAAAGAAATCACCGCTTCAGAAGAATACAATTTATTTATGAGATTGATGGCTAAGGGAAAAGTTTGTGTCGTACCCAATGCTCTTGGAAGCGTGCGTGTATCAGAGGGTACAACAACCGATAAAGAGATGAAAAATTGGGCTAAAGAGAGGTTTTTTACGCTTGAACAACTAAAAAGAGAAAATCCAGGAATAGAAAAAGTGTATTCAGATGCCTTTGAAGAGGCAGAAGCCCGGGGAATATTTTATAATGCTCGATACCTAATGGCTCAGAAAAGATTCAATGAAGCCAGATCTAAGTTGAAAACCATATCAAAAAAAAGTAAAAAGTATTTTATCCTGTACATATGCTCATTCATTCCAACTTTTTGGAATCTCATTTGCAGTCCAATAGTAAAAAGAAAACTAACACAAAAACTACTTTGATTATATTATTATAATTCTCCAAAATATTGGCAAAAATAATTTAATCATTTTTTCCACATGAGAATTTCAAGAGTTCCTTTATAGCTAGGTAAGCGATCAGCTAATATATCTTTGAAACATTCTAATATATCTTTGAAACATTCTAATATATCTTTGAAACAATTAAATATATTAGTAGGGTATATTTTACTATTATCTATTTGTATAAACGCTTTTACTAGAAATAGTGAACTTAACATTGGATTCGCTCTTCGCGGCCATTTCTGGTTTCTACTAGCAACAATATTATATGGTTTTTTTGTATCCAGTAATTTTAGAGATGTATTCAAACGAAAATTAAGCAAATTTATTTCTGTGCATTTTTTTCTTTACATTTGTTACAGTGCCTACTTAGGCAACGAATATGTCTTTATAAAAGCTGATTTCGCTAAAATATTATTTTTACTAGCTGGGATTTTATTGCCAAACTTCATAGGTTATATAAAAAATAAAGTTTTTCAAAATTGCATATATTTAATTTTTATTTTTGTGTTATTATCATATTATATCTATTTACAATCGTTTTCAGGGTTTCACCTAAGATATTCTGGCTATACAACAGCGTACTTACATCAACTTTTTATACCGGTATTATTTTTTTGTTTAACATACAATAAAATAACAAAAAATTCAAACCAGACACTTTTTTTAATTCTATTAATAGTTTTTTTTTATGCTACTTTTTTAGGAAAAAGCAGAGCATCTTTCCTCGCAATAATTATTGGTTTATTATTTCTAATAAATCTTAATATTAGAAATGATATTAAATTAGGTAGTTCTTTTATAAATATTTTTAAATCTAGTATTAATTTTGCAATGCCTATATTTCTAGCAATTACTCTATATCTTGGTTATTCTAATCTACTTGATTCAAGTAATCTTCGTATTAGTGAACTGGGATGGACGGAATCAGGAAGGATGAGAGGAGATAATTTTCGGATTCTTGAAGCGGCATATGTTTTCCAAGAATATATAAAACCTAATTTATTTTTTGGCAGTGGTTTCGGAAGCCATTTTATCACCCTTAATGGAGATATAGAAACAGATGTACATCTTGGTTTATTTTCTCTGCTGTATAAATTCGGCTTGATTAGTGTCTGTTTATTCCTCTTATTACTAATTAATCTTAATATAAAGTATTTCATTCATTCAAGATCAAGGAAATGGCTACTCAAAGAACCAGTTTTATTACTTGTCCCATCTTTAACTATTTGGTTATTTTTTTTAATAGTGGCTAAAGGTCTTTTCCCAGAATCATTATTTGGATTAGGTCTAACTATAGGTCTCTACTTAAAAAATAAAGCACTCATAAAATCGACTCTCTATCTGCAAATCCAAAAAGCATCTCCTAAAGTAGAGGCAGGAACTGCATCCTCTATAACAGCCTCTTGATGATGTAGAAATTATACTTGATTAAATTACATCTTCAATTTTCTAATCAATATTTAATTGACTTTAATTACATGCCTAGAAGGGTTAGCTGCTTAATGATCAACACTGCAGAATTAACATTTTGGAAGGAAGGCTTAAATTATGTTTGATAATAAAACTCTACTTATTACAGGTGGTACCGGTTCTTTTGGAAACGCGGTTCTTGATCGCTTTCTTTATACTAATATTAAAGAAATACGTATCCTTAGTCGTGACGAAAAGAAACAGGATGATATGCGTATCAAATTAGCCAGTGATAAGGTCAAATTTTATATTGGCGATGTACGCGATTATAAAAGTCTTACTCCAGCCATGGATGGGGTAGACTACGTTTTTCAGGCAGCTGCTTTAAAACAAGTCCCTTCCTGCGAGTTCTATCCACTTGAAGCTAGTAAAGACCAATATCCTAGGTACTGAAAATGTACTTAATGCGGCTTTAGTCTGTGGCGTGCGTTGTGTGATTACTTTGAGTACAGATAAATCGGTTTATCCCATTAATGCGATGGGGATCTCAAAGGCAATGATGGAAAAATTAGTCGTTGCGAAATCGCGCCTAACAGATCCAAATAAAACGACGTTCTGCTGCACTCGCTATGGCAATGTGATGGCTCACGCAGAGGATTTAGGTGATTACTATCGAATTCCAGCTGATAATCGGGATCTTAATTACAAAAATTATTTCATTGTAGGCGAACAAAAAATTTCGGTGGCTGAAGACTACAATTCAATAAACACTGAAAGCTTGAATGTAGAACAAATCAAAGAAAAATTATTAACATTGGATTTGGTTCAAGAAGAATTAAAAGGTTAAAAGGATTCGAGTTTGGGCTAGCCAAGCGAATCAATGGAGCGTTTATGAAAACTTTAGTAACTGGGGGCGCGGGATTTATCGGATCCAATTTGGTTTATCAATTGTTACAGGATGGTCATGAAGTAACAGTCCTCGATAATCTTCTTTCAGGGTACCATTCAAATATTTCGGCTTTACCTGCTGTACGCTTTATCGAAGGAGACATTCGGGATGAAGGCGCTGTTGATGAGGCAATTAAAGGAGCAGATGTTGTTTTTCACTTGGCAGCATCAGTTGGTAATAAGCGATCAATAGACCATCCGATTCTCGATGCTGAGATTAATGTGATTGGTACTCTAAAGGTGCTTGAAGCGGCCCGTAAAATCGGCGTTCGTAAATTAGTGGCCTCATCTTCAGCAGGTATTTTTGGTGAATTAAAGACACTTCCCATTAAGGAAGATCATCCTATCGAACCCGATTCTCCTTATGGAAGTACTAAGCTTTGTATGGAAAAAGAATGCCTTTCTTATTCGAAGTTATATGATCTTGAAGTTATTTGTTTGCGTTATTTTAATGTGTTCGGTCCAAATCAGCGTTTTGATGCATATGGCAATGTTATTCCCATTTTTGTATTTAAAATGCTCCGCGGCGAACCTTTGACCATTTTTGGTGATGGAAATCAAACACGGGATTTTATTAATGTAAGAGACGTGGTGCAGGCAAATATTAAAGCGGCGCTTAACGTTGGAGTATCAGGAGCTTTCAATTTAGGATGTGGCAATAGAATTACAATCAATCGCCTGGTTGAAATGTTGACGACAGCATCAGGGATTAAACCACGAGTTACACACGGCTCACCAAGAGCTGGGGACGTACGCGACAGTTTAGCTGATGTATCTGCTGCTCATCAAGCATTTGGGTTTCATCCACAAGTGGATTTTGAAGAAGGGCTGAAAAAATATGTGGAATGGGCAAAGAAAGAAGTTGCACTAGAATCCTAAAACAAAGGAGAGAACAATGAAAGTTTTAATTTTGGGTGGTGATGGTATGCTTGGGCATCAACTCTTTAAATATTTTCAAGAACGTCATGACGTACGATGCACATTGCATCAGGATATATCCAAGTATACACAATATGGATTGTATGATGTAATAAATTCGTATACAGGAATTGATGTGAGGTCCTTTGAGCGAGTAAAAGAAGTTGTTTGTGATTTTAAGCCGGAGATCTTGGTTAATTGTATTGGTATCATTAAGCAGCAATCAACCGCAAAAGAGAGTATTCCATGTCTTGAAATTAATGCGCTTCTGCCACACCGATTGGCTCTTCTATGTAAAGAAGTAGGTGCCAGGCTGATCCATTTTAGTACTGATTGTATTTTTTCTGGAAAAAAGGGAAATTATCTAGAAAGTGATCCGTCTGACGCTGGAGATCTTTATGGAAAAACAAAGTTTTTAGGTGAAGTTAAAGATGATATTTGTCTGACTTTACGGACATCCATTATCGGTCCAGAATTATCGCGGAAGAAGAGTCTTCTGGAATGGTTTTTGGCTCAAGAAGGCACCATAAAAGGATTTCGGAAAGCGATTTACTCAGGATTTACCAGCTTGGAAATGAGTCGAATTATTGAACTCATGTTTGTACATCCCAAAGTATATGGTGTATATCAGGTTTCAAGCGAACCTATTAACAAATATGATTTGTGCCTTTTGTTTAAAAATAAGTTTAAACATCCTGTCGAAATATTACCTGACGATGCGTTTGTTTGTGATCGAAGTCTTGATTCTACTCGGTTCAGAAAAGCATTCAACTATACACCACCATCATGGGAAGAAATGGTAGATGAACTTAATAATAATCAATAAGGAGTTAACCATATGACTTTTAAAGTAATGACAATTGTAGGTACTCGACCAGAATTAATCAAACTTTGCAGAGTTATAAATGAACTAGATATGCATACGAAGCATATTCTCGTTCATACGGGACAAAATTATGATTATGAATTGAATGAAATATTCTTTAAACAGCTTGATATTAGAAAGCCAGATCATTTTCTCGATGTGCCTGGCGATTCAGTAGCCCAAACAATTGGTAATGTAATTGCTCGGACAGATGAAGTCATGGAGAAAGAACAGCCCGATGCGCTCCTGATACTCGGAGATACCAATAGCAGTCTATGCGCGATTTCAGCTAAACGGCGGAAGATACCGATCTTTCACATGGAAGCAGGCAATCGCTGTTTTGATGCACGCGTACCCGAAGAAATTAATCGAAAAATCGTTGATCATTTAAGCGATATTAACATGCCTTACACCGAGCATGCTCGGGGATATCTTATAGCTGAGGGATTACGGCCGGAAACAGTGATTAAGACTGGATCACCAATGAAAGAAATTTTGGAATGCTATCAGCCGCAAATTGAATCTTCAGATATTTTGGAACAATTAAAGCTTAAAGCGAAAGAATATTTTGTTGTTAGCGTGCATAGAGAGGAAAATGTCGATAACGAAGTTAATTTTACTAATTTGTTTGCATCTTTGAATACGATCGCAAATAAATATGATCAGAAAATCATTGTCACGACGCATCCACGCACTAGAAAAAAACTCGAAAAAAAATCAAAAGATTTTGATTCGCGTATTCAATTCCTAAAACCGCTTGGTTTTTTCGAATATGTAAAGCTGGAAATGAATGCGGCCTGCGTTATATCAGATAGCGGCACCATCACTGAAGAATCATCTATTTTAAATTTTCCAGCAGTGACAATCCGACAAGCGCATGAACGTCCTGAAGGGATGGATGAGGGAACATTAATCATGTGCGGATTAAAAGCAGATTTAGTAATCAAGTCTATTGATATTGTTACAGCACACTATGGGACAAAACAACGTCCGTTTAAGCTGGTGGAAGATTATGATACAGATAATGTTTCAAAGAAAGTTTTGAGAATAATTCTAAGTTACACTGACTATGTGAATCGGGTGGTTTGGCATAAATATTAATAATGCACCCCGTATTTATTGAATGAAAATTCTTTTTCTTACACTTGCCCGTATTGATAGTGTTGAACAAAAGGGAATCTATCAAGATTTAATTCGAAAAATTCGAGATAAAGGAAATGAAATAATAATAGCGACACCAAACGAACGAAAATTTGGAAATTATTCTACTATAATTAGAGAGGGTAATGCAACAATTCTAAAAGTTTGGACTCCAAATATACAGAAAGCTAATATTTTTGAAAAAAGTGTTGGTACCGTTATTATTGAGTACTTATATAAAAAGGCTATTTACAAGTATTTTAATAATCTTTCAGTTGATCTAATACTCTACTCAACTCCACCAATCACATTTAATAGGTTAATTACTGAATTAAAGAAGAAAACAAATGCACGGACATATCTGTTACTCAAGGATATATTTCCGCAAAATGCTATTGATCTGAAGCTGATGTCAGAAAAGGGATTGACATACCGTTATTTCAAAAAGCGTGAAGAAATATTATACCGTATTTCAGATCGGATCGGTTGTATGTCATCGGCAAACGTCGATTATGTTTTGAAAAACAATTCATGGTTGGCATCGGAAAAAGTTGAGGTTAACCCGAATAGTTTAGAAATTTTAGACTCTCCTATATTAAGCAATGCGGAGAGTCCATATTCTCACTTGTTTGAGGGGAAAGTAGTTTTTGTCTATGGAGGTAACCTTGGTAAACCACAAGGGATTGATTTTTTACTTGAAGTAATAGTCGGCTGTGAAGACTTAAAAAACGTTTTTTTCCTTATAGTCGGATCAGGGACTGAAGGGGAAAAAATCTCCAAATGGATTAAAATCCAATCCCCCCCAAATGCTATGATGCTTGACGAGTTACCTAGACATGAATACGACTCTATCCTTCAACAATGCCATGTTGGCTTGATATTCCTACACCGGGACTTCACCATCCCGAATTATCCGTCAAGATTGTTGCCATATATGGAGTGCAAGATGCCCGTATTGTGTGCAACGGATAAAACCACGGATATTGGAAGCGATGCTGTGCAAAACGAGTATGGGTATTGGTGTCAAAGTGGAGACTTGAAAAAATTTAAAGAATACGTATCATTGCTGGCCGATGATAATAAGTTAAGAAATCGGTTAGGAAAAAACGCTTATAAATATTTAAAATCAAAATTCAATGTTGATGTTTCATATAAAATTATTTTTGATCATTTTAAGGATCGAGATTAATCGGCTTTTTAGTTACATTCAATCATAATATTGTCTGAATATGCTTTTACAAAATAAAATAGCAGTTGCCCCAATTGGAACAAAAACTGATATGTTTTACCAAATGGATGAAAAAGGAAGAGATAAAATGATTGAATCATCTGCTTTGAAACGTTCAGGTGAACCAATAAAAGTGGCGAATATTGCTCTTTTCCTTGCCACTTGCCAGTGAACTTTTAAGTTTCATAACAGGTTATACTCTCCGTGTTGATGGTGGTATAACAATATGGTAATAACCCGCTTATAAAATTGCAAATTCATAGATCCAATGCCAAAAGATGATTTATTTACTTATTTACAAAAGGAAGCTAATGTTGGTCTAATGATTTTAGAAGATATCCCCGCTTTTTATTATGGAACATCACCTAATAAGTTTTTTGATTATATTGCATTAGGTTTACTGGTAATAAATAATTATCCTGGTTGGCTTGCAGAAATGATTACAGATAATAATTGTGGACTAGCCGTCACACCTAGAAATCCAGAAGCATTTTCTGAAGCATTAATTACAATGAAGAGTGATAGAGAATCCCTATTCCGAATGGGACAGAATACGAAACAGTTAGCATCTAGTAAATTTGATAGAAATAGATTAAGTGACCAATTTGTTGACTTTTTGGTAACAAACATCAATAGATGAAAAATATTTTTGACTTTATAATATCATTGCTTGGTATAATATTTTTATCTCCTTTTTTAGTAATATTAGGATTAATTATTTTATTTGCTTTTGGAAGTCCCGTCTTTTTTATTCAGAGTCGTCCCGGGTTTTTGGGGAAACCATTTAATTTTTTTAAATTTCGAACTATGACAAATAAAAAAGATAAGAATGGTAATTTATTACCAGACAAGAATCGCTTATCTCCTTTAGGATTGTTCCTTAGGAGAACAAGCCTAGATGAGCTACCAAGCCTATGGAATGTATTAAAAGGAGATATGAGCCTGGTGGGCCCCCGACCTTTACTCAAAGAGTACATAAAACATTATACACCAGAACAATTCCGTCGCCACGATGTAAAGCCCGGTATTACAGGTTGGGCTCAAGTGAATGGCCGTAATACAATTTCCTGGGAAGAAAAATTTATATTGGATATATGGTACGTAGATAATGAGTCATTATTCTTGTATTTTAAGATTTTAATAATGACTATTTTGAAAGTATTTACAGGAGAGGGGGTTAGCCCTAAAGATCGTCCGATTATGAAAAAATTTAATGGATGATAAACGAATCATTGTTTTTAGTGATATACATGCAAATATAAATGCATATAAAGCTGCGCTCAAACAGGCACGGCAAATAGGATTTGACCAATTAATAAATCTCGGCGATCTTCTTACCTATGGTTGTGATACAACAGAAATCTTAGAAACAACTAATAATGCTGTTGAATTAGATAAAATGATACTTATCAAAGGGAATCATGATCAACTCTATTTTGATCTAATGCGTAGTGATGACAGCTATTATAAAACTTTACCGGCATGGATCCAGGCATCAATTGATTGGACAATTGATAATACTTGCCTACAGAATTATGAAACAAGTTATAACTGGCTAGATTTTTATAATTTTGATAATATTTATTTTGCCCATGCAAATCCTTTTAAATATGGCAATTGGTCATATTTAGATTCAGATGAAAAATTTATTAAGGCTGCTAATAATTTGTCTTTAAAACATAAAACTATTGGTGTTTTTGGACATACACATCGTCAAAATATATCATTAATTTCAAAAAATTATATATGTTCCCAGATAACGAAAGATAAAATTATTAATAAAAATTATTTATTAAAATATCTTGCTTTGATTATTAATTTAGATTCCATTGGTCAACCGCGAAATAGTATCAAATTGAGCACATTTCTTGTATTAAATATAAAAGAAAATCAATTTGACTTGGAGTTTGTCAAGATTCCTTATGAAGTGAGTAAGCACAAAGAAAGTATTCGTAAAGCATTATTATCTATAAAAACTCAGCAAAAGATTTTATCTTTTTTTTAATATTATTAATACCTAATAATAAAAATATGGATAAAATAAAAGTAATTATTACTGGTGCTGGTGCTCTTCTAGGGCAGGGTATGATTCGATCTTTAAAACAATCATCTCTTAAAACACATATTGTAGCTGTCGATCCTAGCCCTTATGCAGCTGGTTTATATTGGTCTGATTCAGCCCACCTAATACCTTATGCAAATGACCCAAGATATATAGATCAAATAAAAAATATTATACGAATTGAAACACCTGATGCCATATTAGTAGGGACAGATGTAGAGCTGCATATTTTTGCTAAGTATCGTAAAATGCTCGAAGATGAGTTTGGTATTCATATACTTGTGAGTAATCCTCGCGTCATTGGGATTGCTGATGATAAGTATCTCACATATAAGTTTTTAAAAAATAATGGGTTTAGTTATCCAGAAACTTGCTTGCCTGGGGATGAGGAGAAATTGATTTCCATAGTTGGGTTTCCATTGGTAATTAAACCACGCATTGGTGCACGATCTGTTGGAGTTCATAAAGTTAATGATAAAAGGACCCTTAATAGATTGCTTCTTGAAACAAAAGAAAAATTAGTCATCCAAGAATGCGTTGGTTCTTCACATGGAGAATATACTGCGAGTGCACTAGTTTTTGATGGAAAGTGCAACGCATCAATAGTAATGCAAAGGGAATTGCGAGATGGGAACACTTACCGTGCTTATATTGAAGAATATAAGGAACTAAATGAAAAAGTACGCACATTAGGTGAAGCGCTCAAACCGTACGGCTCTGTGAATTTTCAATTTCGACTTGATGATACTCAAGTAAAAGTATTTGAAATAAACTCACGTTTTTCTGGAACTACACCTCTCCGTGCTTGTGCGGGTTTCAACGAAATTGAACTTTGCTTACGGCGGATTTTGTGGGATGAACCCATCATTCAACCACAAATTGAAGAAATGACAATACTTCGTCATTGGAGTGAAACAATTATAAGAAAAGGTCATCTCATTAATTATAATGAATAATGTTTTAAAGCATAAAAATAAAACTCTTGTAGTAACTGGTGCAGGAGGTTTTTTAGGAAAGAATCTTGTCAGCCGGGCGCTTGAAACCGGCTGGAAAGTAAGAGCTCTAGTACATAATAATAATCCTTATGAATCAAATCACAAAGCGCTAACCGTTGTAAAATGGGATTTAGCAAAGGTAGACGAAATCTCGGATGTATTTGATGATTCTTGTATTGTGGTTCATTCAGCCGCACATATACCCTCAAATTATGACGCTCCACAAACAGTCGATGATTGTTACAAATACAATGTTCTTGGAACGCTTCAACTTCTTAAGATCGCTAATGAACGGAATATCTCGCATTTTGTTTATTATTCTGCAGGTAATGCCTATGCCATTAAGAATAAACCGGTGGTAGAAGAAGATTCATTATATCCATCTGGTAAAGCAGTTATTTATCTTTCTAGCAAAATTTCGGGTGAAATGCTTGTAAACTATTTTAGTCATGTTTGGTTGCTTCCCGCAACCATACTCCGTATTTCCACTCCATATGGTCCCGATAATTCTTCGTTTTTTAATAGTATGTTAGTTTCTTTGGTAAATAATATTCCTGTAAATTTATATGAAGGAGGATGTCATTCTGCCGATTTTGTATATGTAGATGATATAATAAATGCTACTCTTAAATCAATTGATACAATATCAACAGGAATATTCAACATTGGTTCCGGTGCTCATATTACTTTACTTGAGATAACTGATATGGTTGTAGATATTTTAAAGGCCGATAAAGATTTGATTAATGTAGAGCCTTTGTCAAGTGGCGAGTCTATAGAAAGATATCCTTTGTTAGATTGTACGAAAGCACATAGGCAATGGGGTTATTCACCAATGTCAATTAAAGATGGTTTACAAAAAATGATCCAATAAGATGAAGTTTAGGAAATAGGATTAATATATTTATTATAAAAAATAATCGCATTTACCTATCCCCACCCCATATGGGAGAGAATGAAAGAAAGTATCTTACAGAAGCGTTCGATTCAAATTGGATTGCTCCACTTGGTCCAAATGTAGACGCATTTGAACAGGAAATGGCACAATATCTTGGTGTAAACCACGCTGCTGCATTGAACTCGGGGTCGGGGGCATTACACTTAGCATTAAGAATTATGGGTATAACCCAAGGTGATATTGTCATCTGTCCCAGTTTAACTTTCGCTGCCAGTGCCAATGTGATCTTGTATGAGAATGCTACTCCGGTTTTTGTGGATGTAGACCCCAAATACTGGACCATGGATATCTCTGCTCTTGAACATGCAATCAAAAAATATAACCCCAAGGCCTTGATTGCCGTAGACCTTTATGGTCAAAGCTGTGATTATGAGATAATTACTGATCTATGTGAAAAAAATAATGTGATCCTTATTGAAGATGCCGCAGAAGCATTGGGGTCTGAGTATAAAAGGGGAAAATGCGGGAATTTTGGTAGCATTGGAGTTCTTTCATTTAATGGGAATAAAATTATAACCACTTCCGGGGGAGGTATGCTTATTTCCAATAATGAAGATTATGTTAAAAAAGCCTGTTTTTTGGCTACTCAGGCTCGAGAACCTGAATTACATTATGAACATAAAGAATTAGGCTATAATTACCGTATGAGCAATCTGCTGGCTGCAGTTGGAAGGGGACAATTACAAAACATCGATAATTATGTAAGCAAAAGGCGAGATATCTATAAAAAATATTATGATGCCCTTTCTCCCGTTGCAGGGATTGAATTCATGCAAGAAGCTGAATATGGTAAGTCGAATAGATGGTTGACAACTTTAACAGTAGATGAGAAAGTGACTGGCATATCAAGAACTCAAATAATTGATGCTTTAGAAAAAGAGAATATTGAATCCCGTCCTGTATGGAAACCCATGCACATGCAGCCGTTATATGAAAAATATGAATATGTTAAAAGTGATGCCCGGGATGTTTCGGCTGAATTGTTTGAAAATGGTTTGTGCTTGCCTTCAGGGTATAGTTTATCGGAAGAAGACCAGAGTAGGATTATTGATATAATTTTATCTTTATTAAAATAAAGTCGACTTAATTTATTTTGAACATTGGTCATTTAGTATAAACCAATTACGGACAGAGAAGGGGATCCATAAATTAGTTCCCGGTGTAACGGGCTGGGCTCAAATCAATGGTCGCGATAATTTGAGTATTTCTGAAAAAGTGGAATTAGACGAAGATTATTTAAAGAATAAATCATTTTGGTTAAATATAAAGATACTTTTTATCACAGGAGTTCAAGTCCTATTCCCTAAAGGCGTATCTCATTAAATTTTGGCCATTAAAGATTTCAAATATAATTTACCATTTTGGTATAATTATTGTTTCAAATGCATTTGTTTTTTCACAATCAACCATAAATATAGATGGGTTTGGGCAATTACCTCATATAAATGGAAATGCAGTAAGCCAAAACACATACAAAGACAACATTGAATCAAGATATAATATTTCTTTTAATATAAATACAGTATCAAATAGTGGCCATCCTAACTTAGATAATGCTGCTGAATTGTATGCTGCAGGATCATCCGCACACTTATTAAGTGCTCGCTTTGAATATTTAACCCCATGGCTTTCCCTCGAGCTTGAGCCATATACCATTTATCAAAATGGTATTTTTATTAATGACCCCGTTTTCGATTCCTACCAGGCAAACAATAACCATAATGCCAATAATTACTTAGGCCAGAAGAAGATGGGATTTCGCCAATCCAGACTTGTGTTGCATTATAAAGGGTTTGGTATTGGTTACGGCAATATGAGCCACTGGTGGGGGCCAGGGTTTCATTCTGCATTGGCTCTATCAAATAATGCTCCCAGCCAGGAGACATATTCTTTGGGTACATTTAAAGATATACGAGTGGGCCAATTTTCATTTGGGTCACAAATAATTGTCATGCCGTATGAAAGTACGGTTGGTTCGCAACTTTATTTTTCTGGCTTAAAAGCCCATGTTTCTCACCATTCTAAATCTGCAATCATTTCCTTAGGGCTACACCGAACTTATTTATCCGGAGATTTTGAGAATCTATCATCCACCACCGTTTCTGTAGATAGTTGGTCCTTAATAGATGCGGCCCGTTTGGTGATTGAACCGATATTTGGCCAAAGTAAAAAAGATTTAGGTTACACCCAGCCCGGCACACCCGGATTTGATGCCTGGGATGAACTGCTCACCGGTTTTGTTAAAGTATATTTTCCAAATCAAAATTTGGAAGTATATGCCGATGTGGCCAGCGACGATAACCGTGGCAACCTTACGGATCTCAAAGCACATTGGGACCATACATTGGGATATCAACTTGGATTTATAAAACATACAAAATTCAATAATTATAACATATTAACAGGAGCAGAATTTTTAACGACGCGGGTTTCCAATACATTTAATCCAAAATTCTATAGAGGAGGTGAACCCTCGAATTACTATGCGAAACCAATTTATGATTATTTCACATACCAAGGTCGCCGTATGGGAGCCCACTCCGGCTCATCTTCCGATGATTTGATTTTTATGGTGGGCTTTTATAATGATATATCTACAACACTTATGTCTTTTAATAAAGAGCGTCATGGCATTAAAAGGATGACCTACCCCGAGCTCAAAACTGAATATTCTTTAACTTACCATCGTAAAATTACCCAACACCACACTGCCTTTATTACATTAGAATACGAAAAAATAAAAAATTTTGATTTTGTCCAAAATAATATTTCCATCAGCAAACTTATTTGGCTCGGCTATTCTTTCTCTATTAACTAATAAAACGGCATTAAAATCATAAAGAAACTTTTTTGTCTTTTAACTTTCTTGCCCGCTCTATCTTTGGCGGGTATTTTTTATCTGCCCTTTTCCATATTTTCCCAGTCTTCTCTCAACCATTCCTCTTCTAAAATACTTATTAATGAAAATCCTTCCGTTGTCACCCTCAACGCCTCTCCCGTTACTCATCACTCTTTCATAACATTTGCCCAATCACTTTATCTAAATACAAACCTTCCAAACCTTGAGAACCAAAATGGAAATTACTTTCCTAAGGGATATGGCGTTTTTTCCAGCCTCTTGTTGCAGTACAAATCGGGTTATTTAACTTTAACGGCTGAGCCAATGATTTTTGATAGTAAACAGTATGAAATATCGATCCCCCATAAAGAAAATGAATTTTCAGTGTTAAATGATGTGCTCCTCCTTGATATATACAAGCAGAACAGATTTAGAAATATAGGCTTAAAATTACATTATTATGGAATATCAGCTGGATTCGGAAATTGGGATCAATGGTGGGGCCCGGGAATCCACAATAGTCTTTCTTTATCAAATAATGCCCAGGGTTTCTATCATTATTATATAGGAACAGATGGAAATCAATCTGTTGGTAAATATGTTGATTTTAGCTTTAAGTATCTTGCGTCACGTCCGATGCAGAATTTAAAAGGGGATGATTATTTTCTATCCGCATGGTTTTTAAAGGCGAAATATAAATTTTTAGAACTGGGGTTAAATCGTAATGTAGTAAGTGGCGGATATCCCGATCTGCCATGGGAACAGCAAGATGCTCTCACCGTCCTTATTGATCAAAATAATATTAGATATTGGGATACGGTTAATACCTACTACATCTTAGCCAATTTTGAAGAATCGGGTTTAAAAGTGTTTTTAGAGATTGGTTTCCCAAACCGATCCTATTCAGGACGAGATCCTGAAGTGTACTCAGACCATGCCATGGGAAGTAATATGGGATTACGGAAACAAGGTGCCTTTGGTTCAGATAATCTATTATTTGGTTTTGAATATACCCGGTTGGTCCAGGGCATTTATTACAATATCCTGCCTACACCCAATTGGTACGACAATATAAAATATAATTATTCTTCTTATAATGGCCGCCGTTGGGCCGCCCATAGTGGTGCGGATTCTGATGACTTTTTAGTGTTTGTAGGTTATAAAGATGAACAAAAAAGTTTCATCTACGGTTTAAATTATGAACGGCATGGGGTCACCTATCATTTCCCCCCAGAAGTAAAATTTGAATCTCGAATTAATGCTTCCTACAAAAGAGGGAATACGAAAATTCATCTCATTTATGAAAATGAGTATTTCGAGCATTATGGTTTCGTGGATGTAAACCGTAACGTTTGGGACGAAACATTCGAACCCGGCTCTCTCCAGCGCACCCACACCCTCCTCATCTCTGTAGAACACACGCTCCCCTTTTAATCAAACATTCAAAATTATTAATCAATAATCTGAACTCTGATTTCTGTCTTCTGATAACTTCTCACTCATCACGTCTTACTTCTTTCTGAAATTTGATCTCTATCTACTTTGATTTACATATTGTACAATATCTTATTATCACTGACTTATTCTATATTGACATATAATACAAATCCTTTGACATTCAGTCAATAACGTGTAATTTTTGGCATGTTTAGATTCCAAAAAGACCAAAATAATAAAATGACCGAATCAGTACCAATTTTCCATAGCATGCGCCGTTTTCTTCCTTTTATCCTTTATCTTTTATCTTTTATTTTGATTCATTCTCAATCCTCCCAGGAATTGCAAAAATTACAATCCGAGTATAAAAAGGCCCTTGAGCGCCAGACCCTCCAAAAGCCGGCAGATATATTTGAAGCTGAAAAAACAGCACAAAGCACAGCCCTTCCTGATAAACTGATTTACTCAAGAAAGGATGTGGAATCATTATTAGTAAACACAGAAAAATTGCTTGAACAATTAAAGTTTTTAGAAGACTCAACAAAAACAATGCCCTACATCGGTTATGAAATTTTCACCCAGCGGGATACCATTCCCTTTTGGCAGAATTTACCAATTCCAAAACATTATAGCCTTGGACCTGGAGATGAGGTAATTATTTCCCTTTGGGGCGAAACTGAAGCACACAATACAAAAGTAATCAACAGGGATGGGCAGATTTATATAGATAATATCGGCATACTAAATTTGGGCGCAAAAACGGTAGCTGAGGCAAAACAATATATTATTTCAAAATATTCACATGTCTATTCAACTTTAT
>Ga0315338_1000468_pt1 | contig 91249 bp, 68 predicted proteins | sample ASW8metaG_FD_204518 | JGI IMG/M metagenome (GOLD analysis project Ga0315338, IMG submission 204518) | Ammonia-oxidizing marine archaeal communities from Monterey Bay, California, United States - ASW #8 | ecosystem: Environmental > Aquatic > Marine > Coastal | place: USA: California | collected...
CGTTGTCAGAAATACGCGTCAAGAAGCGCCTCGACGGCACGGCGTCCTTCGCCGGTGGCTCCGCGCCAGCTCTGGTGGCCGTTCAGCTCCGAGTGGCCGATCGCGATCCGCCCGATCGGTTCGCGGACGATGTCGGGTGGCGCGGGGTTGCCGTTCATGCCGAAGCGAAACCCCGGCCCGGGCGCGACGTAGGCGTGACCCCATCGATTGAGAATGATTCCGGCGATATCGGTTGCCGGGTCGAACCCCGCGTCACCGAACATGAGCGTCATTTGCTCGCGTACCTGTCGCTCGTAGTCCGCGAAGGATGTGGTCAACATCTCCGCGCGTCCGAGGATGCCTTGTTGCTTCATCGGCATTCCGGATGTTGAAAATGGGACGTAGAAGGTCAGCACGATCGGTTGGTCGGGATTCAGTGGCTCGGTTTTGCCCTCGACGATCATCGGTCGGCGAATGTTGCAAGTGAAGCCGAACCCGCCGGACCAGATGGCGGCGGATACGCCGAGGCGCTGAAGGAATCGCCAGTTCCGAAGCGCCACGTTCACGATCAGCTGTGGGGCATGCGTAAATTCCTCGTACGCATCGTGGTGGCTTTGCGGAAGGTCCCGGATCACGTGTCGATTGACCCAACCACCGGAAGCCATCACCACGGATTTCGCGTGAAAACGGTGCAGTTCACCATCGCGTGCGTACGTGACCGCGACGCCGCCCGCTCCGCTATTCTCGACCCGTATGGCCGTTGAGCGTAGCCGGATGCGCACAGCGTTCGTCTCTCGGTCCAACTCGTCGAACGCGACGTTTCCGTACAGAATCTGCGGAAATGTGTTGCCCGGTATGGCGCTCGGGATGAGCTTCTTGACGAAGTAACGCGCGATAGCGGCATTCCCTCCTGGAAAGGAGATGAGCGGATCGGCAGCGTAGTCCGCGGGCTTGGTAAAGCCCGGCAACGCGAACACGCGACCCCAATACGCGCTCACGGAGTCGCAGCCAAGCCCGACGATGGTTGCCATGACGGGATCGAAGTACGCGCTGACCTCCGGCGGGACCTTCAGAATGTCGGTGTAATAGGACTCGAGCGTCATGGAATCGAGCCACGCATCCGACCTCTCTCCGGACGGTGTCTCCGTTTCCCACAATCGCCGGAACGCCGACTGCACTTCGTCTCGCCAAGGAGTTGAGCGCATGCCCGTGTTCCAGACGTCCTTTACCCAGGGATTGTCCGCACCGCGAAAAAAATGACCCACGTCGAAAGAGTGCCAGACCGCGTAGTCGTAGTTGTCGAGCGGGATGCTCATGCCGGAGGCCGCGCCTTCGGGCTCGGCAAACTCGAATTCGCGGGGGATGTTCAGCGACGTGAAGTAGTCATCCGGCTCACCCGTCGCTTCCTGAACGCCAAAGTCGTTGGAGCCTTGCGGTCCCGTGAGGTGAACCCCGTCGACGTCGAACTCGTTTTGTTTCGCCTCGCCACCGAAGATCGGGTGGTTGTCGAGGAGGAGCACTTTCCCGTGCGGATGGAGTCGGCGAAAGTGATGTGCGGCCGAGAGTCCCGAGAACCCGGCACCGACCACGACGAGGTCGTAGCTCTCGCCGGACTCGTTTGCGTCCAGCGTGGGCCCGTCAAAAGTCCCGGCCCGTATCTCGTGTGCGACCCGAACGAGCTCCGGCGTGTTGCCGTGCGACGGTGCGTAGTCGCCGACGCCGCCTGGGCCGTACCAATCGGCGCCGACATCGAATGCGTAATCCGGTCGTTGTTTCGCTGAGCCGCCACCTACCACGGCGCCACCCATGGCCAAGGCCGAGCCCTGTATGAAATCACGCCGCGTGATCGGACGATCGAGCCCGAGCTCTCTCTCGTACCTGCTTGGCATTGGAATGCTCCTCTGCTAACGCGTCATGGACAGCTTTGTTTTTGCACCAGGGCCTGCACGGTATCTAGAACGAGTGGCCACGTCGATGTGCTCGGGTCCATGAGCTCGAAATGTCCCGAATCCGGGGCCTCGATCACGCTGACGTCTGCGTCCCCAGCCTCCCGGGCGACTCGGGCGTACGCGCGGCCATGTGAAAGCCACAAGTCATCGCGTGCGCCGAGAACGAGGCACTGAGGAACACCAAGAGGGCTGAAGCTCGACGGTGAGCTCGTTCGGTACCGCTCGGGAAACTCTGTTGGCGATCCGCCCATCAATCTCGATGCGGAGTTGCCGCAAACGCCGTCCGTGAACATTTTCGTGAGCCCCGGAACGGCGGCGAGCCCGACGACTCCTTTTATTTGGAGTGGACGTTCACGACGGAGAATGCTGTCTTCGGGAAGCTCTGGCCTGGCGGCGAGCCAGAGTGCGAGATGGCCGCCGACGGAATGACCCATTGCGAAAACGCGCTCGAGGTCGAGAGGGTAGGTCTTGGCGAGTGAGACGAGATGGTCGGCGCCGTCCGCTGCGTCCTCGAACGTTCCCGGCCAGCCGCCGCCCGGATTGCCGACCCGTCGATACTCGACGCTCCACACCGCAACGCCGCTGGCCGCCAGAGCATTGGCGAGCGCCCGCGAGTTCGAGAGGTCTCCGTACTCATCGAGCCAGCATCCGCCGTGGAAATAGACCACCGTAGGCGCGGGGCCGTCGCCCGGAGGCAGGGTAAGCTCGCCGAACTGTAGCGGGTCCGATCCGTACTGAACGCGAATCCCCGGCGGCGACTTTCCGAGATGGCCGAGGTCCTCTGCCCCGAGCAGGGCTTGGGAACCGGTGAATCCTCCGTTGCCTAGAAATGCCGAAAAAGCCGCGATTGTCGTGAGGTGCATCACGTTTGCTCCCATGCCGTCACTCCACGGCCTTTGCGGTGAGATGGTAGGAGGCGAGTCGTGCGTCGTGGTCGTAGATGTGGGACGCGATGATCAGCTCGTCGGCGCCTGTTGTGGAGGCGAACTCGCGCAGGCCGTCCGCGACAGCGTCAGGAGTACCGACGAACGACACGCGGGTCCGATCCGCGCTGCTCGCCGCGTCGCGAGGCTCACGCGTCCACTCGCGCGACGGTGGCGGTAGCTGGATTGGATGTCCCGAGCGAAGGCTCGTGAACGACTGACGTCCGGAGGAGGCGAGAAATCGTGCCTCGTCATCCGTCTCCGCTGCGACGACGTTGACTCCGAGCATGACATGAGGCTCTTGTAGCTGACGCGAGGGCCGAAATCCGCCCCGGTAGAGTGCGAGCGCGTCTGAGAGTTGGGCGGGCGCAAAATGGGACGCGAACGCGTAGGGTAGCCCGAGCGCGGCCGCGACCTGTGCACCGAACGTGCTCGAGCCGAGAATCCAGATCGGCACACGTAGTCCCTCTCCCGGAACGGCGCGCACTATTTGGTCCGGGGAGACTTCGTCGAACAATGCTAGGAGCTCTTGAACGTCTCGCGGAAACTCATTGGGGTCGTTGTGCAAGGTGCGTCGCAGGGCACGCGTCGCGACCGGGTCGGTACCGGGAGCGCGGCCAAGTCCGAGGTCGACCCGGCCAGGAAACAGTGACTCGAGTGTGCCGAACTGCTCGGCGACCTGCAGGGGCGCATGGTTCGGAAGCATGATGCCGCCTGCGCCTATCCGAATCCGCTCGGTGCCTGCACCGATATGGGCGATGAGTACCGCCGTAGCGGCGCTCGCGATGCCGGGCATGTTGTGATGCTCGGCCGCCCAGAAGCGCTTGTATCCCCACTGTTCGGCGTGCTGTGCGAGCGCGAGCGAGTTCGCGAACGACTGCGCCGCAGTGCTTCCCTGCAGGATGGGTGAGAGGTCGAGTATGGATAGTGGGATCACGTGACCATTATCCGCGACGGGAAGCATTTCCGTGGAGTCTGGACGTGACCGTGGTGGGCGGTCAAGCGAATTAGTCGAAAGCGGAGGTCGCCGCCGGCGACCGACGTATATCACGTCGAGAGAAATCGGCTCTGCCGTCGTGAGCGCGCGGTTATATACTCCGGGCGTTCCGGGACGCTGGTGGATCAAGCTGGAAGCGCGGCGTCCAATCGAGTCCCGAGACCGACCGACGCAACATTATTAGTAACGCTTCCGAAGACGAGGACGATTCGTTGTTCTTGGAGGACCCTGTATGAAAATTTCGACGACGAATATCGAAGCCGTGTCCGTGGTGCGCCTCGAGGGCAATCTCGACACGACGACGTCGATCGATGCCCAAGAAAGCCTGAACCAACTGATCGACGGGGGCGCTTCCAAAGTGCTCGTCAACTTTGCGAGCGTCGGCTTCGTGAGTAGCGCGGGGCTTCGCATCCTTCTCGCGACCGCGAAGAAGCTCAAGGTGGCCGGTGGTAAGCTCCGAATCTCGAATCTCAATCAGACCGTGACCGAAGTCTTCGAGATCTCGGGCTTTAGCGCCATCCTCGATGTCTTTGCGTCCGAAGAAGAGGCTCTCCGAGACTTCTAGGTAGCCGTTTTGTTTTCTTGTGAGATGAGCGACGCGTCAGATATTTCGGAGCATCCCGGAGCGTGATATCTTCGTCGTGGCGGAAACGCATCACGGCTCGCGGGGGCGTAGATACGAGCTATCGGAGGTATAACTAGTGGCTGGCGAGACCCCGACGTCCGGCGCTGCTCCCTCGGCTTTTGCGGAGCAGGGCAAGAAGACGTCTCAGTATGTGGGTTTTCAGATCGCGGGACAGGAATACGCGTTCCGCATCGAGCAGATCCAGGAAATCGTGATCCTCGAACAAATCACGACGGTCCCTCAGGTTCCGGAATGTTGCGAGGGCGTGAGCAATCTTCGTGGGTCGATCATTCCCATCATCAACCTACGCAAGCTGTTTGGACTAGAGCCCAAAGCCGCGGACGCCGAGACTCGTACCATCGTCGTCAACGTCGGGGGACGGACGATGGGTTGCACGGTCGATATGGTCTCCCAGGTGATCCGCATCCCCGACGATAGTCTCCAGCCTGCGCCGGAGACGCTCGTTGTTGATGGAGCGGACTATATCGTGGGGTTCGCCAAGCTCGAAGGTCGGCTGATGATCGTCCTCGAGATCGACACGCTACTCGACCCAAGTCAGCTCAATCGAATCCGGCAAATCTCGATCGACCCCGAAGCGCAAACCGAATGACGGGCACTGCCGCGAGACGAGCGTTGTCGTCGAGGGAGCTTCACACCATCGCCATCGTGAACCAGAAAGGTGGCGTCGGCAAGACGTCGCTCGCGATGAACCTCGCGTGGTTCCTCGACACCGCCGGTGGCCGCACGATGGTTCTCGACGCGGATCCACAGGGAAGTGCTACCCGTTGGGCGGCAGCTCAGGACAGCGCTTGGGGTGTCGAAGTGCGCTCTATCGACGCGGCTCGTGATATCGACGTCGTGTCGCGGGATCTCGAGCGAATCGCCTCCCACGCCGGCGCTCAATTCGTGGTGCTCGACTGCCCACCCGAGCTTCGAAACGCGGCCGAGGTCGCCTTGTTGCTGGCGGATGTCAGCTTGATTCCCGTGACACCGTCGCCGCTCGACATCTGGGCAGCGGAAGCGGCGGTGTCACTTGCCAGCGACGTCCAGAGAGTGCGTGGCGACGGCAAGCCCGCGGTCGCATTCGTACCGAATCGGCTCATCACCAATACGGTGATGGCTCGTCAGCTCCCCGCGGCACTCGCAGCAATGGGGGAGAATGTGGCTCCGGCGATCACCGAGCGTATCGTCGTGGCGGAGTCCGCGATCGTCGGGGAGACGGTGCCCGAATACGCCCCGACGAGTCCGGCCTATAACGAGTTCCTCGCCCTCGCGCGATTCGTCATGGAGAGACTGAATGAAGAAGGCTAAACTTTCTGACATGCAGCAGCGGCTGCGAGAGCTTCGTAGCTCCCCGCCGGAAAAGCGAAAATCCAAGCCCGGCCATTCCAAGAAGAAGAAGGCGAAAGACAAAGCCAAAGGCTCGCGCGACCAGAACCGCCCCACGCGCCACACGATCGACGACCGCGACGGACAGATCGAGGCGCTCAACAAGTCGCAGGCGGTGATCGAGTTCGAGATGGACGGCACGATCATCATCGCCAACGACAACTTTCTCGCCACGATGGGCTACACGCTTGCCGAGGTGCAAGGTAAGCATCACGGCATCTTCACCGACGAGCAGACGCGCGCGAGCGCCGAGTACAAGGAGTTCTGGGCGACACTCAACCGTGGCGAATACGTGATGGCCGAGTTCAAGCGGATCGGCAAAGGCGGTAACGACGTCTGGCTCCAGGCGTCCTACAACCCGATCCTCGACGCGGACGGCAAGCCTCGTAAAGTGATCAAATTTGCCACCGACGTGACGGAGCAGAAGCTCCAGAACAATGACTATGAGGGACAGATCGAAGCGATCGGCAAGTCCCAAGGCGTCATCGAGTTCGAGATGGACGGCACGATCCTCACCGCCAACGACAATTTCCTCGACATGATGGGCTACACGCTCGCCGAGGTGCAGGGCAAGCACCACGGGATCTTCGCCGACGAGCAGACGCGTGCGAGCGCCGAGTACAAGGAGTTCTGGGCGACGCTCAACCGTGGCGAATACGTCGCGGCGGAGTTTCAGAGAGTCGGCAAAGGTGGCGCCGAGGTCTGGCTCCAGGCGTCCTACAATCCGATCCTCGACCTCAACGGCAAGCCTCGCAAGGTCGTCAAGTTTGCCACCGACGTGACGGAACGGGTGCGGCTGCAGCGAACGGCGGACAAGCAACACCGTGATACACAGGAGCTGACACGGCAAGTCATCGAGAGCGCGAACGAGTTCGCGGAAGGCTCGCGAGTGGTGGGCGAAAGCAGCTCCAATCTCAGCGATGGAGCGCAGACCCAGGCGGCGTCCGTGGAGCAGATGACCGCTTCGGTCGACGAGCTGATAAGCGCGATCCGGATCATCTCGGACCAATCCGCTCGCGCGCGCGAGCAAGCCGATTCGACGGTCGCCTCGGCCCAGGAGAGCGGTAAGACGGTCAACGAGGCGGTGGGCGCAATGCGTCTCATCGAGAAGTCGAGCGAGCAGATCAACGACATCATCCAGGTCATCAGTGAGATCGCGAGACAGACCGACTTGCTGGCACTGAACGCCGCCATCGAAGCGGCGCGAGCGGGAGAGCACGGACTGGGCTTCGCCGTCGTCGCCGACGAAGTGCGCAAGCTCGCCGAGCGATCGAGCGAGGCCGCCAAGGAGATCACCCAGCTCATCAAGGAGTCGTCGAAGCGAGTCTCCGAAGGAGCTCAGCTCTCGGAGCGCGTTGGCTCTTCGCTCAACGGAATCGTCGAAGCCGTTGGCAAAACGGCGACGGGCATTACACAGATAGCCGAGCAAACCGAGACTCAGGCGAGCAGTGCCAAAGAGGTGCAGTCCGCGATCAAGTCGGTGTCCGAGACGACCGAGTCGGGTGCGGCGAGCGCCGAGGAACTGGCCGCAAGCGCCGAGGAGCTTGGTGCGCAGGCACAGAGCCTCCAAGACCTGGTGGCTCGGTTCGAGCTGTGATGTGACATGACCCAGGAGATCTCGTCCGAGCCCGGCGCTCAGCTCCTGCAGCTCAACGCCGGCCAGTTCGAGCGGTTCCGCAAGTTCATCTATACGAAGAGCGGGATCCGCGTCCCGGACAACAAGGTGTCGCTGCTGAGCAATCGGATCCGACGCCGTCTCCGCGCAGGCGATTTCTGCGACTTCGACGCGTACTATCGCTACCTGACGAGTCTGAAGGGGCGCGGGGAGCTCTCCCATTTCCTTGATGCCATCACCACGAACGAGACGTTCTTCTTCCGGACCCAGCCTCACTTCGACTGGCTTTCGGGCGAGTTCTTCACCAGCGTCGTGGCCGAGCAACGTCGCGGCACCCGGGAACGCCGCTTGCGGATCTGGTCGGCCGGATGTGCGAACGGCGCCGAGCCGTATTCGATTGCGATATGCCTCGACGAGAATCGATATCGATTCCGCGACTGGTCGATGAGCGTGCTTGGATCGGATATCAGCGAGGAGGCGCTCAGCGACGCACGCGAGGGAGTCTTTCGGCCACGGGCGGTCGAGACGATTGAACGAACGAGGCGCCGTCGCTATTTCACCCCGGTGGAAGACGACCGTGTCCGCGTCCGCCCGGAGCTCAAGCAGCTCGTCACGTTCCAGCAGCACAACCTCATGACGCCTATGGATCAACCGCTGTTCGACTGCGTGTTTATCCGAAACGTGTTGATCTATTTCGACCGAGATTCGAAGCGCAAGGTCATCGCCAATCTGATCCACTCGATGGCTCCGGGAGGATTTCTCGTCGTCGGACCCTCCGAGGGCATCTACGACATGCTCGAGCCGCTCGAACGTCGACACTTGTTTGTTTACCAGAAGCCAACTCAATCCCCGGCGGGTGCCCGGTGAGCGAAATGTCGGACTACCTACAAACGTTCATGGACGAGACCGACGAGCAGCTCGATGACCTCGTCGAGGTGTTGCTCGTCCTCGAGCGGGAGCCCGAGAGCTCCGACGAGTTGAACGAGGCGTTCCGGCTGATCCATTCGATCAAGGGCGCCGCCGGCATGATGGGCTTCGACAACATCGCTGCCCTCACGCACCACCTCGAGAGCCGGTTCGAGCTACTCCGCTCCGGTTTGGCATCGCTCGACGAGTCCACCATGAACTTGGTCTTGCGATGCATCGATTTCCTCCGCGACTGCATCGCGCGTCTCCGTGCGTCGGAGCCCTTGGGGAGCGCCGGCGAGCTCATGGAGGAGGTCATGGCGCTCGGTGCGGCGGCCGAGCAACGCCCCGCGGAGCCGGTGGACGTCGTCGAGGCCGACGAGCCTCTCGAAGCTGGTGTCGGGGTCGTCGAAGAGCTCCCTGACGTTCTGGGCGGCTATCGCCTCACCGTACACTTCGAGGCCGGCCTGCTGCTCGCGGACCTAAAAGCGCGTTTGATCCTGTCGCGTTTAGAGGAGCTGGGGGACATCATATCGACGCGACCGGATTCCACGGCTCTCGACACCATCGAGTCTCTCACCGAGCTCCACGTGGCGCTCAAAAGTGAGGAGTCGGCCGCCGCGATTCGATCGGCGGCGAACCTCGACGGTGTGGAGTCCGTCGACCTCGTGGGCGGCTCATCCGTAGACGTGGTCTCCACGTCGGCCGCGACGGAATCCGGGCCACCGGTCGAGCCGGCTTCGTCGTCGGAGGCACCATCGATCACGGCGCCGGAGCCCGGTGTTGAGCCAGTGGTCGAGTCGAAGCGCGAACCCGTGGCGACGACGGACGAGTCGAGGGCTGGCGGAGAGCGCACTCGCTCCAAGGGCACCGAGACGATGAGGGTCGACATCGACCGCCTCGACAGCCTGTTGAACCTTGCCGGTGAGCTGGTCGTGAACCGAGCGCGTTTCGTTCAGGTCGCTCGCGAGGTACGGCCGGCTTTCCGGGAACAAAACGTGGTCGTCCGAGCGCGCGAGCTCGGGGCGAGCCTCCGCAACACGGTCGAGCGCTTGGAGCGCTTCGCGAGCGCCGACGTCGATTTGAAGCGCGACATCGAGGAGCTCAAAGCCGGCGTGGACATCATCGAGGAGCAGAGCGAGCTTTGGGACCATGGCCGCCGTGGCTTCGAGCAGCTCAACGAGGCGATCGAGCAACTCGTGCGGATCTCGGACAGCGTCCAGCAAAGCGTGCTGGACACGCGGATGGTTCCGGTGGCACCGCTGTTCAATCGGTTCAAGCGGGTGGTGCGTGATCTATCCGCGGAGAAGGGAAAGAGGGTCGACCTCGTCATCCACGGCGAGAAGACCGAGCTCGACAAGCGTATGATCGATGAGCTCGGCGAGCCCTTGGTCCACCTGGTGCGAAACGCCGTCGATCATGGTCTCGAGCCCCCGGACGTACGACTGGGTGCAGGAAAGCTCGAAGCCGGAACGATCACGCTTCTGGCGAGCCAGCGCGGCAACAACGTCTTCATCTCGATCCGCGACGACGGCAGGGGAATCGATGTGGCGCGGATCAAGGAACGACTCGCGGACCGCGGGCTCCTGAGCTCTTCTGCGATCGATGAGCTGTCCGACGAGCAGGCACTCGACTACATCTGGCATCCGGGATTCAGCACTGCGGCGGAGCTCAGCGATACCTCCGGCCGCGGCGTCGGAATGGACGCAGTCCGCACACGCATCACGGAGCTCAGTGGAACCATCGAGGTCGAGTCACGGCCGGAAGAGGGCACGACCTTCACCATTCGTTTGCCGTTGACATTGGCCATCATCAGCAGCCTGCTGGTTCGCGTTCACAATGTGATCTTTTCGATACCGATCGAGGATGTGCGTGAGATCGTCAGTGTCCGCGCCGCGGATGTCGTGACGGTCCGCAACCGTCAGGCCATCGAAGTGCGCGATGAGTTCATCCCGCTGATTCAAATCACCGACGTTTTTGACTGGAACCAGGTCACCGATACAGGCGCCGCACCGGCTCGCCCCGGAGGGCTCAGCTCGACGGTTCGCCCCGGAGGGCTCAGCTCGACGGTTCGCCCCGGAGGGCTCAACTCGACGGTTCGCCCCGGAGGGCTCAACTCGACGGACCTGGTCGATGCCGTCATCCTGCATACGGGCGGCCGGACCATGACTTTGCGCGTGGACGAGCTTCTCGGCAGCCAGGACATCGTCATCAAGTCGCTTTCGGAGAACTTCGTTCAAATCCACGGCTTGTCCGGCGCGAGCCTTCTCGGAGACGGCAGCGTTTGTTTGATGCTCGATGTCGGTGCGGTAATGAACCTGGCGGCGAGCTCGAAGGAAAAGGTAGCCGAGCTTGACCCCAGATGAGAACGTGCTCTCCGAGCCCCAGCTAGATGTCCTCGCTCAACTGATGCATGGTGGTGCCTCGGAGGCGTCGACGGCCCTGACACGGTGGGTCGGAAAGCCTACGGGCATCAGCGTCGATTCAGTCGAGCAGATCCCCCTCTCGAAAGCGACGAGCGTACTGGGTGCGGGGGACGAGCCGGTGGCCTTTTGTGTGGCCGGTATCAGTGGAAGGCTAACGGGTCAGCTCATCCTGGCTTTTGACGACGAGAGCGGCTTGGCGCTCGCGGACCTTTTGCTCGGGCAGCCCAAAGGCACAGCCGCCGACTGGGGTGAGATGGAGACCTCGGCCGCGCTCGAAACAACGAATATCATTGGAAGCGCTTATCTCAATGCGCTGGCGCGGACGCTTCCCGCCCATGACGGCACGTCGGAGCTGTTGTTGTCGCCGCCGCGGTTCAATCACGATTTCGCCGAAAGCTTGATCGAGTTCGCGCTGATGACGCAGGTCGCCGGCTCCGACATCGTGCTCTTCGCGCGCGCGCGGTTCCGGATCGATGGAGAGGCCGTCGCGTGGACGATGCTGCTCGTGCCCGACGCTGAAACGATGTCGACTTTGTGCAAGCTCCTGCGAGCCGAATGAGTACGCCGTCACTTCCGATGGGGGGCTGGGCCGTGGCCCAGGATGGCACGGTGCTGCGGACGCTGTTGGGCTCGTGTGTCGGGCTCACGCTCTTCGACGCGACACACAAGGTCGCCGGCCTTGCCCACATCGTGCTCCCACGATCACAAGGAGAGACGGAAACACCGGGCAAGTTCGTCGACACCGCCGTGCCGCTGCTGCTGCGTGAGATGGGAAGACTCGTCCAGGCGCCGGTGACTCCGACCGCCTGTATTGCAGGCGGAGCGAACATGTTCGCGACCAACGTGGTGAACACGATCGGTCGGCAGAACATCGAAGCCAGCGAGCGCGTGCTCGGCGAAATGGGAATACCGATTGTAGGGCGTCACTGTGGTGGGGAGAAAGGCCGACGTATGAACGTGAACACGACCAGCGGGCGGATTTCCATCGAGATCGTGGGGGAGCCACCCGTCGAGCTCCAGCACAATACTCTGCGCGTGAGTGCCCCTCATGGCTAAGCGCTTACTCATCGTCGACGACGCCCTGATCATGCGGAAGCGGATCCGAGATATCGCCGAGGACGCCGGGTGGGAAGTGGCGGGCGAAGCCAAAGACGGCGAAGAGGCGATCGCGCTCTACATGCGAGAGCGCCCCGACCTCGTCACGCTCGATATCGTCATGCCGAGGATGGATGGCGTCGCCGCGCTCGAGGCTCTCAGGGCAGCCGACAAGAACGCTCGTGTGATCATGGTCAGTGCCGTGAATCAACGTGACAAGCTTGCCGAGTGTATTTCCCACGGTGCGCTCGACTTCATCGTGAAGCCGTTCGATGCAGCTCGTATGCGAAGCATTTTTGAAAGATATCTCGACTAGAGCGACCTTTGACGGTGACCGGCGAACCCACACGACTGCTCGTTGTCGACGACTCCGCGCTCTATCGTCAGACGATCGTCAACGTGTTACGCGACTCGGCGGATGTCTCGATCGTTGGCGTCGCCCGGGACGGCAAAGACGCGCTCGAGAAAATTGAACGGCTCGACCCGGACCTCCTGACACTCGACGTCGAGATGCCGGGCATGGACGGGATCGAAGTGCTGCGCGCGATCAACCGGCGCCGCCTGCGACCGAAAGCCGTCATGGTTAGCAGCTTTACCGCCGAAGGAGCACAGGTGACCACCGACGCTCTCCTCGAGGGAGCCTTCGACTTCATACTGAAGCCGGCTGGTCCGGACGGGGAGCACAATCGCGTGCTGCTGCGGGAGTATCTCGACGAGAAGATCGCGGCCTTTCGAGCGCCAAGCGACCGCGGTAAGTCGGGCAGAGTGCGGCTCGACCCGGCGCGAAGGGCAGCGCCTTCCGAGGTCGGGCAGCAAGGATGTCGCGCCGTCATCATCGGCGTGTCGACGGGAGGTCCTGCGGCGCTCAAGCGGGTTCTCCCTACACTGCCGGAGACGTTGCCGGCGCCCGTCCTCGTCGTGCAGCACATGCCGGCGCAGTTCACCGAGGCTCTCGCCCGTCGCCTCGACGCGGTCTGCGCTCTTGATGTGAGAGAAGCTGCGAACGGTGTAGAGGCCAGGCCGGGGAAGATTCTTGTCGCTCCGGGCGGGCGGCACATGAAACTGGTCCATCACGATGGTCGAATTCGGGTCAAGCTCACGAATGATCCACCAGAGAATGGCTGTCGGCCTTCCGTAGACTATTTGTTGCGGTCGGCCGGACAGGTCTTCGAGGGTGAGGTACTCAGTGTCATCATGACGGGCATGGGGCGCGACGGACTCGAAGGGGCTCGCGAGCTAAAAACGCTCGGTGGTCGCGTGTTCGCGCAACACCCCTATGGTTGCGTCGTCTACGGGATGCCCAAAGCCATCATCGACAACGATATCGCGGACCGCGTGCTACCGCTGTCGCGCATCGGTCCCGCGATCGTGTCCCATCTCGAACGGAGCCGGCGGGAGTGAGACATCCGGCAGGAGAACAGCCATGGCTACGATGAGCCGCGCGGACGTCGACGTCCTGATTGCCGAGGACAGCCGTCTTCAGGCGCAAGTTTTGACAGAGAAACTCACCGATGCCGGGTTTCGTGTTCGCGTCGCGGAGAACGGAGAGGTCGCGCTCGAGAGCATCCGCGAGAAGCGACCCACGATCGTGGTCTCGGATATCGAGATGCCGAAGCTGACCGGCTACGAGCTTTGCAGCGCCGTGAAAGCGGATGATGAGCTGAAGAACATCCCGATCATCTTGCTGTCGACGTTGTCGGACCCGATGGATATCATCCGCGGACTTCATTGCGGGGCGGACAACTACGTTACCAAGCCGTACGACCCGGAATTTCTCATCGGCCGGATCGACTCCTTGCTCGCGTCGCCGCTCGCCGACGAGAACGAGACGTCGGAGCAACTGGAAGTGACGCTTCTGGGCGAGCGCTACACGGTCAACTCCAACCGCCAACAAGTGCTCAACCTCCTCGTGTCGACTTTCGAGAACGCGGTCGAGAAGAACAACGAGCTGATCCGTACGAACCAGGAGTTGACGCTCGCGAAAGACCAGCTTTCGCTGTGGAACGAAAAGCTCGAGTCACTCAACAAGAAGCTGGAATCGACCAATCAACGCATGACACGTGACCTCACCGCTGCCGCGCGGGTCCAGCAATCACTACTGCCTTCCGGCGCGACGGAGACGGGACGCGCGTCCGTCGCGTGGAAATACTTTCCCTGCGACGAGTTGGCCGGCGATTTTCTGAACCTTCACCGGCTCGACGAGCGGCACCTCTCGGTTTTCGTCGTCGATGTCTGCGGTCACGGGGTGGCCGCCTCGCTTCTCGCGGTCACGGTCGGACGTCTACTCACGCCTCATGTCGGGTCATCGTCCTTGGTGATAGAGCAGACGAATGGGACGTCCCGAATCGTGCCGCCGATCGAAGTCGTTCGCGAGCTGAATCGACGACTCCCGATGGAGGAGCAGGGCGACCTGTTCTTCACGATCGCTTACGGTGTTCTCGACCTCCAAACGCTCGAGTTTCGTCACGTGCGTGCCGGACACCCCGAGACCGTGCATCTTCCGAGCGGCGGCACCCCGCAGCTGTTGTCGTGTGACGGAATGGCCGTTGGCTGTATCGAGGATATCGACCTCGAGGAGCACGTGCTCCAGCTCTCACCGGGGGATCGACTGTTTCTCTACTCCGACGGTGTGCCGGAAGTGATGGATCCTGAGGACAAGCTTTTTGGAACCGAGCAGATGCTGGAGATCTTGGAGCTCGGGAAGCAGAAATCGCTCGACGGAAGCGTCGACTTGCTCATGAATGTCGTCGATCGCTGGAGCAAGGGTCGAAGCTTGGACGACGACCTCTCGATCGTGGGCCTCGAGATCGGGTCATGAGGGAGCCGTCGTCCGCAGGACGGGCTCGGCTCTATATCGCATCGAGAACGCGGTAGGACTCGCCCAGATCGCCGAAGAGCCAAATCAATCGCTCGCACCGATTCGCTGCCGCCAGAAGTTGGGCGCGGGATGAGGCCTCGAGCTCGTTGTCTTCGGCGAGGTAGGCCTTACGCACACGCGTCATTCCGTCCTCGGATGTCATCTTCTGGAGAATCTCGATATCGATCGCCGAGCGGTCCTTCGACACGTCGAGTAGTGTCCAGAGGATCGCGTCGATGCCGTCGACCGCGACGCGCGCGAATCGCTCTCCCCGCTCGCTGCCGGCAAGAGCGGTGAGTCCGCCAGCAAGACCCTGCACCTCAGCGTTCGCCGTCTCGAGACTGTGTTGAATGTTGAGTACGCCATTCAATCGCTCATAGAGGGCCGGTGATAGCTGATGTTGGTTGGAGATATCGTGGATCGCTTCACGTATGGCGCTGCCGAGCGATACAAAGGCCTCGTCGAGAGTCGCCAGCCGCGTCTGATTGCCCCGCTCGCGCATCGCCTCGAATGCTTGCGAGAGGATCTCGATGAGCCGTACCTGCTCGAGCTCGATGAGCCGCAGCGCGTTGTGGGGATCCTCGCCCGTATGTTCGAGAAGAAATTTCGGTTTCGAGAGCTGCTCTTCCGCGGTCTGGGGATAGCGGGCGGCGAGCTTGCCGACCCAAAAGTCGAGCGTGAAGAAAATGAATGCGCCCGGAACGAAGTTGAACAGGAGGTTGATGAGTGCGAGCTGCATGTCGGCGCTGTTCGAGAACCGGGCCGCGAGTGCCATGACGACCGGGACCCCGCCGATGACCTCGAGATAGAAGGCGGGAACCATGACCACGGCGCCTGCCACGTTGAACGCAACCTGGAACGTCGCGACTTGCTTCGACTCTCCGCTCAAGGTGGATGACAGTACCCAGGTCAGGAGAGAGGAGCCGAGCTTCGAGCCATAGGCGATCATGATCGACTGCTCTAGCGAGAACAGCCCGGCCTGCAGAAAAGCGAGCGTCAGGATGACGACCGCGAGCGACGATTGCACGACGAAGCTCAGGAACATTCCGACGAGAAAGCCGAGAAAGTAAGACGCATGCGTCCATTCGAGGACATCTTCGAACCACGCCATCTCCGCGAGAGGGGCCACGCCCGCTTGCGTCGTGCTCAGTCCGAGAAAAAGCATCCCCACGCCGAACGCCGCCCCGGCCGCGGCACGAAGGCTTCCGGCCCGATCGCGCGAGTAGATGAGCCCGGTGACGCCTAGCAGCAGAAACACGGCGAGCTTGACGTCGAAGATCAGGACGAGAACGATGAGTCCGCCGATCATGTTCACGCCAATCAAGATCGGAAGAATCTGGCGAACGTTCATCATCCCCGCACGAAGCATTCCAATGAGGATGAACGTTGCGGCGGCGGCGCTTTGGGTGATCGTGATGAAGACGCCGCCCCACAATAGTCCCCAGAAAGAGTTCTGGGTCCACTCGGCGATGTGCTCCCGGAGACGTCTCCCGCTGAGAAGCTTGAGGTTCTCGGTGAGGAGATTCAGGCCGACGAAGAAAAGCCCTAGACCCGCCAGAAGGGATGCGATGACGAGCAGCATTCAGAAGCTTTGAAGCGCTTCACCCTCCGTGGGGATGACGCAACGAATCGTGAAGAGGCGTGGGACAAAAGGTGAGTGGTTCTGCATTTCTACGATTGCGGATACGAGCGAGCGTTGTCGGCTCTGCCGTGGCGAGGATTGTAGCTTCAACGTCGGGTCGCCGCCACTCGACACGAGTCCGACTCCGAACGGAGCGGCTATTCGAGTAACGACGACCCAACGGTCACCGGTAAGTGATCGTTCAACGTTCCATGGTCTGGGCCGCATGCCAGTCATCGACCATCGCCGCACAGGCTTCCTTGACGGCGTTTCCGAGGCTTCGCGTCGAACCGCTCTCGATCGCATCGCCGTCGGCGTTGTATACCGCGAACTTGTTGTTCTTTCTCAAGAACACTTTCCCGCCCTCGTGCTGGAGCTCGAGGACATAGTCGGCGCGCTGCTCCTTGCGGGTGACGACCAACGTCGGGCACCGATCGCGAACCGTCTTGACGATCTCGGCCGTCTGCGGCCTCGCGCCCCCGCTCACTTCGCCGCCGCCGTCGTCGAAGATATCGAATTCGCCGCCCATGGCCCACGACTCGCTCTCGAGGACGAACACGCGCGCTCGAACATCGTCCCTCTTGGACTCCGCACCGAGGGCGAAGTTGGTGATCAAAGCCAGTGAACAAGAAATCAGAGTGAGTGGTCTAGCAATCATGAGAGTCCTCCTGGCCGCCCAAAAAATGCAAGCGGTGTACCAGAATCTTTCGCGCGAAATCACTGGACGTGCGGGCAGAACCGTTGCTATCTGGAGACGTCTTTGACCCATAATGCGGGCGATCACCCGCAGATTCGACGGTCCCTATGCACTCTTGTACACTGAAACTAAGGCGCCTCGGTGAAGCTCTTACTCCTGCTCCAGGTTTCGACTGCGTTGGCCAGCGAGCCATATGTCGACGAACGTCTGTTCGTGAGCTTTTACCCACCCGCGGGGTGGGTACGTGTCGAGGAAGACGTGGGAAGCCACTCCATCTTGTTTCAAGACCCGGCGCAGGCGTTGGCCAGCATCCAGATCGATTCCTTCCCCTATGAAATAGAAAAGCAGAGACAGCTGAAAAACGTTCAGCGGGAGCTGCGCCGAGAGTTGCGTAAGCAGTTCCCATCACTCGAGATCGTGGACGAGCGTTCGCTGACCCACGGTGCCGACACCTACCCGGCCATTGAGATCACCGGCACCCTACCCACGGGGAACACGAGTTTTCATGTCATGCAACGCTGCCTCTTCGCGCGAGGTCGCATCTACGTCATCACCGCCGGCACCTACGAGCTGACCTTCTTGCAGCTGATCCCGACGTTTCGGGCCGCTATTCAAAGCGTCGAAGTGCTGGCGCCGGTTTTCGACGCGGAGGCACACGGGCGCGGGCCGCTGCTGCCGGTCAACCAGCTCTTGGTCGTTCTGTCGACGGTGCTCGTATCCGTTCCTATCGTGAGACGCATCTCCCAAGCCAAGCTCGAGCGGTCCGCGTAAGCTCGTTTCAATCCCATGCTAGTCCCTTTCACTCACGAGCGAATGACGGTCCAGCGTCTGCCCTGGGTCACGATCGGGTTGGTCTTGGTGAACTGCGTCGTGTTCCTGCTGACGTGGCCGGCCGTATCCCAAGACGCGCTCGAGCTCGTGGAGATCCAGCAGCGGCTAGAAGGACTCGTCCGGGAGAATCCGGGTATCGCGAACGAGGATTTCCAAACCGACAAGGAGATGGTCGAGTATCAGGACCTGGTAGCGCGGTTCGAAGACCATCGGAGCCATCGGTTCTTCGCGGAGTGGGGATTCGTCCCTGCACGCCAAGAGTGGTCGACGTTACTCACGTCGATGTTCTTGCACGCGGGTTGGGCACATCTGCTCGGCAACATGTATCTACTCTGGCTGTGCGGAGCATCGATCGAGGACTTGTGGGGGCGACCGGTTTTCTTGGCTGTCTACGTAGTGTGTGGTGGGGCGGCCGCGATGACTCATGCCGCCATGACGCCCGATAGCTTGTCTCCTCTGGTGGGTGCCTCGGGGGCGATCTCCGGTGTGTTGGGGGCGTTTCTGATCCGGCTCTACGACACGCGCATTCGGTTTTTCTATTGGTTTTTGTTCTTCTTCGGCACGTTCAAAACCCCCGCCTGGTTCATCTTGCCTCTATGGCTCGGGAATCAAGTCATGAGCGCGGTTTTGTACGGCGACGGCTCTCCCGTTGCCTTCTGGGCGCACATCGGCGGATTCGTCTTCGGTGTCTTGGTGGCCTTGTACTTCAAGATTACCCTGGTCGAAGATGCATTCCTGGCGCCGGCGATCGAAGAGAAGACCACGCTGTTCGCCCAACACGATGGTGTCGTCCGCGCTCTCGAGCTCATCGACGCATCGAAGTATCGGGAGGCCATCGAGCCCTTGCGCGCCGCGCTCGGATCGGACGCGAACGACGTCGATGCGTTCGCTCTGCTGGGACAGTGTCATCAGGCGTTGGGCGACAGCCCGGCCGCCGCAAACGCTTGGCGGAGCAAGCTTCGTGTTCATCTGAGAAAACGTGAGAAAGAGTTCGCCTACGACGCCTATCGCGAGCTTCAAGCGACAGGCTGCGAGGATGGGCTGACCCCGCGCGAGCAGTTCTCGTTCGCCGGCATCGTCGGAAAGTTCGAGGACGGTTATGAAGATGCGTCGAAACTCTATCGGGCCATCCTCGACGGCAGCTCGGACGTCGTCGCCAAACTGAAAGCAGGGCTGGCGCTGGCGGAGCTCTATGATCGATCTCAGCAGCGTCCGAAGGCGGTCGCGCTGCTCCATGAGCTTCGGCCCCTGGCGGAGGAGCACCCTAGCTGGAGCCTCATGGTGTCCGACAAGCTCGCCGTTTTTCAGGCTGCCCCCCCGAGCCCTTAGCGTCGCGAGCCGCATTTCGCCGCGCCACGAAGGCCCCAGCCCGGAGAGCTCGTGAGCGCGCTCGACCATGCGGCCCTCGAGCGAACGGCGCCGTCACTCCGTGCGCAAAGACGTGACGGGGTCGATAAGCATGGCTCGCTGCAACGGGACGCCGACAGCAAGAGCGAGCGCGAACACAAGCACTGCGAGGCCGACGCTGAGCGCGACCGGGTCCGCGGGCGCGACGCCCCAGAGCAGGTTTCCGATGATGCGTGTTACCCCAAAGGCCCCCGTCAGTCCGGCACCCAGGCCCACGAGCACGGAGCCTCCGATGGGCCCGAGCACGGACTTCGCGATGGCGGTACGGTCGGCACCGATAGCCATTCGGATCCCGATCTCACGTCTCCTTCTAGCGACCGCTAGAGTGACTACGGCGAAGACACCCGTCGCGGCGAGAAGGAGTCCGATCGCGGCGACGACGGCGAAGAGCTCGGCGTTCATCCGTTGCGTGTAGAGCGACCCCCGCACGACCTCCCGGTAAGGAAGAGTGTTCACGATCGCCAGTCGCGTATCGAGCTCGTGTAGCTCGCGCTCCAACAGAATCACCCCTGCGGCGGGGTCGCCCCGCACCTTGAGGAGCAGGGCGTTTCCCGGTCGCGAGTAGCTTTGTGGCAAGGAGAAGTAGGCGACGGGCCCGGGCTCATCGAGCAACGTCACCTGCTTCGCGTCCCGGACGACTCCCACCACCTCGAAGCCCCGATCGGACGGATGGTCCGTGCCGGGCTCACCAGGCCACCACAGCATGCGCCCGACCGCGTCACCGACCGGGGCGACGCGCTTCGCGAGCGTCTCGTTGACGATGACAACGCCTGTCGTGTCGACCGTGTCCGTCACTTGGAACGAGCGCCCTCGGAGAATGTCCATCTCCATGACCTCGAAATAGCCCGTCCAAACGCGAGCCACCGTCGTTTGCACCATGTCCGCGTCATCTTGTGCTCTGAGTAACTGCCTCGGGTGACTCGACAGCGGCGCGTTCTCAGCGATGGTCGTCGCGGTGACCCAAGCGAGGTCGTCCAGTCGGCGGATGAGCTCCTCGAAGAATCGATGCCGCTCGGAGACGGGGACTCCCATACTGCTCGTGCTCACATAGCTCGCCACCGTTTGGTGTACGTCGAATCCGGTCTCGACGTCGCGGGTCGCGCCGAGCGTCCGAAGCATGAGGCCCGCCACGAAGAGTAGCACCACGCAGATCGCGATCTGGCTCGAAACGAGCAGGTTTCGCGTTCCGGGAAAGCGCGCGCGAGGCTTGCCGCCGGCCGAAGATCGGGAGCTCGCCGCTCGGAGCGACTCGACCGGGTTTCTTCTCGAACCCCGAAGCGCGGGAATGATCCCCGTGAGCACACCGGTTGCCACCGCAGCGGCGAACGCGAAGAGCATCACCCGGGGATCGATCGCGATGTCGCGGGAGACGTTCGACCCCCATACACTCGGCCGTGCGAAATACGAGCTCAGCCGGTCGCTGATCGGCCCGGTGAGAGCGAGCGCTGTCACACCGGCCAAGGCGGACGTCAGCACACTCTCCGTGAGTAGCTGCCCGACGAGGCGTCGGCGTGATGCGCCCAAAGCACCTCGGATCGCCATCTCGGGAAGTCTGCGCGCGCCGGCGGAGAGCATCAGGTTCGCCACATTCGCGCACGCGAGCACAAGCAGGAACGCGGTCACGCCCATCATGATGCGAGTCGACGGTGCCTCGGCGGTGCGGGTGTCGGGGCTGATCCACGTCGCCGGCTCGAGCACGAACCGACGGGTGTGCTCGGCAAGGGGAGCCTGGCTGTCGAGACCACGGGCGAGTCCTTGCAGCGCGTCACTCGCGCGAGCGACGGAGACACCATCCATGAGCCGGACGATGGGTAGTACCGATCCGCTCTCGCGATTCTCTCGCGTGTCCGAACGTGCTCGGTAGACGCGCAAGAACTGTTCGAACGGGAGCCAGAACTGGGGCCGGGACAGGGCGCTTGCTCCGAGGAACTTGGGACCGGTGACCCCGACGATGGCGTAGGGCTCGTTGTTGAGTAGGATCGTCTGGCCGACGACATCAGGATCGGCTCCGTATCGGCGCGCCCAGTACTCGTGGGAGAGGACCGTGGTCGGTGTCGCGCCGGGGAGATCGTCGTCCAGAGAAAATCCCCGCCCGACGGACATGTCGATGCCGAGAATAGAGAAGAAGCCACCCGTCACGCTCTGGCCAAACGCTACTTCCGTTAGCTGGTCGCGGCGAACGGTCGCGGCGAAGGAGCTCGAACCGAACCCCGTGACCGACAACCCGCTCCCCTCCAGCGCGGCGAGGTCCAGGAGGTCGGGGTAAGAGAGCGGGTTCCAGGGCTCGTCCTCGGTCGCGAGCCAGACTTGATGGAGGTCGTCCGCCGACACCCCGGGGAATGCGCGCGTGTAGGCGTTCACATAGCTGAACACGGCTGTGCTCGTGGCGAGGCCCAAAGCGAGCGTGGCCGAGGCCAGGATCGTGAACCTCTTGTTGCGCGTAACGTTTTGGAATCCCGCTCTCAGGTCGAGCGCCATCCCGGTCGCACGAAACATCGAGAGAAAGGTACCGCTAACGAGGAGGTAGTGACAACTCCGCGCGGCGCCATCTCACGGTAACTTGGAGGAATCACGAAAGTGCGTGAGCTCAGCCGATGTTTGCATGAGAAAATGCGAAGATACCTAGCCGAAGAGGAGCTCCATGACGCGACCCGCCAGGACGTTCGTAGAGTGCTTGCTCGTCGTCTGCGTCGGTCTCTGTCTGCAATCCTGTAACCCACAACAGAACGAAGAACCTCTCCCGAATGTCGTCTTCATCATGGCCGACGATATGGGATGGGGGGACGTCGAGTCCTACAATTCCGAATCGTTGATCCCGACGCCGAATATCAACCGCTTGTCCGAGGAAGGGCTGTCCTTCATGGACGCGCACTCCGGGGCCGCCGTATGCAGTCCCACTCGCTATGGGGTCATGACGGGGCGCTCTTATTGGAGAACGCACAAGCGTCACTCGCTGGTGATGCCCTACGACCCTCCCGTGATTCCGCCCGAGCGACTGACGTGGGGAACGCTCATGCAGGAGCGGGGATACAAAACCGGCTACATCGGGAAATGGCATCTTGGGTTGTGGTACCCCGCAAAACCGCGTCAAGAATGGCGACGTCAGTACACGATGAACGAGGACGAGGTCGACTTCAGCAAGGCCATCGTGGGTGGCCCGACCGATCTGGGGTTCGACCATTTCTTCGGCAGTGCGGGTGGTCCCAACAACGACTCCCCATTTGCGTTCATCAGAAATGACCGCTGGGTAGAGGCGCCCTCGGTGATGACACCACCCGAGATGGCTGCACGGCCCGGTGTGGTCAAGGGACTAATGGTCCCGGACTGGGATCAGGAACGAGTCGATGAAAGGTTGACGCAGGAGGCCGTCGCGTTCATCGCTGATCATGTGACCGATAATCCTGCGAAGCCGTTCTTTCTCTACTACAGCCTTTCCGCGCCTCATATCCCATGGGACCCCCCGGAGTTCGTCAGGGGGGTGAGTCGAGAGGGACCACGCGGAGACATGAACGCCATGGTCGATTGGGTCGTCGGAGAAGTCCGCGATGCTTTGGAGAGCCACGACATTCTGGACGAGACGATCCTGATCTTCACCAGCGACAACGGACCCAGGCGTAGTGAGAGCTCGCATCGCTCCGCCGGTCCCTTCCGCGGATACAAGAACACGGCCTACGAGGGTGGTCACCGGGTTCCGTTCGTCATCCGTTGGACGGACAGAATCGCTGCGGGACAACGCTCGGACGTACCCATCAGCCTCACGGACATGGTCGCAACCTTCGCGGAACTCCTGAACTATGACCTGCCGGCGCATGCCGCCGAGGATAGCCACAACATTCTTCCCGCGCTACTCGGGGACGACACTGCTGCGACGGATCGCCCGGCCTTGATCGCGGACACCAGCAACGGCGATTTCTCGATACGTAGCGGTACGTGGAAGCTCATCGAGCTACATCCTGGACCTCGGAATCGATTGGAACAGGTCGTGTTCGAGCTCTATGACATGGATCAGGATCCGTATGAGACGACGGATCTGGCAGACGCCTTTCCGGACGTGGTGGAACGCCTGAAACGCCTGTTGAGCGACAACAAAGAAACAGGCCTACGCTTCTTGGATCAGGAGGACCGACCGCGAACTGGTGTTCCGCGAAACTCGCTCCAGAAGTAGCGACGCTGTTGTAAGAGCCTTCACCCTGTCGACGGTAGCTCTCACGAGCCTAGGGGCGAACGTCGTCGCCACCGAGACTAGGGAGCGCTCCGGCCCGATTGACGATATTGCTCCAGGAGCTCCTCCAGCCGCGACACGACGTCGGGGTGAAGCGCGTAGATGTTGGTGGTCTCTCTGGGATCCTCATCGAGGTCGTAGAGCTGCCCCTGCGGCTCACCGGAGGCCGGCTCGACGGAACGTGGCTCGGTGAAACCTCCTGACCCAAGACCCAGAATCAGTTTCCATGGGCCTTGTCGGATCGAGAACAAGTCGTAGTATGACTGATGCACCGTTGCTTCACGCAGCGGCGCATCGAGGGGCTTGCTCATGAGAACCGGAAGGAGACTGTAGCTGTCCTCACCCGCCTCTAGGGGTAATGTGACGTCGACAATGTCGGCAAACGTGGCCAGCAGGTCGGTGAGGCTGATGGTCTCATCGCTCGAGCTTCCGGCGGCGACCCGGCCCGGCCAGCGGGCGAGGAAAGGCACGCGGTGGCCACCTTCCCAGATGTCCGCCTTCTGACCCCGAAGCTCTCCGTTCGCGCGATGGCCATACTCCTCGATGTCGGTCTGCAACCAGTGCGCGCCGTTGTCGCTGGTGATAATGAGGAGCGTGTCGTCGTCGACGCCGATGCTCACCAGAGCGTCCAGAACCGACCCGATGGCCACATCCACCTGGGATACGAAATCGCCGTAAGGACCCGCTCCACTACGACCCGCGAATGCCGCCGTCGGAAGCCACGGCGTGTGGGGGGCCGAGAATGGCAAATAGAGGAAGAACGGGCGCTCTGAGCCTTGCTGGCGCTCTATGAACTCCACCGCCTTATCCGTGAGGGTCGGCAACACGTCCACGTGTCGAAAACCGGGAGCGATTCGCCCGCCGCGCCAAAAGCCGTTTCCGCCCAGGCGCCGCTCGGTGCTCGCCTCGATGGCGTTTGTCGGCGGCTCGACGAGTGCCTCGTTTTCCACGTACACATAGGGAGGCATGTCCAACGAAGCCGGGATCCCGAAGAAGGTGTCGAAGCCCACGGCGTTGGGACCGGGGCGAAGGGGCTGCTCGTAGTCGGTCCGTTCAGCCGCTCCGAGCCCCAGATGCCACTTGCCCACGACGGCCGTGGCGTAGCCGCTCCGTTGCAGCAAAGAGGCCAATGTCACGCGTCCCTCCTCGATGAGCGCCGGCGAGTCGCCTCGTAAAACGCCGACGAGCGGCGTTCTCCAAGCGTAGCGTCCAGTGAGAAGACCGTATCGGGTGGGCGTGCACACCGCCGATGGCGAATGCGCGTCGGTAAAGCGCATCCCCTCGCCGGCGAGCCCGTCGATGTTCGGCGTCGGGATCCGCGAGGCGGGATTGTAGCTTCCTGGATCGCCGTAGCCCAGATCGTCCGCGAGAATGACGACGATGTTCGGCAGTTCCTGGCTGGGGGCGCCGCGCTCGGACTGCAGACACGCTGCTGCGGCGAACAACATCGAGACAGCGACGAGCGAGAGGGAAGTCGAAGACTTCGCGACGCCAACCCGAGCCGGGTCCAGCCGAAGCGGTGTTTCGTTGTGGCTCAATGTTTGCCTCACGCGATTCGTTGTTTTCAGTTTCTCTCCTCAAAAGCCTACGCCTTGTATGCCACCGCCAGCTTGAATCGAATTTCACCCCAACGATACACTGAGTGATCGCGCGATGTCCGCACCCAAGGCAGCATTGTCTCCAAGGATTCGACGAAGTCCAGTCCCTGGAACAAAAGGTTGGTTGCATAAGGATTCTCAATGACGTATTTCCCGTCAACCCGCTCGTCTGTCGTCGCGCTGGCGCTGGCGATTGGTAGCGGTAGTCTTCCTGTTGAGGCCGACGAACCAAAGCCCAGCATCGTGATCATCGTCGCCGATGACCTGGGTTGGAAAGACGTTGGCTATCACGAAGGCAACATCGCCACCCCCAATCTCGATCGCCTCGCGGCCGAAGGCGTCCAGCTCGAGAACTGGCACGTGGCTCCACTCTGCTCGCCGACGCGGGCCGGGTTGATGACGGGGCGCTGGCCCATCCGCTACGGAATGGGAGAGTCGGTGATCACGCCCTGGCGGAAATGGGGGCTGCCAACGGCCGAACGAACCATCGCCGACCTGTTGGCCGTCGCCGGCTACGAGCGTCGCGGAATCGTTGGGAAGTGGCATCTCGGTCACCACAAAAAAGACCTGCTTCCACTCAATCGCGGCTTCAATTCCTTTTACGGCCACTACAACGGAGCACTCGACTACTTCACGCACCACCGGGAGGGAGAGCTCGACTGGCACCGCGACTTCGAGACCTCGCACGACGAGGGCTACACGACCGATTTGATTGGACGGGAAGCCGCGATCTTCATCGACGAGAGCCCTGCCGACGAGCCGTTTTTTCTCTACGTTCCGTTCAACGCTCCCCACAGCCCCATGCAAGCCCAGGCGCCCGATCTCGCGAAATATGCGAGTGTCGAAGATGAGAATCGCCGTATCTACTCAGCGATGGTGGACTCGATGGACCAGGCGGTAGGCGTCGTACTTCGGGCACTCGAGAAGAAGAAGGTTGTCGACAATACGTTTGTTCTTTTTTTCAGCGACAACGGGGGGTGGCAGTGGGGCAACAACGAGCCGTGGCGTGGGCAAAAGGGAACGGTCTACGAGGGGGGCGTGCGGACGCCGGCGGTGGTGCGTTGGCCTGCAGGAGGACTGAGTGGCGGGGGCAGGGTCGACGGGATGATGGGAATGATCGATGTCTACCCCACCATCAAGCGGCTCACGGGTGTGACATCGAAGGACCCGAACCCGCTTGACGGGATCGATGTCCTAGATGTGATGCGAGGGGAGAAACAGGCACCGGTGCGGGACTGGTTCAGCTACACCGCGCAAAGCATGGGGGAACAGATCGCGGTGAGCGATGACACGTGGAAGCTCGTCATAACTCAGGGGAGCGCTCTCGACGTCGTGCTCGACGGGAGCGACGGAAATTCGCCCCAGGTGGAGCTGTTCCGCCTCGATCGCGACCCTACCGAATCCAAGAACCTGTTGCAGGAGCGACCCAGCATCGCGGCTGCGATGTTGAAACGGTTGCAGGCATTCAGGCGTCTCAAGGTCGACGGTATTCCGAACTTCCTCGAAGGCAAGACAGGCTTCGAGGCGCCCAAGGACTGGAGAATCAAATAGCGTGTGATCGAAACTAACGTCGCGGCCAGTGGAGGCTCATCGAGCTACACGTGTCGCGTACTAGCCCTCTCGGGTCAGTCTCTGGGTTCGAGTGGTCTCGGCATCTTGGCTCCGGACGTTTCGAGCCACGATTCCAAGTCGGCCTTCATCTCTGCAGCTTTGTCGGGCATCTCGTCGGACAAGTCGCGCTTTTCGCCAATATCGTTCACGACGTCGTAGAGCTCGACCGAGTCGTCGTCGTAGAAGTGGATCAGCTTGTAATCGCCTTCGCGCATCGCTCCGGCAAGACGATTCTCTCCATGAAAAGCGTAGTTCGGGTAATGGAAATAGATCGCCTTCCTCTCGAGCGACCCCGTTTGACGAAGCAACGGGAGCAGGCTCTCTCCATCCAATGGGATGACCGGGGCCTCATCGAGTCCGGCAACCTGAAGCGCGGTCGGAAAGAAGTCCATGCTGATCACGGGTTCGGAAGAGATCGTGCCGGGCTCGACCTGTCCAGGCCAGCGAACGATCAGCGGGACCCGGATGCCCCCTTCATAGAGATGGCCCTTGACGCCGCGAAGCGGGCTGAGATCCGTGACACCACCATAGGCACCATTGTCCGACGTGAATATCACGAGCGTCTCCTCAGATAGATTCAGGTCATCCAGCTTCTGCAGAACGCGTCCGATTGCACCGTCCATGGCTTCGATCATGGCCGCGTAACGGGTGCTCGACTCGACCCCGTCTCCGTAGTCCGCGAAGCCGGGTCGGTCGGCGTACTTTTCGACGAGCTCCTGGGGTGCCTCCATCGGCCAGTGAACCGTGTACGGCCAGAGGGCGACGAAGAACGGCGCCTCCTGGTTCTCCTCGATGAACGCGACAGTGTCGTCGGCGAGGCGATAGGTTAGATACTCGCCCGGCGTTTGATCTTGAATCGCCGGGTTTTGGTAAGGGTCGAAGTAGCTCGGGGGGCCACCGAAGCTGACTCCACCAATGTTCACGTCGAAACCCTGAAACTCGGGTCGGCGTCCCGGCTCGGCGGTCGACATTTCGTCGTTCGTTCCAGAAATATGCCATTTCCCCAGAAACGCAGTCGCGTAGCCGCCGGCCTTGAGTCGCTCGGCGATCGTGACATAGTCCAGAGTGAGATGGTTGAACATCTCGGCTGCGCGCAGCGACGCTCCTTCGGGCTGAAACTGGTCTTGGTCGCCGGTGATGTGGTTCGTGATGGCGAGCCTGGCCGGTGAGAGACCGGTTATGACGGCGGCGCGGGTGGGCGAGCACACCGGCGCGGCTGCGTAGTTATGGGTGAACCGCATCCCGTCCGCAGCCAGTCGATCAATGGACGGTGTCTCCAAGCGATCGTTTCCTTGCACGCGCAGATCCGTCCATCCGAGATCGTCGATCATGATCATCACGATGTTTGGCGGACGTTCCGCCGGCGCGGTTTGCTCCTCGGTCACGCACCCCGTCGCGAGGATTATGCCGAGAGCCGCGAGCACGGCTGGCGAGCCGACTTTTGTCTTTGGCATCCGTGGCATATCCTATCTTGCCCGCCCACTGGAATTCGGTAGTTTTCGGAGATTGATCGTGGACAGTCAGCAGCGGACAAAATTAGCGTCCCTCGCTCTCGTACTGGGAATCTTCGTGTCCCCCCCGGCATCCGCTCAGAGCGTGCAGCCTGACGATGTCGACTGGTCGAACCTGACCCTTTGGTACGACGAGCCGGCGACGCAGTGGAATCACGCCCTTCCCGTCGGAAACGGTCGCCTTGGAGCGATGGTATTTGGCGACACGTCGGCGGAACGCATTCAACTCAACGAAGAGACGTTCTGGGCAGGTGGTCCGTATGACCCGACCCAAACGGGCGGTGCCGCCGCATTGCCGGAGATCCAGCGACTGCTCTTCGCCGGAGATGTCGACAAGGCTCACGATTTGTTTGGTCGGACGATGATGGGCATTCCGTACGAGCAGATGAAGTACCAATCGCTCGGCGACCTCTGGCTGTTCCTTCCGGGACACGAAGACGTCACGGAGTATCGCAGGGAATTGAATTTGGATGAGGCGGTGAGCCGCGTCTCCTACCGCGTCGCGGGCGTGAGATATACGAGAGAGGTCTTCGCAACCGCCGTCGATCAGGTCGTCGTCGTGCGCATGACCGCCGATCAGCCGGGTGCCCTGACGTTGTCGGCCGAGCTACACGGTGCGAGAAATCAAGCGCACTCCAACTACGGAACCGGGTATTTCCGGTGGGACGGGGTGCCTCCTAACGGGCTGACGATCTACGGCAAGAGCGACGACTATCTCGGTGTCGAAGGAAAGCTGCGCTACGAAGCCCGCCTGATCGCGAGCTCCGAGGGCGGGGAAGTAGAGGTCGATTACAAGACGCTTCACGTGCGCAATGCGACCTCGGCCACTTTCGTTATTGCGGCCGCGACCAATTTCGTGGATTACCGTGACGTCAGTGCGGATCAAGAGGCCCGAGTGGAGCAGGTGCTCCGGAATGTGTCGGACCGCTCTTATGCGCAACTAAAGGACGATCACATTGCTGAGCACCGGAGCTGGTTTCGGCGGGTCTCGATGCGAATCGGGAATGAGAGCTTGTCGGATATTCCGACCGACGAGCGGATCACCCGGTTCGCTGAGAACCCGGACCCTGAACTGGCTGCTCTCTACTACCAGTTCGGTCGATACCTGCTGATTGCCAGCTCACGTCCAGGCACTCAAGCGGCGAATCTTCAGGGGATCTGGAACGACATGGCCAATCCCTGGTGGGACAGCAAGTACACGGTCAACATCAACCTCCCGATGAATTACTGGCTGGCGGAGTCCGCGAACTTGTCCGAGCTCACGGAGCCACTCACGACACTCATCAAGGAAGTCTCGGAAGCGGGCACGAGCGTCGCGAGAGAGCACTGGGGCGCGAGAGGCTGGGTACTTCACCAGAACACGGACCTCTGGCGGGCGACGGCGCCGATGGACGGCCCGTCCTGGGGTGCCTGGCCCGTGGGTGGCGCCTGGCTGACGACCCACTTATGGGAGCACTATCTTTTCACGGAAGATGACGACTATCTGAAGGACGTCTACCCGTTGATGCGAGGAGCCGTCATGTTCCTCTCCGATATCCTCGTGGAGCATCCCGACACCGGCTGGCTGGTCACGGCGCCTTCGAACTCGCCCGAGAACTTTCCCGACCGGCCGGGCAATGGTCGTTTCTTCGATGAGGTGACGGGGTCCTATCTCAAGGCGCGGACCATGGCGATCGGCCCCACGATGGATATGGAGATCATCCGGGAAGTCTTCGAGAATTTCAGTCTTGCTGCGACGCAGCTTGGACTCGATGCCGACCTGGTCGATAGAGTCACGGGCCAGGCCGAGCAACTAGCTCCGCTCCAGATTGGGAAGCACGGGCAGATTCAGGAATGGATCGTCGATTGGGACGAGATCGAGCCCGAGCATCGACACATTTCTCATTTGTGGGGCCTCTACCCCGGCTCGCAGATCTCGCCGGACGAGACCCCACAGCTCGCACGAGCCGCCGCGCAAACGATCCGACGCCGAGGAACGGGCGGATGTGGGTGGTCCTACGGCCACAAAGTCGGTTTCTGGGCTCGCCTCTACGAGGCCGAACCCGCCCTCGCGGAGCTCAGGGCCCTTCTCACGGAATCCTCGCTGCCCAACCTGTTCTCGCTCTGCGGCCGTGCGCTGCAAGTGGATGGAAATTTCGGAGCGACGGCAGGCATGAGTGAAATGCTGTTGCAGTCGCAGCGCGGTGAGCTCCAATTCTTGCCGGCGGTCCCGGAAGAATGGTCGAGCGGCTCCGTGAAAGGAATACGTGCCCGAGGTGGGTTTCAAGTCGATCTCGAGTGGTCGGCCGGCTCGCTCACATCGGCGGACCTTCGATCCGAGCTTGGGAGTCGGTGTGTCATCAAGACGGACAAGCGTCTTCGGATCGTGACGTCGTCAGGCAAGGAGGTCGCGCTTCAGGCAGTTGACCGCAATCACATAGCGTTCGAGACCGCGCGTGGCGAAACGTACCGCGTCGAGGTTCTGCCCTAGACGACCAGCCGGTTCAGGCCACATCGCGAAGGACCTGCCCGAGGGTTTCGATGATCGAATCGATCTCTTCCTTCTCTACGATGAGCGGCGGCGACAGCGCGATGATGTCCCCCGTCGTTCGGATCAGAACTCCCGCGTCGAACGCTCGACGGAAAGCCTCCGACGCACGTTCGCTCGGCTTGCCCGAGATCGGCTCGAGCTCGATCGCGCCGACCAGGCCCAGGTTGCGGATATCGATGACATGGGGCTGTCCTCGCAGGCTGTGGAGAGCGTCCTCCCAATAGGGCGCGAGCTCGGCGGCGCGGGCGAAGAGACCCTCCTCTTCGTAGACATCGAGCGTGGCATTCGCGGCTGCCGACGCCAACGGGTGCCCCGAATAGGTGTAGCCATGGAAGAGCTCGATACTGCTCTCGGGGCCGGTCATGAACGCATCGTAGATATCGTTGCGAACGAGCACGGCCCCCATCGGTACGGCTCCGTTCGTGAGCCCCTTGGCGAGGGTGATCATGTCAGGCACGACGTCGAAGTACTGAGCCGCGAAGCCGGCGCCGAGGCGTCCGAATCCAGTGATGACCTCGTCGAAGATCAACAGGAGCCCATGCCGGTCGCATATCTCACGCAGCCGCTTCAGGTACCCCACCGGCGGAAGAAGGACTCCGGTTGATCCCGCCATGGGCTCGACGACTACCGCCGCGATGGACGAGGCGTCGTGAAGGGCGACCAGTGACTCGAGTGCGTCTGCGAAATGAGCACCCCATTCGGGCTGCCCGCGGCTGAAGGCGTTGTGTTCGAGGTCATGCGTGTGGGGAAGATGGTCCACGTTTGCGAGCGCGCTCCCGAAGAACTTGCGGTTGTTCGGAATGCCGCCGACGGAGATCCCTCCGAAGCCAACGCCGTGATAGCCGCGCTCGCGTCCAATGAGCTTTTGTCTCGCTCCCTCGCCGCGGATACGGTGGTAGGCCAGCGCGATCTTGAGCGCGGTGTCGACGGATTCCGAACCCGAGTTCGTGAAGAAGACTTTGCGGAGGCTTCCGGGCGCCATGTCTCCCAGGCGGTTTGCGAGTCGGAATGCCATCGGGTGACCTATCTGGAATCCGGGGGCGTAGTCGAGCGTCATCGCCTGCTCTCGAATCGCTTCGACGATCCTGGGCCGGGCATGTCCGGCGTTGACGCACCACAATCCGGAGGTCGCATCGAGGACCGCCCGCCCGTCATGGGACGTGTAATACATCCCTTTGGCCCCGGTGAGCAGGCGCGGCGACTCTTTGAACTTACGGTTCGCCGTGAAAGGCATCCAAAAGGCGTCCATGTCCAAGTCGTCGATTCTTTCGGTGACGCCGTTCGGCATGTCTCGAGTCATGAGCACTCTCCTTCCGGTGGGGCCAAGACTATCATGCTCAATATTTTGGACTCAACCGTGCTGGGGCGGCTCGGTGAGTCGTTTTTTGGGATATGGCGGAGGGATGCGCTCAACTTATTGGAGCCGGTTGCGCGACATCCGGTTCAGTGTTTGATCATCACGTGCTTGAGCTCGGTGTAGTGCTCGACGGCATACATGGACATGTCTTTGCCGTAGCCCGATTGCTTGAAGCCGCCGTGCGGCATCTCCGAAATAACCGGAATGTGGTCGTTGATCCACACCGCGCCGAATCGAAGCGCCTTGCTACACCGCATCGCACGCCCGACATCACGCGTCCATACGCTCGCCGCGAGACCGTAGTCGACGTCGTTCGCCCACTCGATCGCGGTCTCCTCGTCGGGAGCGGATTGCACGGTCACCACGGGGCCGAACACCTCTCGCTGAACAATCTCGGAGCTCTGCGAGACCCCGACCACCACGGAGGGTTCGTAAAAGAAACCGCGTCCCTCGCGCGCCTTCCCGCCGACCGTTACCTCCGCGCCTGCGCTTCGTGCACGATCGACGAACCCTGAAACCCGCTCGCGCTGCCCGGCCGAGACGAGCGGACCCATCGCCGTTTCGGCGTCGGTCGGCGCGCCGGTGACGACCGAGGATGTCGCCTCGGTCATGGCGGCGACCAAGTCATCGTAGATACGCGAACCGGTGATGAGCCGGCATGGCGCGGTACAGTCTTGACCTGAGTTGTAGAAGCTCCCCTCCTTCAAGTTCTTGGCGACTGCGGTGATGTCGGCGTCATCGAAGATCAGCACCGGCGCCTTGCCTCCGAGCTCGAGATGGACTCGCTTGAGGGTTCGCGACGCCGCGCGCGCGACCTCCTTGCCTGCAGCCACGCTTCCCGTGAGGGACACCATTGCAACGTCCGCATGCTCGACGAGCGCCACGCCGGCCGGGTCGCCTTGACCGCAAACGACGTTCAGTACTCCTTCCGGCAAGATGTCCGCTGTGATCTCGGCGAGCTTGAGGGCCGTGAGCGGTGTCAGCTCTGACGGTTTGAGCACGACCGTGTTTCCCGCTGCGAGTGCGGGCCCGAGCTTCCATGTCGCCATATTGAGCGGATAATTCCATGGTGCAATGGATGCAATGACACCGATCGGTTCGCGGCGAACCATCGATGTATACCCATCCAGGTACTCGCCCGCCGCTTTGCCTTCCAGAAATCGCCCCGCGGATGCGAAGAAGCGCCAGTTGTCGACGGTGAGATCCATCTCGAAGTCGATGATCGAGACGGGCTTTCCCACGTTGCGGCATTCGATCCGTGAAAGCTCTTCGATGTTTTCGGCCACGGCGTCTGCGACACGGTGCAAGATCTCGCTGCGCTCGCGTGGCGTCTTACGCGACCAAGACTCGAACGCGCGACTCGCCGCGAGGACCGCAGCGTCGATGTCGGGAGCCCCACTCGCCGGTGCGGTACCAATTACCTCTCCAGTCGCGGGGTCGAGGATCTGGTCGGTGGCACCGTCCACCGCGGAAACCCATTTTCCACCGATGAAGTTCTTGTCCAGCATGTTTCGACGTTCCTCCGTTTCTCTTTTTGGGGGAGCGATAGGTTATCTCGCGCGTTCAAGAATCTCGAACGCGCGACTCCACGGATCACGAACCGTCTCTATTCGCGTCGGCCGCGTTTCTCCCGCTTCAATCGCTCGTAGGTTTCGATCGCAGCCCGTGCGTCTGCTGTTCGCCCTCCACGTTGGTAGGCTTGCGAGAGGTAGTAGAAAGCTTCGAGATAGTCGGCCTCGAGGCGGACGGCCTGCTCCAGTACAGAGATCGCCTTGTCGAGGTCTTTCTTCTTCAAATAGAGCTCACCGAGAAAGCCCAATGGCCGCGCCGCATTTGGGTCGAGCTCCGTTGCTTTCGTCAAAGCTCTCTCGGCGCGGTCGAGCTTGTGCTGCGCGAGAAAGGCGCGCCCCATCCTGAACTGCGGCTGGTAGGCCGTGGGTGCGAGCCGCGACGCTAAACGGTAGCGCTCCAGCGCTTCATCGAGTTCCGCGAGTCGTTCGAGCGCGTAGCCTTGTGCGAGGAGCACGCCCACGTCGTCGCGCTCGAGGCCGAGCGCGTTTTCGAAAGCGTCGATCGCCGATTGCCATCTTTGAAGGACGAGATAGGAAGAGCCCAGCTGCTTCCAGGAATGACGGTCCTGGGGCATAGCCGAGACGACTCGCTCGAACGCCTCCGTGGCGGGAAGCGCTAGGCGCGCCTCCGCGAACGCCAGTGCGAGACGACGATGAGTCCGGACGTCGTCGGGATCGAGCATCGATACCCGCCGGAAGTCGTCCACGGCCGGCGCCGTCTCTCCTCGTGACACAAGAATCAAGCTTGCGGTTCCAGTCGCGATGAATCGGCGCTGCGCGAATGGGTAGGTGCTTTCGAGGCGTTGGAGCAGCGCTTCGTCTGCGCCGAGATCGTCTCCGAAGTGAAAGCGTAGCCACTTGCCGAGGAGGAGCTCGGGATGTTTCTCCGTCACCTGAACGAGAGTCTGCCGCGCCTCCTCTTTTCGACCGGCCAGCCACAACGCTTCAGCGAGATAAGCCCGCGCGGGGACAAAATCCGGATGTTGCTCGAGCACCGCTCGATAGCCCATCTCAGCGGAGGCCAGCTCGCCTGCGAGGTGTGTCTCAATCGCCCCCTCCAGCTGCTGACGTTGCTCTGGAGTGAGTGTCAGCATCAGCGCGAGGATGGCTATCATCGTTCGCGGACCTCATTTGACGCTCCTTCCAGAGCGCCGTCCACCTCGGGACGCAGCGGATGGTCGGGCTCGAGCGCCCTTGCGCGTCGGGCGGCTTCGTGCGCGTCCGGGATCCGTCCCGCTCGCAACCGAGCGATGGCGAGACGGTAGAGAAGATCGGCGTCGCCGTCCGAAAGAGCGACAGCCTTTTCAAGAAATGCGAGCGCGTTCCGCTCGCGGCCATGGGCGAAGTACAGCTCGATCAGCGCGCGGAACGACGCGATATCGTCCGGGCGCTCGATAAGAGCGTATTCGAGAGCTTCGGCCTGCTCCTCGAACGCCTTCAGCTCGCGAAACGCCCGCAGCTCTTCATCTGCTTCCTCTTTGCGATCGAGCTGCGCCAGCGTCACGCCCAGCAAGTACCGGCTGGGAGCATGGTTCGGACGGATTCGCCGCGCTTCCTCGAGCGCGACAAGCGCTGCGGGCCGGTCTCCCGAGTCCCGATGGACCTGCCCGAGCAGATAGTGGGTCTGTGCGTCTTCGCTGGAAATCGCCAGAGCCTCTTCGAGAAAGGTCTCGGCCTCTTCGTAACGTCCGAGCTTGAGCAGTGCCTCGGCCAGTTTCTGCCGAGCGTCGACAAAACGCCCCTCGTGTGTGGTCACGTGCTGATAGTGAGTGACGGCTTCCTCGAACTGGATCTCCATGAGAGCGATTTCGCCCATGTAGAAATGCGCCTCTTCATGATCGGGCTCGATGGCGAGCGCACGCTCGAGCGCCACCCGCGCGCGGCCCGACTGGCTCCTCCGAAAATAGAGGCGGCCCAGCGCGATCCAGGCGGTCGCATCCGACGGGTCGCGCTCGACCACTGCCATGAGAACAGCTTCGGCTCGCGAATCGCGGTTGAGCGCCATCAGTACGAGTCCGTGCGTGCGCGCGATCGTGGCGTCGGCCGGATAGCCAAGCCGAGCCGCCTCGATCTCGACCAGCGCCTCTTCGAGACGGCCGGCTCCCTCGAGGGCAAGAGCGCGGACGACCCGACTGTTTGCGCCGCTCGTGCCGAGTCGCTCGGCTTCGTCGACTAGCTCCAGGGCACGCGAGTAGCGCTCGCGCCGCAGCTCGACCGATGCACCGATGAGGCGCAACGTTCCAACTCGTGGCCGCTCCGCCATCGCCCGTTCGACCGACGCCATAGCCTGGTCGTGACGACCCATTGCCATCCTGGACTCGGCCAAACCCCCAACGGCCCGCATGTTGTCTCGGCGGATCTCGACTGCGCGGGCGAATATGGCCTCGGCGTCCGCGTATCGACGGGTTTCGAGGTAGACCGAGCCGAGCTCGTTGAGAAGCCGTATGCCGTTCGGCCGTGCGTCCAGTGCGTCGTGCAATACCGCTTCGGCATCCTCATGGCGAGCGCTCTGCGCATAGATCCGGGCAAGGTAGACGGAGCTTGGGGCGTGCGCCTGCTGGCTCGCGAGCACTTCCAAGAAAGCGCGCTCCGCTTCGGCGAACTGCCCGCTCCGAAAAAGCGACAGACCCCGAGCGTATTCCGCCGGTCCCTCTTGAAAAGACCACGCGGCGCTTGCGAGGATGACGACGAGTGCTTTTGTGCCGAACATGCCGAGCTGCTATATTCGCCGCAAACTGACGTGGGGACAACTCTCGAAGTTTCAGCTGCGCTGAAAGTCAATGACCGATAGGCTGCGCGCTTTATGAAACTGCTATCGGTCCTGTTGCTCGGCGTCGTGTCCCTCGTGGATCGGGCCAACGACGCCGGCCTTCACTTCCGAAACAGTTGTGGCGATCCCGACAAGCGATTCATTTACGAGACGCTTGGCGCCGGCGTTGCGTTCCTCGACTACGACATGGACGGTGACCTCGACATCTATCTCGTCAACGGCGGCCCCGCCCTCGACGTGGAAGGTCTGCCCAACAAGCTCTTTCGTAATGACGGGGCGGGGCGTTATCGCGACGTCACCGAAGAGAGCGGGACTGGCGATGTCGGTTTTGGTGTCGCGGTCGCCGTGTCCGATGTGAACGCTGACGGCGCGCCCGACCTCTTCGTCGCGAATAACGGCCCCGATGTTCTCTTCTTGAATCGCGGTGATGGTACGTTCCTGTCCGCCGGAACGAGCGTTTTGCCGCCGGACGATCTCATGGCCGGGGGAGCCGCTTTCGGCGACTACGATCGGGATGGCTGGCCCGATCTCTACGTGTCGAGCTATGTGGAGCGTGCGGCATTTCAGCAAGGCGGAGCGGGAGCCGAATGGTGCAATTGGCGCGGCATTCCCGTCGGCTGCGGCCCGCGTGGGCTAGCCGCTGCTCCTGATCGACTCTACCGAAATCGCCGCGGACGATTCGCGGACGTCTCCGAGGCCGCAGGAATCGCCTCCGCCGACAGCGCGTACGGACTAGGCATCTTGTTCCAAGATCTCGACGACGACGGACAGCCGGACATCTACGTGGCCAATGACTCGGTACCTAACTTCCTTTTCATCAATAACGGAGACGGGACATTCACCGAGGACGCATTGGCGCGCGCCGTCGCCTATAGCGGGGAGGGGCTCGAGCAGGCCGGCATGGGCGTCGATGCAGGCGATGTCAATGGAGATGGGCATCCCGACGCCGTCGTCACGAACTTCTCCCACGACCACACGACACTCTATGTGAACCAGGGGCGAGGGTTTTTCGTAGACGCCTCCTATCGCCTTGGGATCGCGAAGAGCAGCTACTTCGCGCTTTCATGGGGGACGCGCTTCGTCGACCTCGATGCCGATGGTGCGCTCGATCTGTTCGTCGCCAACGGCCACATCTATCCCCAAGTGGACGAACAGGTGCCGGAGTGCAGCTACGCGGAGCCAAATCACGTTTTCTTGAACGACGGCTCGGGCAGCTTCCGGCTCGACGGCGGCGCTGGGCTTCCGTCTTATTCGAGTCGCGGCGCAGCCTCGGGCGACTACGACGACGACGGCAGGGTGGATATCGTCGTCAACAACATCGACGGGCCGCCCGAGCTGCTTCACAACGAGACCGAGGACGCCGGTGCGGCCTTGCTGGTGCAGCTCGTGGGTGCACGCAGCTCACGCGATGGCACCGGTGCGACGGTTACCGTCACGGCCGGCGTCCGCGTCCAGACGACAGAGGTCTCGTCCGCGGGCAGCTATGCCAGCGCGAACGACACGAGAGTCCACTTCGGCTTGGGGAGGGAGACGACAGTGACAGCTATCGAGGTTCAGTGGCCGTCAGGGGAGCGGGATCTCGTGCCCTCCATACCGGCCAATTCGCTGGTCGTGATCAAGGAAGGCCGGGGGCGCGTCTCATCGAGGCCCCTCCGCCGCTAGCGCCGTCGCTCTACTCCGCTGGTCGAGTCGTGTAGTGGAGGTGGGCTATCTTCCACTCACCGCCGCGCTTGAACCAGATGTCCGTCTCCCAAGCCCGTTCGCTGGCCGTATCTCCGTTGCCATCGCGGGTAGTCACGTCGGCCACGTAAGTGGCGACGGCCGTATCACCGCTGGGCCCGACCTGAACTCTTAGATCGGATACTCTGGCCTCTTCTACGCCACCACCGCTTGCGATGAGCGCGTACCATTCCTTCTTGTAGTCTTCGAGGCTCACTCGTCCCTCGGTCAGCCAGATCGTTACGTCGTCCGCGTAGTAGCCGAAGTACTTCTCGAGCTCGTCGTTCTCGTAGGCGAGGTTGAAGTCGAGGCTCGCCTGTCGAATCGTCGTCTCTGCGTCTTGCCCGTAGGCGGAGGCGGAAACGGCGAAGAGCAGAGCGACCAACCACCGTCTTCCGTGCATGATTGCCATAGGGCGTCCATCAGTCTCTAGAAATCGAAGCGCAAGGCGAACATCGCCGAGCGCGGAAAGATGATATCGGTCGGTTGCAGGAAGTCTGCGCCCGCCTGACTACTGTTGTTTCTCACGTCGATGGCGGAGCCGGAGTTGAACACGTTGAAGATGTCGAACGAGATACGCAAGCGTCGCTCCCCACCGAGCGGGATGTCCTTGTCGATCCGAAGCGAGAGAAAGTTCGCCGCGTCCAGCAGGTACTCGCCACGCTCTGTCGCTAGGACCTCCCTGACGCCCTGATCCAGCGGCACGTTGACCACGCGGCCAAAGGGCTGACCTGTCTGGTAGGTGTAGCGGACACCCATGACGACGTCATACGGCATGAAGATCGCTGAAGAGAGATTGATCGAATGCGTGCTGTCGGAGGGCATTCTCCCGAAAGCGTTCGTGAGGTCGTTTGGATCCGCCCCGAAACCGCCCATGCCTTGGTTCCGGAAGTTCTGCGAGCTCACCCCGATCCCGCCATCCGCGTAGGCGAGTCCGCGCTGCCACTGGTAGCCGCCATTCAACGTCCACCTCTGTGAGAAACGCTTGTTCGCCTGAACCACGACCGATTTATAACTGTGGTCGAAGTCATCCCGATTCGTCGTCGTGAAGACGCTTTCCTCTGGAGCGGACACCCGATTGAAGACCGGTAGAATCTGCGTGGTGCCCTCCCACTCGTCTTCGAAGGGTATTTCTTCGTACGTGCCGCCTGTATCCCTCGTGCGGACGAAGTTCGCCTCGTTCTTGAAGATGAAAGACACGTCGAGGCGTAAATCGGGGATGACCTCGCGTTCGAGGCCGAAGTGAAAGGTGTCCGTATATTGATTCTTCAGATTCGGATCAATTGCAAGATTGTCGTTCGGATCCCACGTCCAGAATGGAATGTCGTATATCTCGGTTTCTTCGTTCCACAGACGCGCGTCGATCCCCGCGTTGCTCGCCGCTAGGTTCTTGAACCACTCGGTGGAGACCTTGCCGTAGTACCGCCCATAGGACGCCTTGGCAACCGTCTTGCCCGAACCGTCGAGACCCACGGTGATGCCGAGGCGAGGTGAGATGTTGTGGAAGGTGATGAGATTGCCCTGGGAGCCTGGAAACATCTCGCCGCCAATCGTGACGTCGGGGATGGAGGCGCTCATATGGTCGTAGCGCAGGCCCAGGTTCAACGTCATCCGTTCGTTGACGGTCCAGTTGTCGTCGATGAAGAAAGAGTTGGTATCCACGTTACCGAGGTAGGCGGCCGGGGCTCGATAGGTCGCGTAGTAGTTGTAGTCGTAGTAGTCGTAGTAGAAGACGCCCGAGTTGTAATCCCACGTCGTCTTATCCAGCGATCGCAGGAATTGGCCTCCGAACTTGAAATCGTGCGACCCGGCGAAGTCGTCGGCGTAGTGAGTCACCGAGGCCGCGGCCTGAGTCTTGTTTTGGTGCGATCTCCAGAGGCCGGAATAGTTGACGGAGTTCAACCCGGTACCCCAATCGAAGCGCCCCGGCGTCTCGAGATCGCCGAACATCGGCCCCCAATCGTCACGGATATAGATGCCGCCGCCGGTAACCTCGAGCATGGTGGAGTCGCTGAACACGTGGGTATAGCGGAGGGCCGGAACCGGGTTGTGTCCGATCTCTCGAGGGCTGGACTCGACGGGATTCGTCCGCGACGGCGCAACCGGGGCATCGAATTGATTCTGGCTGAACGTGAAGGACAGCCGATCGTTCTGCGTCAGCTCTGCGTTTATCTTGAAGAAGTATTTGTTTGCCGTGGTCGGGAGCACGTCGTTCGACAGAGGGACTCCCACCGGTACCGCGCGTTCGTTGGAACGCTGATACATACCGATGGCCCATAGCTTGTCTTTGACGATTGGGCCACCGAGCATGAAGTTGAAATTGCGGCGGTAGTCGAGCGTTGCGGGGAACTCCTCCTCCGGAGTGTTGTTGCCGACCATCCAGTCGCTGACCAGATAGGTGCTGGCATTGCCTCTCAGTTCATTGCTTCCCGACTTGGTCACGACGTTGACCGTAGCGCCCTGGAAGCCCGAAAACTCAGCGGACGCCCCGATGCCAAGCACCTGAACCTCTTCGATGATGTCGTAGTTGGGGTAGTCCCACGCGCCGCCCTCATCGACCGACGACACGTCGACCCCGTCCATCTGAAACGCGTTCTGCTCGATGTTGGAGCCGTAGATACTGAAGTCCGAGATGTTGCTCTGGTGCTCACCCTTCACACCCGGCACTGAAGAGAGGATGTCGAAGTACGAGTTCCGCGTGGTGGGAATGTTCTCGACGAGCTCCTGCTGGAAGTTCGTACCGTACTGCGCGCGAACCGTATCGATGACGGGCGCGTCGGCGGTCACCGTCACGGTCTCCGCCGTACCAGCGAGCGTCAACGTGACGTCGAGCTGCGTATTGCGGCCGAGCTCCACACGCACGTTCTCCCGCTTGACCGTGCCGAAGCCGGACAGCTCGAACGTCAGAGTGTAGATGCCGACCGGAAACCCCTCGAACCGATAAAGCCCTTGATTGTTCGTAACGTCGACCGCCGGTGCCCCGACTCGAGCCGGGCTCTCCGCCGAAACCGTGACGCCCGCGAGCACGGCGTTGGTCTGATCCCGTGCGATTCCCCGGACGGCGCCGGTCGTTGGCTGTGCGGCGGCTGCACTAGCGGCGGCCAAAGCGGACGCGACGCAAAAGAATAACCGGACCTTGGACATGGAAGTCTCCTTCTTACGTTCTTGGCTTGATTGGCGATGGCCGGTGGATCGATGAAGGGTTCTTATCTCCGACGCGGCGGAGGTGCGACGTCCCGTGGAGTGGGCAGGATTTCGATGGCGTGTGACTTTGACTTGACGCACTGAACACGTTCCTCTTTCACATCGTATATCACATCTTGGACAGGAAACGGTCAAGATATTGAGCGTTGTGGCTCACAAAAGATTTGTTCATTGTCAAAAAAGAGGGCCAGATGGCCCTGTCAAGATGGCGCCTATATCGAAACGTCCAAAGTTTTGGACTTCGAGTGGTCTAATCGTGTGTTATAAGGGCTAGCGACGGAGCCGACGATGAGTCGATGCTGTATTCGAGTGACGATCCTCGTGCTGACGTGCGCGGCGCCGTCCTGGGCAGGGGTCAAGGTCCGCTTCGTCGATATGGCCAGCGCGGCGGGACTGGATCTCGTCACTGTGTTCGGGGGCCTCGACAAGAAGTACATCATCGAGTACACCGGGACCGGCGCGGGTTTCTCCGACTATGATGGCGACGGCGACCTCGACGTCTATCTCGTGAACGGCCAGCCGCTCGAATCATCGGATGGGGATTCGCTGCCGCGGAATCGACTTTATCGGAATGACGGAAAAGCCCGCTTCACGGACGTGACCGCGCTTGCGGGCGTCGGGGACGCCGGTTGGGGCGCAGGCTGTCTCTTCGGCGACATCGACAACGACGGCGACCCCGATCTCTTGGTGACGAACTACGGCCCGAACGTTCTTTTCTTGAACAACGGCGATGGTACGTTCACGGACAAGTCGGTTGCTGCCGGCCTCGACGACCCGCGATGGGCGGAGAGCGCGGGCCTCGGCGATCTCGATGCCGACGGATTCCTCGATCTCTACGTCACGAACCACGCCGTCTTTCGCAAAGAAGCCCCGCCGGACTTCCCGTGCTTCTGGAAAGGCATCGAGATCGCTTGCGGTCCTCTCGCACAAGAGCCTGAGAGCGACATCCTTTACCGCAACCGCGGCGATGGTACGTTCGAGGATCGCTCCTCACCAACCGGAGTCGCGCAGATGCGTGGCTACGGTTTCGGTGTCGTGATGGACTACTTCGACGATGACGCGTTTCTCGACGTCTATGTCGCGAACGATCTGACGGGAAACTTCGTGCTCGTGAATCGGGGAAATTTTACCTTCGACGATGGGAGCGCCCTTTCGGGCGCCGCCTATGTCGAGGGTGGCCGCGAGCAGGCCGGGATGGGTGTCGATTCGGGCGACTTCGACAATGACGGTCGCTCCGACATCTACGTCACCAACTTCTCCGACGATTACAACACGCTCTACCGCAACGATGGTGGCGGGCTTTTCACCGACCAGACCTTCGAAGCGCAGCTGGGTCCGGCGAGCTTTCGCAATCTGGGGTGGGGGACGTTCTTCTTCGATTTCGACAACGATGGAGACGACGATCTCTTCGTCGCAAACGGACACATTTATCCTCAGGCTGATCGCATCGACAGCGGCACGTCTTACTCACAATCCAATCAGCTGTTCGAAAACGTTGATGGAGAGCGGTTCGAGGAGGTTTCACGATCCGTGGGTCTTGGCGCGAAACGGCTGGGGCGCGGGGCGGCCTACGGCGACGTCGACAATGATGGAGACGTCGACGTCCTCGTGGCGAACTTGCACGACAAGGCTTCCCTTTTGCGAAACGACGGCGGCGATTCCGGGCGCTGGGTGAAGCTTCAGCTGGTCGGGGTGCAGTCGAACCGGGAGGGTGTCGGCGCGAGGGTCATGCTCGATTCCGGGGGGCGTCGACAGACTCGGACTCTGAAGGCGAGCGGGAGCTACCTCGCGAGCCACGATCGACGACTCCACTTTGGCCTCGGAGAGGAACGCGCGACGCGCGAAGTAACGGTGCGGTGGCCGTCGGGGGCTACCGACAGGCTCACCAGCCTTGAAGCCGGCCGCGTCTACCTGGTCGTCGAGGGACGGGGCGCAGTCCCGCTCCCGCGACCGGGGGCGAGTGGATTAGAATGACGATGCAGCTTGCCTGGGGGAGTCTTGAGTCATATGTCGAACACGGAGTTGGAAGGGGTTCAGGATCCTCGGTCCTCGGAGCTCGAGATCGATGTCGGCGAACGTCTACGTGGAATTCGGGAGACGTACGGTTTGTCCCAACGGGCGCTGGCCAAGCAGACGGGAGTGGCCAACGGTCTCATTTCCATGATCGAGCTTGGTCGCACCAGCCCTTCGGTTTCGACGTTGAAGAAGATCCTGGACGGGTTCCCGATGTCGCTCGCGGAGTTTTTTTCGACGGACCCGTTCCCTCGGACCGATCGGGTCGTCTATCGCGCCGACGAGCTTTCCGAGATTGGAGGGGAAGCCATCTCCTTCCGCCAGGTCGGGAGCAACCTGCGGGACCGCGCTTTGCAAGTGATGCACGAGCACTGGCAGCCCGGTGCGGATACCGGGGTCGACCTCTACCGCCACGATGGCGAGGAGGGGGGCGTTGTCATCAAAGGGAAGCTCGAATTGAACGTGAACGGGCAGCATCACATCCTTGGGCCCGGCGACGCGTACTATTTCAACAGCCGGATCCCTCACCGATTTCGCAACGTCGGAGACGATGTCTGCGAGATCGTGAGTGCCTGCACACCACCGAGCTTCTGACGCCCGCCTTTGTCGGCCCCGCCTTTTGCGCCGCTCGAAGATCGAGGCGAGTGGGGAGGATCGCCGGTTCATGATTCTGAGTAAGTGGGCAAACGGCTATCGTCTGTTCTGGTTGGTGACCGTTACCACCAGCATCGCCGTCGTCGTGAAGATGGGCGGGCTCGACATGGCAAGCCCCACGGACATCTCCTCCATGATTCAGTTCTCGGTGCGATGCTCCGTGCCGTGGCTGTACCTGGCGTTCGCGGCCTCGTCCGTCCTCTCCTTGTTCCCCGGATCGTTCGGGGGATGGTCGAAGCGCAATCGACGCTATCTGGGATTCTGCTACGCCTCGGCGATGGCGTGGCAGCTCACCTTCATCCTGATGATGATGACGGGCCACTGGACGTATTATTCCGATGAAGTGTACGCGTTCGGTGACATCATCGTACAGGTCCCGGGTTATCTGTTCTTGACCGCCATGACGGTGACCTCCTTTCGTCCGGTTCGTCAGCTTTTGAGCGCCCGGCACTGGAACATGCTGCACACGATCGGCATCTATTTCTTGTGGGGCACGGTATGGAGCACCTATTGGTACGAGCTCTACTACTACGGTGACATCCAGCCGATCGACTACGTGTATTACTGGGGCGGTATCCTGGCCTGGGGACTACGTCTTTGGGCGTGGGCCCGGGCGCGATCCGAGCTCGCCGCGGATCCGTTGGCGCAGACGGGGCCGGCGTGATGGGCGCCGCCTCGATGCTCACCGGTGCGTGCCTGGCGCTCTTTGGACTCGTCGGAGTGAGCTTCGGCTCGCTCTGGGCTCCGGGCGCGTTGCAGTTTTTCGCCGACCACGAGAGCTGGGCGCAGCTCGAGCTGATCGTTCCCTTTCTTCCGATTCTGATGACGGCGACGGGAGTACGGCTCGTCGTCCAATCCAGGCAGCTCGGCGCGAAGAGTCGAGGAGCTTCATGACGGCGCCCCAGTGAGGCGCAGAAGGATATCGAGTCGTAAACGATGAAGAGCGAAGCCAAGGTCGTCATCATCGGTGGCGGTGTCGCCGGATGTAGCTTGCAGTACCACCTCGCGAAGCTCGGTTTGAGCGATACGATTCTCGTGGAGAAGAACGAGCTCACCAGCGGCTCGACGTGGCACGCCGCCGGGCTATGCACGCAGTTCAACCCCAGCTTCAACATGATGAAACTGCTCCAGTACAGCGTCGAGCTCTATCAAACACTCGAAGCGGAGACCGGCCAACCGGTGGATTACCATCGCTGCGGTAGCGTGCGGCTCGCTTGCTCGGAGAGTCGACTCGATGAGTTCAAGCACCGTAAGGGCATCGCGGACACGTTGGGTGTGCCGTTCGAGATCATCTCACCCGAGAGAGCGCAGGAGCTCTTCCCGCTCGTCGATCTCGACGGCGTCCTCGGGGCCGCCTATCTTCCTTCGGACGGCCACGTCGACCCGACGGGTCTCACCCAAGCTTTTGCGAAAGGTGCACAGGCCAACGGCGCCGAGATAGTCCGTCACACAGCGGTGACAGGGGTTGAGCGTTCGGGAGGAGCTTGGATCGTCCATACGTCGAAAGGTGACATCAAAGCCGAGATCGTCGTCAACGCGGCGGGCCAATGGGCGCGCGCTCTCGGCCGAATGGTCGGCGTCGATCTTCCGATCGTTCCGCTCGAGCACCATTTTCTCGTCACCGAAGCGATCGATGCCGTCGGTGCGATGGACGTCGAGCTACCCGTGCTTCGCGACGCAGACGCATCGTTCTACGTGCGCCGTGAGGTGGACTCGCTCCTCATCGGCCCGTTCGAGCCGCACACCACACCGTGGGGCCTCGACGGCATTCCGGACGACTTTCATAGTCGCTTGCTGGAGCCGTCTTTGGAGCGACTCGAGACGGTGCTCGAGGCTGCGGCGAAACGCGTGCCGCTGTTCGCCGACGCGGGCATCAAAACGATCGTCAACGGCCCGGACGGCTATACACCCGACGGCCGGTGCTTGATGGGACCGGTACCCGGGCTGCCGAACTTCCACGTGCTCGCGGGCTTCAGCATCTTCGGGATCGTTTTCGGAGGCGGTGCCGGAAAGTACGCCGCCGAGTGGATTGTCGAGGGACAGCCGAGCGACAACATGTGGGAAGTCGATGTGCGCCGCTTCGGTGACTATGCGCGCTCGACGCACTACGTCGCCGAGAGGGCGGTCGACGTTTACGGCCACGAATATGCGATCCATTTTCCTGAGCTCGAGCGTCCAGCCGGGCGCCCGCTCAAGACCGGGCCGCTCTACGACCGCCTCCTCGACAAGGGCGCCGTTTACGGAGCACGATTCGGCTGGGAGAGACCGCTGTGGTTCGCGCCCGAACGCGGTGAACGAGACGTCTATTCGTTTCGCCGCGGTAGCTGGCACGATGCCGTCGTCGCCGAGTGCCTCGCCGTGCGCGGTGGAGTCGGGGTGCTGGATCAGTCGAGCTTCGCGAAGTACGAGGTGTCCGGTCGCGGCGCCACGGCTTTTCTCGATCGCCTGTGCGCGAACAAACTCCCACGAGCGGTCGGTCGTATGGCGCTCACGCAGATGTGTACTCCCAAAGGTGGCATCGAGTGTGATCTGACGGTGACGAAGACCGGCGAGGACAGCTACTACGTTATCTCCGCAGCCGGCACGGAGAACCACGACCTCGCCTGGATCGAACGACACCTGCCCGAAGATGGCTCGGTGCGGCTCGACAATGTCACGGCACGCTACGGAGTTCTCACCATCGCGGGGCCGCGCTCGCGCGAGCTGTTGCAGGCGTTGACGCGGTCGGATTGTTCGCACGAGGCATTTCGTTTCTTCCGCTGCCGGGAGCTCGTCGTCGGCATGGCGCGGGTGCGAGCGCTTCGAGTGTCCTACGTTGGCGAGCTCGGCTACGAGCTTCATCACCCGGTCGAGTACCAACGTCATCTTTACGACTTGTTGATGGCGGAGGGAGAGCGGTTCGGTATCGTGGATTTCGGATACCGCGCGCTCGACGCGATGCGGCTCGAGAAGGCCTATCGGCTATGGGGCGTGGATATCTCCGCCGACTATACGCCGATCGAGGCGGGGCTCGATCGCTTCGTGAATTTCGACAAAGGCGACTTCATCGGCCGAGACGCCCTCGCCCGGCAACGGGACGAGGGTGCGACGAAGGGGCTCGCGTGTCTCACCATCGAGACGGACGACTGCGACGCCCACGGATACGAGCCCGTACGCGCTGCGGGAAGGGTCGTCGGCTACGTCGCTGCGGGAGGGTTCGGCCCCACCGTGAAAGAATCGATCGCGCTCGCCTATCTGCCGACGGAGTTCCTGGCTTCGGGAACGGAGCTCACCATCGAGCTCGTCGGGAAAGAGCGAAACGCGACGGTCGTCGAGCAGCCGTTGTACGATCCGGATAGCGAGAAGCTCCTTAGCTGATAATGAGCTATAGGGACAAAGAGCTCGAGGTTGCCATCGACCACGCACATCGAGCCATCGAGGAAATCGATTCGAACTAACAGCACAGAGGGAGGCGCTATGTCTAGGAACAGTGACCGTGAGCTCGGGATGCGACGGGACATTACTCGTCGCGATTTCGTCAATGGGTTAGCAGTTGGCGTCGGAAGTTCGCTCATCGCACCGGGCTGGCTCTCCGGAAGTGAGAGTGCGCAGCAGACGGCGAACGAGGCCGCCTATCCGCCGGCTCTCACGGGAATGCGGGGGAGCCACGCCGGCTCGTTCGAAGTCGCGCACTCGCTCCGCGATGGCACGACGTGGACCGATGTCGCCGACACCCGTGAGCACTACGACCTCGTCGTGGTCGGAGGAGGCCTGAGCGGACTCTCCGCGGCCTACTTCTTTCTGACGTCTGCCGGTCCCGGCGCTCGAGTGCTGGTCCTCGATAATCACGATGACTTCGGCGGCCACGCGAAGCGTAACGAGATGACCTATCGAGGGCGCACGTTGATGTTGAACGGCGGCACGTCGTATCTCGAATCCGTGCGCCAGTTCAGTACCGTCTCACGCACGCTCCTGGCCGCGATCGGCATCGACGTGGAAAGCGCGATCGAGAAGAGCTCGGCGGGTCAAAGTCTCTACCGATCGCTCGGACTCGGCCGGGCGACGTTCTTCTCGAAGGAGGTCTTCGGTGAGGATCGGCTCGTGAAAGGCCGAGGCGGCGCCAACGGATCGAGTTGGGCGGATTGGCTCTCCGGCACCCCGCTCGCTCCCGACGCCCGCAACGATCTCGCGCGTCTGTACGACGACCACGCCAACCCGGACCATATGCCCGGGGCGTCGGATGGGGAGAAGAAGGAGCGCCTCGCCAAGATCAGCTACCGGGACTTCCTGCGAGATTTCGCGAAGGTGCACGATCAGGTCCTCGCGTACTTCGACGACCGCCCCAAAGGAAGCTTTTGCGTGGGCATCGACGGCTATCCGGCGCTGTACGCCTGGGCCCAAGGCTATCCCGGGTTTTCGGGCATGAACCTCGAGCCGCTGCCGCCGGTAGGCCCCCTCAGCCACCTCGGTGGCGGTCAACACGGTCGCGAGAGCGAGTGGAACCACGGACCGGATCTGTATTTTCCCGACGGGAACGCGACCGTCGCCAGGCTCTTGGTGCGCGCGATGATTCCCGACGCGCTGCCGGGGACGACGCTCGACGACTCGATGACGTCTCGCCTCGCTTACGACCGCATCGACCGCGATGGGCAAGACGCCCGGATTCGCCTGAACAGCACCGCTATCTCCGTCCGCCATCTGGGCGATCCCGACGTTGCGAAGGAGGTCGAGGTCACCTACGTGCGCGGAGGAAAAGCGGAGAAGGTCAAGGCAGACCACTGCGTCATGGCGTGCTACAACGGTGTCATCCCGCATCTCGTGCCGGAACTGTCCGAGGAGCAGAGCGCGGCGCTCATGTACGGGGTAAAGATGCCCATCGTCTACACGAACGTTCTCATCCGGAACTGGACGGCGTTCTCGAACCTCGGGATTTCGGGCGCCACCTCGCCCGGCATGTACCACACCGGGGTTCGCCTGGGGCGCTCCGTCCAGTTCGGAGACTACGAACCCTCGACGTCGCCGGACGAGCCGATGATTTTGCACATGACGCGGGTTCCATGCAGCCCGGGACGCTCGAAGAAAGACCAGCATCGCCTCGGGCGAATGGACTTGCTGGAAGCGAGCTTCGAGACCTTCGAGCGCAACATCCGCGACCAGATCGGCCGTACTCTGGAGGGCGGAGGCTTCGACCCCGCGCGGGATATTGCCGGGATCACCGTCAATCGCTGGCCTCACGGCTATGCCTACAGCTACGACACGCTGAACGATCCGATTGAGTGGGCGCTGTTCGACCCGGACGATCGGCCTTGCGTGGTCGGCCGGCGGCGTTTCGGTAGGATTTCCATCGCCAACTCCGATGCCGCGGCCTCGACGCATACCGATTCGGCCATCGACGAGGCGCACCGGGCGAGCCGGGAGCAGCTCACCGTGCGAAGTCGGGCACGGCGCGGGCCGTCGGGGTCGACGTCGCCGATCTAGTGATTCTCCAGGGCCTCGCGGGCGGCGCGGTGTCCTTGCCCGACGGCCGACTCCGTCATCGCGCTCGACGCGGCGTCGGCGTTGGCGATGGTGATCCGCCCGAGCCGAGCGCGCCCCTGCTCCCTCGAACGCTTGTCGGGCACTGTTCGGGGAGAAACGCGACCCGGTCGGCGACGGGGTCGTAGCCGTAGCCGTGCGGCCGCCGGTTGATGGTGATGGTTCATGAGCGTGCCTTGGAAAGGAGCTTCTTTGCGAGCCAAGCCAGGATAGGCAAGCTCGACACTGCGGCGCCGACGAACGCCATGAAGAACGCCATGCCGGCTCCGGTGTCGGAGTGGGATCCGGTCGGGGCACCCCACGTCATCCAAGTCAGTCCGACGAGAATCAAAGAGCACATGATAAAGATCGTCAGCGCCAGGGCGGGCACGTCCGAGGGTTCACGCTCGACAAATGTACCCGTGCGGATCTTCTGGCGGATGACGATGTACCACGGAAAGGCGACGACCCAGACGAGGCCGACGACCACGAAGAGGCCGAAGGGGCCGTGCGAGATGAACGACCGATAGCGCGCGAGTTTGATCTGGTGGGAATCCCAGGCAGCCCACGCCGCGCTCGCGAGAATCACGAACAAAGGGCGAACGAGCGTCATGCAGACGAGGAGGCCCGCCGTGAGGAGAATCGCCAGCGCCACGGGGTGTATGCGATCGATGGCAGACGTTGCGCTTGCAGATGTCGGCGGCTGGGGAGGCGCGGCTAGGTCTCTTCGACAATGCTTGCAAACGACCGCTTCGTCCTGAATCTCTTCGGCGCAGAACGGGCATTTCTTCATCGGAGGTCCTTTTCTCCTTCCTCGCCTAGCTGCTCATACTAACTGATAATTCCGACAGAACTTGCGCCGGAATGAGGTTTGCTCGCTCGTCTCGGGCCCCGTTATAGTTTGATCGTTCTTTCGAGTACCCGAAAAGACCCGATGGGATCCGCTTCGCTCGCTTCCAATACGTCTCGGCTGTCTTGGTTCGCCGCGTTTGCCGTCGTTGCGTTCACCGCTTTTGCAGCTCCTGCGCTCGCCGCCGATTGGCACGAGGTGCGTAGCCCGCACTTCGTCGTCATTAGCGACGCAGGTGAGAAGAAAGCGCGTGACGTGGCTCGAAACTTCGAAGAGATTCGAGGGGTCTTTCGTGCCGCGCTCTCGTCGACCGACGAGCCGAACATGCCGGTCCACATTTTCGCGGTGAAGAGCGAGAACGGGCTGAAAGAGCTCTTTCCGCAGTTTTGGGAGCGCGATGGAGCGCGTCCGGTCGGCGTTTTCCGACGAGCGCCGGACAAATACCTCATCGCCGTTCGAACGGATCTGGACCATCGTTCGGACCTCTACGATCGCTCTACCCGGGGTGCCGATAGATGGGAGGCTCGCTGGGAGAATCCGTATCGGACGATCTATCACGAGTACTTTCACTTGTTGACGAGCGTGAACATGCGTCGTTTGCCGATATGGCTGAACGAGGGCCTGGCGCAGTTCTGGGCCGAGACCGTCATTCGGGACGACCGCGTGGAGCTCGGAAACCCCAACTGGCACCATCTCGAATACCTTCAGCAAGCGAATTTGCTGCCGCTGCGAGACGTGCTGGGCTCTTCACTCAATCCTCACCAAGAAAGACCCCATCGCGTAGCCGTCTTCTATGCTCAGGCGTGGGCGTTGACCCACTGGCTGATGGTTTCAGACAAGTCCGGCTCGGGGAGGGAGACGATCGCGAAGTACCGGAAGCTCGTGGCACAAGGAGAAGACCCCGTCGTGGCCTTCGAGCGGCTCGTAGGAAGCCTCGATGATGTCGAAGCGAAGCTGCGGGCTTATGCGCGGGTGCCGCAAAAAAATGGCATGCGCATGGACATTCCGGTAGATGTGGACGCGAAGTCTTTCACCGCTCGGGAGCTCTCGGAGGCCGAATCGCTTGCCGCCCGCGGTAATTTTCTCGTCTCCGGCGAGCGCTCGGATCACGCCTTACCGCTTCTTCGGCGCGCCCTGGCACTCGACCCGACGTCGAGCGTGGCGCTTTCGAGCCTCGGCCTCTATCACTACGCGAAAGACGAAGAGGAGCAAGCGCGAGAGTGGCTGGACAAGGCGATCCGGTCCGACGCGAAGAGCTTCGTGACCTTTTTCTATCGAGCGATGCTGGCGAAGACTTCACAAGAGGGTGACGGAGAGCTCGTCGAGGCGTCGCTTCTGCGCTCGCTCGAGCTCAACCCGCGATTCGCGCGAGCGCATGCCGAGCTCGGCTCGATCTACTCGCAGCGAACGGACCAGCACGACGCTGCGCTGTCCTTCGCGACGAAAGCCGTGGAGCTTCAGCCGGACAGCACTTGGCTTTGGGTCAATCTCGGAACGGTTCTCCTACGCCTGGACCTCGTCGAGAAAGCCGTTGACGCGGAGCAGAGTGCCTCCCGCGTCGCTCAGACCTCCAGTGACAAGGAGACGGTCCAGTGGCTGAGCGACCAGATCGCGCGCTATCGTGCCCGCGCGATGGTCAGACGTGAGGTGCGAGGCGTCGTGCAAGAGCTCCGATGTCTGCCCGGGCAACAGTTCGACTTCGTTCTCGTGGCCGCGGATGTCACCTATGTGCTGCACACGTCATCGCCGCGAAAAGTCACCGTGCTCGAGAACGGTGAGATCACTCATAGAGGCTTCACTTGTGGGCCGCAGCAATCGGAGGTCGAGGCGACCTTCGCCCCGGCGGGCGGAAGTGCGGCCTCCGGTGAGGTACGCGGCGAGCTTCGGACCTTGAATTTCTTGACCAAACACTAGATTCGTTGCGTTTGTACACTCGCGCTCGACACCCACGCGAGTACGATCCGTGAAACGGTACACTCTGTCATGACCAGATTTTTCGCAACGATTTCGTTGATCTTGGCGTTGACGTCCCTGTCCGCAAGCGCTCAGCTTACGGATGACTTCTTCGATGTCGAGCTCGACACCGTGCCGGTCGCGGGCAACGTCCACATGATCCAACGGCCCGACGGCTTCGCCAATGTCGGTGTCTTTGTCGGCGAAGAGGGTGTGCTGCTCGTCGACTCGCAGTTCGAGCCGCATGCCGAGGACCTCGTGGCCGCGGTGGGAACGCTTACGGACGGCGAGATCCGCTTTCTTATCAACACGCACGTGCACCCCGATCACATCGGCGGCAATCAGCGCCTGGCCATCGGTGACGTGCTGATCTTCGCTCATGACAACATGCGGGTGCGCATGCTCGAGAGCCGATTGCGTTTCCCGCGAGGTAACGGCGGCTTCTTTCCGCAGGCACCTGTCGAAGCGCGTCCCTTCGTCACCTATAACGACCGCGTTACGTTCCATTTCAACGGTGAGGCGGTAGAGGTGTTTCTGGCCCCACCGGCCCATACCGATGGCGACACGTTCGTCCATTTTCCCGAGTCCGACGTGCTGCACTTGGGCGATGTATTCCGCACGACGAGCTATCCGATTATCGACGTCTATAACGGCGGCACCTTGGCCGGCACCATCGCGGCGCTCGATCTTGCCCTCAGTCTCGCCGGCCCTGACACCAAGGTGATCCCGGGTCACGGAGTCGACGTCGTGGGTTGGCGAGAGCTTACCGAGTTCCGCGATATGACGGTTGATATTCGTGACCGGGTGCGCGCTCTCATCTCAGAGGGAAAGACCCTCGACGACGTCATGGCGGCGAGACCGTCCGCCGCCTATGACGAGCAATGGGGGACGGTGCCGACTTGGAACCAGAACGACTTCGTCCCCATCGTCTATCACCAGCTAGGTGGTGGGTCGCTCCACGAGCGGTAGCTGCTGCGCGCGCGTTTCACGTCGCACGCCCACGTGGCGCCACCAGGCGCCTGAGCGCCTCTGAGGTCACGGATTCAAAGACGGCACGTCAGGCGCGGGCCGTCGTTCGAGTATCCCCTTCAAATGTCTTTCTATGACGTCGGGCTCGGTGAGCTCGAAGTGATTCTTGTCTGGCTCGGTGACGAAGTCGGCATCGTTGAAGTCCGGGCCGAGGACCTCCTCGTCCATGTGAGCCAGCAATAGCTTCTTGAGGGGTATTTGCTCATCATCGGTGCCGGACATCACGATGCGGGTCACCACGCGTGACTCTCGCAGCGCGCGATAGCGCTTCGCGAACGGCTGTTCGCTTCCGTCTATGAAAGGCGCGAGGATATCTCGGGCGAGCGTCCGCACGGCTTTCACGTCGTTGCGGTGTTTGCGAACGAGATCGATCCAATACGGGGAATGGCGGAGCCACGTCTCCTCCGAGTCGACCATGCCCATGAGGTTCTTTACCACCTGGAACACGCCTTCCGTTTCGTCGTCGCTGATGTTTGCGATGGCGCTCGTATAGAAGCAACTGGACGCATCTATGTTGGGCCCGAGAGCCACCACTCCATCGACGTGGCTCGAGCTCACACCACCCTCGGTAAGCTGTCGGATCGCGAAGTCACCTCCGCTCGAGAATCCCACGAGAATCGTGGTGGCCGACGGAATGCGTTCCGACAGCTGTTCGAGGAAAAGGCGTACGAGGGTGAAGTGATCCGAGATCCGTAACGGAATCCGACGTGACCTCGCGAGCTCCATCCCGAACAGCGTGAGGGCGATGCCGCGATAGGATGAGCTGCGGAGCGTCTCGGAGAAGACGGAGTGGTCCATTCCCACCGGTGCGAGGTAGACGGCAAGCGTGTCCGACTCTCTTTGATTGTCCACGTACTCCATGTGGTCGCCGAGGATCGCGGCGTCGAAGCTTTCGCGATCGAGTTGGCGGCAAACGTCCGTGCCCAGGGTCCAGCTTTGAACCACGAGCTCCGACGTTTCGGCGGTTGGCGTCACTGCGTGCGAGGGCGCGCTCGGGCTCTCCTGCGCATCCCAAAGCTCGAGCCTCGCGTCCGCGATGTCCTGAATCCGGCGCTCGACCTGCTTCTGAATACAGCGCCTCAGTAGCCGATGAATCTCTCCGGGCGTTGACACCGGAAGGAGCTTCCACGTCGGCTCCTTGTTCGAGATCGCGGCGACCAGCTCGACCATGGACGCTCCGTCGAACGGCTTCTCTCCGGTCAGCATCTCGTAGAGCACGCAGCCGAACGCCCAAACGTCCGTGCTCGTTGTCGCGGATAGTCCATCGAAGAGCTCGGGGGCCATGTAGTGAACCGTGCCGACGACGGTGCCGGGAGAAGTCAGCCTGGTCGAGGCCTCGCCGGGAGTCATCGCGGCGTCTTGGAGCGTCGCTAGTCCGAAGTCGAGCAGCTTGGCACCGTCCTCGGTCAGGAACACGTTGGCCGGCTTGAGGTCCCGGTGGATGATGCCGCTACGATGCGCCTTGTCGAGGGCGCCGACGATCTGGAGCGATACCGAGATCGCGCGCGAAAGAGGCAGCGGCCCCCTGGCCATTCGGGCAGCGAGACTCTCGCCGGACAAATGCTCCATCACGAGAAAATCCAGACCGTCGTCGGAGTCGAAATCGAAAAGCGTACAGATATGGGGATGATTCAGCGCCGCGATCGCTTTTGCCTCCCGTTTGAACCGCTCGCGGCGCTCGCCGTCCGAAGCGTGTTCGGCGGGGAGAACCTTGATCGCAACCTCACGCTCGAGCTTCGTGTCCCGGGCCCGATACACCTCGCCCATGCCGCCTTTGCCCACGGGCGCGAGGATCTCGTATTGGGCTAGCTTGTGGCCGGACGAGAGAGACATCGCACCGCGATGTTAGGTGATTGCCGAGCGCGCGGCAATAGGCGGTATGGCCGCCTCCGGGCACTGTCGTGCGATACGATCCCTCAATGCGAACGATGGTGCTGGGGATCTGCTTGCTCTCCGTTTCGGGAGTAGCGCAAGAACGGCTCGCTCTCGAAGAGCTGGCGCCCGGCGTGTTCGTAGCGCTCTCTCCGCCGGGTCACGCCGGTGCGGCGAATGCCGGCTTCCTGGTATATCCGGACGAGGTCGTGGTTATCGACACGCATATGGTCCCCGCCGCAGCGCGCGAGCTCCTTGAGCGGATACGGGAGCACACCGCCGCGCCCGTCCGCTACGTCGTCAACACCCACTGGCATCCCGACCACACGCAAGGAAGCGGGATCTACGCTTCCGAGTTCGGCGCGGATACGCTATTCGTGTCCCACACGACCACCCGTACCGACATCGGCACCTTGGGACAGGCGCGCCTCGAACGGGACCGGGCGTCCCAACCGGCGCTCACGAACGTCGAGCTCGTCCTTCCGAATCTGACTTTTGCGCGCGCGCTCGAGCTCCATCTGACGGCGCGACGCATACAGCTGCTCTATTTCGGGCGAGGCCACACGCGCGGCGACGTCGTCGTCTATCTGCCGGACGACCGGATCGCTTTCGTCGGTGACCTCGTGACGGGCGGCCCGCCCTTCGCGCGCGACGGCTACCCGTTCGCGTGGATCGACACGCTGCGCGCGCTCGACCGGATCGAGATCGACACGGTCGTCGGTGGCCACGGCAAGGTGTGGCGGAGCAAGCAGGTGATCTCCGATCGCATCCGATTTCTCGAACAGGCGACCGCCACTCTAAGGCGCGGTGCCGCCCGCGGCGACAGCGCTGAGGCCATCGCGAGCGTCCTCGATCTCGAGCGATTTCGAGACACCTTCGAGCCGGAGCCACCGTCGGCTCCGTGGCGAGGCTGGATGCACATGATCGCGGAGCGTGGTCTCGAGGAGCTTCGCGACATGGAGAGCTCCGAGAGGTGATCGCTGACTGTCGAGCGTTAGTCGTTCGCGTCTTTCGCGCCGAACCAGCCGAGTCGCAAGACCGAGCCCGCTCTCGTGGCAGGTTCGAGCGCCGTGGAAAGCCGCTCTGTCGGGATGGGGCGCTCCGAGACGAGAGACACCAGGTAGCGAAAACCGTATAGGGCACCGGGGAGCGGCGTCGAGTTGACGATCACGACGGCCAGACCCGCATCAGCGAGGCGCGCCATTGTCTCGGAGAAGATGGATGAGCCGGACGGCGCTTCCAGTAAAAGCACCAACCGGGTGCCGCTTTCACCGACGCGCGCGCTTTCCGGCTTCGCGAGGATCCAGAAGCTCGTCGCGTTGTGCGGATCGGCCTGTATGGCGGACTCGATGACGTCGAGCCCGTAGAGTCTCGCCGCCGCGACGCTCGCAACGGCTGCGATGTGCTCGTCGCTGTTCTGAACGATCTCCGCGGCTGCTGCGGTTGACGACGTCTCTTCCCGGCTCGCGTCGGAGAAGCTGGCATCGAGAAACGCATACGCCTCGCCGAGCGCATTCGGGTGGGAGAGTATGCGCCGTATCCGATGACGGGGCGTTCCCGGCTTGACCATCAAGTGGAGGTCGATGGGTAGCACGATCTCGGCGACGACACGAAATCCCGGGTCGAGTGCGCTCAGGAGAAGCTTCTCCGATTCGGCGGGAAAGCCCGCCACCGTTGACGCCAGCGGCAAGATGCCTCGCTCGATCGTGCCGTCGCGGAGCGCTTCGACGACGGCCGTCATGGAATCGAAGGGGATGGTGCGGTCGATGCCGGGAGCCGATTCACGATAGGCCTCGGCGGCTTCCTCGCTGAACGTTCCACGAGGTCCGAGAAAGCCGAGCTGCGCCTGCGCGGCGCCGCCGGAGAGGAGAACGAGCATGAGGGCGAGCGCGAGGGTCCCCGACGTTCGCCTGTTAATAATGTACAGACGTTTCACTCGGGTGATCGTATCCGATCCACACAACGGAGCGGCGCTCGATGACGACCTGTTCTTCGCGCCGAGCCCTCTGCTAAGATCCGCGGCTTGAACCTTCCGCTTCTCGACCTCGTCGTCATCGTGGTCTACCTCGTCGGAATCCTCGCGGTCGGCTTGTTCTCCGTCCGACGCGTGAAGCTGACAGGCGACGTTTACTTTCTCGCCGGACGCTCCCTTCGTTGGCCCGTCGTGGGCGCGGCCCTCTTCGCATCGAACATCTCGACCATCCACCTCGTCGGCCTCGCCGAAGGCGGCTATCTCTACGGGCTGGTCATCGGTAACTTCGAGTGGATGGCGTCGTTCACGCTCATCATCCTCGCTCTAGTGTTCACGCCCTACTACTTCAAGTCCCGGATCTCGACCCTGCCGGAGTTTCTCGAGAAGCGCTACGGCCCCGAATCGCGCAGCGTCGTCGCCTTCATGGCTATCCTCTCGGCGCTCCTCATCCATATCGGTTTCAGCCTCTATGCCGGGGCGGCTGTGTTCGAAGAGTTTTTCGGGATCGATGTTTTCCTGTCGATCGTGATCATCTCCGCGGTGACGGCTATCTACACCGTGGTGGGCGGCCTGAAAGCGGTGGTCGTGACCGAGACGGTCCAGACGGTCATCCTGCTCGGCGGCGCCGTCGCGATCACCATCCTTGCGTTAATGGCACTACCCGACGCCGGCATCGATAGCCTCGACGCGCTACGGCGATCGGTACGGGCCGACCAGCTCAGCATGCTACACAGCTCGAACGAGCAGGGCTTTGCGTGGTACGCGATCTTCCTCGGCTTTCCCGTCCTCGGTATCTGGTACTGGTGCACGGACCAAACAATCGTGCAGCGCGTGCTCGGCGCGCAGGATGTCGTCCAGGCTCAGAAGGGTGCGCTCTTCGCCGGACTCCTGAAGATCACGCCCGTGTTCATCATGGTGCTGCCGGGCGTGGCGGGATATGCGCTCTATCGGGATGTGATCGGAGACGACGCGGCACGAACGCTTCCAGTGCTGATCAACCAGCTCGTGCCGAGTGGCTTCAGAGGCTTGATTGCGGCGTCGCTTCTCGCGGCGCTGATGAGCACGATCGCAGCTGCTCTCAATAGCACCGGAACGCTCGTCGCGGTCGATATCGTCGGGCGCCTGCGGCCGAAGACGAGCGACGCGTCGAAAGTGCGTATCGGCCGGGTAAGCGCTGTCGTCGTGATGGTGCTCGCGATGGCCTGGTCCACACAAGCGGGGCGATTCGGTAGCATCTTCGAAGCCATCAACAAGATGCCGGCGCAATTTCTCGCGCCGCCGATCACGACTGTTTTCTTGTGGGGCGTCTTCTGGGCGCGTGGCACCCGAATGGCGGCGTTCGTCACACTCGTCGCAGGGTTCGGGCTCGGGATCGTCGTGTTTCTCCTCGATTTACCCGTCATCGGGTCCACGCAGCTGATCACCGAGGGACTTGGGGTCTCGTTCATGATGCAGGCGTGGTGGGGCTTTTGTCTTTGCAGTGTCATCTATGTTGGTGTGACCCTGCTGACGGAGTCACACGAGACCGCCGCGCTCCGCGATACGGTCTGGCGCAATCCCGGGGACGTGTTCACCGAAGGCCGCTTCGAGGGTCTGTCCGATCCCAGGCTCCTCGGTGGAGCTCTCTTCGCGCTCCTCGCGGCGCTTTACTACCTGTTTCGATGAAGAAAACGCTCTTGTCTGCTGTCGCCGGTGTCGTCCTGTTCGTGGGCTGCGGGGAGCCGCCATCTGCCGATAGCGATAACGCGTCCAGCGCTGGCGGCTCGAGCGGGATACCGGACTACGAGGTCGACCCCACGTGGCCCAAGCAGCCCGTAGGCGATCGATGGCTCACGGGTGGCCTGGGTGGAATGTGTATCGATCGAAGAGATCACATTTTCTTGCTCAACCGGCAAAACGTGGTGGCGGACGACCTGGACGGAGCGCATCTGGCGCCACCCGTGATCGAGCTCGACCCCGAGGGCACAGTTGTCCGTGGCTGGGGCGATCCGGAGCGTCTGGGCCCTCGGCTGCACGACTGCCACGTCGATTCGGACGGTAACGTCTGGATCGTCGCCGCCGGAACGGGAGTCGTGCAGAAGTACTCGAGCGATGGCGATCTGCTGCAGCAGATCGGTGAGACCGGGCAGTACGATTCGTCGGACGGCACGCGAGACGGCGAGCCTCTGAACTCCGAGCGCGCTCAGTTCTTTCTCCCCGCTGCTGTCGATGTCGACGGCGAGAACGGTGACATCTACGTGGCAGATGGAGAGCTCCCTGGCGGCAACCAGCGGATCGCGGTGCTCGATCGTGAGGGACGCTTTCTCCGGCAGTGGGCGCTCGAGCGTAGCGAGGCCGACCGCGACATCATGCCGCTCCCGCACTGCCTGCGACTCTCCGCCGACGGTCTCGTCTACGTCTGTGACCGGCAGGCCGATCGGATCCAGGTCTTCGATCGCGACGGCGCGTTCATCCGAAACATCGACATCCCATTCGAGCCGCTCACCTCGCCCGATGGTCGGCGCAGTGGTCTGCGGGGCACGGCTGTCGTCCTCGCGTTCTCGGCCGATCCCGAACAGCGCCTTCTATTCGTCGTGAACCAGAACAGCGCGATGATTGAGGTCGTCGACCGCCAGAGCGGCGAGGTGCTGTCGAGCTTTGGGAACGGACCGGGTCGCTATCTCGGGCAGCTCACGCTCCCGCACGGCATCGGTGTCGATTCGTTGGGGAACGTCTACGTAGCCGAACAGGAAGGACGGCGGATCCAGAAGTTCAAGCTCGCGGGCTCTTGAGGCTCGCTCAACGAACCCGTTCAATGTCGACGAAGTAGGCGCCCTTTTCGGTTCCGTCCTGCGCGATGAGCCACGTCTGTAGCTCTGTGGGTCCGGGTGGGAGCTCGACATCGAAGACCGCAACCGTATCGTAGTGAGAGAGCGTCGCCTCCGTCTCGAGGTCGCCGATGCGAAGCTTCGCCTTGACGACCTCCATCCACAACCCCATATGGCGTGGCCAACGTCGCAACTCGACGCGAAAGTGGCCACCGCGCAATACGTCGAGCGCCCAGTAGCCGTTGCCTTGGAGCCCCGCATAAACATGACGCGCGGCCCAGGCGACGTCGGCCTCGTCGTCGACGCGCCAGTCGTGCGACGTGAGCTCGACGGGATTTTCCGCCTCGCTGCCGATACCGATGCGCACGACCTCTCCGAAGACCGGGGAGAGACTGGCCCACCAGCCGTCATAGCTCGAGCGCAGTCGCTCCACGACCGCGGGCTGCTCGTCGGCCACGTCGACGCTCTGGTCGGGATCCGCCCCGATGTCATAGAGCTCCTCGCCATTGATGAGCCGCCACTGCTCCGTCATCACGGCGGAGTGTCGCCACCGAACGGGAGTATCGATCCGCTGAGAGTGGACGAATAGCGTGCGGTCGCCGAGCTCGGCGGCGTCTTCCTTCAAGATCGGCGCGAGCGAGCGCCCGTCCAAAGCGAGCGTTTCGGGTATCGAGGCCCCGGTGAGCTCCGCGATCGTTGGTAGCACGTCGATATGGGCGGTGAGGTCGTCGACGTCCCGTCCTCCATGGATCCCGCCTTCCGGCCAGCGAACGAAGAACGGCACCCGGTGGCCTCCATCGTATTCGGAGCCCTTTCCTGCGCGCATGCCGGCGTTGAAGCCCGTGAAGCTCCCGGGCTCGCCGCGCCAGTTCTCGAACCCTTCGGCGGATCCGTTGTCGGTCATGAACACGAAGATGGTGTTCTCCGAGAGACCGAGCGCGTCGAGGCGGGCCAGCAAGCGGCCCATATTGTCGTCGACGTTCTCGATCATTCCGTAGAACCGAGCCATCGTTTTCGGCAGCCCTCGTTCCGCGTAGGGGCGCCAATATTCTTCATCGACCAGATACGGCCAGTGCGCCGCGTTCGTCGCGAGATAGAGGAAGAACGGCTCTTCGCGATTCCGTTCGACGAATTGAATCGCCTCATCGAACCACACATCCGTCGCATAGCCTGTGGTCTTCTCGGGCTTGCCGCTGCGGAAATAGGTATCGTCGACCATGTTGTTGCCGAACCAGTCACCCACTTGTCCGACGACGCCACCTCGGTGGTAGAACGCTTCGTGAAAGCCGTTATCTTGCGGTCGTGACGGCACGTTGTCACCGAGGTGCCACTTTCCGATCATGGCGGTCCGGTAGCCGTCTTGCGCCAGAATCTCCGCGAGGGTCACTTCATCGCCTCGCAGGAGCGAGCGGCCCATCACTGTGTGCCAGACCCCCGTCCGAGTGGAGTAGCGGCCCGTGAGAAGCGCGGCTCTCGTCGGCGAGCAAGTGGGGTCGACGTGGAAGTCGGTCAAGCGAACACTCTCGCTTGCTAGCTGATCAATGTGGGGAGTGCGGATGACCTCGTTGCCATGCGCGCCGAGATCGCCGTATCCCTGATCATCGGTCATGACGAGAATCACGTTGGGCCGTGTTTGAGACGAGGCGGAGCGCGCAAACGATGCGGATGTGAGCGCGAAGACGATGAGAGTGAAACGGCCCAGCATGGCTGAGACCGTAGCAGAGCGGCCTAGACCCTGCAACGGATGAGCGATCAGGGAGTGGTCGGCGCGCTCCGCCCCCGGTCGCGGTACGACTGCAACAAGGTGCGTAGCTCCTCTTCGATCTCGGCTTGGGTCCCGAACAGGTCGTTCTGCTCTCGTGGGTCGTCTACGAGGTGATAGAGCTGCCCGCCGCGCTCCTCGCTCGGCGGCTCGTCCGCGGGCGCTACCCAGCCTCCCGATCCATCCGTGCCTTCGATCAGCTTCCACGGTCCGCGGCGGATGGCGAAGCTTCCATTTTCGGAGTGCGAGACGATCGCTTCTCGGATCGGAGTGCCACTCGACTGTCCGAGAAGGGCAGGCGAGATATCGTAGCTATCGGGTGCAGCGTCCGGTGGAAGCTCTTCCTCGACGAGAGCGGCTATGGTCGCGAACAGGTCGGTGAGCTCGATGGGCTCTGCGTTCACGGTGTCCGGCTCGATCCGTTCCGGCCAACGCGCCACGAACGGAACTCGATGCCCGCCCTCCCAGGCGTGCGACTTGTAGCCTCGTAGCTCACCCGAAGAGTCGTGGCCGTTCGTCCCGATGCGCGGACCGTTGTCGCTCGTCACGATGACCAGGGTGTCGTCTGCGACGCCCATGTCCTCGAGGGCTGCGACGACCTCGCCCACGGCCCAATCGACCACCGCGACCAGGTCTCCCCGCGCGCCGTCCCCGGTCGTACCTTGCACGAAGCTCGGAGGCAGCCATGGGGCGTGGGGCGATGAGAGCGCGAGGTAGACGAAGAACGGGCGCTCCGACTCCGTCGTCGTCGCGCCTTCCATGAAGTCGATCGCTCGCGCCGTGAACTCCGGGTCCACGGTCTCGAGCACGAAGCCCGGTGCGATCCAGCCCGGCCGAGGGCGGTGGTCGTCATCCCGGTCCGGGTCGACCCATACAGGCCGGTCCGGGGTCTCGGTGGGGCGGTCGTTCTCGATATAGCAAAACGGTCCGTCGATGGTCGAGCAAGCGGCGGTGAAGTAGGCGTAGTCGAAGCCGAGCGCCGTCGGTCCGCCCTGGCTTGGCTTGGTGAAGTCCACGTCCATCCCGTCCTCGGCGTCGCCGTCCTGCCACGACCCGCGCCAGTGCTCGGACGCGTTGTCGGCCGTGCCGACGAAGCCGTTCTTCCGCACCCAGCCGAGCCCCAAGTGCCACTTTCCGACCATGGCAGTGGTGTATCCGCTCTGCTGTAGAAACGAGGCGACGGTTGGGCGGTCGGGCTCGATCAGAGGCGGCGTATAGCCGCCGACGACGCCGCGCGAGAGCCAAGTCCGCCAGGCATAGCGCCCCGTGAGGATCCCATAGCGGGTCGGGCTACAGACGGCGGACGGCGAGTGCGCGTCCGTGAATCGGACGCCTTGTCGTGCGAGAGCGTCGATGTTCGGAGTGGAGATCTTGGAGTCGGGATTGTAGGCGCCAACATCCCCATATCCCATATCGTCCGCGAGTATGAAGACGATATTGGGCCGGTTCTTCGTCGGGAGCGCGGTCTCCTCGGAGGTCGGCGCCTCGGTGCAGGCGCACGATGCCGCGAGAATGCCGGTCAACCAGAGCCGCTCGTTCATCGCGGCGAGAGCGTCCCACGAAACGGCGCACGCTGTAAAGTCCGGTCGTGACCTCGATGAGCTTGAACTCGAGGCTGTGCGCGGCGAGAATCACCGGAGTGAGCGTCATGATTGCGTACGTGTTGCACGGAAAGAAAGACCTGCGCGCCGAAGAGCGGCCGATTCCGAACGTGGGGCCCGGCGAGGTTCTTATCCAGGTGCGTCGCATGGGGATCTGCGGCTCCGACGTGCACTACTTCTCGACCGGCCACTGCGGCGCTTTCGTCCCGCAGCGCCCATTCGTGCTCGGGCATGAATGCGCCGGCGAGATCGTCGAAACTGGAGCGGATGTCACCGAGCTTGTCGCCGGTGAGCGAGTGGCCGTCGACCCGTCCCGTCCGTGTCGTCGGTGTCAGCGCTGTCTCGAAGGGCGTTCGAACCTTTGTGAAAACATGAAATATCTCGGAAGCGCGAGCACGGACCCACACGTGGACGGTGCGTTCGCGTCTCACGTTGCCGTACCCGCCGAGAATTGTCACCGGATCCCCGACGAGATGACGTATGCCGAGGCGACGATGCTGGAGCCGCTGTCGGTCGCTACCCACGCGGTCGCGCGCGCCGGCGACCTGGTCGGAAAGTCCGTCTTGATCGTGGGCGGGGGAACGATGGGCCAGCTCGTACTCCTGGCCGCCCGCGCGATGGGAGCCGCGACGGTTGCGGTCGTCGATCTGAGAAGCCAGGCGCTCGACCTCGCGTCTGCTCAAGGCGCGGATCATGTCTGCGAACCGCAGCGAGCGCGCGACCTATTTGGTGCGACGCTCCTCGAAGGCTTCGACGTGATCTTCGAAGCTTCCGGGGCGCCCGCGTCGCTCCGGCTCGCGCTCGAGTCGGCAGCGCGCGGCGGGACTATCGTGCAGCTGGGGACGTTGCCGGGCGAAGTAGAGCTCCCCGTTCATCTCATCATGCAAAAGGAGCTACAGGTCGCGGGCTCCTTCCGCTTTGCCAACGTCTTCGCGGACGCTCTGGATCTCATTGCCGCTCGAAAGGTCGACGTACGCCCGATCATCACGCGTACTTTCGGGTTCGGCGAGCTCGTCACGGCGTTCGATACGGCGGTCGAAGACAAGAACTCCTTCAAGATTCAGGTGAAAAACTAAAGTGCGCGTTGACGCGCACCAGCATTTCTGGCACTACGATCCCGCCCAGCACGTGTGGATGACGGAGGAGATGGGGAGCCTCAAACGAGACTTCCTGCCGCAGGACCTCGCGCCCTTGATGCGGTCCGTCGGCTTCGACGCCACGGTGGCGGTTCAAGCACGACAGAACCTCGAGGAGACCGACTGGCTCCTCGACCTCTCCGAGCAACATGGCTTCATCGCGGGCGTCGTTGGCTGGGTGGATCTGTGCTCTCCGGAAGTCGAGCGACAGCTCGAGAGATATGCGTCACGGCCTACGTTTACGGGTGTCCGCCACGTCGTTCACGATGAGCCGGACGACGATTTCATGGCGAGGGAGGATTTTCAGCGTGGACTCGGTGCCCTCGAGAGCTTCGGCCTGACCTATGACTTGCTACTTTTCCCGCGGCACCTTCCGTTAGCGGCGCGTCTCGTGGAGAAGTTTCCCGATCAACCGTTCGTCCTCGACCACGTTGCCAAGCCGGACATCGCGGCGGGTAAGCTAAGTCCGTGGCGGGAAGATTTGAAGGCACTGTCGGACGCCGGCGGCGTGTACTGCAAGCTGTCGGGGATGGTGACCGAAGCGCGGTGGAGGGGGTGGACGCCGGACGATTTCAAGCGCACCCTCGACATCGTCGTCGATACTTTCGGCACGGAGCGTCTGATGGTCGGCTCGGACTGGCCGGTGTGTACGCTATCGGGTGACTACGCGCCGGTGATGCGAATCGTGATGGAATATGTGGACCAGCTCGGTAGTGGCGCCGCTCAAGCTATCCTCGGTGGTAACTGCGCGCGTTTCTACGGCATCGACCCGACCAAAAAATGAACGGTGACGCCTCTAATGACTGAGCCCAATCGCTATCTCGAAGAGCTATTCGGACTCGACGGCAAGGTGGCGGTCGTGATCGGAGGCAGCGGTGTGCTCGGCGGGCGGATCGCGGAAGGACTCGCCCGGGCCGGTGCGAAGGTGGCGGTCATCTACAATTCGAACCGGGATGCCGCCTGTAGCCGGGTCGAAGCGATCCGCGCCACGGGTGCGGACGCGACGGCGGTCGCGGCGGACGTCACTCGCCGGCAAGATATCGAGGCCGCCCGTGACGTGATCCTCGAGCGATGGAGCCGAGTGGATATCCTGGTGAACGCGCCCGGTATCAATTCGGCAACGCCGGTCCTCGATATCGAAGAGGACGAGTGGGAAGGCATCCTGAAGACGAACCTAAAGGGAGTCTTCCTCGCTTGTCAGGTTTTCGGCCGTGTGTTGATCGATCAGGGGGCGGGGGGCTCCATCATCAATATATCGTCCGTCTCCTCGCGTATCCCCGTGTCGAAAGCTTTCACATACTCAATCTCCAAAGCTGGCATCGACAATCTGACCCGATTCCTGGCGCGTGAGTGGGCGCCACACGACGTCCGCGTGAACGCGCTCGTGCCGGGCTTTTTTCCCGCGGAGCAGAACCGACGGCTCCTGACCGAAGAGAGGCGCCGGGCCGTCTTTGCTCACACGCCGATGGCGCGTTACGGCGATCCCGACGAGCTGTGCGGCGCCTCCATATGGCTAGCGTCGTCGCGCGCGTCTTCGTTTGTCACCGGCGCGATGATCCCCGTTGATGGTGGGTTCACTGCCGTGACCATTTGATCGCGCTCGAGTAACCAAACGATGAAAATCACCGACGCCAAAGTTTTTGTCTGCAGTCCGGGCCGCAACTTCGTCACCCTGAGAGTGGAGACCGATGAAGGGATCGTCGGTCTCGGCGACGCGACGTTGAACGGGAGGGAGCTTGCGGTGCGCTCCTATCTCGAAGACCACGTCATCCCGTGCCTCATCGGAAGAGACCCGGCACGTATCGAAGATACCTGGCACTACCTTTACAAAGGTGCGTACTGGCGTGGAGGCCCCGTGACGATGGCTGCGATTGCGGCCGTGGACGTGGCGCTTTGGGACATCAAGGGAAAGGCGCTCGGAACGCCGGTCTACGATTTGCTGGGTGGGAAGAGCCGCAATGGAGCGATGGTCTATGGCCACGCGAGCGGCGAGGATATCGACTCGACCGTGGCGGAAGTCGGGCGCTACATCGAGCTTGGCTATCGAGCCGTGCGGGCGCAGTGCGCCGTCCCGGGGGTGTCGCGACCCTACGGCGTCGGAAGGGGCGATCTCTTCTACGAGCCGGCGGAGAAGGGGCTGCCGCCTGAGGCCGTATGGTCGACCGCGAAATATCTCGACCACGTTCCGAAGCTGTTCGAAGCGGTTCGTTCGGAGCACGGTCCCGATATCCATCTCCTTCACGACGTGCATCATCGCTTGACGCCCATCGAGGCCGCACGGCTTGGAAAAGAGCTCGAGCCCTACCACTTGTTCTGGCTCGAAGACCCGGTGCCGGCGGAGCTTCAAGAAGGATTTCGCGTCATACGCAACCACACGACGACCCCGATCGCCGTCGGTGAGGTTTTCAATACGATCTGGGACGCGGACCTGCTCATCCGAGAGCAGCTCATCGACTACATCCGCATGTCGGTCTCGCATTCCGGCGGGATTTCCCACATGCGGAAGGTCGCGGCACTCGCCGAGCTCCATCATGTGCTCACGGGCTCTCACGGCGCTACCGATCTGTCCCCGGTCTCGCTGGCCGCTGCGGTCCACTTCGATGTGTCCGTGCACAATTTCGGGATCCAGGAATACATGCGCCACACCCCCGAGACGGACCTGGTCTTTCCTCATAGCTACACCTTCGAGGACGGCTGTCTTCACCCGGGAGACGAGCCCGGTCTCGGCATCGATTTCGATGAAGAGCTGGCCCGGCAGTACCCTTACGAGCGCGCTTACTTGCCCGTCAACCGCAAGGCGGACGGCACCCTTCACAGCTGGTAGCGCCGTTTCGACCCCTTTGTTGAGCGCCGTCACCCAGGCGTGTTACTTTTTGATCGTTCGCCTTCGAAGCGACCCGATCATGTTGCGTCTCATCATCTTTAGCACTGCACTTCTGTCGGTAAGCCCGCTGTCGGCGCAGACATCCGTCGATGCCCTTCCGGAGCTATCGTCGTTCGAACGGTACTGCTTCGCTTGCCATGGCCCGGATAAGAAGACGGCTCAGGCAGGGATGAACCTGGAGACGCTCAGTGCGGAGCATCCTCTCGTTCGCAATCGGGAGGCCTGGAGCCGGGTCATCGGCGCGCTCGAGACCGGCTTGATGCCGCCGGAGGGGGTGCCGCAGCCCTCCGAGGCGGAGCGCGGCCGGATGGTCGAAACGTTGCGGGAGACGATCGAGAGCTTTGACTACTCCACCGTGGACGATCCCGGCTTCGAGGCGCTTCGTCGCCTGACGCATACCGAGTACGAGCACACGCTTCGAGATCTCTTCGGGGTCGATCTCGACCCAACCGAACGGTTCCCGGAGGAGCTGAGCGGCGCGAGCGGTTTCGACAACTCCGCGAACACTCTGTTCCTGCAATCGGCGCTGATGGAACGCTACATCGCCGTCGCCGAGCGTATCGTGGACCTGGCTTTGCCGGCGACGCCGACGACGCCGGCGCACCGACGTGCCCGTGAGCGCATCTTCGTCTCCACCGCGGAGGGGCCGGTCCTCTCTCGATTCCTTCTGCGTGCCTATCGTCGCCCGCCTACCGAGGAAGAGCTGAGCCGCGCGCTTGGTCAGTACGAGCGCGCTCGCTCGGAGGGGCAAGATTTCGAGGCCGCGATAAAGCAGGTGCTGGCATCGGTGCTCATCTCGCCGAAGTTCCTGCTTCGGGTCGAAGCGGGACGTGACGGTGACCAGACGTTTCGGGTCGACGACTACGAGCTGGCTTCTCGGCTGTCCTATTTTCTGTGGGCGTCGATGCCTGATGACGAGCTCTTCGAGCTCGCGGCAAGAAATGAGCTGCACGAGCCCGACGTGTTGATGCAGCAAGTCGACCGGATGCTCGCGGATTCGAAAGGCGACTCGCTGGGATATGTCTTCGCGGCCCAATGGCTCGGGTTCCGCCACGTTGGTACTCGCATCTGGCTCGACCCGATCGACAATCCCTGGTGTACCGATACGCTCATGACCTCGATGCGGGACGAGTCGGCGATGTTCTTCCTCTCCTTGCTCCGGGACAATCTTCCGATCCGTCGTCTGATCGATGCCGACTACACCTATGTCAACGAAGAGCTCGCAACGGCCCTCTATGCGATCGACGGTATCCAGGGGCCGGAGATGCGCCGCGTCGTGCTCGACGACCCGAACCGTGGGGGCATCATCGGTCACGGAAGCATCATGGCGGTGACGTCGAACTACAAGGACACGAGCCCGGTCAAACGCGGCAACTACATTCTCGAAACCTTGCTCGGGACACCGCCGCCCCCACCACCGGCGAATGCGGGGGTACTTGGTGAAGAGGTCCAGAAATTGAAGGAAATGAGCTTCCGCGAGAAGCTCGAGATGCATTCCAGCAATGAGGCGTGCCGCGTGTGCCACAGCCGGATCGATCCGCTTGGCTTCAGTCTCGAGAACTTCGACTTCTTCGGCCGGTGGCGAGACGCCTACCACTTCCGCTCGCGAGTCGAGGACCCCGACGAGGCGGACGAGGTCGCCGTCGTCGAGGACGTGGACGCGTTCGCGGAGACCCGCTACTACAAGAACACGTACAAGCCGATCGATGCTGCGGGCTCTTTGCCGGATGGTACGCGTTTCACGGGGCCGGCCGGTCTGAAGCGCGCGCTGCTCGACCAGCGGCATGACGACCTCGTGCGCCAGGTGATCTCGAAGATGCTCAGCTACGCACTCGGCCGCCAGCTCGAGTACTACGACGAGCCGGCGGTTCGAACGATCGTAGCGGCGCTCGAGGACGACGACTATCGGTTCCGGACGCTGCTGCGGAGCGTCGTTACCAGCTACCCGTTCCAGTACAAAAAGAACCCGCTGGACGAATCGGCGTCTGCGTCAGCCGCGGTCGCCGAGAACTAGAGTCTTATGATGAGAGCCCGCCGATTGTCTCGCCGCCGGATGCTGCGGGGCCTGGGAGCTGCAATCGCCCTTCCGCTCCTCGACGTCATGAGCCCGCTCGGTCGTGCTGCGACGACGCCGCTCAATCGATTGGCCTATCTGTACTTCCCGAATGGAATCCCGCGCGGCTCTTGGAACCCGGAAGCCACGACCCCGGATGGACGGATCGTTCGGCTGAACCCTTGGATGCAGCCGCTCGAGCCGTTCAAGGATGACATCCTTATCCCGAGCAATATCTGGACGCCGGACGGGAACGGCCACGTGAATGGTCCGCCGACCTGGCTCACCGGGTTCGGCTATGACAGCCGGGCCGTCAACGCCGGTGGCGTTTCGGCCGATCAGCTCGCCGCTAGGCACACCAGCGCGGACACGCTCTTGCCGTCGCTCGAGCTTTCTCTTCGAGGCGAGGGCTTCTTCTCGAACTCACTGCCCCGGAACGCGGTCTCCTGGTCGGCCCCCGACAGGCCCCTCATGCGAGAGGTCGAGCCACGCGCGGTTTTCGATCGAATGTTCCGCCCTCCTTCCGGCGGAGCGACGCGTCGCTCGGTGATGGACGCCGTGATGGAAGACGCGCGCTCACTCGCGAGCTATACGAGCAAGGCGGACCAGCACCGCCTCGACGAGTATTTCGGGTCGATCCGCGCGCTCGAGAAACGGATCGAGTTCTCCGAGAACCGGTCGAATGCGCTACGCGCCGATCGTGCGACCACTGATACCTTGACGACGCCTGAGCCCGGTATCCCATCGGACCACGAAGAGTATGTCCGTCTGATGATGGATCTGATGGTGGCGGCGTTCCAGTCCGACGCGACGAGAGTGTGCACGTTCATGCTCGACCATGGTCAGTCGAACCGCTATTTCAACTTCCTATCCGGCATTCACGGAACGTGGCACGCGCTGTCCCACTACAAGAACGCGTCCGGAAGAACCCAAGACGACGACGGAGTCACGTCGTGGGACTCAGTCGAACAGAAGCGCACGATGTACGCGGAAGTGATCCGCTGGCATCATCGACAAGTCGCCTATCTGCTCGGTCGAATGAAAGCGATCCAGGAGCCGGATGGTGGGACGCTCCTCGACAACAGCATGATCGTCTATGGCGCGAGCCTAGGCGACGGTAATGAGCACGACGAGCATGATCTACCGACGCTCGTGGCCGGCCGGGGCGCAGGAACGATCCGGAGCGGCCGCTTCATCGAGTATTCCGAGCCCACGAACTTCGCCAACCTGCACCTGTCTCTCCTACGACGTATGGGGTTGCCGCTCGACAGCTTCGGAACGAGCGACCGCGTCCTCGGCGAGCTCGACGCCTGAGAGCCTGGGATCATTATCGCTCCCCGGAGAGAATTGCCGGGATTCTACGGCGCATCAACCAGATACCCACGCCGATAACGGCGAATGAAGCGAGAGCGACGGCGGCGAAGAAAGGGACGGCCACGATTCGGGTCGAGATCTCGGAGACCAAGGCCGCGAGCAGCCCGACATAGGAGCCGGTCATGTAATACGCGTGTCTCGCTCTCCATCCGGCACGTCGTCGCCGGGCCGGCCAGTAGCCCGCCACGACGGAGGCGAGGCTCGCCAAGGCCATCCAGTGAAACGGGCCGAAGTGGCCGAACAGCTCGTAGATCATCAAAGCCGTCCCGTTCACCGCGAGCATCATGGCGAGATATCCACGCCCGAGCCATCGATGGCGACGGGTGCCTTTGCGAGTGAGAACGACCGCGGAGCCGAACCCAATCGCTGCGACGGAGACGACTACGTGAACGAAGCCAACGGTGTGCTCGAGCCAGTGTTCGACCATGCTTGGGGAAGAGTGTAGCCCTTTGCGCCTCTGGCCGTTTGACCGGGTCTCTACTCGCTGATCGCGAATGGCGGCGCGCGCCACAGCTCGGCCAACCAGGCGGACCAGGACATGTCGGCGAGGAAGGCGCCCGCACCGATGCACGCGACACCGACGAGCACGACGAATCCGACCTTGATGAGAGTCACCGCCGTCTTCGAGAGACGGCTCATGCCGCCCGTCTGGACGAAAAAGTGGGAGACCACCTTGAGACTCAATATCCCCGTTGCCGCGGCGAGAGCCGCTAGCTGGACTCGCGAAAGGGCGAGCGCCAGGTTGCCGTCGCTTTGGACCGACGCGAGCAATTCGCCCATCACGGTCCGCAAACCGAAGAGCGCCAGCACCGCTACGGCTGCGTAGCCCGCGATCTTGGCCGCGCTCCGCCATCGCTCCCACCGCTCATAGCGTTGCCGCCGGTCGAGATATTGCGAGAGCACGCGCGTGCCCTGGTCTGCCAACCACGTCGCACCAAAGCCGAGGATCGCGACCCACTGAACGTCCGTCGCCTTGAGAATCGTCGAGAGGACGAAGAGCATCAGCGTCAGCACGTAGGCTAGCTTCAGCCAGTGACGGAAGAACTGCTGAGGGAGCGTCCCGGGAACGGAGACTTCCACGACGCCGGCTAGCCAGCGACCAATGCGGGTCGCCCAGAAAGCCGGTTTTCGGCTGACGTTATAGCTCTCCGGAAGCTTCTCGAAGATCCGACCCACGACCTGGGTGCTCTTCGCTATGAGGCGAGCGGTCGACGTCGGGTCGAGACTACGGTCGACCTCGACCTCGCCACAATTGCTGGACTCTCGAGACCGCTCTTCGCGACAAATGATCTGCTTGGCCTCCTCGAGAAGCGGTTGGTACAGGGCGCTCTGGCCGGGGAGGAACATCTCGAAGATGCGCTCGGTCGCCTGCAGCCTCCCCTGGAGAATGTCGTTCTCGCGCCACTCCCTCTTGAGGAAGCCGCCGAAGTGCGCGAGCCCGGTGCCCGCGAGCTTCTTCTTTGCTTCCTCATCGGCGGGGCCGAAGCGGTGGATCTCGACTGGCGCGGCTTCCCCGATCGCATCCCGCGACAAGGCGGGGAACGCGATCTGATCGTAGTCCTCGAAAAACTGATACCGCTTCCAAAGGAGCTCGCGTGTGGCGTACTCCACATCGTTGAGAAGGGTCCGCGGCGTCCGTCCAGGATAGACGGTCCTCTGGAATCCGTTGGATGCGGCGTCGAAGGCGTCGTGCAGCACCTTGGCGAGCGCGTCGGCCAGCGCGGTGACGTCGTTGTCGTAGTCCTGCACGAATCTCTTCGCGAGAGTGGCGCGAGACGACGGCTCCGTCGCCGCTGCGATTGCCGCGATGCTCTCGCCGGAGTCAGGCGTCGACAGTGTCCCTAGCGCCTCACGGAGTGCATGGTGGGCTGTGAGAGCTCGATCGCTCGAAGAACGTGTCAGCAGCGATCTTCGGAGTGACTCCAACGCTTCGAGTAGCGCGTTGACGGCGGGTTTGAGCTCGAGCACCGCGCAGCGGAGCGCATCGGGATCGCGCTCGACCCTATCCGTAGTGGTCGAGTCGTCCGTGTCGCGCCAGAGCGCCGTCAACAAGAGCTCGTCACCACGGAGGAGACCCTCCATCGTCGACAGGATGAACTGCAGCCGCCGTATGCGATACGCGAAGTCGAAGTCGACCAGGAGCGCGTTCTCGGTTCGTTTGCCTGACTCCCGAAACGCGGCGAAGCGCGCTTCCCGCCACGAGCCGACGATCGCTCTCACCGCTGCCGCTTCCGGAGCGGTCGCGCGAAGGTCGAGCGCCGCGGACACGATGTCGGCCAGCTCGCCACTGACGTGCTCCACCTTCATGCGGTGGTAGCTTCCATAGGCAGCGCCTTTGATTCCGATCATGTCCTCGAGGTCGCGCTCTTTCCAATCGTCGCCGGCGGCTGCCACGAGATTGGGATCACGTGCATTCGTTTCCGATGCCTTGTTCCACGCTCCGACGTCGGACTCGATACCTGCCGTGGTACGGCGTAGGTCGTCGACGAGGTCGTTCCTTTCTTTCACCGAGAGGGCGTCCTCCCGGATGGTCTCGTATCGAGGGAGGGTCAGGAGCGCGGATTTAACATTCTTGACGACGTCGACCTCGTCGTAACCGGTAGCGGCCCCGCCAATGAATTCGGGGGAGGGCTCGACGTAGAGGAGATTACGACGTACCGCGCCATCCGCGCGACGGCCCGAGAGAGACCGGATCGCGTGCGAGAAGGGCTTGTTGTCCAAGTATCCGCCGTCTCCGAAGGAGCGTTCTCGGAACAGGCCGGCCGCCGGTTCACCGGGCGCGCCATCCGAGTCGAGATAGTCCTCGTAGAAACGCACCCAGCGAGGCGAAGCCGACAAGTAATTCTGGAGCTCCCGGTGCGACAGCGCACCGTAGCGTCCAATGCCGGGAAGCAGTCGGTCGATGTCCTCGAGCCGCATCGGCTTGAAGGCGAATGGAAAGGCGGATGTGCTTCGAGCGGCGAACGCCAAGAACGGATTGTCGTCCCGCATGAAGTCCGACGGCCCGTCATTCCGTGTCGAGCGAAAACGAAATACGCTGCGATGTCTCTTTTCCTTCGGCGCGCCGAAAACGAGCGGTACCCCGAGCACATGGCCATGGAGGTCCGTGGCGGTGACGAACAGGTCGAGCTCCTCGGCGCAGTGAAGCCTGCTGTCCCCCGAGGGCTGCGCGTCCATGTCCTCGAGTGCCTTCACTAGAATCCGATACATCTTGTCGCCGTCGAGGAGCGACGCGGGTTCGGGCGATTCATCGAGTAAGCGATCGATCGCGGACTCCTTTACCCAAAGATCTCGGAGCGCGTCGATCGACTGATCGTTCGCGAGAGCCTTGGCGAGAAAGATGCCGTTGATCCCCCCAGCCGATGTGCCTGAGATCGTGTCGATGACGAAACGCGTCCGAATCGGCGTGTAGTCACTGCCGTCAACGATGCTCGATTGTCGAGGGTTATCGATGAGCCGAGCGAGCTTGCGGTAGACCGGAGCGGTGCTGGTCAAGAAGGCGGCCGGCTGGGTCGTTTCCCGCCCCGTGACGTTGGCCGTGGCCCGCACCAGGTTCAAGAGCTCCTTGCTGACGCCGTAAATGTAGATAGCGAGGGAGACACCACCGTACATGACGACCGCGAGCCGTCGCTCCATCGCCGGCTCCATCACCGGTCCGATCTGACTGAAGACGGACGCAATCAACGCTTGTTCGGATGCATTCGCGCCAAGCGCTTCCATGAGCCGCTGCGCCTGTATCCAGGTGGACTCGTGGCTGCCGATGTCGTTCGGTGCGAGAGCGACAGCCTTTCGGTACTGTTGGCTCGCCTTTTCGTATTCGGCGCGAAGGAGCAGCACCTCTGCGAGTGACGCTTCCGACCAGTAATCGTCTTGAACGAACCGACGATCTCGCGTCAGGAGGACCTTCTCGACCTCAGCTGCAATCGCACGCGCGTCGTCGATCTGTCCGAGGAGGGCCGTCGTCGAAGCCGCGTTGACGCCAGCGTAGAAGTCGGTCGGAGTCGCGCGAAAAGCCGCGCTGTATAGCTCTCGCGACTTGTCCAAGTGTGCTCGGTTGAAACTCTTGGAATGCCTCTCCCTCCACGTCGCGGCGAGAATCCCGAGCGTTTCCGGGTCACGCCACCCATCCTCGTAGAGCGTCGACAACGCGTTCTGGGCTTCGACGAAGTCTCCCGATCGCCGGTAGTGTAGAGCCGTCAGCTGCCGAACCCTCACGGAGTCGGGGAAGCGATCGGAGAGCTCTCGAAGGAGTGTGATCGCCTGAGTGTGAGCGCGCATTCCGGTGAGCTTGCCGGCGACCCGACAGCTCAACAACGGCGTGTGGCGCCACATCGCGTCGTTCGAGGCCGCGAGGCTCGACAGGGCTTCCGGGTCGCCGCGCTTTGCTCGCGTAGCGATCTCGTCGATCGCGGCCTTCATATCCGATGCGGCGAGCTCACGCCTCGCCTCCGCGTTGAACTCGCCGGCACCCAGGCTCGTGAGGAGGTCGATCATTTCGGACCAACGCGGGACGTCGGGGTCGAACACCGAAAGCGCGTTGTCGACGGACTCGGGCGCCTCGGCGCCGAGCTGTATGAGATGGTCGCCGGGTTCGTGCTGCGCGTAAGTGGACGAGGACACGTCGCGGTCGCTCTCTTCCAGAAAAGCGAAGACCCTGCGGGCGCCATCGTGCTCGAAAGCTCCGACCGTCTCGCCCAAGTCGAGCGATCCGTTGGCGACCGGGTAGAGATACGGACGCGCAACGACGTCGATACCGAGGTGTCGTAGGATGTCGTGGAAGGCAACGGCCCACAGGTGCGCCGCAGAGGGATAGGTCAGCACGAGCTTGGCGCTTTCGGGGGCGGGAGAAAATAGCTGTGCGTCGATCGCGCTCTTCATGCCGAAGTCTCTCTCCTAGGGAATGCGTCTCGCCTGTGTGCGCCCGAGTCTATCTATGGAAGCTCGCGCGCTCAAGAGTCGGGCGGACTAACCCCAAGCGAAAATACAGGCCTATTCGATTTCTGTTATAAAAAGGCGACTTGCGCGCGACCGAGACGACACCGATCCCCCCAGGGGCGACGTGCGCCACGCATCGGGTGGCTCCGTGGCGTTGAGCCCGGGAAACCTCATCGGTCACTATGAGGTGATCGACAAGCTCGGCGCGGGCGGCATGGGCGAAGTCTATCGGGCACGGGACACCAAGCTCGGCCGTGAAGTCGCCTTGAAGACGCTGCCCGGAGAGCTTGCGACTGACGAAGCACTTCTCGCGCGCTTCGACCGTGAGGCTCGACTGCTGGCTTCGTTGAACCATCCGAAGATCGCCACGCTGCACGGCCTCGAGGAGGCGGACGGCACGAGATTTCTCGTGATGGAGCTCGTCGAGGGGGAGACCTTGGCCGCGCGGCTCCAAGCGGGCCCCTTACCCGTGGAGCTTGCGCTCGACATCGCCTGCCAGGTTGCGGAGGCTTTGGAAACCGCGCACGACAAGGGCGTCATCCATCGCGATCTGAAGCCGGGGAACATCATGGTGCGACCCGACGATGATCAGGTCAAAGTGTTGGACTTCGGCTTGGCCAAGGCCTTCGCTCCCGAGGCGAACGAGCCGTCGACAGCGGAGCTGTCACTTTCGCCGACGATCAGCAAGCAGGCGACGATGGCCGGCGTAATCTTGGGCACCGCTTCGTACATGAGCCCCGAGCAAGCCCGCGGGAAGAGCGTCGACAAGCGCGCCGATATCTTCGCCTTCGGCAGTGTGCTCTACGAGATGCTGACCGGCCGGAAGGCCTTCGTCGGCGAGGACCTATCGGACACGCTCGCCTCGGTCATCAAGCTGGCGCCGGACTGGGAGACGCTTCCCCCCGCATTGCCCCCTCGTGTCCGCGAGCTCTTGCAGCGTTGCCTCGAGAAAGACCCGAAGGCGCGCCGGAGAGACATCGGCGACGTGCGCCTCGAGCTCGAGGAGCTGATGGCCAAGCCCGTTGCGGAGAGAGACATCACGCCGGTCCCGGACGGAAAGCCGAGGCCGAGCCGGTGGCCAGTGACCGCGTTGGCCGCGCTCGCTTTTGGAGTCTTCACAGGATTGGCCGCGTGGACCCTGAAGCCTTCGGAAGCTCCGTCGGGGACGATGTTCTTCGAGCACGTCTTGCCCGACGGGCAGGACTTCTCTGTGAGCTCGAGCCACTTCGTCGCCGTCTCCCCCGGCGGAACGCAAATCGTCTTCGCCGCCAATGACCAGCTGTACATGAGGAGCCTCGACGGGCTCGAGGCTGTCCCGCTCCGTGGTACGGAGGGCGATCCGAGAAGCCCGTTCTTCTCGCCCGATGGTCAGTGGATCGGATTCGTCGTGGGGAGAGAGCTGAGAAAGGTTGCGGTCAATGGTGGGGCCTCGGTCACACTTTGCGCTTTATCAGGACTCCCTTACGGAACCACCTGGACCGCGGACGGCTCGATTCTCTTCGGGCAACCCGGTATCGGCATCATGAAGATACCGGAAGCGGGCGGTACGCCCGAGATGCTCGTCGCCGGGGAGGAGGGGGAACTGCTGCACGGGCCCCAGGTGCTTCCCGGTGGCAAGAACCTGTTGTTCACGCGAGGAGAGGGCGATTGGGAGCAAGCTCGAATCGTCGTCCGCCCGCTCGAAGGGGGCGATGAGAAGACGGTCGTTGCGAGAGGCACCGATGCTCGCTACAGCCCAACGGGTCATCTCATCTACGCCGTAGAGAACACAATCTTCGCTGTCTCGTTCGATGTCGACGAGCTCGAAGTCACTGGCGTCCCTGTCCCAATGTTCGAGAACGTTCGTCGGGCGGGGCTAACCGGCGGCGCTCAGTTCAGCCTCTCCGAGAACGGGGTGCTTGCCTCGGTACCCGAAACAAGGAGTCTGGGCGTGGATCGTCTCGTCTGGGTGGATCGCTCCGGGCAAACGGCATCGCTCTCGGAAAAGAAAGCGGCCTACCGCTCACCAACCCTTTCGCCCGACGGATCTCGATTGGCGGTACGGATCGGGGAGGATCTTTGGATTCACGAGATCGACTCCGACACGAGCTCACGATTCACGAACGACGGCAACTATCGCGCTCCGGTTTGGTCCCACGATGCTGCCTCCATCACTTTTGCCAAATACCCGGGCACGACCGAGATGCTGCAAAGGAGCACGGACTTCTCTAGCCCTCCCGAGCCGACGACGACCCCGGGCTTTCCCTACATGTGGAGCTCGGACGGTGAGCATCTGGTCTTCGGGCGTTCCAACGGCGGCCAAGGGTTCGATATCTGGACGCTTCCGCGGGATGGAGAGGCGCGACCCCTGGTGGTGACGCCCAACAACGAATGGCATGCAGCTCTTTCGCCTGACGGAAACTGGTTGGCGTTTGCCTCCGATGAATCCGGGCAGTTACAAGTCTATGTGCAGCCTTTCCCCGGTCCGGGAAGACGGTGGCCTGTCTCGACCAAGCGGGGCAGTAATCCGGTTTGGTCGCCTCGAGGAGGAGAGCTGTTCTACGTGGAAGAATCGCAGCGACTCATCGCGATCAACGTGTCGACGGAGCCCGATTTCAGGCTCGGGGAAGCTCGCGTTCTGTTCGAGCGCACTTTCTTGCGTGGCACTAGCAGCCGGCAGTACGACGTCGCTCCCGATGGACAGCGATTCGTCATGGTGCAAAGGGCATCTGTCGCGGGCCAATCGCGCCCGAAAATCGACATCGCGCTCAACTGGTTCAGCGAGCTCGAGCGACTGGCTCCCCACCCTTGAGTTCTCGCAAAGCTGTCCTGATGGTCCCGGCACGCTGCTAAGACAACATGGCGAAAGTCGAAGGGAAGCACCTGTGGCCTGCCGCCGGCGCGATGATGGCCGCCATTGTGATCGCCTTTCTGGCGCGTCCTGATTCCGCGGCGAACCGCGTCTCGACCCTCGACCTCACCAACGCGGGCTTCCGCGACGTCTATATCCAGCACGTCGACGGCGATCGCACCGAAGTAACGATCGGTGACCGGGGCCAGACCACGCTCAAACGGGGAGAGCTTCCGTCGACGGCTCCACGATGGTCGTTCGTGCGCACGGAAGAGAATTCAGAGCCCCCGTACACCTGGCTCGCTCGGTCCGAGGCGCGAGGCTCTACGTTCTTCGTTCCGGTGACCCGGATCTCGGATTGGTCGTATCCTTATCTCTACCGCGTCGTGCGGCAACGGAGAAAAGGACTCGAGCTCCCGCGCGTGGAATGGGTCAATGTGTTCTTGGATCGTATCTACCAGGGCCTCTACTTGCGGGTCGCGCTTCCTTACGATCGGATCGACGCCGACGCAACGGAAACCCGTCGACGTGAGCTTCTCCTCATTCGGGGCGAGGAAGTGATGCGCGTCGACACCTGGTTCGAGCCTCCGGACGAGCGCTACGGTGAGCTCTTCTCCGACGAAGCGCTGCCCGAGCTCGAGCCCCCGGCGCCGAGCTTGTCGTGGCTTTCCGATCGCCTTTTGCCGGACGCGTCGACCGTCCTCGTTGCGGCTACGTCTCCGTACGAGGCCAAGCTTCTTCCGCTTCCGATACCCCTCGAGACGCTCTACGCCGAAGTGCACGGCCGACGTCCCGAGCTCGCGACCATCGAGCGCGTCTCACGGTGGGAGGAGAGCTGGCGTCCGGCGGCTCCCGAAGCTCAGCTTCTCAGGGGTTCCGAGATTCCGGAGCTCGAATCGGAGTTCGAAAGCTACCGTGACTCGTTTCTGCGAGCGCTGCAGGCTCATGGTGAGCTGTACGGCAACGTCGGCGAAATTCTTGCGATGGTCCCGCTCCGCCAGAAGGCGGGGGCCGAGATGGGGCTGAACCTGGAGAATCCCTGACCGCCATGCGACGAGAGCTCAAATTCGTGGTCCACCACACCACGCGTGCCATGCTGCTCGAGCGGTGGAGTCCCTATCTCGTCCAGGCTCCCTTCACCGATGATCAGGCGAGGACGCCCATCCTGAGCCAGTACTACGATTCACCGACACTTACTTTCTTCGACGAAAAAACAGATGGTGTCGCGATTCGAAACAAAGTGCGCCTCCGGACTTACGGGACGTCCTACGCGGCAGGAAATGTCGCTTTCGTCGAGATCAAGCACCGGCGCTATGACCGCGTGAAAAAGTACCGACAACGCATTCCTGATTTCGAGCCCGGGCACCTCTCGCCCTCACGCTGGGAGTTCGACCAACCCGAGATGGCGTCCTTGTTCTCGACGCTCATCGAGACGCATCGGCTTCGGCCTTCGGCGCAGACGTACTACCAGCGTGAAGCCTACGAAGCACCGGTCGAAGCGGGTCTTCGGGTCACGTTCGACAGCAACCTCGTCGGCCTCCACCCGGGGGAGGCGCTGACCGATAGCCTTCTCCGCGATCGACGCCGTCATCTCATGCCCGACACTCTCTTCGTCCTAGAGGTCAAATCGAACGAGGAGCTCCCGCGCTGGGTGCACGAAGGCATCATCGCGGGAGAGCTTCAGCAAAAAACCGTTCCGAAATACACGACTGCCGTGACGGTGCTTGGCCTTCACGCATCGAATGGATCAGGAGTCTATCTATGAACCAGAGTTTCTTCGATCAGCTCTTCCGCTCCGCAGAAAGTGACATCTTCACGTTCTCCGATATCGCGCTGTCGATGGTCATCACCACTCTGCTCACCTTCGTGCTGGCGCACGTCTATCGCCAGACGCATCGCGGCACGAGCTACTCGCAGTCGTTTCTGGCGACGATGTTCCTGATGGCGGTGACGACGAGCGTGGTGATGATGATCATCGGCACCAACATCGCGCGGGCTTTCAGTCTCGTGGGAGCGCTGTCCATCATCCGATTCCGTACCGCGGTGAAGGACTCCAGGGACACGGGCTATCTGTTCGCCGCGATGATCGTCGGCATGGGTTGCGGGACCCAGTTCTACCTGGCTTCGATCTCCATGACCGGTTTCATTGCCGTGCTCATGCTCGGACTGTACGCGATGGACTATGGGCTCAAGAGCAAGCTCGAGAGCATCGTGCGGGTGACTTACCAGGCGGGCGATGGTGCGCTTGGGCGCATCGAAGATGAGCTCAACGGCTCCTACCGCGACGTCCGTCGCATCAACCGGATGCTAGATGCGGGTGACGGCAGGGAGACCAATGTCTATGTCGTCAGACCCGGATCCAAACCTCCCGAAGAGATCGAAGAGCGCCTCAAGAATATCGACGGCGTGGTGAACATCGCCTTGTACGAGAGCGACCAGCACGCGCCGTTTTGATCCGAAGCTACTGAAGGGCGGGGCGGGTGTACCACACGCCCTCCATTCGTCCCACGACGGGAGCGCCGTCTTCCTGGCTGGCCGCCTCTAGTGAGAGTTTTCCGTCGGAGACGAAGCCAAAGGGAGCGGGCCTTCCGTCCACTACCTCCGCTAGCGCGCCGAACGTTGAAAACCCGAGAAACGAAGCGTCTCCGGGGATGAACTCGGCATCCTCCCAGATCAGGACCAACACGAGAACGGTCCCGTCGTCTCGGAGGCCCATCAAGTTGACGCTTGGAGGACTCCACGTGGTCAAAGGTGACGTGCCCGCGACCGCCGTCTGAGCTCGGAACGTCTGCTCCTCGCCGTCGATCGTGACGTGAATGCTGCCCTCACCGAGCTCAAACGGATTGTCGGCATCCAAAGTGCCCCAGCTCGTCGAGAAAGTGGCAGAGACTTTCCCCTTGGTCTCCATGCAACCGTCCGCGGTCTTGAGGCCGAAATCCCATACGGGCGCACCTAACTCGAGCTCAGCGGTGATGGCCGCCCGACGATCGCGCACGTATGCTCGGAACTCGTCGAGCACCTCCGCATCGGCATGCGGCGCCAATAGCGCCTCTAGACGATCCACTTCGGAGAGGATCTTCTCCTCGTCCCAGATCGTGTTCAACAGCTCTTGCAGTCGTTCGATATATCGATCCCTGGACTCACGAACGCCGTAGAGCCGGTTGGCCAGCAATCCGAACGCGGCGACCGAGGCCGGTGCCGGCCGCCTCAAGAAGGGGTTCGTGCTGAAGATCCCGTCCGTGCCCCAGGGGATGAAGTGGAACTTCCCGGAGGTCGGCTCGAGGTATACGAAGAAATTATTGGTGTTTCCCGAATAGCTATCCCAATGGCCGATGAGAGATTCCGTCGCCCAGAAGGTGAAAAAGGCCTCCAGATCGACGAGCGGCTCGAGCCGTTCGAGGAGGTCTTCGTCATCGGCCCGCAACGCCCTCGATAGCGCGAAGAGCTCGTCTCGTTCATCGATGCCCTTTTGGTTCTTCGATTGGAACGTTTGCAGCGATCCCGGTCGGAAATCGCTGATCTGGCCTTCGTAGAGCTTCCCGCTCGCGTCGGGGAAGTGATCCGCGAGCATCAACTCGTCGTAGACCTCCAGGGTCGTGTAGATCCCCAGGTCTTCGCCGTTCACTGTCACCTGTGCGAAACCGCATTTCGGGGCCGGCACACCGGCATCGGCGAAGAACTGATAGGCCATGCACTGTTTGATCAGCCCTGGGTCCTGGGCGTTGTTGTTGAGCGTCAGCCTTCGCATGCCCGCCAGATGCTGCCTCTCGACGAACTTGTTGAACCGTATCTTCAGGGACGGCCTGGTCTTGACGACCGACCCGAAGAACCCCTTCTTTCGCACGCCGACTCGCGGCAATCTCCGGCCGTCGATCGCGACGGTACCCGGAAAGTAGTCATAGGGCGTCGCGTCGGCGGGCGTGTCCGTGCAGCCCTCGGCGCGGTCCGCGAACGTGCGACCCTGGAGGCGAAGCGCCTGCCAGTCCGCAGGCTCTAGCTCCACGTCCACTTCGATGAGCCGATCTTTCGGGAAGACCTGCTCCGCCGGATCCACGAGACGTCCGTCGGTTCGCGCCGTGCTGTCGCAGGACGACAGCGCGCCCCCGAACAGAAGCCACAGGACCCCGGTGCTTGCCCATCCGAAGTGTTTGGTAGGCATTGGCCGAGCCTAGCACATCTGTCAGCCGATGACGGTAGGCGTCGCTTCCGTCTTCGAGCGTCTACTTGTGCTGGAAGTGCACGCGCGCCAACCCGTCGCGGTGTCCTTCTTGGTCGGAAGCTCCACGCAGCGCTGAGTGAGGTCCCGAGCGCTCGGCGCGGTCCTTGGCGAGCGCGGCATTGACCTTGTCCACGCCGGCGGCGTCCGCGGTGACGTACCAGATGTAGCGTTGCTGCGAGTTACCGTTCGCGTGGATGGCGTCGGTTGATATCTCCCAAAGCAAGACGGTGCCGTCCTCCACGAGCGCGTCGAAAACGGGCTTGTACGAAGCGGCGGCAAACGTTTGCCAATCCTGGTTCCTCCCGAGCTTCGCCTTCATGATGATGGTGCGGCTGTAGCCGTTGCGGATGTTGGAGGTCTTGCCGCCGTGCGCGAGCGAGCGCATCAGATGGTCGTGGTGCGCCTCCGACGAGCTCGCGATCGGATTGGCCCCACCGCCTTGTTGTATCGTCGCCATGGCTTTGTCGATGCCCTCGAGAGATGTCGCGGCGAACCAAGTCCCGTGGGTATGGCCGGTCGGCGAGTGGACGAACGGCTCGTCGATGCCCCAATGGACGATGGTCCCGTCAGCGACGAGCTGCTCGAAGCCGGCGGCGGACTGCTCGTTGAACTCGGAGGCGTCCTGGAACGAGGCGCGCGGCACTTTCCAGTGTGAGATGTAGGTGAAGATCTCTTGGGCCTGACCGGCGGTGGCGACGAGCACGATGAGCAACGCGAACAAAACGCATCGGGACTTCATGGCGTGTTCTCCTTGTGAAAGAGAATGAAATAGCACAATGAATCTTTGCGCGAAGGGTAGTCGGGTTGCCGAATGCTGTCAACACGGTTCCCACGTGGTATGACTATGCTCGTCGAAAGGAAAATATGGACACTTCTGAAGCGCGCGCCGCCACTGAGTCCGAAGAGAGCCGGGTCATCGATACGATCCTGCTCTCGTTCGTCGCCGACCCCATTGCAAGGTGGAGCTGGCCGGACCCCCATCAGTATCTAGAGAGCATGCCAGACTTCTCGCGGGCGTTCGGTGGCCGCGGCTTTCTACACGGCGCGGCGCACCGGACCGAGGACTACGGTGGTGCCGCTTTGTGGCTGCCCCCCAACGTGCACTTCGACGAGGACGCCTTGGGCGCATCTATCGAGAGCACGGTCTCTGCGGATGTTCGCGGCGATCTCCACGCGGTCTTCGAGAAGACCGCCACCTACCATCCTGATGAGCCGCACTGGTACCTGCCGCTCATTGGGGTCGACCCCGCGTTTCGGGGCAAGGGCTACGGGGGAGCGCTCATGGCGTTCGCGATGCAGCAGTGCGACCGCGATCACGTCCCGGCCTATCTGGAGTCTTCGAACCCCAGGAACGTCTCGCTGTATCAAAGGCACGGCTTCGAAGCTCTTGGAACGATTCAGGTCGGCTCGTCGCCGCCGATCGTTCCGATGCTCCGATCGTCGCGCTGAAAGGAGACGCAAATGCCAGCCATTGAACAGTTGAGGGCCGCCGTCGCCGGTGAAGTGATCGGGCCGGAGGACGCGGCCTACGAAGACGCGAGGAAAGTCTGGAACGCAATGATCGATCGCCGCCCTCGGGCCATCGCACGTTGCTCGAGTGTCGCAGACGTCGCGGCGGCCGTGCGAGTCGCGCGCGAGAGCGATTGGTCCGTCGCCGTCAGAGGCGGAGGCCACAACGCCGCCGGCTTGGCGGTTTGTGATGACGGCCTCGTGATCGACCTCTCCTCGATGAGAAGCGTGGACGTTGACGGGCTGGCGAAACGAGCCCGGGCCCAGGGAGGCGCGACGTGGAGCGACTTCGATGCCGCGACCGCACGCCACAGCCTGGCAACGACGGGGGGCGCGATCTCGACCACCGGGATCGGTGGACTCACGCTCGGAGGTGGTATCGGCTACTTGATGCGCCGCTACGGACTCGCGTGCGACAACCTCGTCTCGGTCGAGATGGTCACCGCCGCCGGCGAAACGATCACCGCGAACGCCGATAACCGCCCCGATCTCTTCTGGGGTGTGCGCGGTGGCGGTGGCAACTTCGGGATCGTGACGACGTTCGAGTATCAGCTACACCCGCTCGAGTCCGTGCTCGGCGGAATGCTCCTGTACCCGATCGAGAAGGCGCGTGAGACGCTCGCCTTCTACCGCGAGCTCATGGAGGGGGCTCCGGACGAGCTGACCGTGTTCTCGGCGTTGATGACGCTCCCGGATGGGACGCGCGTGGTCGCCTTCCTCGTTGGCTATTGCGGTCCGCTCGAGGAAGGGGAGAAGGTGCTTCGTCCCGCGAGGGAGTTCGGGCCGCCGATGATGGACCAGATCGGCCCGATGCCCTATCCGAAGCTCCAGTCGATGCTCGACGATGGCTTTGCGTCCGGCCTTCAAGTCTACTGGCGGTCGAACTTTCTCGGCGGCGTTCCCGACGACGCTATCGACGAGCTGATCGATCACTTCTCCCGAGTCACGTCGCCGCTGTCCGCGCTCATGCTGGAGCCTCTCGGTGGGGCGGTGGCGCGCATCGGCGCCGATGACACAGCGTTCAATCATCGTGACGCTGCGTTCAATCTCGCAATCATCGCGCGGTGGGAAGACCCGGGCGACTCGCAAGAGCACATCGCCTGGGTACGCGCCGTCCACGAAGCGATGGATCGATTCACGACGGGTGGCGTCTACGTGAACTATCTTGGTGAGGAAGGCCAGGACCGCGTCCGCGCGGCCTACGGCGACGATAAATACGCCCGGCTCGTCGCGCTCAAGGACGAGTACGACCCCGACAATTTCTTTCGTCGTAACCAGAACATTCAGCCGAGTGCTTGAGCGTCCATGAGGAGATAGGAAATGTTGAGGAGCATTCTTCTTGCAGCGGTGGTCGTCGCTGTCATTGCCGTCTGGTGGCAGGGAAGCGAGCCGGCGGCGGCGAGCTTTGAGATAGACAAGGCCGGTGTACAAGAAAAGTGTTGTTTCACCCATCCGGGCTACAGCGGCGCCTGTGAAGTCACACCGGGTGAAGACGAATCCTGCAGTGACGTCCTTCGATACTTGAACACGCCGAACAGCCAGGGAAAGACCTACTGCGGAGGCACGAACCTACGCGGCGGATGGAAGCTCGCCGCCTGCGAATGAGTCGAGCCGGACGCCGCGGTCTTCGTGCCCACCCTGATGAGTGTGGTGACGATGCCCCGTGCCGCAATGAACTTTTGGCTTATCGAGCGGCGGCTTGCGCGGCCCGGGCCGCGGCTAAGTCGTAAGTCACGTAAAACTCCGTCTGGTAAGCACCCCAAGCGCCACGTTCAATCACCCGGTTCAACAGCCGTAGCCTCTCGGGTGGTACCCGCATGACGATCACCTGGCCAATCCCCATCATGACGTAGTGATTCACGATCTCGACACCGTCCGGCGGGAACATCTCCCTCCAGCCCGTGTCGTCCAATAGCTCCCCGCGCTCCACGTTGTTCATGGTCTGGTCGTGCTTGAGGAACACGGTGAGAAGGAAGGCGTCCTTGTCCGGCAATAGTGGCGGGGATGACTCACCCTGTGGGTATACAGCGCTCGTGATACTGGTTAGGAAAAGGAGTACGGCGAGACCGGCAAAGATTTTCATGATTATCTCCTGGAGGCGTGCCGCCTTTGTCGACGGCGAGCCAAAAGCAGGGGAACGTCGACGAGGCATGGCCATTTGTGGTGACGCGTTCCGAGCAAACCCGTTGGCGTTCGAATGCGGAAGGATCTGTCGGCTCGATCGGTTTGGATACTATCCTTTTCCTCGGTCGGAACGCGGTCGTGACAGGGCGAAGGGAAGTACCGTCAGTTAGGCACGCGCGCCTTTAGCTCTTCGACCCAATTCTGAACGATGACGATCCTGGACCCCTGGCCGCTGCTGTCGCCTCCGCCTAGCGGGGTCACGCCTCTGCTCATGAGGAAGCGCTGGCCGTCAGCGGTCACCGAGTAGCGGGCCGTTGGAGAGGCGTTCCCTCCCCTACTTGGTCCGGCAAAGACCTCAGCGGGAGTGCCCACCATTAGCGTCGGCTCCGTTCGTACTTGGACGGCCATCAACATGTAGTCGCTCGGGCGCCGATAGAAGAGCTCGCCGTTCGCGGCCCACACGGGCTCGATCCCGCCCCCCACCGACACCGTCGTCTGGCCGCCGGGTCCCGGAAACGGACGGATATAGACCTCCCTTTCGCCCGTCTGACCCGACAGAAAGGCGACGAAGCGACCGTCGGGAGAGAAGACCGCCGTGTCGTCTACGTAGTCTCGTTCGAACCACGTCACGGGCGTTGCTTTTTCTCCGTCGAAGGCGACCATCAGCACGTTGGTTGTGGTACCGAGGTGGTGATGGGCAGTGAACGTCCGGCCGTCGGGCGCCCAGTCGTCGAAGTCGACTCGGCCCCCCAGTGACGTTAACTGCCGTGCCTCGCCGCTACCGTCCGCCGGCTGTAGCCAGATTTCTCCTTCGACGGCCCCGCGGGTCGACGTATACGCGACCGCATCCCCGTCCGGCGTCCAGCCGAGGTAGTTGGTCGAACCGTCCGTCGTGAGTCGGCTCTCACGTCCGTTCGCGAGCTCGTAGATCCGTGCGTCGCCATGGGCGGTCACGAGCACCCGTTCGCCGTCGGGGGAGAGCCTAGGGAAGAAATATTCGTCTGCTGGAATCGTCTCGATGACCTCGACCTCGCCGGTCCGATCGACCCAGGCGAGTCCGTCCGCACGCAGCCCTCGGTCGGCGAGGTAGAACAACGTGCCATCGTCGGAAACGGCGTAGTTGGTAAACCTTGATCTTCCGGTGCGGACGAGCCCCTGAACCATCGACACCGCGGCACTCGTCACCAGGTGAGTCTTCGTGTCGAAGGCGACCGCGAACAGCGAGCCCTCGGCCGCATAGAGCAGGTGGCCGGACACCACGTAGTGGGCGTCGCTACCGGCTTCTACGAGTGTCTTGCGCTCCCCGGTGGCGAGCGAGACCGTCTCGATCCTCGAGTCGCCGAGGTGCCTGACGGTGACCAGGAGGGTGCCGCCGTCCGGAAGCAACTCCGGCGCGTCGACCACATCGCCTTCCGTATTGGCGACGACCAGCTCGGGCGTACCACCCTGAGCTGATACGTGAGAGACACCCTCCGGCCCGGCGAAGAAGATCGTGTCGTCGGCCGCCCAGGTAGCACCGAGAAGATATCCGGAAGGAATCGAACAGATGACGATCGGTGCGCCCCCACTCAACGAGAGGCGTTTTAGCTGCCCGTTTTCCTGGTACGCTACCGATTGCCCGTCGGGCGAGAGGAACACGGTCGCAATCCCGAGGCTAAGCTGACTTTCCGTCGGGAGCGCGCGCGCCTCGAGCTCGTCCATCGACCGAAGATAGATCCCGCGGGTGGTGTTGTAGACGAAATGTCGGCCGTCCGGAGAGACCGCGAGCGAAGGCTGCCGTGCGTTGCCTTGGAGTACTTGATCTACCGGTAGCTCGTACGAGAACCGTGTCACCGCGCGCGGCGCAGGACGCCGATCGTTCCACAGCGCGCCTATGGCGATGAACGCCGCTACGCCCGCGATCCCCCACGCGAGCCAAGGAGCGGGACGGCTCGCGGGCTCGAACGATCCCGGCGTCGTATCGTACGCGCCCTCGAGTGCGAGTCTCAGGTCGCCGATGTCGCGCACGCGGCGTTTCGGATCGCGTTCGAGACACCGCATTAGGAAAGTGCGAATGACTGGAGGCAAGGCGGCGGGAAGTGCGTCCCAATCGGGCTCCGCGCGCAGCACGGCCGCGAGCGTATCGGCGATGTCATCGCCCGCGAACGCTTTTCGCGCGGTTAGCATCTCGTAGACGACGACACCGAACGACCAGACGTCCGAGCGCTTGTCGACGTTCTTGCCTTTCGCCTGCTCCGGGCTCATATAGGCCGCCGTCCCGAGGATCACGCCGATCTGAGTGCCTTGGCGTGTGAGTGTGGGAGACTGCGAGAGCTCCGAGTCGGCGTCGCCTGACGAGTCGTCTTCGAACGCCTTGGCGAGTCCGTAGTCGAGCACCTTCACGGAGCCGTCTTCTTTGACCTTGATGTTCGCGGGCTTCAAGTCGCGGTGGATGATGCCTGCTTCGTGTCCGGCTTCGAGGGCCTCTGCGATTTGCTTTGCGATCGCTACGGTCTCGTCGACCGGGATCTGCCCTTGGGCGATACGCTCGGCGAGCGTCGGGCCCTCGACAAGTTCGAGAACGATGGCGTTGGATTCAAAGCCGTGGATGCCGGCGATGTTCGGATGGTTCAGCGACGCGAGGAGCTTCGCCTCCCGCTCGAACCGGGCGACGCGCTCCTCGTCCTGGGCGAACTCCTCGGGGAGCACTTTGATCGCGACGTCGCGGTCGAGCTTCGTATCGCGAGCACGGTAGACCTCGCCCATTCCGCCCTTACCAATGGGGTCCAGGATTTCGTAGTGGGCGAGCTTGCGGCCAGCTTCGAGCGACACGGCGCGATGATGTTACGACGATGGGGGAGTACCGGCAACCCGCGACTTTTCCGACCGAAGGGTCAAAGTGCGCGCGGGTGGTACGAAAGTCCCGACCTGCGTTAGTATCGCTCTCGGTCCCGGCCTTGTTTCATCCATCTTGCCGGACGAGGAGGCTTCGATGAAGTCGCAATGGGCATTCCTTCCCGCGTTACTTCTCACGTTCAGCTGTGCACCGCCCGAGGCGCAAGTGCCTCAGGAGACGGCCTCGACGGAGGCGGCGGCTGTCGGAATCCGCGCCGTCGCCGATGAGGAGATCTCACCGGACCTGGACCGCATCCCCGAGGATTTGAAACAAGTCTTCGACCACATCGACGCCAACATCGATGGGCACGTCCAGAACCTCCAGCGCTGGGTCCAGCAACCGTCGATCTCGAACTCCGGCGAGGGGATTCCTGAGTCCGCTCAGATGGTCCAGGGTTTCTTCGAGCAGCTCGGCTGCCAGGAGTCGCGCGTCTACGATGTGCCCATGACCGAGTGGGGACAGCCGGGAAACCCCGTCGTCTACGCGAACTGCGACGAGGGTGCGGACAAGACCCTTTTGATTTACTGGATGTACGACACCATGCCCGTGACCCAGCCGGACGCATGGATATCCCCCCCGTTCGAAGCGCGCTTGCAGGAGTACCCGCCGTTCAAGAAGGTGCTCATCGGGCGCGGCGCCACGAACTCCAAGGGACCGCAAATGGTGCAGTGGAACGCGTTCATGGCCATTCGCGAGGCGATAGGGACGCTCCCGGTGAACCTCGTCATCGTGGCCGAAGGCGATGAAGAGCGGATGTCCATCGGCCTGCGCGCCTTCGTGCGCGAGAACCCCGAGCTGTTCGAAGACGTTGATGCGATGTACCGCTTCGGCGGCCAGGGACGCAGTGGGGGCGGCGGGATCTCCGGCGGCTCCGAAGGCTGCGTCTATATCGAGCTGACGACGAGCGGCGAGCGCTGGGGCCGCGGCCCGTTGGCCTCGAACATCCACGGCGCCTACAAGCGCTCCACCGACAGCCCGGCATGGCGCCACATCAAGATGCTGAGCACGCTCATCAGCGAAGACGGCAACACGGTGCTCGTCGACGGCTTCTACGACGGCGCGATCCCGCTGACGGAGAAAGAGCTGGCGAAACTCGAAAAATCAGCCGAGAACATCGACATGAAGATCGCCGCCGAGAACGTCGGCGTCGCGCGTTTCATCGAGGACGACCCGCTCGAGCATCTCAAGCGCGCTCGCTACGGAATATCACTGAACCTCGACGGCATCTGGGGCGGCAACATGTACCCGGCAGGCGCCGGCGCCATCCTGCCCAACAAGATCACCTCGAAGCATAACTTCCGCTACGTGCCGAACATGGACGGCCTCGAGATGACCAAGCGCGTTCGCGAACATCTCGACAAACACGGCTTCGAGGACGTCGAGATGACGGTCATCGGCGACGTGCCGTGGTCGAAGATGAGCTACGACACCAACGCCGCGGACGCCCTGATGACGACCTATGACATCTTCGGCATCAGCTACGGCGAGCCGCCGCAAGAAAAGTCGATCCTCGGACCGTACTGGCCCGCCTATCTCTTCGTGAACGACGAAGTCAGCCCGATCAGCATTCCGATCGTCGGTGGCGCGGCCGGTCACGGCGGCGGGGCGCACGCGGCGAACGAGTTCTGGGTCATCGAGGGCGCCGGCAAAGTCTACGGAATGGCGGGTGCCGAGAAGTCGGTCGCGACGTTCCTGTGGGCCTATAGCGGCAAGCTAGGTGAGCTGAACCCGGAGGGCGCCTCCGAGTAGGGCGAGGCGTCGGAGCGCTTCGGTCGGCTTGGAAAAGCTCACCGCGCTTCCGCCCGTTCGATCAATACGATATCCGAGTCATCTCGCAGCCGGTCGAAGACGATCCGATCGCCACTGGGTGTGACGTCGAACGTACGCATCGTCG
>Ga0315338_1000469_pt1 | contig 91159 bp, 80 predicted proteins | sample ASW8metaG_FD_204518 | JGI IMG/M metagenome (GOLD analysis project Ga0315338, IMG submission 204518) | Ammonia-oxidizing marine archaeal communities from Monterey Bay, California, United States - ASW #8 | ecosystem: Environmental > Aquatic > Marine > Coastal | place: USA: California | collected...
TGCCGCGACCAGAAGGTCTTGAAACGTTCGGTACACACGCTCGGGATCCAAGCTCTGGAGCGCACTCTCTTCGATCAACCGAGCGATGACTTCCTTCTTCGACGCGCCACGCCACTGACGCAGCAAAGCCGGCGTCGTCGCGATGCCATGTTGCGAAAGCGCACTCGCGAATACAGCAGGTACGTCAGCGGTGTCCCGGATGGACGTGCCGCCCACGTCGAACACCGCCAAGGCGACTCTGGTCAACACATCTCCAATCTGCGGCCGTCCTTCATCCGAATTACTCGGGCACTGTGCCGAATGCACAGGGGTAGCACTAGTTGCCAAAACCCAGCGGCCACGGCAGGCTCAGTAGCCAACCGGCCAGGACTTGCCAGGCTCCAGTCGTTCCAACAAACGCTCGCAGGGGCGCCGAGGCGAGCACGAATAGACCGCCCCAGAGGGTGACCGGATGAACCCGGCCGCGGGTCCTGCGATCGTGAAACGCCCCTGCCGCGAGCAACGTTGCAAGAAACAGAAAGATCGGCGCCGGCCGATCCTCGATGAACGGCAGGCGAGCGATCGCTGGAATGACCACGCTAATGTTGGCCAGGAGCATGAAGCGCTTGTGCACCTCAGGCCTTTGGCGAAAGCGAACACCGAGCAGTACGAGGAGCGCGAAGACCATGCTCGCTATAACGGGAAACGAGAACAGCGCGATCGCGTCGGCGCCGCCTCCCCGGGCAGCGGCCGCGGTGACTCCGGTCAGCCATCCAACCGCGACCAGGGATGCGGCCAAAACGCCCCCAAACACACCTAAGCGGCGATGCAGATGCACTTGGCCTGAGCCGACCAACACCGTTTGGCCTACGTAGAGAGCAATCCAAATCGTGCCAATCAGGCCATGTATGTGCAGCAGCGGAGACAACGCGGGCGAGTCCGTCCAACCACTCAGGTAATAGGTGCGCGCGAAGCCGACGAACGCGGTCAGGGCGATGATCCATGCCATCGCCACATGAAACCGCCGGTGGAATCGCCTCGGATCGTTGACGGCCGCTTGGTCCGACATCAAACCCTCCCAGCTCGTCCGTCGACTTTAGTCGATCGCGCGCTAGCAAGCGAAATGAACTGCGAAGGGTGTCCTTAATCGAGCCCGCCCTTCGTGTGCTCCATCACTGTGTTCTGTGGTTGGACAACTCTCACGGCAACCGCGCATCAGCTACGACCGACCACTCGACGCCGCTTAACTGGCACTTCCCCTCCACCCCTGGCCAGCGATGGACGGTTCGCCTAGATCTTCCTCCTGAGGGTTCCATTCCACGTTGGACCAGCTCGTCGGATCCTGCGATAACAATGCCAAGGCGGCGCCCGCGACCGTCTGAGGTGTTTCGTCGCGGAACGGAAGGTGCACAAGTATCTGATAGGGGCCCGGCTCGAGTCGGAGCGACATCGTCAGCCGCGCTTTGCGGTTTCGTGCGGAGGCCCAGTCAAAGACGAGCCGATGCCGAGCAAGAGACGCAGCGTCCACGCTGTCCCTCACGATGCGTGCGGCAGTCCGGTCCGGCGTTTCCCAGCTCGTATCATTGACTGCACGTTCGACCTCTTCATCGTAGACGCGCTCCGGGAAACGAAACGCTCGGCGTGGATGTCGGATAGTCCACTGGATGGCACCAGCGGACCGATTCACTCGAACGTCCTCGCTGCCGCATTCAACGAAGCCGCAACCGCATCTTGCGATGGTTGCATCGTGCGGTCGCTCGGTCGCGTACAGTTGGCTCGTCCGGATCAAAATATGGTCCGGATCCAATCCAAGCAGCACTTCACCCCAGCTTCGCCGGATCAGATCCTCGCCGTCTGCAAGGAAACGCACTTCATGGTCGTTCGTGCCCGGCGAGGCTAGCACTCGAATCTCTAGAGACGAGAACGTTTGCCTTTCTGATGGTTCACCCCGTCCGCCCATGCCTTTGTCCAGCCTACGGCAACGTCAGCGCTCTCGATGACGACGTATCCGGATGCGGTAGATTTTCCGTGGCTCCAATGAGGTGAGATAACCCTCATTCTTGATACAGATTGCGTACCGACCGTTTCCTTCGCCCATATCAGTCCAGAAGGTATTTGATTTTCATATCCCGATGCCCGATGCCGTGAGCCTCGTACCAGGGTCACTCTGCTCGGTTCACGCTGCCATCCGGTAGCTCGACGTTTTCTACCGCCTCCAATGAATGTCCTGCTCAGCCTTCGTGAGGCGCAGAAAACGGGCGGCATTGTTGTAGAGAATGTCGCGCCTCTGCCCTTCCGATAGGAATGGCGCATCGACGATGACCTGCACCGCCGGCTCCAACACTCCCGGCCAGTTCATCTGGTCCGATCCGAACATCACGCGGTCCCCGAAGCCAGCGTTCATGACACGCTCCAGGAAGTCATAGAGGTCGGCGCGTGGCCGGGTGAAGACGACCACTCCCAGTTCGACATAGACCTGAGGATGGGCGTAGAGAAGCGCCAGCAAATCGTCCACCAAAGGGAAACCGGCGTGCATGATATAGACCCGAAGGCGTGGATGTCGGACGAGCACGTCTTCCAACAACAGAGCGCTACTCAAACTTGCCCGATAACGAGGGTCAGCAAGATAGCTCACGCCTGGCGGGCCGGGTCCCATGTGTAGGCCCACGGGAAGATCCAGCTCCTCCGCCAGCGCCCAGTACGGCTCCATGCGTTCGTCGTCGGGCGCAATCCCCTCGTATTGGTTCGTGACTTCCGCGAGTACTTCGACCGCCCCCGATGTGACCAGCGCGCGCATACGGTCCGGCGACATCGCTCCGGGCACGATCCGAAACGCAAGCCCGGGAATGAAGCGCGACGGCGCAGCAGCCCCCCAATCCGCCACTTCTTCGGGGGACCCGCTCAACACGCCGAACATGTTGAGACGCTCCATCACGCGAATCGTCTGCTGCCGTACCTCGAGGTCTGTCGCCGGTGACGCTACCGGATTCGCACAGGGAGGCGGCTGCATGATGACCTCGTGGTACGGCCGACGGTTGTCCCAAGCTGGAAATTGGTCGAACGGAGCGCATACGATCGGCCCCTCTTGGTTCGCACCTTTGACATGCATATGCATGTCGAGAATAGGCGCCCGATGCTGCGCCACGGCTGACCCAATACTAAGGGTGAACACCAAGAGCGTTCTCATCGCCGCAAGATAACATGGTCGGTGCGGGAGCAATCGTACGCCGGACGAGCCGCATATCGAATCGCGTACGGGCTTCATTAGCGAATCAGGAGAGCCCGAGTTTCCAAGGCTTCCTGCCTTGTCGAAAACTAGTTGCCGTCCGCTCGACCGTGGTTCGACGTCGAGCTACTCGATCGCACCGTAAACGGCATCAATGAAAGCGTTCCCCGGCGTACCTCCCCCGCGGCTCTGGGCGAAGATCAAGATCATCAGATCTTCACTGGGGTCCACATAGGCGTAGGTTCCCCTGAATCCGCCGTGGCTGAAAGCACCGGTCTTCTCGATCGCCCATCCGTACCCGTAGCCAACATCAAGGTTGAGATCGCGGCTGTCTCGATATTCGTACCAGGAAGGAAGAAGCCCAAGAGCCTCGGTAGCCTCGGGTGAAAGGTACGAGTACGGTCCTTCGGATTGTAGCGACGTTGCTTCGCGTGCGGTAGCTGGCCTTAGAAGCTGGTCCTCTCCGTTTCGTCCTTCCTCCAGGAACAACCGGCAGAACATGGCAAAGTCCCGTGCCGTCGAGACGAGCCCTCCCGTTGTTCGCACAAACGGCGGTGACTCCGGCGGCAGCACTTCCCACTCGCCGCTGTCTTTCATGTAGGTGGTAGAGACACGTGACGCGTCAACTCCGAAGAGGGCGTGCGACGTGTCTGTCATGCCAAGTGGAACGTAGAATTGTTCATTCAAGAACTGATCGATCTCTTGGCCAGAGACCTCTTCTACGATCGCCCCGAGCACCGTGTACCCCCAATTGTTGTACTGGAACGTCCCACCGGGCTCTTCCTCCGGGCCCTCTCGCCCTATCTTGACGGCTTCGACGTGCAAGCTTGGAGCGTCCGGGAACTCCTCGTTCTCGACCGTTACCTCGCCCACGTAGTTGTCAAACTGATTCGCAAAGCCGGTCGAGTGGCGCAAGAGATCCCGAATCGTGAGTTTCGCAGACAACCCGCTAGAGAACCCGGGCAGGTGCTTCGACACGAGGTCACTTAGGGCCAGGCGTTCGTCATCGACCAGCTTCAGAATACCTGCGGCCACGACCGACTTCGTGTTCGACGCCGTCCGTACAAGGGTGTTCCGTTCCATCGGAAGTCGTTTCTCGAGATCTCGCCAACCGAGCGCCTCGTCCACGACGATCCTGTCGTTGCGTGCAACGAGAAGTTGCACGCCGGTAACGCGCCCGTCTTCCACTGCGCGGCGAAAGACGTCGACCGCGTCGGCGAGTCGTCGCGATGACATACCGACCTCACCCGGAACTCCCACGGCGAGCATCGATGGTGAAGACACGGCCTCACGCGATGCGCTCTCGGATGGCTCCCCACCACACGCGGAAAGGGAGGTGGCGACGGCCGCGCAAACAAATAGGCGATTAGCACTCATGTCAAACCTCACGCTCGGTTGACGGATTCCGCTCGGCTCGAATTACCTTGAGCAAAGCAACCGCTTGGAGAAACACGACGATCAAGAAAGGAAACGCGCCGAGACCAGCCGTCGCGCGTGCCGCGCTCAAGCTCCCACTAAATACGACGGCAGCTCCTAGGACACCTAATGCAACGCCCCAAATCATCCGACGCTTCAATGGAGGGTTGAGAGCTCCGTGACTCGACAGCATCGCCAACACGAAGGTCGCCGAGTCCAAGCTGGTTACCAGGAACAGGAAGACGGTGGTAAGCGCGATGGCACTCAACAACGTGTCCATCGGGAACTGGGCTAGAAGAGCGAACAGTGCCTGCGTTTGGTCTTGCTGAACGACCGCAAGGAGCCCTCCTCCTCCCTCGAGCTCTCCATGGAACGCTGCGCCGCCGAAGATCGAGAACGAGAGGATGCAAAACGCTGTTGGGGCTAAAAGCACGCCGACAACGAACTCACGTATCGTTCGACCGCGACTGATCCGTGCGATGAAGACTCCGACAAACGGCGTCCACGCCGCCCACCACAAGAAATAGGTAAGCGTCCAATCGTGATACCACCGAGAGTCAAGTGAGTCCGGATAGAGCCCCAAGCCCAACTCTGGAAGCGCCATCAGATAGTCGGCAAAGGTCGTCACGAAATTCTTGCCCAGATACGCGGTCGGGCCGGTGACGAAGATGAATGCAAATCAACAAAGCCACCAACAGCATGTTGAGGTTACTCAACCACTTGATACCTTTGTGCAAGCCGGCAGCCGCCGATGTCATGTAACAGGCCGCGAGGACGAGCAACACGCCCGAAGACACGAACTTCGACCCCGCCGGTGTACCAAAGACCAGGCCGAGCCCGCCGTTCAACTGAGAGACGCCCAACGCTACGGATCCAGCCAAACCAAACGCGACGGCGACGATGGCTGTCAAATTTGCGGCAAACGCCAGCCACGCGACACGTCGATCTCCAAAAGCACGACGAAGTGAAGCACCCGGCAAGTAGGGACATGACAGCCGGAACCCGAAATACGCGATGGCCAGGGCGCTCATTCCATAGAGCGTCCATGCATGGAAGCCCCAATGAAACACCGTCAACACCATCGCCCAACGTGCAGCGTCGACGTCCGAACTGGGGCGGTTCGGCGCAATGGTGTAGTGAGTCAGTGGCTCGGCCACACCGTAGAAAAGCAAGCCGGCCCCCATTCCGGCGGCGAACAACATCGCGAACCATGGAAGTCTCCCGAATTCTGGGCGCTCGTTCGCTTTCCCCAGCGTGATCCCACCGTAGGGCCCAAGTCCCAGCCACACGAAAACGACCAGGAGCGTGCTCACTATCAAGACGAGCACGCGATCGAACAGATTCAGTACAGCGGTCGTCGTGAAGGTAGCCGTGGCGGCGAGCTGATCCGGCGCGACGATGCCAATAAACGCGATCAGCGAGACGATGGGTGCGGCAATCGTGAAAGGGTCTAGCTTCCTACGGCCCGACAATCATCACCATCAGTGAGTAGCTCGGCACGAAGACGGGGCTGCTGAAACGTAGCGATGAATCGAAGGTGTGCGTGTAGATCTTCGGGTGCCAGGTCTCGGAATACTGCCCCCATCAGGAGTGTAATCTAACACTGGGGGAGGACAGTTCGACTATCTATCACCGAAACACATTCCCCGCGCGAGCCGTCGTTCCGGTATCACGGAAGCCCAGGTGCGCCTGCATTCAACCTTCGAAGTGTTGTTTCAGGCACTGGGTCTCCGCCTCGAACATTCCGGCGAGCATCTCCGACGAGCTACCGGGCGCCAGTCGCACTTCACGTACAGCAAGGTACTCGACGATCCGATATCGTCCGGACAAGACACCCTGCACCGCGTCGAGGTACGCGTGCTCTACCTCCGGCGTCGTGCAAGGAAACGACGAGACCCAAAGACTTAGCGGCGCTGAGATGGAGCTCGTCGAGGTTTTGTAGGTTTAGACTCACGTCGAACACCAATCCCTGTTGCTTCGGGATGTCCATGTTCACTTCAACCTGCGGATGATCGAGCGCTAGTTTCATCTCGAGATTCGGGAATTCCTCCCTCGCTCGCTCGAATAGGGCCGTGGCCGGGGCGCGATTCGATTCTGCCATAGCGTGTGTCTAGCGGTGCGTTGAGCGGGGGCACGCTACCATCTCGGAGTGCGACTTCTGTATTCTCGACCTCCGGTAGTCAGTTGCTCTTGACGCAGGGTCGCGAGGTTTATCTTCCAGATCTCCATGTTTCCCGAGCGGTCGGACTCAAAAACGATCCACTGTCCGTCCCTTGAAAACCAAGGGTGGCCATCCAGCCCGGGATTGTTCGTAATGTTTCGCGGTTCACTTCCATCAGTTCGCGCAAGGTAGATTTCGTCGTCGTCCCCAGACGCGTTCGTCTGCCACGCAATCCACTGCCCGTCGGCAGACACCGCGGGTCTTCGGTGTAAATGTTCATCGTCGGTAACGAGGCGTGCTCGAACCTCCCGTCCTTCACCCCACAAGTGGATGAGCGCGACCTCTCGCTCCGTCGTGGGGCCTCCCTCACTTCTGAGATGCACGTTCTTCTCATGCATGAAGATGACACCTTTGCCAACGCCTACTCCGTTCCTCGCGAGCATCGGTATCTCGTAGCTGTCGGGGCCCCATCCAACGCGTTGCGACAATCGACCGTCGCAGTCATGTTGATAGACGAGAGTGTCGTCCACCGGCGAAATCGTCACGTGGTGTAGAGCGCAGCCGGGGACTTCCGCGAAAGTCTCGGAGCGCCCAGAGTGCGTATCCATTCGAATTAGTTTCGCGCCCCGGGACGGATCCAGACTCGGAGCGTTGAAGTGGGAATACAGAACGAATCGTCGCTCGGAAAAGAAGGCGGGATGCTCATCATATTCCGGGCCAAACGTGAGTTGCCGCAGGCCCGCCCCATCCTCGTCCATAATCCAGATCTTTCCTCGATGAATCACATCACCAGTCGACTCGTCGAAGTGAGCACGAACAAAGACGATCGGGTTGGCGTAGTTGGCCACTTTGGTCGCTTGACTCCGAGATTGCGGAGACGCGACCACTAATGGGCAGGCAAGCAGGATTCCCACCAGATGGATCGTGACAGAGCGGCGCATTCTCTTTCCTGCGACGTGTGCTGCTTCGCAAACCGCCGAACTGTGACTCGAGCGGCGGCACCGCGATGATCTTGCCGGAGCCGTCATCGTTGCGACATTGGGGTCACTTCCCCGGGAGTCTCTGCGCCGCGCGCTTGAATTCTGTGTGACGCAGCCTCATTTTCGCTGCCGAAGCGTCAACATGACGAAGCCTGTCCGAGACTCATCTGCTTCAGTGCCGCACGACCAAGCACACCATAGGGGTTCGCGAGAGTCTCGACGATCTCGAAGTGGTTGTACCCTTCCCCAACGAGGAGTTGTATGGGTTTCCCTAGAGAGTCTAGCGCCGCAGCGAAGTCGCGCGATTGACGCTGGAACTCAGGCGTTTCAAACGATCCGTACGCGACGATCAGAGGAGCCTTGATCCTGTCCAGGTGGCGTATCGGACTCAAGACATCCTCCATCTCATCTGTGAAGTTGATGTATTTTCCGCGCGCCGAGAGGCGCACTGGCTTCAAGTCGAACATACCGCTGCAGCACATCCCACCCTTCACTAAGTCGTCCGGAAGACCAAATTCCTTGCGCCAGTTCGTGGCAAGGACCACGCCCGCGAGGTGACCGCCCGACGAAAAACCCGACACAAAAATACGGCTGGGATCCCCGCCGAAACTCTCGGCATTGCGGTATACCCAGGCGACTGACCGGCGTACTTGCTCCGCTATCGGGATCAGACTGCCATCAACGTCCTGCACCCAACTGAAATCGGGCACCACCAAGTGAGCGCCGGCATTTACGAATAGTTCCGCGAGAAAGGCATAATTTCTTGCCGAGCCGCTACGCCACGCACCTCCATGGATGTAGACATGAATCGGGGCATAGGCACGCTTCGTCGCGTAGATGTCCAGCATCTCGATGGGCTTCGTCCCGTAGGACCGACGTTGTGGCTGACCCAAATGGGCGCGCGTAGCCTCGCTGTTAGTGGCATAGCGCGCGGTGACTTGCTGGATATTCGGAGCATAGACACGCTGATCGTACGCGTCGTCTAGTTCCTTCTGATCCATGTCGAGCCACACTCGTGGTCCTTTGACTCGCGACGACTCTTGAGAAGCTGGCGCGGGTTGCCGGGCTAGAGCAGGAGCTGTCGTTGCAGCGGCGATCCCGACGGCCGCTCCACTCAGCACTGCTCGCCGCGTGATTGGGCGGCACTCACGACTGAGGTTGGCATGCATATCGACTCGTCCTCCCACTTCTGCCCGAGACTGTTACTCCCCATGGCAGGCACGCCTCGCCCGCCCGAACCGTCAGCTATCTCAAAGTATGCGGACGTACGACCTCAGACGTTGAAGCTGCCGTCTTCGTCGGGCTCGTCGGCGCCGCCCACGCCGCGGAGCGCCCACTGGAGCTTGACCGCGTCGCCGGATTGGATGCGAACGCCTTCACTGTCATCTGGGGTGGAGTAGGCGTTCGTCAGAAGCTCCCGAGCCTGGTCCGCGATCTCCATCGACTTCTCAACGGCTTCGATGATCTCTGGGAGCTCCCCACGCACGGAGTCCGGCACGTCGGCGTTGTCGGAGAACGCCTGAAGCTTCGCAAGCGCGTCAGCGAGGCGCTTCGACGAGCTCATGGCTGAGGCTCACCCGTGCCTTCGCCGGGGCGGGCGAAGAACTCGTCCGGAGCGGACACGTTGAGCTCCCAGGTCTTGATCGTGATCTGTGCGGAGAGCTCGTCGTCGTGTAGCACGTCGACCTTCATGGGGAGTCCGGTCTCTTCGTCGAACGCGGTGAAAACCCGTCTCTCGGTCACGGGAGCTCCCGCGAGGTTGGCGCCCGGCATGGCGATCTCGAGCAGGCGCCCATTGCTCTCATCGAACTTGGCGCGGATGGCGAGCCCTTCGACGTTCAGGATGACGTCGCCGTCGCCGCCGTCTTCAGCTTCAACGCGACCGTCCGAGACCGCCCACAGGAGTCCCACATAGTTCCGATAGAGCCGGTCGACGGTCCGTCGGTGCTGGTCCGGGGTGAGCTCGACGACACCGTGCGGGTTGGCGCCCCATGACGCCTCGCCGTTTCGGATCGTGACGATGTTTCCGAAGGACATCGACGCATCCTCCCGATACTTGTCGGGAGCGACGAACGTCGCTTGCGCCAGCGCAGTCAACTCTCCCTGCGGCGTGAAGACGACGCTCAGAGAGCGGTAGGAGAAGCTCTCGATCGCGGGAGCGGACGCGGCGAACAGCTCGACAACGGCGCAACAAGCAAGCGCGGCCAACATGGTCTCAGTCTATCCCAGATCTCGCGCGAGGGAGGTCAGTGGGCTATTTTGTCGTCTCCATCCGGGAGGGACGCCGACGTGGTCGACGATGTCCATCCGGGAGTAGAATGAGCTCATGGCGCACGCGTTCGAAACCCCTTCGCTCCACCGTTTCACGGTGGGCGAATATTACAAGATGGCGGAGACCGGCATCCTGGATCCGGCCAGCCGGGTCGAGCTCGTGTTCGGGGTCGTTCGCGAAATGAGCCCCATGGGGAACCGCCACGTCGTGGTGACATCGCGTCTCCGCCAGCGCCTCGATCGAGCATTGGTCAACCGAGCGGCCGTCGTCGAAGAGAAACCTCTGCGACTGGAGGCGCTATCGTCAGAGCCGGTTCCGGACATCACCGTCTACTCGAATCCCGACTACGAGAGCTTCGGCACAGCGGAGACGGAGCCGCTTCTCGTTGTTGAGGTCTCGGAAACCACCCTTGCCTACGACCTGAGCGCAAAGGCCGAGCTCTACGCCAAAGGCGCCATCCCGGATTACTGGGTGCTCGACTTGGTTCACGAGACGCTCGTCGTCTTTCGTGGCCCGTCGAACGACGGCTACAACGAACGCCGTGAACATTCAAAGGGCTCTCGCGTCGCGCCTACCGCATGGCCGGATTTCGAAATCGAAGTGGCGTCACTGTTTCATTCCGAAGCGCCGAATTCACCTTAGTTTGGGTGGCGATTTCCCGCCCCCCGGAACATGATGCAAGGACGGACGTAGGTAATTTATGTCCGCCTAGCCATCTATCGACCCAATGCGGGAAAGGAGCTCTTTAAATGTCTGAAGACCGAGGACGCTTCGTCTGGTACGACTTGATGACGACCGATCCGGCCGCTGCGCAAACGTTCTACACCAAGCTCATGGGGTGGGGCGCCCAGGCGTGGGACGGCCCGATGCCTTACACGATGTGGACCAACAACGACGCACCCGGAGGCGGCTACATGACGCTACCGGAAGAGGCCAAACAGGCCGGTGCGCCGCCGCACTGGCTCGGCTACATCCACACTCCGAATGTCGACGACACCGTGTCGGCAGCCGAAGCGAATCAAGGCAAAGTGCTCGTGCCCGGGCAGGACATCCCGAACGTAGGCCGCTTCGCGGTTCTCTCGGATCCGCAAGGCGCGGTGTTCGCCGTCTTCAGCCCCTCGGGCGATACGCCCGGACATGGTGGCCCGCCGGCCGTCGGGGATTTCTCCTGGCACGAGCTCAACACTTCCGACTACGAGAAAGCATCGAGCTTCTACGAGACCCTCTTCAGATGGAAGAAGCTGGAGGCCATGGACATGGGCGAGGCCGGCATCTATCAGATGTTCGCGACCGCCGATGGAGAAATGCCGATGGGCGGTATGTTCAACAAGCCGGCCGAAATGCCGGGCCCTCCGTTCTGGATGTTCTACGCGCAGGTCGACGACTGTCACACGTCGGCGGAACAGGTCAAAGAGCTGGGTGGACAGATCTTGAACGGCCCGATGGAAGTGCCGGGCGGCGATTTCATCGTTCAGTGCATGGACCCGCAAGGCGCGGCCTTCGCGTTGCACTCGACGAAGAAATAGGCGTCTCAGTAAGCGGTCGTCACCGTCAGGTGATGGGGCCAGTGGGTTTCGTGGTAATGCGTCCACAAACGCGTATCCACGACGGGCGCTATCACCTGGCGGTCGGCCGGGCGCCGCTCGTTGACCGCAGCGGTCAGGAGGTGGCACCCCCAGATCGCGGCGGCGCGGATCTCGACCTCTTCGGCGCTATCGCGGGAGAGGACCTCGCGACGCTCAATCGTCTCCTCGAGCTCGCTCGAATAGCTCGTGATGCCAAGAAGCCGCAACGCGACCGGCACGATGTAGTCCGCGAAAACAGTGAGCCGCTCCGGGTCCTCGAGCGCGAAATATCCGCTCGCGCCCAATCGCGAGTGCAGCTGCCACAACAAGAGCTGGGCTCGCTTTTGAAAGAGAACCGTCCGTCCGGCATAACGGCTTTCGTCCCGAAACGATGGGAAAGTCTCGACGAGCCGGGCTATCGCATCTGTTGTCGTCCGCGGACCCGAACGAGCAAAGCGATGGAACCGCCCGTCATGTTCGCGAGAGAGAACTTGGCCGAGCTCTCGAAAGACCGCGACGCGCTCGTCGAGCATCGGGATCTCGATATTGCCACGGAAGATTTGCCCCAATGCGTTCCGGTCGACCGACGCGAGCCACTCGCCCTCGAGGATCGGCGTTCCTCCGTCATAGGCCCTTTTCAGGCACGCCATCATGGCGTCGGAGTCGTATCGGGTTACACCATCGAACTCCGTCGTGAAGATCACGTGGCGCGCGAAGTCGGTGAACGCGAAGTTGATCGACGCCGTGAGAAACAAAAAGTCCATCGTGTCGGCGTCGTCTCCATCGGGGATCATCGGAAAGCGAAAGTCCGGCCACGGAAGCGTTTCATAGGCCATCCAGTCCGCCACCGCCCCGACGCGTTCTTCGTGAAGGCGCACGTGCTTCGCGTTTTTCACGACGGGCTCGATCGTCGCGAGGATCGGATGGGCGGAGTGCTGGCTTCGAAGCATCGTCATCGTCAGCGCCTGTAAGAAGAGCCTACGAGTCGGCACGCGCGAGCTCCCGCAACGCTCGGGCCACGTAAACTTTGGCCATCTTCTTGCGATAAGCGTGCGTGAGATCCGTGTTGTCGAGCGGTTTGGCCGGCCGGTACGCGATAGCGGCAGCCTCTTCGATCACATCGTCGGTGAGCTTCTTGCCCACGAGGGCCGCTTCGGCGTCCTTCGCTTCGACCGGTGCGGATTCGACCGCGGTGAGCACGAGGCGGGCTTTTTCGACGGTACCGTCTTTCGCAGCATCGATCGCGGCCGCGACGCCAAGGATGGGAAAGTCGATGCTGTTTCGCCGGCGGAGCTTCAAGTAAGTTGCGCGACGCCCGTTCACTTTCGGCACGTGGATCTCGGTCAAGATCTCATCGCGCTTCTTCTTCAAGAAGTCGATGCCGTCGTGATGGTAAAGGCTCCTTACCGGAACCCGCCGCTCTCCGTCGGCGCCCACGAGGACGCATTCGGCGTCGAGCGCCATGAAGACCGGTGCGGTATCGGATGAGCTGACGGCCCAGCAGCGCGAGCTCGACGGAGCGACCCAGCAAATCTCGCCATCCTTCTTCATGCAGAAGTGGATCGCTTGCCGCCACTCATAAGTCTGGTTGTAGTAGTTGCAGCGGGTATCGACGCATAGGTTGCCGCCGATCGTTCCCATATTTCTCAGGACCGGGGCGCTGACGAGCGCAGCCGCTCTCGGGATCGCCGGATAGTCGGAGAGAAGCATCTCGTGCTCTTCGATCCGGCTCAGCGTCATCATTCCACCGATGCGGATACCTCGTGCGGCATCGCCATCGATGGAACGTCCGTCTTCGAGGCCCGCGAGACCGACGAGCACTTTGGGCTCGAACTGCCGTCTCTTCATGTTCGGATAGAGGTCGGTTCCACCCGCGACCGCCATCGCTTCATCTGGCGCGTGGTCCGCCAGCATGCGTGCGGCCTCCTTCGCGGTTTTCGGCGCGAGGTATCGAAACGGTGGGAGACGCAGCATCGATCTCTACGCCTCCGGCTCGCGCATCGGCGGAACGTCGACCGGAGGCGGCCAGTCATATTCGGGCACGGTCGGCTTTTTGAGTCGACCTTCGAGGGCACTTACGATCTTGTCCGGCGTGATCGGGCTCACGTCGATCCGGACGCCGACGGCGTCGTAGACGGCGAGGCTTACAGCCGGGATGACGGGCAATAGAGGTCCCTGACCGCACTCTTTCGCACCATAGGGTCCCTCCGGGTCGAGTGTCTCAACGAGAATCGACTCGACCGGCGGCATGTCTAGGAAGGTCGGGCTCTTGTAGTCGAGCATCGAGGGGATTTTGTGAACGCCCCTTCGGAAGACGTGCTCTTCCATGAGGGCTTCGCCCAATCCCATATAGACACTTCCTTCGATCTGGCCGATGGCCAGCAGCGGGTTGATGGGTTTGCCGACGTCATGCGCGATCCAAATTTGCTGGATGTCGACTTGCCCCGTGTCGGCATCGACTTCGAGCTCGAGCGCACAGGCGGAGTAGCTGTAAGTTGCACTCGGACCCACGCCCGCACCTTTGTAGCGTCCCGGAGAGCGGGGCGGGGTGTAGCTTCCGGTGGATCCCAGCGTGCCGTGTCGTGCCTCGGCGAGGACGACGGCTTCGTCGAAGCCCATCGACACGTCCGGATGCTCACGGTCGAAGATGCGTCGATGCGCCATGCCCAGCCGCTCGACGGGAACGCCCAGCTTCTCGGAGGCCGGCTCGAGAAGGAGCGGTTTCAACCGTCTGGCGGCCTCGATGGCGGCGTGTCCCGTCATGAGCGTTACCCGGCTCGAATAGCTACCGAGATCGACGGGAGTCAGATGCGTATCCGCGGTGACGACATGGACGTCTTTGACTTCGACACCGAGCTCTTCGGCCACGACATAGGCGAGCACCGAGTCGGAGCCCTGTCCGATGTCGGTGGACCCGCAAAAAGCGGTGACACCGCCGCCGCGGTCGAGCTTTATCTGTACACCGCTATGCGGCAGCTTGTTCCAGTAGATCGGAAGGCCGGCCCCGGTGAGGTAGCTCGAAGCCGCGAGGCCGATACCTCGTCCGGGCGGAAGCTTGCCGTGCTTGTCGCGATAGCCGGAGCGCTCCGCCACGCGTTCGAGACATTCCTTCAACCCGACCGTACGCACTTTCAGCTGATTCGCCGTGATCGAGAAGGGCTCGACGACCTTGTCGAGGCGCACGTCGAGCGGGCTCTTGCCGATCTCCTCCGCCAGCTTGTCGAGATGGCACTCGAGCGCGAAGCGCGGCTGCACCGTCCCGTGCCCTCTCTTGGGGCCGCAGGGAGGCTTGTTGGTGAAGACCCGCAATCCCTCGAACTTGTAGCGCGGGATCTTGTAGGTGACCGTCTGGAGCGCACCGGTGTAGTAGAGGCTCGCGATCCCGTAGCTTCCGTAGGCCCCACCATCTAGGAAGGAGCGAAAGTGCATCGCGGTGATGGAGCCGTCCTTCTTCATGCCGGTCTTGACCCACATCTTCACCGGGTGTCGACCGCGATGACAGTAGAAGACCTCCTCGCGCGTCAAAGTGATCTTCACCGGCCGCCGCGTCTTCATCGAGAGCTTCGCCACGACCATCTCGTGGTTGAAAGGGTCGCTCTTGCCTCCAAAGCCTCCGCCGTTCGGGCACGCGATGATCCTCACCTGCGAAGGCGGGAGCTCGAGCACTTTCGCCATCGCGCGATGGACGTAGTGAGGCGTCTGCGTCGACGACCACACGGTCATCTTTCCGTCGGCACCGAACGCTGCGATCGCCGCGTGCTGCTCCATCGGCAGGTGGGTGTTGCCTTCGAAAAAGAAAGTGTCCTCGCGAACGACATCGGCTTCACCGAAGCCCTCTTCGATGTCGCCGAACTCGAGTGAGACGGCTTTGTGGACATTGCCCTCGATCCCTTTTCCCGTTTGGATCGGCTCCGAGTCTTCGGCGAGGGCCTCCTCGATGGCCATGATCGGCGGCAAGACTTCGTACTCGATATCGATGAGCTCGAGCGCGACCGTCGCCGTCTCCTCGTCGATCGCGGCCACGGCGGCTACCGGGTCGCCTACGAAACGAACTTTATCGATACAAAGGGCGTGCTCGTCTTGAGAGACGGGCAGGATGCCGAAGGGGACCGGGAGCTCTGAGCCAACGAGGACGGCGACGACGCCTTCCATGGCCTCCGCCCGGCTCGTATCGACGTTCAACACGCGTGCGTGGGGATGCGGGCTTCGCTTCAGCTTGCAAAACAGCATCCGCGGCAAAGCGAGATCATCAGCGAAGAGCGTCTCTCCGACGACTTTTGCCATTGCGTCGACTTTCATCACCGGCTTGCCGATGATGGAGAGAGGCTCGGTATCCTGGGTCGGTGTCGAATCGGCCGGCGTGGCCTCGGTTTTCGTGGACATCAGATCTCGAACGGCTTTCCGACCTCAGCGTTGGCGGCGCGCTCGATCGCCTGAAGGATCTGAATGTAGCCGGTGCAGCGGCACAGGTTTCCCGCGAGCGCTTCTTGTATCTCGCGACGCGCGGGATGCGGGTTCTTCTCGAGGAGCGCCTTGGCCGCCATCAGTATGCCCGGTGTGCAATAGCCGCATTGCGCAGCCCCCGTCTCCGCGAACGCGATCTGCAGCGGGTCTGCCTTGCCGTCGACGGTCAGCCCTTCCACCGTCTGAATCTCCTTCCCGATGAGCTCTATCGGGAGCACGAGGCACGAGAGAATCGGCTCGCCGTTCACGAGGACGGTGCACGTGCCGCATTCGCCGAGCTCGCAACCGTGTTTCGTGCCCGTAAGGCGCAGGTCTTCCCGCAGCACTTCGAGGAGCGTCTTGTGCGGAGAAACCGCGACATCGAAGAGCTCGCCGTTCACGTTGAGTTGGAGGAGTTGGTTCATCGCAAACACTCACTTTACCACGCTAGGATGAACGTATGAGCCCGCTCGCCACCGTGTTTCTGGTCGTGTTCACGATGGAGTCGACCCTAGCGCTCGAAAAGGAAATGGCGGAGATGATCAACATCGAGCGTGAGGCGCGAGGACTAACACCGCTTCGGCTCGACGCGGACCTCTCCGACGCCGCCCGTGCCTATAGCGAGAAAATGGCGACGGCCGACGAGGTGAACCATCGACTCGGCCGGCCCATGGAAGAGCGGATCGGAGACGCGCTTCCGGGAACGTGTCTGTTCGGTGAGAACGTCTCCAAACACACGAACATCGACTACTCGCTCGGCGACCTCATGCTCAGCGAGGGGCACCGAGAGAATCTGCTCCATCGCGACTACACGGTCCTGGGTATCGGGATCGTACGCGGAGAGGGCGACTATCTCTACATCACGCAGGAGTTTGCTCGGCCATGTGAACGCCGGCGCCGGACACGTTAGAGCCGCCGAGCGCCGCTGCGACCTCACCGAGCAAGAAGATCGATCCGGCCACAATCACCTGACCGGCCGGCCCCGCAAGGGCACATGCGCGCTCTAGCGCTTCGGTAGACGACTCAATCGCCTCAGCCGGGGTGCCCCGTTCAAGCGCCCAGCTCGCCAAAGGCGAAGGCCCGCGCGCGCGTGACATCTCCGGTCGCGTCGCGATGAAGTGCTCGGCGTGCGGTAACAAGCGCTCGAGCATCTCGTGGACTCGTTTGTCCTTCATGACGCCGAAGAGAAGAACGCGTCCGGTATGTGGATTCGCTTCGAGAAAGCGACCGAGTCGCTCCGCGGCCATGATGTTATGCGCCGCGTCGAGCAGCAACGCCGGCCGTCCCTCGATAGCCTGGAGACGCCCCGGCCATCGGGTCGCCGCCACGCCGTCCCTCACGTGCTGGATTTCGAGCTCAGGGCAAAACAATTCTGCCACGCGGACAGCAAGAACGAGATTATCGAGCTGGTGATCGCCCAAAAGCGGGAGTGAGACCGGACCGTAGTCCTGTTTCGGGGTCTCGAGGCGAACGTCTTGCCCGGACGCACTCGCGCGGGCGCTCAAACGCACGCCCTCGCCGGCTCGGACCAGCGGCGCTTTCTGCCGTTCCGATTCCGCGCGGACGACTTCGAGAGCCTCCGGCAGTAGCTCGGAGACCACGACGGGTCGTCCTTCCTTGACGATAGCCGCCTTCTCCGCCGCAATGGCTTCGATCGTATCGCCGAGGAAGCTCTCGTGATCGAAGCCGATGGGAGAGATGACCGAGATCTCCGCAGGTGTGATGTTGGTCGCGTCCCAGCGCCCCCCCATCCCGACCTCGAAGACGGCGACGTCGACTTCTTGTTCAGCGAAGAACACGAAAGCCGTCGCGGTCATGGCCTCGAAGAATGTGGGCTCGCCCACGCTCGCACCGGCGGCCGCGACCTGGCTCACCGCCGCCGTAAGCTCCCCCGGCTCGATGTTCCGGCCGTCGACGCTGATACGCTCGGCGATATCGAGAATGTGGGGCGACGTATAGCGGCCGGTGCGAAATCCGGCGGACCTCAAGACGGACGTCAATAGTGCTGCCGTGGAGCCCTTGCCGTTCGTCCCCGCGATGAGGATCGACCGGTAGCGGCGTTCGGGGCGGTCGAGCGTTTCCGCGAGTCGATCGATATTGCTCAGGCCGAACTTGATCCCGAACTTTTCGCGGCTCTTGAGATAGGCGAGCGCCTGCGCGTGCGTCCGGATCAAGAAACGGACTCTTCGCGACCCACACCCACGGGAGGCGCCGAGTCGACATCGGCCCGCGAGCCGCCCACGACGACGGGCTCCGTGAAGAAGCGGAGCATTCTTCCCAAGACTTCGCGCATCACCGGTCGCTCGACGATCATGTCGAGCATTCCATGCTCGAGCAGGTACTCCGAGCGCTGGAAGCCCTCGGGGAGCGGCTGGCGGATCGTTTGCTCGATCACCCGCGGCCCCGCAAAACCAATCAGCGCCTTGGGCTCGGCAAGGTTGATATCTCCGAGCATCGCAAAGCTCGCCGTCACACCGCCTGTCGTCGGATCCGTCAAGATCGAGATGTACGGAATTTTCGCGTCGTCCAACCGTCCGAGAGCGGCGCTTATCTTCGCCATTTGCATCAGGGACAGCGCACCCTCCTGCATCCGCGCCCCGCCGGACCTGGAGATGATCAAGAGCGGCGTGCGCTCTTCCAGGGCTTTTTCGGCTGCCAGCGTGATGTTCTCACCAACGACGACACCCATGCTCCCGCCGATGAACCCATATTCCATGGCGGCGATGATCACCGGAACACCCCCGATGGCGCCGCGAGCGATGAGCACGGCATCGTCGAGTCCGGTTTTCGCCTGGCTCATGGTCAAGCGGTCCTGGTAGCGCTTGGTATCGGAGAACTCGAGCGGATCGTTCGAGCCCAGACCGGACTTGATCTCCTCGTAGCGCTCGTCGTCGAGGAGCGACTTCGCGCGCTCCGACGAGGAAAGGCCCATATGGTAGTTACATTTGGGGCAGACGCTGTGGTTACGAACGATTTCTTTCGTATAGAGGATTTGCGCGCATTCGCGACATTTGGTCCACAGACCTTCCGGCATCCGGCTCTGTTTTACCGGCGAAAGCGGGGTCTTTTCCTTCTTGAACCAACTCATGGGGCGCCGCTGAATCGTAGCAGCGCCCTTGCGGGCGGTCAAACCGGGCGGATGAGCTACGCGTCCGGGTCTTCGTAGGCGTTGCGAATACCGAGCATCGTGCACGCAGCGCCGTACATCTTCAAAGGTGCGGCTCGCTGCTCCTGGAGGGCCAGGATGCGCCGCCGCGCGTGGTCGAGCTCGACCTCGATGGCGCTGTCGATCTCCGCGAGCTGTTGCTGCGCCATCGCCAGGCGCCGTTCGAAGACGCTCGCTTCCTCTTTGGAAAGCGGTGTCATCCCGTTTTGCGGTTCGCTTGCCAATGTTTGACTCCTCGTCGCTCGCCCCGCCGGCTCAATCGGCCGGGTCCGGGTCGAATAGCTGTTTCATGAAGCTCGCGAGCGAGGTTGGGCCCACCGCGGGTCGGCGTCTCAAATAGGTGTCCAGGTCCAGGAGCATTTCAGAGGCATCCTGGTAGCGATCGTTGGGGTCTTTTTGCAGCGCCCGCGTGACGACCGCTTCGAGCTCGATCGGGACCGCCGGATTGAGAGAGGAAGGCTTGACGAAGCTCGCCTCCCGGACGCGCTCGAGGATGGAAAGCTCCGAGCTCCCGCTGAACAAGAGCCGGCCCGTCAACGCCTCGAAGAAGACACTTCCAAGCGAGAAGATATCCGAGCGGTTGTCGAGTGCTTTCCCCCAGGCTTGCTCGGGCGACATATAGAGCAACTTCCCGCGGAGGGAGCCGCTATCGGTATGGGACGCTTTGCTCGCCGCGCGCGCGATGCCGAAATCCACGAGCTTCACATCACCTTCGGTGGAGACGAGAATGTTCTGTGGGCTCACATCGCGGTGGACGATCTGGAGCTCCGTTCCATCATCGTCCTTGTGTCGGTGCGCATATTCGAGCGCTGCACCGACTCCGGTCGCGATCAGAGCGGCGACGTCGACATCCATCGTCAATTCCTGCTGACGCGCCCTCGTCAAGATGGTGCGCAGGTCGTGGCCTTCGACCAATTCCATGGCGATGTAGTAGGAATCATCGACCTTGCCGAGATCAAAAATCTGAGCGATGTTCGGATGGGTCAGAGAAGCAACCATCTTGGCCTCAGCGACGAACATCGAGACGAAGTCTTCGTTGTTCGACAAGTGAGGAAGAATGCGCTTGACGGCGACGACCTTCTCGAACCCTTCGACGCCTTTGCGCTTCGCCCTGAACACTTCGGCCATGCCGCCGAGCGCGATGCGGTCGAGCAGGACGTAGCTTCCGTAGTCGGACGGCTCCGTAGCATCAGCCGGCGAGCTCGAAGTAACCGGGGCAATCTCGGTTTTGAGGCTGCGGTCGTCGAGTAGCGTCGAATAGACGGCGTCGAGTATCGAAGTCGTCGGGGCAGACCCCTCAGCGACCGATTCAGGCTCGGGAACCTCCGGTGGCGGCGCGCTTTCTTTCGTTTCAGCCGGCGGTGCACCGTCGTCCGTCGCTTCGCGCTTGAAGTCGTCGATGATGTCGCCGAAGAGGTCGTTCGAAGTCAGCAGATCGCCCTTTTCGCTCGCGTTTTCGTCGACCCGGGGGCGCACCTTCTTCTTGACGCGACTAGGGTCCACCCCTAGCAGGTCGCCATACGATCGACCGCCGGCAAACGGATTGGACTCCTTAGACTTGCTCATGTCGAACCAAGACACCCGTACCGGCGCGGAAATTTGGGGGATTCCGATGATACGACAAAACGTTTTCGGGCACCACTCTCCTGCGGACTCGCTCCTCACCGGACGTCGACGACCGCTATCTCGTCAATGAGCGGGAGCGATCACGGCCGGCTCCGACGGCGACTCGCGAAACGCCACCGCCACCTCGGACTCGCGACTGACCGTGGATTGCTTCTTGTCGGAGAGCCGACGTAGCGCGGCAAGGACTTGCTCGTCTTGCCCGGAAACGGCCTCGATCGAGTTGAGCGCCTCGAGATCCGCCTCGGTCGACCGGCGAAGCGAAGCGACCATCTCGTTGAAGTCGTCGGGGAGATCACGCAGGAAATCGCCGTGACGGAAGCGAAGCTCGAACGACAGATCTCCTTCGGCGACTCGGGCGAAGCACTTCTTCACCCGATGCAAGGGCCCCGCGATCTGATTGCTCATGTAGAGCGCGAGGATGGTCAGTACCGCCATCCCGAAAGCTGACACGAACAGAATCGACGTGACGAACAAGGCCGGCAACGACAAGAGCGGAGACATCCCCTCTCGAGGTACGAGGTCGTAAAACGCCGTCAAATGCCCTTCATACAGAAAATAGAGCACCAAGGTAAAGAACAGTGAATTGGCCAGCCAGATCGCGGATAGCGTTCCGATAAGACGGTACTGAAACGCTTCATCGACGATGTAGCGACGCTTGTGGAGTGGGGGGCGCGCCACGTGCGCGCTGTTCGATTCGTTTCTCATTGGGACCTCCGACCGGAAGACTCGAGCTCTATTGTTCCAAGAGCCGTGAAATCAATGCAGTCCGCTCGTTCGAGATCGCGAGCTTCAATAAGAAACGAATGAAACGAATGTAAGTATGTTTCGAGGTTAACACGCTCGCCGAGAGACCGGCAACCTCGGGGTTGCTTCGGACGAAGCCCGCTTTCACCGCGCGCGACTATCGCGGTGTTATTGCCTCAACCTACTGACACAAAAAGGGTTCGGGGGGACCTTTCCGCTTTCCTACTACTCGGAGGCGGGGACGTAGAAGCGGGTGCCGCCCGGCATCAGCTGGATCTCCTGGAGGAGGTCGGTCAGGTCGATGGTCTCGTCGGCATAGTCGACTTCGGCGGAGCTCACGACGAGGAGCGGCGTGTTGGAATAGTGGAAGAAGAAGTAGTCGTAAGCGCGCACGATCTCGCCGAGATCGTCCTCGCTCGGAGTGGTCACCGCCTGGCGCTGGCGTAGTCGCTTCGCGAGGACTTCCGGCGGTGCTTGGAGGTAAATGACGAGCTCGGGCGACGGGACCTCGGTCGTCAGCGGCCGATAGATCTTCTCGTAGAGCGCGAGCTCTGTGTCGTCCAGGTTCAGATACGCGTAGACCTTATCTCTCGCGAGAATGAAATCGGAGACCCGCGTCTGTGTAAAGAGCTCTCGTTGCGCGAGCTCCGAGAGCTCTCGATATCGGTTCAACAAGAAGAAAATCTGTGCCTGGAATGCTGCACCGGCGCGGCCGTGCAAGAAATCTTCGAGGAACGGATTGTTCTGCGTCTCCGTCAAGGCCTCGCCTTCGAAGCTCGTCGCGAGTCGTTTCGCGAGCGGCGTCTTGCCTACCCCCGGCGGACCTTCGACAGCGATGTAGCGAAAGTTCACGAGGCGAGGACCTCGTCGATCTTTTCGACGCGGCTCACGTCGGCGCACTCATCCAACAGCTCCGAGATGCTCCGCTTCAACACGGGGTGCACCGCGGCGGGCGCGATCTCGGTCAACGGCTCCAGCACGAAACGTCGCTCGTGCATGCGCGGATGGGGCACGGTGAGGTCCGGCGTGGCAATCACGAGATCGGAAGCCAGCAAGATGTCGAGGTCGAGCGTACGCGGCGCATTGACGTAGGGACGCTCACGCCCCGCAAGCGATTCCACGTGCAAACAGACCCCGAGAAGATCTGTGGCAGGGCCGTCGAAGGTGACTGCCGCCGCGGCGTTGACGTACCACTCGGGAGCGACGCTGTCGACGGGCTCGGTCCGATAGAGGCTAGAGGTGCGCGTAACGACGACGCCGTGTCGGGTGAGCCGTTCGAGCGCGCGGCGCAGCTCGGCTACCGGATCGCCAAGATTCGACCCCAATCCTAGATAGGCGTCCACGGGGTGGATTATACGTTAATCTCGGACCGGTCAGGTCGGGCTCGGTGTGCTAACATTCCGCGCAACCCGAGGTGAATCATGGAGTTCGAGACTCTCAACCAGCTCCTGACCGAAGCCGTTTCGACGCACGGCAAAAAAGAAGCTCTCTCTTTCAAGAAAGACGGGACCTGGCATTCGATTTCGTCCGAGCGTTGGCGCGAGCGTGCCCGGCACATCGCTCTCGGATTGAATGATCTGGGCGTGCAACCCCAGGACCGGGTCGCCCTGCTATCCGAGAATCGGGTCGAGTGGTTCTTGGTCGATGCCGCGCTCCAGATTCTGGGAGCGGCCAATGTACCGCTCTACTCGACACTGATGCCGGCGCAGGTCACCTACGTCGTCAACGACTCAGGTGCCAAGGTCGTCATCGCTTCGAGCGCGGACCAGCAGGCGAAGCTCGCAGAGATCCGCGGCGAACTGGGCGCGGTCAGTCATGTCGTCACGATGGATCCGCCGTCGGGACTCGATGCGATCACGCTTCAGAGCGTCGAGGACAAGGGTCGCGAAATCAACGCGCAAGACCCTGAACGTGCGGACCAACTGGCGGCAGCCGTCACTCCGCAAGACCTGGCGAGTATCGTCTACACCTCGGGCACGACGGGCGACCCCAAGGGCGTCATGCTTACTCATGACAACCTCGTCTCGAACGTCAAAGCGACGCTCGCCGTCCTTCCGATCGGAAGCGACGACATCGCGCTCTCGGCACTTCCCTACAGCCACGTCTTCGAGCGCATGGCCGCGCACTACCTGTACACGGCCGCGGGCATGAGCGTCGCGATCGCAGAGAGCCTCGACGCCGTCGCCGGCAACCTGGGCGAGATCCGTCCCACGGTCATGACGATGGTGCCTCGCTTCTACGAGAAGCTCTACGCGCGCGTCACGGAGTCCGTCGCTCAAGGTAGCCCGGGCAAGCAGAAGATCTTCGCGTGGGCGATCCGCGTCGGCACGGAGCACGGCAAGTACCGTCTCAAAGGCGAGCCCGCGCCGTTCTTGGTGGAGCTCAAATACAAGCTCGCCCACAAGCTCGTCTTCGGAAAACTCCAGGGCCGCATCGGCGGCCGTCTACGGTTCTTCGTTTCCGGTGCCGCGGCACTCGCTCCGGAGATCGCCGAGTTCTTCTGGGCGGCCGGCATCACGATCGTCGAAGGCTACGGCTTGACGGAAACCTCTCCCGTCATCTCGGTCAACAGGCCGGGCAAGCTGAAGTTCGGCAGCGTCGGGACCATCATTCCCGGTGTCGAGGTCAAGATCGCGGACGACGGAGAGATCTGCGTTCGAGGTCCAAACGTCATGAAGGGCTACTTCAACAAGGAAGACGCGACCCGCGAGGTGATTGATGCGGACGGCTTCTTCCACACGGGCGACATCGGACAGCTCGACGACGAAGGCTTCCTCAAGATCACCGACCGCAAGAAAGACATCATCGTGACGGCGGGGGGCAAGAACATCGCGCCGCAGCCGATCGAAGGTCGCCTGAAGACCAACGCCTACATCGCCGAGATCGTCGTCGTCGGCAACAAGCGGAAATTCCCGTCGGCGCTCGTCGTCCCCGATTTCGAGAAGCTCAGCGCCTGGTGTGAGTCCGAATCCATCGACGCCGCAAACGCTGCTGATGTGGCGAGCCACCCCAAAGTGACGGCTTTCATTCTCACTCAGATCGATTCTCTCAGTGGGGATTTCGCGCCTTATGAACGGATCAAGAAGATCACCGTTCTCGCGAAAGAGTTCACGCTCGAGGCGGGAGAGCTCACGCCAACGATGAAAGTGCGCCGCAAAGTGATCGAGTCTCGCTACGAGGGCCTCATCGACGAGATGTATCGCGAGAATCCCGCATCACCGGCATGAGCGACTACGAGACCGTTATCGGGCTCGAGTGCCACGCCCAGTTGCTGACGGCGACGAAGTTGTTCTGCGGCTGCAAGGCCGAGTTCGGGGCGGCACCGAACACGAATGTCTGTCCCGTCTGCCTCGGGCTTCCCGGGGCGCTCCCGGTCTTGAACCGCCACGCGGTCACGCTCGCGACACGCATGTCGCTCGCTGTCGGCTGCCGTGTCAACGAAACGTCGATCTTCGCGCGCAAGAATTACTTCTATCCCGATCTGCCCAAGGGTTATCAAATCTCTCAATTCGATCGCCCACTCGCCGAATCGGGGACGTTGACGCTCCCTCTCCCCGAGGGCGAGAAAACGGTCAGGATCGAACGTATCCACATGGAGGAAGACGCCGGCAAGCTGCTCCATGACGGCTTTCCCGACGCGGACCGCAAGAGCGGCGTCGACTTCAATCGAAGCGGCGTGCCGCTCATCGAGATCGTGAGCCACCCGGATCTCGGCAGCCCGGAAGAGGCGAGCCAATATGCGGCCGCCATGAAAGAGATCCTCGAATATACGGAGACGTCGGATGCCGATATGGAGAAAGGCAACTTCCGGTTCGACGGCAACGTCTCGGTACGTCCAAAAGGCGAGACGACGCTCGGAACGAAAGTCGAGCTCAAGAACCTCAACTCGTTCCGCTTTCTCACCCAAGCGCTCAACCATGAGGTCTCGCGACAAATCGCCGTCATCGAGTCCGGCGGCTCGGTGGTGCAGGAGACCAGGCTCTACGATCCGACAGCGGACGAGACCCGCCCCATGCGTAGCAAAGAAGAAGCTCACGACTACCGCTACTTTCCCGAGCCGGACTTGCCGCCGCTGACTCTCGAGTCCGCCTATATCGAGGATTCTCGACGGGACTTGCCGGAGCTGCCGGCGGACAAACGACGCCGCCTCGTCGCCGACTACGAGATTCCTCCCTACAACGCGTCCGTGCTGACGAGCTCGAAGGCGCTCGGCGAGTATTTCGAGACCGCGGCCAAAGTGTCCGGGCACGCGACCGCGGCGAGCAATTGGATCCTGTCGGAGCTGCTGCGCAAGCTGAAGGAGACCGGCTCGAGCCTCGCGGACATTCCCGTGACGCCCGAGGCCCTCGGAGAGCTCGTCCTTTTGGTGGAGTCCGATACGATCAGCGGTAAAACGGGAAAGGAAGTCTTCGAGAAGATGTTCTCGACCGGGGACGCGCCCAAGGTCATCGTCGAGCGCGACGGGTTGGGTCAGATCTCCGATGAAGGTGCTATCGAAGATCTGGTGCGAGGCATTTTGGCCGAGCACACAGAGCAAGCGCTCGAGCTCAAATCGGGCAAGGACAAAGTACTCGGGTTCTTCGTCGGCAAGGTGATGAAAGCTTCCGGCGGACGGGCGAACCCGAAGCTCGCGCGAGAAACGATCGTGCGACTCATCGCAGAACCTTGATCCAGACCTTTCACCTCAACAAGCACTACAGCCGAGAGAGCAGTGCCTTAAACGACGTCACGCTCGAGATCGACAAGGGCGAGTTCGTCTTCCTGACCGGGCCCTCCGGCGCCGGGAAAACGACCTTCCTGAAATTGATCTTCCGGGAAGAGACGCCTTCCTCCGGGCAGATCCTCGTCAACGGACGCAACGTTTCCGCCATCCCGGAGACGATGATTCCCTTTCTCAGACGCGACATCGGCGTCGTGTTCCAGGATTTCAAGCTCCTCCGACGAAAGACCGTCTTCGAGAACGTCTCCTTCGTCCTGCGAGTGATGGGCGTGCCGAAGCTAGAGCGCAAGAGGCGCGCGTTTCAGATCTTGAAACAAGTAGGCCTGCACCACAAGATGAGCAGCTACCCGATGCAACTTTCAGGCGGAGAGCAACAACGCGTGGCGATTGCGCGGGCACTCGTGAACGAGCCCGTGCTCTTGCTCGCGGATGAGCCTACCGGCAACCTCGACCCCGAGCTCGCCTTCGAGATCATGTCCTTGTTCCAGGAAATCAACGCCCGCGGCACGACGGTCCTCGTCGCGACGCACGACCGGGACTTGATCAATCGACTCGGAAAGCGAGTCATCAACTTGGAAAAAGGCCGCGTCGCCGCGAGCTGACGTCCCGGAGAGTCAAGCATGACGCCCCTGTTCATTGGTATCGCCGGCGGCACGAGCTGCGGCAAAACGAGCATCGCCAAAGCGATCCGGGAGCGGATCGGAGAAGAACGTACCCTCGTGTTGTCGCACGACGCCTACTACTACGACCCCTCGACACTTCCGTTCGAAGAGCGAACGCGCATCAACTACGACCACCCGGATGCCTACGAGACCGAGCTGTTGCTCGAACATCTCGATGGGCTCAGCACCGGACAAGCGGTGCCGCGGCTCTCCTATGACTACGTCGAGCACGTGCGCGTCGACGACGGTAGCCGCATCGAGCCTCGTCCCGTCGTGATCGTGGAAGGCAACCTCGTGCTAGCGATCGAAAGTCTTCGGAACCGGTTCGGCTTGAAGCTCTACGTCGACACCGATGCCGACGTGCGGGTGTTGCGAAGGATCGCGCGAGACATCGAAGACCGGGGCCGCACCCTGGAGTCGGTGACCCGTCAATATCTAGAATCCGTACGCCCGATGCACCTCGAATTCATGGAGCCTTCGCGACGACATGCCGACGTCGTCATTCCACATGGCGCGCACAATGAGATCGCGCTTGGCCTCATCATCGCGGGCATTCGGGAGCTCACACCCGAATGACCCAGCCGCTCAGACGGAACTGCTAAGAAATTTTCTCACCGAGAGCACGCTGCCGATGAGTCCCACGAACATGCCGCCGAAAACGATCGCAGCCCAGCTCGAGGGCGGCACGAAACGTAGCCATGGGACACTCGGGAGCAGCTCGAACGAGCGGAGGGCCTCGACGAGCACGTAGCGGTGAGAGATATAAAGGAGTAGCAAAGCAAGCGCTCCCCCGAGCCCGCCCTGAAGAACGCCCTCGACGAGAAACGGCCCCCGGATGTAGGCATGGGTGGCCCCCACGAGACGCATGATGCCAATCTCTTCCTGGCGCCCGTAGACGGTCAGCTTGATGACATTGAAGATCGTGAAGATGCAAGCGATGACGAGAGCGCTTCCTATCGCGAGGCCGAGCAGACGCGTCAGCTCCAAGATTCCCGTCAGCCTCTCGACCCACAGCAAATCGTAGTCCACGTCCGAAACACCGTCGAGAGCACCCAGCCGTCGTGCCAGGGCTTCGACTTGCTCCGGCGCACGACTACCGGGAGCGACGGTGAGCTCGAACGACGCCGGAAGCGGGTTCTCCTCCAAGAGCTGAGGCAAAGCGTCGAGCTCCGGAAAATAGGACTGGAACCGTGTCACCGCTTCGTCTTTCGAGACGTAAATCGAGGACTCGATCTCTTCGCTCTTCGAGACGATCTCCTCGACGTCGTCGCGGGTGTCCGCGCTCACGTCGTCGGACAGATACAAGGTCAGCTGCACGCGGCTCGCCCAATCCGCGATCAGCTCGTTCAAGTGGATCGAGACGGAGAGGAAAACGCCGAGGATGAAGAGAGAGACTGCGATCGTTGCTATCGAGACGAGATTGACGAGGCGGTTCCGCCATAGCTCAACGAAGGCTTCCTCGATGCTGTAGCCGATAGCCCGAAGGAATCTCATCTTCGGGGCTTTATTCTATCCGCGCTCGCGTCGGATCGAGCGACGAAATCAAAACGTGTAGGTTTTGTCCTGCACGATGAGCTCGAGGCCTTTTCGAGTCAGCTGTGCCATCTCGTCTCGGATCTGAGGAAGGTGTCCGGGCTTTGTGTGCGTCACGAGAATGGGAACGTCCTTTTTCAACTTCTCGAGCTCGCGTCCAAGAAGCTCCGCGGTCATGTGGCCGCTCGAATGCGCGAGGCTCTTCGAATCGTTCGCGAACGAAATCTCCGTGATGACGGCTTTCAGCCGGTCATGCGCGGAGGCGATTTCCCAGACCCGGTCGGTCGGGCCGGTATCGCTCGTGTATATGATCGCGGCGTCATCGTCCTCGACGAGAAAGCCCACCGTAGGAGTGAGGTGCTCAACCGCGATGGGAGTGAAGGTCAAAGCGTCGATCGTGAAAGGCTTTTCCGGCTCGATGTTCCGGAAACGCAGGCTCGCGGTCTCCTCCGTGGGCAGTTTGGAGAAGTCGGGCCAGAGCTCGCCGTTGAACATGTGTTTTCGCAAGCTGTCGATCACCGGCTTCGTCCCGTATACGGTGATCGGATCGTTGTGGTGGCCGAAGACATTATCGATGAGGAACGGGAGGCCGCAATTATGGTCGAGATGCGTGTGAGTCACGATGACGTGACGTACGAGCAACTGCTCTTCGAGAGTCAACGGGCCGGTGAGACCGCCTGCGTCGAGCGAAATCGTGTCGTTCAACAGGAAGCTAGAGAGAAACCGACCTCGGACACTTCCGCCGGAACAGCCAAGAACACGTACCTTCATCGTGTCGGGGCCGGGCCTAGGTCCGTCCGCAGTGGTGTCCAATCGCGACTTGCGAGTACACGCATGCAGTGAGTCCGTTCAGTTGTGATCCTTCGTTGGACTGGGCCACTCTGGATCTTGAATATATCTGGTAAAAATAAGAGATGTCAACACTTCCGCCTGCGCGCCCGACATACCCATGAGCACCGTCGTCGTCGCTCTCGGGATCCTCAACCTCGTTTTGAGCCTGTCGAGCTTGCGGGACGCGCGGCGAAAGCAGGTTCGCACCGCGATTCCCGCCGCCCGAAACAACCCCACCGTGACCCTGTTCATCCCGTGTTGCGGCGATGAGGAGGGCCTCGGCGACAACCTCGAAGCGATCGCGGGCCAGGACTTTTCGTCACTCTCACTCGTCTTCGTTGTGAAAAGCGGCGACGACGGCGCCGTACCCGTCATCGAGCGCGTACGACAACGCTATGGCGGTGAGCTCGTCATCGCGGGCGAAGCCAGCGGGTGTAGCCAGAAAGTCCACAATCTATTGCGAGCATTGGATCGAGAGCCGTCATCGACGATCCTGGCGTTCACGGATTCCGACGGCCGCCCGGACCCCGGATGGCTCAGACGGCTCATAGCACCACTCGACCAGCCAGGGGTCGGGGCAGCGTCCACGTACCGGTTCTACGTGCCGGAGCCGCGATCGGTCTCGTCGCTGCTGCGCTCGGTCTGGAACGCCTCCGTCTTGTCACTCCTGGGCGACCACGATCGCAACTTCGCGTGGGGCGGCGGCATGGCGATCCAACGGGCGCGCTTCGACGCCATCGGCGTGCGAGAAGCCTGGCAAGGCGCGCTCTCGGACGATTACGCGCTCACGCACGCGGTGCGGCGAGCCGGACTTCGGGTCGCTTTCGTCCCCGAGGCTATCGTCCCATCCTACGGCTCGGTCGGTTTCGCTGAGCTCATGGGTTGGGTCGGCCGCCAGATGTCGATCACGCGGGTTTACTGGCCGGCGCTCTTCCGGATCGCCTTGCTTCACCACTGCCAGTACGTCCTTTTCTTCGTGCTCGGGCCTTGGGCCGCCGGCCGCTACGGCTTGTGGCTATGGAGTCTCGTGCAGCTCACGAGCCTCGCAACGGCGCTCATCAACGGGCGACGCACACCCTGGTCGCGTTTCATCAAGGGGCGACGATTGGCTTTCGCGCTCGCGGTGCCGGCCGCGAGCTTCATGACATTAGCGGGCGGGATGCGAGCCCTTTGGTCGCGCCGCATCGTGTGGCGCGAGCGCATTTACGAGATGCGCTCCCCCACGGAGACGATCATTCTTCGCTGAGGATGGCTCCTACCCGATCGTGGGGCGGAACTGGGGCGCTTCACGGTGCTGGGTCGCCTGCTCGTAGCCGTACGCGATCGCGAGCAGGGTGGGCTCGCTCCATGCGGGACCGAAGAACGAGATGCCGACCGGTAGACCCGACACCCTTCCCATCGGTATGGTGATGTCCGGGTAGCCGGCGATGGCGGCGAGACCCGCGCTCGAGCCTCCCGACAAGCGATCGCCCATGACGTGGTCCGTGAGCCAGGCAGGGTCTCGCGTTGGCGCGACGATCGCGTCGAGACGGTGCTCCGCGACGACCGCGTCAATCCCTTCTTCACGGGAGTGTCGCTGCACGGTGCGCACGGCGTCGAGATAGCTCGGGTCCGTGAGCGGCCCTGCGGCCTCGGACGCGAGCAAACGCTCCTGTCCGAAGAACGGCATCTCGGTATCCGGATGCGCCTCGTTGAACGCGATGAGCTCCGTCAAGCTCTTGATCGGCGCATCGGGCCCCAGGCTTTCGAGATAGACGTTGATCCCGGCTTTGAACTCGAAATTGAGGACGCGTGTGGGAAGCTCCGAGAACACGTTCGCGTTGTCCATGCTGGAGATATTGGCGGGGTCGACGATGATCGCTCCCGCCGCCTTCATGTCCTCGACGGCGCGGTCGAACAATGCCAGGGCGCGTTCGTCGAATCCCGGAAAGTTTCGGGCGACGCCGATGCGAGCGCCGCGTAAGCCATCGGCGTCGAGGAACTCGGTGTAGTCGTCATGAAAGTGACCATCGCTCGCAGAAGTGGCCGTGTCGCGCGGATCCACGCCGGTGACGGCGCCGAGCAAGACAGCCGCGTCGCGCAACGTGCGTGTCATCGGCCCAGCCGTGTCCTGCGAGTGCGAGATCGGGATGACGCCGGAACGACTCCACAGGCCGACTGTCGGCTTGATCCCGACGATACCGTTGATCGAAGACGGGCACATGATGGAGCCGCCCGTCTCCGTGCCGACCGTCACGGCTGCCAGGTTGGCCGATGCGGCGACGCCGGAGCCGGAGCTCGACCCGCAGGGATTGCGGTCGAGCGCGAACGGGTGTTTGCACTGCCCACCGCGAGCGCTCCAGCCGCTCGAGGCCTTGAATCCTCGCCAGTAGGCCCACTCGCTCATATTGGCTTTCGCGATCAGGATCGCGCCCGCCTCCCGGAGCTTTTGAGCGACGAACGAGTCTTGGAGCGGGATCGAGCCTTCGAGAGCGAGCGAGCCCGCCGTCGTGGTCATCTGGTCATGCGTATCGATGTTGTCCTTGAGAGCGACCGGGATCCCGTGGAGTGGCCCTTTCGGACCGCTCGCTGAGCGCTCGGCGTCGAGCTCATCGGCGATCTCGAGAGCCTGCGGATTGGTCTCGATGATGGCGCGGAGCTCGGGGCCGTTTCGGTTAAGGGCTTCGATCCTCCCGAGATAGGCCTCGGTGATCGACCGGGCGGTATGACGGCCCGACTCCATCGCCTCTTGCAGATCGGCGACCGTAGCCTCATCGAGCTCGAAGGCGGCCGGCGGCTCCGCGTCATCGTTTTCCGACGAAGCGTCCGGAGAATCGACCGGCCCGCATCCCGTGGGCCCGGCGAGAAGACCGGCGCTACCCGCTGCGGAGTAGCCAAGAAATCGTCGACGGTTCATCACACCCTCCTAGAGGTGCGGATGGTACTTCAATCGAAGGGCGGTGTCTCGAGCGTCCGCGTCGCGCTACGATGGTCTTTCGAGGGGGACACGATGCTGACCATTTTGCTCGGGTTGTGGGTGAGCACCACGGGGTTCAGTCAGCTCGAGCGCGTGGACCCTTCGGTTGCGGTCCCGTCCGTCGGCGCCGGCGCTCGCGCGCGCGCGACGGAGAGCGACACGCCGCCCAAGATCATCGACGTCCGGCTCGCCCCGGACTTCGCCGAAGATCCGGTTCTGATACCGGGAGCGGTCTGGCTCGACCCCAACGATACGGCATCGTGGGCGAGCGAGCTTTCGTCCGAGACAGCCGTGGTCGTCTATTGCGTCAAGGGCAAGTGGGTGAGCCAGTCGGTTACGAAGAAGCTGAGGGATTTGGGACTCGACGTCGCCCAGCTAGAAGGCGGCATCGAAGCGTGGAAGGCAGCCGGCGAGCCCACGACGCCGGCCAAGACTCCGTAAGAGCTACGCGCGAACGCCGTTGCGAGCGGCGTCCTCGATCCCCGTCACGAAGGTATCGATCTCCCCGATGGTCGTGAAGACGTTGGGAGTGACGCGTATGCACGAGAACTCACCGTCGACGAAGCGCGGGCGTACGTGAATCTGGTACTTCGCTTCCAGAAAAGAGGTCAGCTCGTCGGCGCCGACCCCGTCGATCGTCATCGCTCCGATTCCGCAAGTCTGTTCCGGCGCATCCGCGTTGAGCACGCGCACACCCGGCAGGCCGCGGACGCGCTCGGCCCATAGGTTTCTCAAGTAACGCAATCTCGCCGCTTTGCGCTCGACCCCAATCCCTTCGTGGAAAGTGAGCGCTTCTGTTATCGCTCCACGAGCCGCTATCGGGTAGGTGCCAATCTCCTCGAACTTGCGAATGTCGTCGCGCTTTGATTCCGGTGCGCTCATGAGAGGCCACAGGTCCGCGATCTTGTTCTTGCGCACGTAGAGAAAGCCGGTACCGACGGGCGCGAGGAGCCACTTGTGAAGGCTGGTCCCGTAGTAGTCGCAGTCGAGCTCATCGCGGGTGAAGGGGAAGTGGGCGTAGCCGTGGGCACCGTCGACGACCGTCTCGATACCTCTGGCCCGCGCCATGCGGCAGATCTCGCCGACGGGGAATATCTGGCCCGTCGTGTAGGTCACGTGGCAGATCAAGATGACCCGGGTACGAGGCGTGATGGCGCTCTCCACGCGCTCGACCAACACCGAGGGGTCTTCAGGCGGTGTCGGGTACGGAACGGTTTTCAGGACGATCCCTTCACGCGCCGCTCGCTGGCGCCACGTCGTCAGCATGCGCGGGTAGTCTTGGGTCGTCGTCAGCACTTCGTCGCCGCGCGCGAGATCCAATCCGAACTGGACGATCTCCATCGATTCACTCGTGTTCCGGGTGATCGCCAGCTCCTCCGCATCGCAGCCGAAGCTCGCCGCGAGACGACGTCGTACGAGCTCGACCCTGGGCCCCAGCATCTCGTCGACATAGAGCGACGGGCTCATGTTCGTGATGTCCCAGTACTGCTTCATCGCCGTCTGCACCGGGATCGGCGCAGGGCTTACGCTGCCGGAATTCAGGTTGATGTGGTTGCGATCGATCGAGAAGGCTTGCCGGACGGAGAACCAGAAGTCCTCGTCCAGCGCCACGTCCTCCGCCGAGCGCGTCGCTTGCGCCCGGGAAGCGCGGCTCACGCGAGCGAAGGACTCACGCCCGAGGGCCGTGAGGGTACCGCCGGTAGCCGCGAGAAACGCACGTCGATGCATGGACTCCCTCCGGCGACATTGTATGCGCTCGGGCGCAACGACGGCACAACGCCTCCATCTGCTCGCGAACGAGCTATGCCGCCGAATCGTTGTGAGGGGATAGAAGAGTGTTTTGCTGAACGCTCGGTAAATAAAGGGACACAATACTTAATTGCCAGCTTCGGCCGGCAGGAATTAAGTATTGTGTCCCTTTATTTCCGAAATAAGTATTGTGTCCCTTTATCTATCAGCGGGCGAAGGCTCTCTTCAGGGATGCGGCGAGCTTGTCCGTGTCGAGTGTCGTCGTATCGGCGTCGGCGATGACGCGAGAGATAGCCCAGATGGCCTCTTTGCGCACGTGGGGGTCCTCGTCGTCCAGCGCATCGAGGAGCGCGTCGAGAGCGCTGCCGTCTTCGATCATTCCCAGTCCCCAGGCAGCCTCTTTTCGCACCGCGGCGTTGGGATCGGTGAGCGCGCGGATCAATGCACTGACGCCCCGTCGGTCTTCGATCATCCCGATCGCCCAGGCTGCTTCCTTCCGGACCCGAGCGTCGTCGTCACGAAGGGCGCCAATCAGCGGCTCGACGCCGCTCCCCGCCTCGATCATCCCGAGCGCCCATGCCGCTTCTCTTCGGACGCCGGCATCCGAATCCATCACGGCTAGACTCAAAGCAGGAACCGCGGATGCGCGCTCGATCATTCCAAGACCCCACGCGGACTCCCGTCGCACATCGGCGACCGGGTCCCGGAGCGAACGGGTCAGGGGCTCGACCCCACGACGATCCTCGATCATTCCGAGGGCCCACGCCGCTTTCTCTCTGACGGATGACGGCTCCCGCTCGATAACGGCGGCTAGCGCGTCGATCGCCCTCGGGTCCTCGATGAGACCCAGGGCGAACGCGGCGTTCGCGCGCGCGACATCGCTCCCTTGGTCGAGGATCTCCATGAGAGGCGGCAATGCCTGACGCCCGACGTTCTCGAGCGCCAGAGCCGCCTCGCGCCCGGGTGAGCTCTCACGTTCGCGACCATTCCGAGAACGTCCATGCTCGCGGCACAGCTTGCCCTCGACCGGCGACGCGTCCCCGAGCAGAGCGAGGAGCGCCGGCATCGCCTCTGAGAGATCCCCATCCGAGCGGCTTCCGAGCCGGTCTAGCTCGCACGCCGCCATCGCCCGGTCGACGGCACTCGACGCCCCCAGCTGGTCGATCCATGCCGGCACGTTTTGCGCCGAGCCGACGCCGGCCACCGTGGCAATCAAAAGTCCCGCAAGATTCACGTTTCTAACCCTCATGTTCATCGTCATCGCACTCTCCAGGAATATGCTGAAAAACCAGCATAGTGCTAATTTATTAGCAAATCAAGTGGCGAGAAAGGTTGACCTCGGGGGGACGTGTGGGATACACGAAGGGTCAGGAGAGAGCCTATGTTTCGTGTGCTTTTCGTTTTGTGCGCAGTTCTATTTCCACTTCTTGCGTTCGGTCAAACTTACGAATGCACCGAGCAAATGGTGTCGATGCGCGATGGGACGCGTTTGGCAACCGACGTCTACGTCCCCAAGAACCAGTTCGAGGGTCCCTACCCCGTCGTCATCGAGCGCACGCCCTATGACAAGGGAAGCTGCGGGGACGTCCACGCGCTCTACTTCGTCAAGCGCGGCTACGTCGTGCTACGTCAAGACGAGAGAGGCCGCTACAACTCCGAAGGTACGTACTACTGGCTCAAAGACGAGGGCTGGGGCGAGAACCGCGACGGCTACGACACGATCGAGTGGGCCGCCCAGCAATCCTGGTCCACCGGTAAGGTCGGCACGATGGGGCTGTCCTTCACGTGCGCGAATCAATACCTCACGATGGTCACCCGCCCTCCGCACCTCGAAGCCATGTTCTGCGCGCAGTTCGCCACAAACATCTATAAAGACCTCTACTATGCCGGCGGCGCCATCCACATGATCATGCCGACCTGGCTTCTGACCCAGAACGAGATGGTCCAGCCGCTCGGACAAAACTTTCCGGCACACCGCGGCTATCTCGGCGACGGCTCGAGCTGGATGCGTTGGTACGAGAGAAAGAACGAATCCGAGAAAGCGTTTACCGACAGCATGATCTCGCCCATGCTCGAGGACCTGGTCTCGAACCCCTACTACAACGAATACTGGAAGCAGTTCGCCGTCGACGAGAACTGGGACAAAGTGGACGTTCCTATCTACCACTACAGCGGCTGGTACGATCGGTATCCGCACGCTGCGGTCAAGCACTTCAACGGTATCAATGACGTTGGAGGCGACCGCGCCCGCGGTCGGCAAAAGCTCTTACTGAGCCCTCACCTCCACGGTGCTCGAGAGGTAACAGCGCGCGTCATCGGCGACATCGATTTCGGAGCCGAAGTGTCGTTCGACTACAACGCGCTGCGTCTACGCTGGTTCGACCACCATCTCAAAGGGATCGATAACGGGATCATGGACGAGCCGCCCGTGCGCATCTTCGTGATGGGCGACAACGTCTATCGCGATGAGGATGAGTTTCCCCTGGCCCGCACGGATTACCAGGACTTCTATCTGCACGCGGGCCCATCGGGCTCCATCGACTCGCTCAATGACGGTGTGCTCTCCAGGGAGTCTCCCGCAGGCGAGGCACCCGACAGCTACGCGTACGACCCGAGAAACCCGGTGCCATCCATTGGCGGGGACTTGTTCGTCCAGCCGAACGGCGCTCGCGACCACCGGCCGGCCGGACAACGGAGCCTGACCTTCACGACCGCGCCACTCACGAGCGCGGTCGAGGTCACAGGCCTCCCCAAGCTCGATTTCTACGCATCCTCCGACGCCGCCGATACCGATTGGGTCGTGACGCTGACGGACGTCCATCCGAGCGGGTACTCGCAAACGCTGCGCCAGAACATTCTCCGAGCGCGGTACCGCGACGGTATTGAAGGACCGTCGCTGATGACGCCGGGAGAGGTGTACCGGTTCGAGATCGAGATGTATCCCATCTCGAACGCGTTCCAGCCGGGCCATCGCATCCGTGTCGTCCTGTCGAGCAGTAGCTTCCCGAAGTGGTACCCGAACGGCAATACCGGCAAGGAAATCGACGAAGACTTTCCGGGCGTCGTCGCGACCAACACGATCTACCACGACCGGGATCGCCCTTCGAAGATCGTACTGCCCATCATTCCCCGAACGGAGCCGACGAATTGACCACCTTGACCGCGAGCCAACAGCTCGCCCGATGGATCGCATCCCACCGTGAGGCAGGGCTTTCGGACGACGTCCTCGACAAGGCGCAAACCTTCGTACTGGACTGGCTCGCGAGCGCGCTCGGGGGCCGCGGCACCTTGCCGGGGCGCGCGGTCCTCGACTACACGAGGACCCAGCCGGAGGGATCGTCCCGGGTGGCCGGAGAAACCGTCGGCCGTTCGGCCGAGGCGGCGGCGTTCGCGAACGGTGCGCTGTCCCACATCGTCGAGATGGACGACGTCGATCGACTCTCTATCATCCACCCCGGCGCCGTCGTGATACCGGCGGCCCTCGCGGTCGCCGAGCGCGATAACCGCAGCGGCCGCGATTTTCTCTCTGCCGTCGTCGCGGGTTACGAGGTCGCGATCCGGATCGGTGCGGCCGTCGGCAAGAAGCACTATTTTCACTTTCACAACACATCGACGTGCGGAGTCTTCGGAGCCGCGGCGGCCGCGGGCTGGCTCAACGGGCTCGACGAAGACGCTCTCGCCTGGGCACTCGGCAGCGCGGGGAGCATGGCCTCGGGCGTCTGGCAGTTCAACGCCGAAGGCGCGATGACGAAACATCTTCACACGGGGCACGCTGCAGCGAGCGGTATCCGGGCGGCTGACCTCGCGGCGCTCGGCTTCACGGGTCCGAAGGCGATACTCGAAGGCGAACGCGGCTTCTTCGCGGGTTTCGCACCCGACGGCGCCCCGGAGCAAGTGACGGCAAACCTCGACGGCGACGGCTTCGCGTTGCCGCTCGTTTCGTTGAAGCCTTACGCTTCGTGCCGCCACACGCACGCCGCGGTAGATGCGGCGCTCGCTCTCAGGGACGAGCTCTCGGGTCGAGCGGTCGAACGCGCCACGGTCCACGTCTACCAGTCGGCCGCGGACCTCTGTGACAACGAAACGCCGGTCACGCCATACGAAGCAAAGTTCAGCCTCCAATATTGTATTTCCCGTGCGCTGTCTCGAGGCTCTCTGGGTCTCGTCGACTTCTCGATCGATGACATCGGCCCGATCGACACGCCGGCAGGCGTCGTCGTCGACCCAAGCCTCACCGACGTCTTCCCGTCCGAGTTCCCTGCCCGGCTCGAGCTCGAGCTCGATGACGGCACCACGATCGTCAAACAAGTGCGCCATCCGTTGGGCGATCCCGAGAACCCGCTCAGCCGGGCACGGGTGGAGGCGAAGCTACGAGAGCTCGCAGCCTATGGGGGACTCTCCGAAGAGCGAACCACGGCCTATCTCGACTGGGTCCACGGCCTGTCGAAGGACGTGCTTACTCCTGAGACGCGTTCTCTTTGAGGAACAGGCTCTCGCGCCAATCCATCCCCCAGGCGCTCGAAAGACTCCGTTCGAGCTCTCCGCGGTCGTAGCGCATCAGAAGCTCGTGCCACTGCTCCGCGTCGAACGTGTCGCCCTTCTTGTTGAGGTGCACTTGGTCGGGCTGCGTGAACACTTCCGGCCAGCGCGCTTTGCTCGAGCGCCACAGCTCGGGCCCGGGATAAACGTAGGGGAGGTCGCGCTTCAACAACGCGTCGAGCGCGTATTTCTCATGCTCGACTTGAGGCTCGTGGGTGTACTTGTAGATGTGTGTCGTGAAGAAGATCAGCTCGACGCCGTCGCGGTGAAGCGCCTCTACGAGCTTTTGCATCTCGTCGGCGCACAGCGTGATGTTGTCGTGATCGTCGGGGCCTCTGATGATCGGGCACGTCCGTTGCAATGATTGCTGGACGATCGCGATCGTGGGCTTGGGGATGTTCCCATAGCGCATCCGCCCTTCCATCTCCGGACGACTCTCGAGCGGAAGAAACCAATCTCGCAACATCCGCCCATAGCTCCGCTGCCAGTCTTCGCTGTCCTCGGCGGCGACCCACGTACCCACGGGTGCGCCGCCCGACGCCGCGTTCATGACGTGGTAGACGATCTCTCCGTCGAAGGATCGGTTTATCTTGTGCTCGAGAATATTCGGCCATCGATAGGACGTCGAATAGCCAACGAACACGAGCGTCTTCTCCTCACCGTCGAAGAGCTTTCCCGAAGCAAGAACAGGACCGGCGGCAAACAGCGTAAGGAGCATAGTCGCGAATAAACGCTTCGTCATGATCCACCTCTCATCGAACCCTACCGTTTTCGAAAGACCCGAACGACGATCTCACCACCGTCGCTCCCTCCCGTCAACGACACCTTGGAAATGCGTGACCCGTCGAGGCGGAGCTCGTGCTGCCACGGAGCACTGTCATCGTGGCTCTCATCGAGCCGCAGTGAGCGCACCTCAGGCAACCAGCTCACACGGTGACGCACGTAGAACTCCGGCACGGTGACGTGCCACTCGCCGTCAACGGGGATAGAGATGTTGCCGTGGTCGTAGATGAGTCCGTTCTCCCACCGAAACGCGATCGTCTCGGGCCCCGAACGGTAGCTTCCGATCCACGGCGCGGCCTCTTGCTCGGTCGGTGAGCTAGGACTCGCCAGAAGAAACAGACAAGCGAGCCACACCATGTCCCCATTCTACGTGCTTGCGGGCGCGGCGCGGTAGCGTGAGATAGATGCCGACGAGAATGACGACGGACGCGACGACGAGACGGGTCGACGGCGTCTCGGAGAGAAATGCCATACCGCCCAAGGCCGTAAGGAGTGGCACCGCGAGTTGAGCAGCGGCGGTGGTCGCCGTCGGCAACCGGCGTACGGCACCGAACCAGAGGACGTATCCGAGCCCGGAGGTGATCGCGCCGGAAACGACTCCCAGGGCGACCCCTTCGATCGAAACGTGCATCGTCTCTACCCTGACGACGCTCGTTACGAGTGCCATCGCCGACGCGAGCACGAAGTGGCAGGCCGTCGACGCAACCGGATCGGAGGCACCTCGACCCACGAGCGTGTACGCGCCCCACGAAAATCCCGCCACGAGCATGAGCATCGCGCCTTCGAAGCTTGGGGTGGCGACGCTCGGGGCCAGGAGATAGCCGAGTCCGGACAGCGCCAGTATCAACCCGGCCCACTGACGACGACTCGGTCGCTCTCTGCCGAGGAGCGCGCCTATGATCATCGTCGCCTGGACAGCGGTGAACAGCAAAAGGGCACCTGTCGCCGCGGTGACCTGAGAATATGCGAAGGAGAAACACGTCGCGTAGCCGAACAAGAACGCCGCGCAAGACCAGCGGCAACGCTCGCCAGACGCGAGCGAGGCGAGCAGGAGGGCACCCGAAGCGAGGCGCACGGTGGTGAAGGACGCAGGATCGATCGCGCCCGAAGCGAGCGCGAGGCGGCACAGGAGGGAGTTGGCGGCAAAACAAACGAGCGCGGCTAGGAGTTTCACTACTTCTCGATACGCAGACGGGCCGTCCGTGCCGCCACGTGACGGCTTTCCGCTCCCGTTCGCGTAGTCCCCACTATGGAGATCGAGGACGGATCCACATGGTCGGGTAGGCCCCCGAAGGTCGGACAGCGTGCGTCACGGACTCGATTCATCGAGCCCGCCTACATTCGGCTCTTTACCGAGATGAGCGGTGATGCCAACCCCCTTCACTATGACGAGGCGCGAGCGAAAGCGTCGCGGTTCGGCGAAATCGTCGTTCAAGGCGGCGTCACGAGCGCAATCTTGAACGCGGTCGTCGCGGAAACCCTCCCGGGTCCCGGCAGCGTGTTCCTCAGCGTGAGCTGGGACTTCAAAGCACCGGTGCGGCCGGGCGATACGATCACCGGCTCGGTCGAAGTCACCGAGGTGAGGGCCGACAAACCGGTCACGAAGCTCGCGACCACGGTGACCCGCGACGACGGCGTCGTCGTCCTCGAAGGAAGCGCAGTCTGCTACACGATGAAGATATAATCCGGGCCGCATGCCGCGGCTCGCTCTCGACACCCTCATCTTCTTCGTGACCTCGACGTGCAACTCCCGGTGCCGGACGTGCTTCTACTGGGAGGAGCTCAACCAGACCCATGATTTGAGCTTCGACGAGATCGAGCGGCTGTCGACGTCGATGCCAGATTTCAACGAGATATGGCTCTCCGGCGGGGAGCCGTCGCTTCGGACCGATCTGGTACCGATCCTCGAGCTCTTCTATCGTGAAAACGGCGTCCGCTCGATCAACTTTCCGGCCAACGGGCTGCAGCCGGAGAAGCTCGACTCGATCTTACGCGCGACGTTCGAGCGGTGCCCGGAGCTCAAGGTGAATTTGAACCTCGCGCTCGACGGGCTGGGTGAGACCCACGATCGCATCCGCGGCGTTCCCGGCAACTTCGGCAAAGCGCTCGAAAGCCTGACCCGGCTGGAAACGCTTCGCCGTGAGCAAGAGCACCTTCGAGTCCACGTCAACTCCGTCATCTGTCGCGAGAACATCCACGAAATGGTCGCTCTCGGCGATACGATCCGCGACCGCTTCGACCTCGACGGCCACTACTTTCAGATTATTCGGGGCGAGCCCATGGACCCGGCTTTGGTGGAAGTCCACAAAAGCGATCTCGGAGAGCTCTACTCCGATCTGGAGCCGCTCTACCGTCACTACGCAGACAAGCTACGCGCACGAAAGGGTATTCTCGGCGCATCCGCCTATCTGGGCGTCCTGAACCTGTACCACGAGATCCAGGCGTCGAATTTCGAGCGACACCACCGCTGGCCGATGCCGTGCACCGCGGCACAGAACATCGCCGTGCTCGATGCGAACGGTGACATCCGTTCATGCGAGCTCAGAGAGCGAATCGGCAACCTTCGTGACTATGATCTCGACTGGGGTCGTTTTTGGAGCTCTTCCGAGCGAGGCGAAGAGATCGACGCTATCCGTCGAGATGGCTGTTGGTGTACCCACGTTTGTTTCATCCACGCCAGCCTGAAGGCGAGTCCGAAGGCCATGGCAATCGACGTTCCCAGAGCTTTCTTGCATCCATCGACTAGGAGCCACAAACCTCATGACATCCAAAGTACTGCAGATCGGGCATAGCCCGGATCCCGACGACGCTTTCATGTTCTGCGCGCTATCGCATGGGGCCGTGAAGATCCGCGATTTCGCGATCGATCACGTCCTCCAGGACATCCAAACCTTGAACGAGCGCGCGATGAAGGGCGAGCTCGAAGTGACCGCGATCTCGGCCCACGCCTATCTATCCGTTGCCGACAAGTACTGGATCATGGCCACGGGCGCGAGCATGGGCGAGGGCTACGGACCGGTCCTCGTTTCGAAAACGGCCACGACGCTCGACGAGCTCGAAGGCAAGCGCGTCGCGATCCCCGGTGAGATCACAACCGCCGCGTTGCTGTCGAAGATCTTCCTTCCTCCCTTCGAGCCCGTCATTCGCTCATTCGATGAAGTCTTCGACACCATCGACAAGGGCGAGGCAGAAGCCGGGGTCATCATCCACGAAGGCCAGCTCACCTACAAGGACTTGGGCTACAACAAGATTCTGGATTTCGGAGAGCAATGGTCGAAGGAGACCGACGGACTGCCTCTGCCTCTCGGGCTCGACGTCGTACGCCGTGATCTCGGCCGCGAGCTCGCGGTAGAGATCAACCGCGCGATGCGCGCGAGCATCGACTGGGCTTATGACAACGAGGACGAAGCGCTCACCTACTCGCTTCAGTTCGGCCGCGGGCTCGAGCGGGAGCTCGGGCGACGATTCGTCAAGATGTATGTCTCGGAGCTGACGAAAGACATGGGCGACTCCGGAGAGAAGGCGCTACGTGAGCTCTTCTCGCGCGCCGAGGCCGCGGGCGTCGTCGACAAGGCGCCGGATTTCGAGCTGATCCGCTAACGTTGAAGCAGCGAGCGGCGGTCGCAGGGCTCGGTCAAATGGGCCGTGCCATGCTCGCGCGCCTTCGTGAGCAAGGCTTCGAGGCTACCGGTTTCGACGTCGTCTCCGCACTCAGCGAGTGCGGCTCGATGGCCGAGCTATGCGAACGGGCGGACGTCGTCTTGCTGTCGCTACCGAGCAGCGCGGCCGTGACTCAGGCCGTCGACGAGGTCGTGGAGTTCGGTCGCCAAGGGCTCCTCGTCATCGACACGTCGACGACCGATCCGTCGACGGCGACGAGCGCCCATGAGGTGCTCGAACAGCACGGTTACACGTTCCTAGACGCGCCCGTCAGCGGGGGCCGGGCCGGAGCGGAGAAAGGGGAGCTCACGGTTCTCGTCGGGGGCGACGAGCCAACGCTCGCGGCCGCGAGGCCAATCCTCGACGCGCTCACGGCAACTGTGATCCACGTAGGACCGGTCGGAAGCGGCCAGGCCGCAAAGCTCGTGAACAATTTGCTCGTCGCGATCCACCTAGCCGCCGCCCGCGAAGCCATAGCACTCGGCCGCGCTGCGGGCCTCGAGTCGAGAACACTCATCGACGCGATCAACCGCTCCTCCGGTCGAAGCGCGGTCACGGAGATCAACTATCCCAGGTGGATTCTGGACGGAGCCTTTGATTCCGGTTTCTCAGCCGCGCTCATGCGCAAGGACATCGAAGCGGCGCGCGCCCTCGCCGAGCGCTTAGACGTCCCTCTCGCGGTGGCGGAAACGGCGGGAGAGATCTGGCGTTCGCAGCTCGACGACCAAGAAGACTTCAACCGGATCGCCGAAATCGAGGGGAAATAGGGGGACACAAACCCGATCTGAAGAAGCTGGGAAATAGGGGGACACAATACCTATTACCATGCTCAAAAACCGCGTAATAGGTTTGTGTCCCCCTATTTCCAGAGGAATCGGGTTTGTGTCCCCCTATTTCCCCCTGTTCAGCTCGTGGATTATCCGCAGCCCCTCTAGCGTCAGCCTTGGGCTGACGATATCGATCACCTGGGTCCACTCGGAGACAATCTCCGCCATCCCTCCGGTCGCGATCACTTTGGGCTCGCCGGGGACCTCCTCCGAGAGTCGCGCCACCAGCTCCTTGACGAGTCCCAAATAGCCGAGGACGAGCCCCGACTGCATCGCGTGGACGGTGTTGCGTCCGATCGCGCTCGAAGGCATCTCGAGCTCGACTTTCGGCAACTTGGCCGTACGGCGCACGAGCGCATCGGCGGAAATCCCGAGCCCCGGAGCGATCGCGCCGCCGAGATATTCTCCGTCCTTCGACACCACGTCGAACGTCGTCGCCGTGCCGAGATCCGCGACGATCGCCGGCCCGCCATAGAGCTTTTGAACGGCCGCCGTGTTGGCAACGCGATCCGCACCCACCTCGCGCGGGTTATCGATGCGGATGCGAATGCCGGTCTCGATGTCGGGACCGACGACAACGGGAGGGCGCCCCATCACCCGCTCGAGCATCTCCTGAAACGTCGCGGTCAAAGGCGGTACGACGCTCGCGATCACGGCACCCGTGATCTGCGTCCAGGACAAGTCTTTGTCTTCGAGGAGCGCCTTCAGGAGCACGTAGTACTCGTCGGCGAGATGGTCCGGATAGGTCGTGACGCGCCAGTCGGCGATCCACTCACCCTCGTGAAGCACACCGACCGCGCTCTTGGTGTTGCCGATGTCCAATGCGAGGAGCATGACGCATTGTAGCAGCGCACGAACATTGATATACAAAGCCGACATGATCCCGATCGACGAGATCCGACGCGCGCAAGAGGCACTTCCGGGGACCGCCCTACGCACGCCTCTCGTGCGATTGAACGCTCCGGAGGTCGAGCACGAGATCTACCTGAAGCTCGAGAATCTCCAGCCGATCGCGTCGTTCAAGATCCGGGGGGCCGTCAACGCGTTTCGCCTCGCGCCCGAAGCGGCGCTCGCGAAGGGTGTCTTCACGGCAAGCGCCGGGAACTGGGCGCAAGGCGTGGCCTGGCTCGCACGAGAGCGCCAGATCCCGTGCACGATCGTCGTCCCCGATCACGCCCCGAAGACCAAGCTCGCCGCCATCGAAAGACTGGGAGCGCGACACATCGCCGTCCCCTACGAACGCTGGTGGCAGTGCATGACGGAGCGTCGCTTCGATGGGATCGACGGCCATTTCCTGCACCCCGTCGAGGACGAGCCGGTCATGGCGGGAAACGGAACCATCGGGCTCGAGATTATCGAGGATCTTCCCGATCCCGACGTCGTGCTCATTCCCTGGGGGGGCGGGGGACTCGCCTCCGGTATCGCGAGCGCGCTCCGTCAGCTTCGACCGGAGACCACTTGCTACGGGGTCGAGGTCGAGACCGCCGCGCCGCTCTCCGCCTCCTTCGCCGCGGGCGAGATGACGCCCGTCGAGCGAAAGGCATCGTTCGTCGACGGCATCGGAAGCGGCGGCCTGCTACCGAAGATGTGGCCTCTGGCGAAAGAGCTCTTGCGGGGGGCGCTCACCGCCACGGTGGCGGAGGTCGAGTCCGCGGTGCGCCTCGTCGTCGAGCGTAATCGCGTCGTCCCGGAGGGCGCAGGGGCCGTCGCCGTCGCCGTCGCTCGGTCGGGGCGTATCGAAGCACGCAAGATCGTGTGCATCGTCTCCGGGGGGAACATCGACCTGGACGTTCTCGGACGGATATTGAGGGGCTGATGCAGTTCAACGAGATCGAAACCTTCATCGAGTATTACGGGAAGGTGCGGCAGCGCACGAAACGACTCATCACCGTCATCCCGAGCGACAAGATGGAGTGGACGCCCATCGCCGGAAAGTTCACGTTCGCCGACACCATTCGGCACATCGCCGCGATCGAGCGACACATGTATGCGGAGAATGTCCAGGGCAAGCCGAGCCGCTATCGAGGCTGTGGAAGAGATCTCGCGGATGGGGCGGACGCGGTGCTTCATTTCTTCGACAGCTGCCACCGGGAGTCCATGGCTATCTTCGAGACACTTAGCCCGGAGCAGCTCGTCAAGAAATGTACGACGCCGGCGGGAACGCCGATCACGGTTTGGAAGTGGCTACGGCTTCTACCCGAGCACGAGATCCACCACCGCGGGCAGCTCTACACGACTCTCGGATTGCTGGGAATCGAGACGCCGCCGATTTACGGGATGACGTCGGAGGCCGTGGCCGAGGCCTCAGGAAACTCCGAGTCGCTGTCGGAGTGATGGAAGGTAGTCCGGCGCTCGGCTCTTCAAATAGGTCTCTCGTTCGCCGGCCATGGTCTCGAAGTTCTCGAGGAAAACCGGGTTGTGGAACTCGTCTCGAAGCGCCGGGATCAAATGGCGCACTTTCTCCCAAACCGCGGTCAACTCACCATTCGTCTCGAAGAAGAGCTCTTTGTCCACGGTACCGCGTCTCGCAATGGCCGAGACCATGTCCCAGTAGGTCAGAACTTGCCTGAAAAAAGCGTTCTCCTCCGAGCCCGGAGGACACAGCTCATGAAGCTCCTTAACCCCCTTCGCCTTGAAGCGACCTAGAACGAACCCGCGCGCCTCGCGCAGCCTACTCTCTCGGCGCAATTCATAGAATTGCATGATCAACTGCGCGCTTTCGAACTCGCTCATAGATTTGACGCCTCCACAGCCCGTTGAAACCGGCCGGGCGCTAGCCTATCATGCGGTCCTTAGGTGAGACGATGTTGACTGAAGATTTCAAGATTACCTGCCCGTGTTGCTCGTCGAAGATTCTCATCGACCATAAAACCGGAGCCATCGTGTCGCATGAGCTGCCGCGTGGGGCCGGGACGCCGACATTCGAGCAGGCCGTCGCGGACAACCGGCAGAGGAAGACGGACGCCGAGGACTTGTTCGATCAAGCCGTCCGCGAGCACGAGCACAAAGAAGAGCTCCTCGAGAAAAAGTTCAAGGAAGCGTTCGACAAAGCCGAGAAAGACGGCACCCGCCCCGCCCATCCACTCGACCTCGACTGACACCCGAAAGAATGACGGGCGCGCTCGTCATCGGCGGGAACAAAGCGCACATCGAGAACGTTTACGAGTTGCATGGATAGCTTCATCCAAGACATCCGCATCGGCGTGAGGCAGCTCTTGAAATCGAAGACCGTCACCGCGACGGCCGCCCTTTCCGTCGCGATCGCGATCGGTGCCAACACGACGGTGTTCAGCATCGTGAACAGCATGTTGCTGCGGCCGACGCCGGGGGTGACGGCACCCGAGCGGCTCGTTGAAGTGGGCCGCATGGAGGCAGGGACGGATCCGATGGACACTCTGTCCTATCTGACCTGGCAGGATCTGCTCGACAACGACGTCGTCGACCTGGCGTATTGGATGTTCGCACCGATCGCTATTAGCGAAGAGAGCGAATCGGACGTCGTCCTCGGATTCACGACCACACCCTCCTACTTCTCCGTCCTCGGATTGACCCCATCCCGCGGGCGGTTCTTCACCGAGGAGGAAGCGAGCGCCTCGGACCAGGCGGCGCTCGCCGTCATCAGCCACGCGCTTTGGGAACGTCGGTTCGGACTCGACCCTTCGGTGATCGGCGGGACCATCCGCATCAACGGCGTTGCAGCCACGATCGTCGGTGTGGCGCCCGCCGGGTTCCACGGCCACATCTCGGCGCTATCGGCCGACGTCTGGGTTCCGCTCGGGATGCTCGCGCCAGGGCTTCCGGGTCCGGACACCCTGGACGGCCGAAACAATGCGTTTCTCCTCGGCGTGGGTAGACTGAGGCCGGGGGTCGCGATCGAACGCGCGCAGGCGGCACTCGAAACGCGAATGGCCGGTATCGTTACGGCCCATCCGACGCTCGAGGGCCAGTCCGTTGCGGTAGCGCCGTTGACGAGCCTCCCGGCTTTCGCGCAGCAGATGGTCGCGCTGTTCATGACGGTATTGATGGCCGTCGTCGGCGTCGTGCTCCTTATCGCCTCCGTCAATGTCGCGTCGGTCTTGCTGTCGTGGGGAGCGGCCAGAAACAAAGAGATCGCGATCCGTCTCTCGGTCGGGGCGACGAGAACGCGGCTCGTCCGACAGCTCGTCACCGAGAGCCTCCTGCTGTTCGGTCTCGGCGGCATCCTGGGCGTCTCGCTCGCCCGAGGGATGGCGAGCCTGGTCATGCATTTCCAGCCGCCGTTACCGGCTCCGTTCGCGCTCGCGCTCGATCTCACGTTCGACAACCGCGTGCTCGCGTTCTCGCTCCTGACGAGCCTTGTCACGGGCCTCGTTTTCGGGCTCGGCCCGGCGCTGTCGAGCACGAGGTCCGCCGTCTCGCCCGGTCTACGAGGGGACGCCGGCGTGCGTCGGTCCCGATTCCGCGGAGCGCTCGTCACCGGCCAAGTCGCGCTGACGGTGTTGCTCCTCGTTGTGTCGGCGCTCTTTCTTCGCGCACTGGGAAACGCTCAATCGATGTATCCCGGTTTCGATGCCGAAGGCGTCCACATCATGAGCTATGACCTAGAGCTCGTCGGGCTCGACGGAGACGACGCGAGCCAGTTCCACTTCGAGCTCGAGCGCGAGGTCGAAGCCCTCCCCGGCGTCGAGTCCGTCAGCCTGGCGCAAATGGTGCCGCTGGGCATGCCGGTCCGCCACGGTTTGGGCGGCGTCAACGTCGCCGGATTCGATCCTCCCGACGACGAGAGTGCTTTCGATGCCAGCTCTAACGTGGTTTCGCCAGGCTATTTCGAGACGCTGCGGATTCCGCTGTCGAGCGGCCGTGACTTCGACGCGCGCGACGACGCCAGGGCACGAGACGTCGCGATCATCAATGAGTCGATGGCAGCCTATTTCTGGCCCGACGGCAATGCGGTGGGACAGCAGTTCCATCTCGGCCCGATCGAGGATGGAGAGACGATCGAAGTCGTCGGCGTTGCCGCAGACGCGAAGTACGCCACGCTTCGCGAAGAGACGACGTTCTTCACCTATCTTCCCATCGCGCAGCGTTCGAACTCGCGTATGACGCTCCATCTCCGCGCTCGCGCACGCACCGCGCCCCCTCTGGCCTCCGTGAGGGAGGCAGTCGAGCGTCTCGCGCCGGGCCTCCCGCTCATGAACGTCGTCCCGATGAAGGACTACATGGCGTTGACCTATCTTCCGCAGCAAGTGGCCGGAAGCGTCGCCGGTTTTCTCGGGCTCGTCGGCTTGATCCTCGCAGCGGTAGGAATGTACGGACTCACCGCCTTCTCGGTATCGCAGCGGCGACACGAGATCGGCGTGCGAATGGCGCTCGGCGCGGGCCTCGGGGACACCTACCGCTTCGTGCTGCGCTACGGCCTGACAGCGCCGCTCTTAGGCTTGGGTGTCGGGTTGCTCGCCGCGGTCCTCGCGACGCGCTTCCTCGAACGCTTCCTGTACGATATCCGTCCACTCGATCCCGCCGCGCTCGCCGCGGCGGTCCTAGCACTCGCGGTGGTCGCCCTGCTCGCAAACGCCCTACCCGCCCGTGCGGCAGGCAAGCTCGCGCCGACGAAAGCGCTCCGCCAAGACTGATCCACGCCGGATCTGGCTCGTGATGACGGTTCTACGGCATGGGTCCGATGCATCCGGCTGACCTGCCGACAACAACACCCCTCGTTTTGAGTGCTAAAGTGCCGCACCGTGGATACCACACGACCCAAATCGAAGCCACTCATCGCGATGCGTATGGCCAACAGGCCACGATGGGCTCCCATCCTTCCGGTGTGGACGAAACGACTTCTGATGTCGGTCGTCGCCGCGGTCGTGTTCTTCGGAAACGCCTCGGCCCAGCACGGAGCCGCCGACGGCGAATGGCGATTCTATCGCGCCGATTCCGGAGGCACGCGTTACTCACCGCTCTCAGAGGTGAATCGCGACAACGTTTCCGAGCTCGAGATCGTTTGGCAGTGGCGAAGCGACAACTTCGGTCCCGAGCCGGAGTTGCGCGGACAAACCACGCCGTTGATGGTGGATGGCGTCCTGTATGCGACCGCTGGTGCGACCCGGAACGTCGTCGCCATCGACGCCGGCACTGGGCAAACGCTGTGGATGTATCGCCTCGACGAGGGCGAGCGCGGCAAGTTGGGGCCGCGGCGGTTCTCGGGAAGAGGGGTCGCGTATTGGAGCGACGGCCCGGACCAACGTATTTACTTCGTGACCGTCGGCTACCGTCTCGTAGCGCTCGATGCGGGGACGGGACTTCCGGTCGAGAGCTTCGGCGAGAGCGGAATCTTGGATTTGATGAAAGACGTGGGAGGGAGCCAAGACCCCGTGGGCCGCATCGGCTCGAGCTCGCCTCCGGTGATCGTCGGTGACGTCATCGTCGCCGGCCCCGCCTTTCACCCAGGCTTTCGTCCGCCGACGAAGGAGAACGTACGCGGCGACATCCACGGATACGATGTCCGTACCGGAGAGAAGCGCTGGACGTTTCACACGATCCCTATGCCAGGTGAGCCCGGGCGCGACACGTGGGAATCCGGCGCGGACTTCACCGGCAATACCGGCGTATGGACCCCGTTCACCGCGGACCTCGATCTGGGCTATCTGTATCTACCCGTGGAGGCGCCGACGAGCGACCTCTATGGCGGGCACCGTCTCGGCGACAATCTCTATGGGAGCAGCCTCGTCTGTCTCGACGCGCGTACCGGCGAACGGGTGTGGCACTTCCAACTCGTTCATCACGATATCTGGGACTACGACGTCGGTACGCCGCCCATCCTCGCCGATATCGAATCCGGCGGCGAGACCGTCCAAGCAGTCGTGCAGCTCACCAAGCAATCCTTCGCTTTCGTGTTCGACCGCACTACGGGCAAGCCGCTTTGGCCGATCGAAGAGCGGCCCGTGCCGGCGAGCGACGTGCCCGGCGAACGCGCCGCGGCGACCCAGCCCTTCCCGACGATGCCGGCACCATACGATCGGCAGGGAGTCAGCGAAGACGACCTCATCGACTTCACGCCCGAGTTGAGGGCCGAGGCCGTCGAGATCATCAAACGCTTTCGCGTCGGCCCTTTGTACCAGCCCCCGTCGGTCGCAGATGCAGCGGACGGCACCGCCGGTACGCTCATGCTTCCGGGCGCGGTCGGTGGCGCGGCGTGGGAGTCCGGAGCGTTCGACCCCGAGACCGGCATCCTCTATGTCAGCTCCTCCACCGGTCCGACGGTGCTCTCCCTCGTGACCGACCCCGACGCCTCGAACCTGCAGTTCATCGCGGGCAGCATGCGTCTGTCGGGCCCCCGGGGACTGCCCTTGATCAAACCGCCCTATGGCCGCATCACGGCGATCGATCTCGGCACCGCCCAGCATCTGTGGATGCAGCCGAACGGCGACACCCCGCGTGCCGTAAGCGAGCACCCCGCTTTGAGCAGCGTCGACCTCGCCCGCACCGGCTCCCGGTCACGGGCGGGGATACTCGTCACCAAGAGCCTCGTCTTCGCGGGAGAAGGCTGGGGCGGAGGCAACGGCTTCTATGCCTACGACAAGCTCACCGGTGACGTCGTCGCGCGCTTCGAGCTTCCAGGAACACAAACCGGGCTTCCGATGACCTATCTGCACGGGGGCCGCCAGTTCATCGTCATGAGCGTCGGCTCGCGGCGACCCGAGATGCCCGCCCGGCTCGTGGCGCTCGCGCTCCCTTTGACCGAGGCCGGCGACGGCTCCCTGGGCGGGTCGGGTCGATGACGGCACCCCGGCGCGCGACGATGTCGCGGTCGAAGGCGGCGTGACTCTTACGAGCCCGCACGCCCCAAGCTTCGTCGCATGAGCTCGCGGTCGAGTGAGATTCGGGTCGCAGTGATCCATTCTCCGTCGGGCGATACCTGCGGAAGCAAAACACTGCCCGAGTCGTGAGTGAGCTGCCTCGGCTCGCCCCCCGAGCGCGCGATGGCAAACAGCTGCATCCGGTCCTCCACGAGTGCCGAGAAGACGATCGTCTCACCGTCCGGCGTCCAATCGAGGCCGCAATAGGTCGCACATTCGATGTCGACCAGCTTCCGTGCGTCCCCATCAAGGCCGAGGGTCCAGATCGATTGCGCGCCGCCTCCGTCGTCATTCTCGATCGCGAGCTCGTCAGCGACCGGAGACCACGCGAGCACACGGACACTACGAAGAGGAGCCGGAAACGGCACCCGCTCGAAGCCGAGCCCTTGGCCGGACTCGACATTGAGGCGCGCGACCCAAGGCTTCGCGAGACCGGGTGCTCCGCCTCGATCCCACGTCGCGAACGCGAGTCGCCGCCCGTCCGGCGACCAGTCGATCATCCCGACCTCCCAGCCGAAATCCGTCAATCGGATCTCCTCGGTCGTGGCGGCGCCGGCCCGCAGAAGGAAAACGTCGTCGGTTGACCCTTCCCCCATATACGACGCGACCGGGCCCGGAGAGCGATGCGAGTGATAGGCGAGCCACGCGCCATCCGGCGACCACGCGGGGGTGAAATCCTCGTGATACCCGACGATGAGACGCCGGGGCTCTGCGATCGGCCGCGCGTCGCCGTCCACGTCGATGACGTCGACATCGAAATTGAGAGGCGAATCCGTAGCGCGCAGATCGCCAATCGTGAAGGCAACTCGGTTCCCGCCCGGGCTCCAATACGAGATCTGGCCGCCTTCGGCGACAAGATGCGCTTCACCGCCGGTCGAAGGAAGCGCCACGATCGATTGCTGGTGGCGGCTACGCGTCCAGTACAGCGTTTCACCGACGACGGCCACCGAGATCTCCTCGCCGGGCGAGTCGACCGTAACCGCAAGCGCGCCATCCGCCACGCGGACGCGGTAGATATCCAAGTCCCGGTCGACGCGGGGAAGGTGACGGGCCTCGGTCGCGGGACTGCCTTCCGACGCGAGCGGCAAGAACAGCGCGGTGCCGTCGGGAGAGACTCCGATGGAATGCGCCCGACGAGGCGCGTCCAAGCCCGAGACGACGCGGTCCACCCGCCCCGAATTCACATCCACGCGTGAGAGCGTCGAGAGCCCGCCGTCGTCATGGCTGAGCGCGTAGAGCCGCTCGCCGTCGGGAGACCATTCGAGCGCGCTCACCACTCCAGGTAGTGCGTGGTTGCGATCGCCGGTGTCGTCGACGACGCGGATCGCTTCCCGTGCGCCCGATGGCACGAACGCGACCCGGCTGAGGTCGGGTGACCAACGCGGGTCGACATTTGCGGGAAGCTCAACCTGAGGACTCCACTCACCCTCCGAGTCTTGAGATACGAGCTCGTTGCCCCGAAATGTCATCGCTCGACCTTCAGCGAACGGCTCGTCGTCGCCGCTGTCCACGTCGACGAGCTCGAGCTTGTGATGGGTACCGAACACGGCCCGAGTCCCATCGGCCGACATGCGCACATCGGGCCACGCACCTTCGAACCAGGTGTGCATACGGTCCGAATAGATGACTTCGGTCTCGTCCGTCCCGGGTGTCTCCGGCGGACGTGCCGCACAAGACGCGACGAGAAGCGCGAAGCAGATCGTCTGCCGCATCGGGGAGCTACCTTCTGAAGTCGGTCTCCATCTCGGCCGCGAGGTAGAACATCGTCGCATAGGCCGAGGTCAAGTAGCGCAAGTCTTCCGGGACGATCTTGTCGAACGTGTCGTTCGACGTGTGGTGATACTTCATGTAGTCGTTCGAGTTCTGCATGAAGCCGAGTGCCGGCATGCCCGCTCTTCCGAGCACGCTCATGTCCGAAGAGCCCTTGGAGTCGTTCGCGTCGCTCCACGCGATACCGAGGGGCGCTATGAGCTTGTACATCTCGTGAACGATAGGAAGCGCCTCCGCACCGACGCCGGAGACGAGCGTATGGACCCGGCCGCCGCCGCTATCGACTTCCGCGCCTAGCAAGTGCTCGAGCAGGGCGTCCTTGTGCTTCTCGTGATACGCGTTCACCCCGTAGAATCCGATCTCTTCGCCCGCGAACAGGAGCACCCGGATGCTGCGCGTCGGCCGCTGCTCCATCCGGCCGATGAACGCCGCAGCCGCCATCATCGACGCGACCCCGGCGCCGTCATCGAGTGCACCGGTTCCTTCGTCCCACGAATCCACGTGCGCACCGAGCACGACATAGTTGCCCGGATCGCGGCGGCCGGTGATCTCCCCGATGATATTCGCGCCCGTGGTTGGGCCGGTGATCTCGGAGGTGAGGTTCATCTTCACGGTGACGGGACGGCCGCGTCGGATCATGTTCTGCAGCAGCGTTCCGTCCGGAGCCGAGACCGCCGCAGCGGGAATTCTCTCGACACCTTCGACATAGCCATAGCCTCCGCCGGTATGCGCGTAGCGGTTATCGTCGGTGCCGACGGAGCGAATGAGGATCGCCTCCGCACCTCGCTTCGCCGCGGTCACGTGACCTCGGCCGCGTGCTTTGGTGCCCTCGCTATACGCCGCCATGCGCGAGTCGCCGGGCTTCGGCACGAAGTCGTTCATGTTGTACGAGACGAAGGCGATCTTGCCGTTGAGGCTATCGCCCTCCGGCACCGCCTCGAGCGCGGCAAAGCTGTCGAACTCCACGAGCTCACCGACGAGGTCCCCGTCGGTGCCGACGCTGTAGCCGAGAGCGGTGAGCACGAGATCGTGCGGGTACGGCGAGACGACCTCCGCCGTGGCCTCGCCCCGGATCCAGCCGCGGTCCAGTACGACCTCCTCGGTCCACACGCGGTCGAAGCCGAGCTCCTTGAACTTGGCCTGGGCCCACGCGATCACCCTCTGGTCGCCCTCGGTTCCCATTCGGCGCGCCCCGACTTCCGTCGTCAGAGATTCGACGACCGCAACGGATAGATCGTCGAGAAGCGCGCGCTCTCTGAGCAGCACGGCGGCGTCCGCGATCTCTTTCGGGATCACGGAATGATCGACCTCGAGCTCACCGCTGGACTGCGAGAGCGACGCGGCCGCGACCAGCAAGAGAATCCCCCCCGCCAACACGGTTGGCGTTCGCTTCATGGCTCTTTTTCTTCGCATCACGCTTTCGATCCCTTGTCACGCCAGCAAATTGCGGAGAACCGTATGGAGGATGCCGCCGTTCCGGTAGTACAGGACGTCCACCTGAGAGTCGAGCCGCGCAATCGCTTCGAAGGAGAACGAGCTTCCATCCGGGCGCGTCGCGGTCACGCTGACCGCTTGACGCGGGGAGAGCTCGCCCGTGAGGCCCCCGATATCGAACGTCTCTTGTCCGGCGATGCCCAGAGACGCGGCACCTTCGCCGTCCTTGAACTGGAGCGGCAACACACCCATTCCCACGAGGTTGCTACGATGGATCCGCTCGTAGCTCTCCGCGATCACGGCTCTCACACCCATCAGTAGCGTGCCTTTCGCCGCCCAGTCGCGCGACGAGCCGGTCCCGTACTCTTTACCGGCAATCACGACCAGCGGAGTCTGTGCCTCCTGATACCGCATTGCCGCGTCGTAGATCGCCATTTGCTCGCCGCTCGGGTGATGGATCGTGTAGCCACCTTCGACGCCGGGCACGAGCTGGTTCTTGATGCGAATGTTCGCGAACGTACCTCGTAGCATGACGCGATCATTTCCGCGCCGGGATCCATAAGAGTTGAAGTCCTTCTTCTCGAGCCCTTTCTCCGTGAGGAAACGCCCTGCAGGAGAGTCGAGCGGGATATCGCCGGCCGGCGAGATATGGTCCGTCGTCACCGAGTCGCCCAATAGAGCGAGCACGCGAGCGCCGTTGACGTCCGATCGCTCGGGAAGCTCACGTGTAAGGTCCGAGAAGAACGGGGGCTCCTGAACATAGGTCGAAGCATCGCTCCACCCGTAGAGGTCCCCACCAGAGACCGGAATCTTGTTCCACTCGTCGTTTCCGTCCCAGACATTTCCGTAGGATTTGTGAAACATCGACGGGTGGATGGCCGAGTCGAGCGCTTGCTGGACTTCTTCCTGACTCGGCCAGACATCCTTCAAATAGACCGGCTTGCCTTCGACGTCGTTTCCCAACGGCTCGCTTGCAAGGTCTAGATCGACGGAGCCCGCAAGAGCGTAGGCGACGACGAGCGGCGGAGAGGCCAGGTAGTTCGCGCGTACGAGAGGATGCACGCGACCCTCGAAGTTGCGATTGCCGGAGAGCACGGAGGCGGCGACGAGATCACCGTCCGTGAGCGCCGCACCGACGGCCTCGGGGAGTGGTCCGCTATTGCCGATACAGGTCGTACAGCCGTATCCCACGAGATGAAAGCCCAGGTCCGAGAGCGAGTCGAGGAGGCCTGCTTCCTTCAGGTACTCGGTCACGACCTTCGAGCCCGGAGCAAGAGAGGTCTTGACGAACGGAGGCACTTTGAGGCCGCGCCCGATCGCCTTCTTCGCGAGGATTCCCGCCGCCAGCATGACGGACGGGTTGGATGTGTTGGTACACGACGTGATGGCCGCGATCACGACCGCGCCGTGACCGACGTTCTCACGGGTACCGTTGAAAGCGACGGTGGCGGTCCGCGCCAGCTCCTCATTCGTCAACCCAAACCCGCGCTCCGACGGAGAGGTCGTCAGCGCTTGACGGAACGAGTCCTTCATCTCCGCGAGAGCGATCCGGTCCTGGGGTCGCTTCGGGCCGGCGAGCGATGGCTCGACCGTGCTCAGATCCAGCTCGACGGTTTCGGTGAACACCGGATCCGGCGAGTCATCGGTCCGAAAGAGTCCCTGTTTGCGCGTATAGGCTTCTACGCGGGCGATCGTATCCGGACTCCTCCCGGTACGCTCGAGGTAGCGAAGTGTCTCGGCGTCGACGGGGAAAAAGCCCATCGTCGCGCCGTATTCGGGCGCCATATTGGCGACGGTCGCTCGATCCGGCAACGACATCTGGGACAAGCCTTGGCCGTAGAACTCGACGAACTTCTCGACAACGCCCTTCGCCCGCAGCATTTCGGTCACCGTCAACACGAGGTCCGTCGCGGTGACGCCCTCTTTCAAATGTCCGTGAAGCTTGAAGCCGACCACTTTCGGAGTGATGAGGTAGGACGGCTGACCGAGCATGCCCGCCTCCGCCTCGATACCACCAACGCCCCAACCGAGCACGCCCAGGCCGTTGATCATCGTGGTGTGAGAGTCGGTCCCGACCAAACTATCGGGGACGAGAAAAGTGTCGCCGTCTCGCTCTTTGGTCATGACCACTTGGGCAAGGTATTCGAGATTGACTTGGTGCACGATCCCGGTCGCGGGCGGTACGACTCGGAAACCCTCGAAAGCTTGCTTGCCCCATCGTAGAAACTCATAGCGCTCTCGGTTCCGCTGGAACTCGATCTCGGCGTTGCGCTTGAGCGCGAGCGGCGTGCCGAAGACATCGACTTGAACGGAGTGGTCGATCACGAGGTCGACGGGCACGGCGGGGTTGATGCGGGTCGGGTCCCCTCCGAGTCGCTTCATGGTAGAGCGCATCGCCGCGAGGTCTACGACCGCCGGGACCCCGGTGAAGTCCTGCAAGATGACGCGCGCCGGCGCGAACGGCACTTCCGCATCCCCCGGATCCGCGGCATTCCAACCGGCGAGGGTCCGGATATCGTCCTCCGTGACGATCGTGCCGTCACAATTCCGAACGACGGACTCCAACAGGATCTTGATGCTATAAGGCATGGTCGAGATGTTGCCGAGCCCAGCCTTGTCGAGAGCTTCGAGCGAGTACAGATGGGCGGTCCCCTCCTTGGTCTCGAGGGTCGTGCGTGTGCCCAGAGGATCGTGGGTGGATGTCATCGGCGCTCCTGTTGTGGGCCGACGGCGCCAACGTCGAAGGTCATCGAGCTCGCCTTAGGCGGCGGACGTGGCGGCCGGCCGTTTTGATTCGAGCCCATAACTTTATCAAGATTTCGCGCGTCGTGGGAGCACTCGTATCTCTTTGGCAACACGGGAGATTTGTTGCTATAACTTGCGAACGCCTATGTCTTCCGCAAGCCCAAGCGACACGGAGTCAGCCTCGCAGCTCGACCTCGCGCGCACACTCTCGTTCTTCTTCGAGGATCCGAACTGGATCCACAAGCTTCTCGTCGGCTCCTTGTTCGCGTTTCTCGCACCGGCACTCGTCGGCACCGTGTTCATCGTGGGGTACAGCGTGCATCTGGCGAGGCAAACGATGAAACGCTCGACGGGCGCCCCGGGGGGCTTGCCTGAGTGGGACGACCTCCAGGGAATCTTCGTGGACGGACTCAAAGGCGTCGCGATCTCGCTCGCACACAAGATCCCTTTGTTTCTTTTCGGAATGCTGATGCTCTTCGCGCTGTTCGGCGGCGTGCTCCTCGAGCGTCAAGGAGGGGGCGACTTTTCGGAGACTTTGCTGGGATACGGACTCCCCCTCCTCTTCAGCGGTTGGGTTCTGATATTCCTTCTGTCGCTTTTGATCCTCGGATACGTTCCGGCGGCCTTCGTTCGCTTCATCCAGACCGACCGCTTGGCCGCAGCCTTCGACGTCGCCGACAACATCGAGTTCATTCGTGACAACAGCGCGAACTACGTCATCGCCCTTCTCGGCATCCTGCTCGCCGTGATCATTGGACAGCTAGGGATCGTGCTTTTCTGTGTCGGTGTGTTTCCGACGACCTTTTGGTCCGTGTGCACGATGGGCTACGTCTGCGGTGAGCTGGCGCGGCTCGACGTCTCACCTCCGAAGAACTAGAGACGTCCTCGCGCGCGGCGCCCGGCGCCGTGGATTTGGAAATAGACGGAAATAGGGGGACACAATACCTATTTGAACGCCTGTTCAAATAGGTATTGTGTCCCCTTATCTCCTTCCCCTTATCTCCCTCTATTTCTCCCCCGCACGCGACGCCGGTCGGCGTGGATTTGGCGTAGGCCGGCGGACGTGTCTACTCTCGGGTATCGCGCCAATTTCGAATCGAGGGACACTCCATGAAGAGAGTCACGGGTCTCGTCATGTTGCTCGGAATGCTCGCCTCTCCGGGCCTCACCGCCGATAGCGAAGCCGACCGGCTAGAGAGAACGACGGTCGTCATCTCCGAGATATTGCATATCCCCGACGGGGTGCCACAAGAGCTGCTCGACAAAGCCGAGTGCGTGATCGTACTTCCGTCGGTCAAGAAGCTCGCCTTCGGTATCGGCGGAAGCTACGGGAAAGGGGCGATGATTTGTCGTAGCGGACACGACTTCGAGGGCGCATGGGGAGCTCCCGCGATGTATCGGCTCGAGGGTGGCAATTTCGGATTCCAGATCGGCGGGCAAGCAACGGACCTCCTGTTCCTCGTCATGAATCCAGGTGGCGTCGAGTCGTTGTTGAGCAGCAAAGTGAAGCTCGGTGCCGACGCCGCCGTGGCCGCCGGACCGAAAGGGCGGATCGCGGGAGCGTCGACCGACGCTTACATGAACGCCGAGATCCTGACCTACTCACGCGCAAAGGGCCTGTTCGCCGGCGTGTCGCTCGAAGGATCGACCCTTCGCCCCGACAGCGGAGCAAACGAAAAGCTCTACGGGCGAGAGGTCTCCGCGCGCGACATCGTCCGACGGGAGCGCACCGTTCCGCGGCATGGACAAGAGCTCGTCGAGCTCTTACAGCGCACGTCCCCGGAGAATCTCTCCAACTAGGTCCGAACAACGGGACCCGATCCGTTGGATCTCCTTGTCTCGTTGCCTTTGAGTTACTTCAGGACTTTGGACTTCTCGAAGCTCGAGCCCTCGATCACGGGTCGGTCGGAGATTTCGATCGTGTCGCCGATCGTGATCATCATGAGGTCGTGCGCTACCCGGATCCGTCCCTCGTAGGGCGTCGCGTCCAACAGCTCCTTCTCGGTCAAGTCCGGCGGGATGATGTGTGAGTAAACGGCCAAGCCCGGGTGGGCTCGCTCGAAGATCGTCGCGGCGTCCTTGGGCTCGGTGTGGACGGACAGGCTGACGTTGGCGAGCTTGGCCTCTTCCGTTGCGTCCGGCGACGCATATTGCGACTCGTGGACGAGAACGTCGACACCGGTCGCATGCTCGACGAGGTTGTCGCTCGGACGCGTATCGCCCGAGAGCACGAGTGAACGGCCGCGGTAGTCGAACCGGTAGCCGAAACTCTGACCGCGGAGGCCAAGAGACTCTCGCGTCTCGAGATCGATGGGATCGTGCTCGACCGCAAACGCCGTCACCTTCAGCCCATCGCGCTCGTGGATCATGCCGGGCGTCTCGTCGTTGGCTTGGATCTCGGCGCCCTCCTCCGGCACGCCGACGAGGAAGCGAAAATCGAGATCCCAGCTATAAGCCTTTTCGAAGTGGCCCATCATCTCCGTCGTGCCCACAGGGCCTTGCACCGTCAGCGGGACGCGGCGGCCGAAGAGCCAGCCCGTCAACCAAAGGTCCGTGAACCCGATCGTATGGTCGAAATGCAAGTGCGTGAAGAGGACGTGGTCAATCCCCGTCAACAACTCGAACGAGCCCACCTGCATGAGCCGCTCTCGCAAGCCCCAGCTCGGGTCGACGAGGATACGCTGCTCACCGGCTTCGACGAGAATGCTCGGGCCATAGCGCTCGAAGGACGGACGCGGCGCCCCCGTACCGAGGAACGTCACTCGAAGGTCTTGTGAGGTCGAAGGCGCTGCCGACGCCAAGACCGCAAGAGAAATCGCAATGGTAAGCGTGAACCGCATGCACCGATTCTACGATGAGTTAGACTCGCGCCACGATGCAGAAAATGGATCGAGCCGCCCTCGACGCTTTCGTAGGCCAACCGAATCTTCACGCGATCGTCGCGACCCACTCGAAGGCGGGGCCGCCTCAGCTGAGCCCGGTCTGGTACATCTATGAAGAGGGCAAGCTCTACATCAGCATTCCGGCCGGATGCGCGAAACACCGCAACCTCGAGCGCGATCCACGTATCAGCGTATGTATCGACGGGGGCCGTGACGACGTGCGCGCGGTCATGTTCTATGGCTCGGCCAAGATCCACGACGAGACCGATCCTCTGACCGAAGAGATGCGCTGGCGCGTCGTCCGCGCCTATTACCCGAGTGACGAAGCGGCGCGCCGCTACTTCGCGTCCATCGAAGCGACGCCGGCGGTCTTGATCGTGCTCGAGCCTGACCGCGTCGTCAGCCAGGACTATCGAGACTAGCGGCCCGCCGCCTTGCGGCCGAGCTCGAGCGTGCCTTCGCCCATCGCGATCATGAGCCGGAATCCGGCATCGACTTTTGCTTCGATGTCGGCCGAGCTCGCCGTATTCGCGCACGGGACGGATGACGCCTTGCACGCGGAGAGCACGGTCTCGACAGCCATCCGCACTTTGTCCATATCGCCGTCATACGCGCCCCTCAGGCTCCCCGGCCCCGGCGAAAAAATGCTGATACCTCTCGCTGCGGTGATCTGTCGGGACTGAGGCACGACGTCCGGGTCTTCGATCATAACGAAGGATACGAAGTCACCGTCCGGGTTGCCGGGCCACATGCGGTCCGTCTTCGCGTCGATCCACGACGCAGCCGTCGCGGCCTCGGAAGCGCTCATGATGTGAGGGAATGCGACGCCGTCGGCAGAGGCCTCGATCAGCGCTTCGGTGCGAGTTTGGGCCGCTTCCGGATCACCATGGATCGGCGGGATGCGGACGATCACGCTCGGAGCGCTGCCGCCTTCGCGCAGGGCGGCCAGGAACGTCGTCAACGTGGCGACATCGAACTCGCCTCGTTCCATGTCGTAGAAGAGGAAGTCGAGCCCGGGATTCCGAGCGAACGCCCGCGCTTCCGCCTCCGTCTTGTCCCGAACGAAGGTTCCGAACGCCGCCTGGCCGTCGTTCAAGACGCGGACGAGCTTGCTGTTGCTCTCCGCGAACACATCACAAGCCGCGACCAGAAGAAGAGCCGTCAAGATCCTCGAGCGCATGGTAGTTCCTTTCAGGGCATGAAACGGCCGCCGCTCACGTGGACCGTCTGTCCGGTCACATAAACGTCGGCAGGGTTACTAAAAGCCAGTACGGTGCCGGCGACATCATCGCAAGTGCCGAGCGACTCGTCCATCTCGAACGGGCGGGACTGCCCGGGGCGGCGATCGCTATCGATCGCACCGGGAACGATGGCGTTCGCACGGATGCGCCCTTGGCCTTCGGCCGCGAGCGCGCGCGTGAGTCCCACGAGTCCGCTCTTCGCGGCGATGACATGGGCCCGATCGCGCCCCGGCCGATGAGCGCTCAGGCCTCCGATGTTGACGATGGCCGCGTTCCGGTCATCGGGCAGTCGACGGAACAGTTCACGGGAGGTGAGAAAGGCGCCCGTGAGTATCGTCTCCACGACGTCGTTCCAGCTCTGAAGCGTCATCTCCGAGAAGGGAACGTGCGGCCTCTCGGCGGCACCGTTGACGAGAATCGTCACCGGACCGAAGGTGGCCGCGACGCGCTCGAACAGTGGGGTCACCGCCTCTTCGTCGCCCACGTGGAGAAGCTCGCCGAGGCAGGACGCGGCGTCGCCGCCAAGCGTTTCGAGAGCACGGTCGAGCGCGTTCCGATCGGATCGCCCGACGATGCAGACACGAGCGCCGGCACGGTAGAGCCCGGCAGCGATCGCAAGACCGATATTTCGGCTCCCACCAGTGACGATGGCGACCTCACCGCTCAAGTCCACAAGAGGCTCGTTAGCTCGCGCGCCGAGCCGAGGGTCTCGATGTTTCGCACGACGTCCACGATGCTCTCCGTACGCGCGACGTCCCACCCCGCGAAGCTCGCGCACTCCCGAAATTTTTCCGCGACCTCGTCGTAGCTCATTGGATTGGCCGGGCTACCCTTGCCGAAATCCGCCCGCCCGCCGATGCGCCGGCCATCGGCGAGCTCGAGCTCGAGGATCGTCGTCATCTTGTCGTAGCCGGCCGCCTCGGCTTCCGGGTGCACGTCGAAGTGCACGCGCTCCATCATCCGCCGGACGTCCGGACGATTCACGACTTCATCCGTGAACTCGGACAGCCCCGCGCGGCGCTCCAGCAACAAAATCGCGATGCAGAACTCCATCGAGAACTTCGCTTGAAGCTCCGTCCGCGGCTGGTGATGGATAAGCGCATTCGGCATGTTGTGATTCGTCCCCACGTCCACGCGCACGACCGAGTCAGGATCGATATCGTGCTCGAGAATCAGCTCGAGCATTCGCGTCATGCCCGGGTGGGTCAGCGAGCCCGAAGGGTGCGGCTTGATCGACACGCCGGGCTGGACGAACGTCCACGGTTGTCCGAGCTTTCCCTGGATCGCCTCGAGATCATAGCCGCCGCCGTGGGCCTGGAAGAACCCGCGCGGCGCTTCGAGGATCCGGTCGGTCGCGGTGAAGGCCTCTTTCGCGAGATCGCATGCGAGCACGCCCGACTCCGCCGAGCGACCCGCGTGGAATGGCTTGGTCATCGTTCCGAAGTTCTCGCGCAGGCCCGCCGACTGGCTCGCAGCGATGGCGAGTGCTCGGCGCGTGGGCTCCGCGGCGAGGCCGTAGAGCTTGGCGGTCGCGGCCGCCGAGGCGAGCGTGCCGCACGTCGCGGTGGAATGAAAGCCGTGTTGGTAGTGTCGCGGAGACATCGCTTCGGAGACCTTGGTCTCGACCTCGACCCCGACGTGGTAGGCGAGAGTGAGCGCCTCGCCGGGCAAGTCGAGAGCTTCCGAGACGGCCAGGGCCGCCGGCAGACACGGTGCGGTCGGGTGGGTCAGGAGCCCGTAGACGCGATCCGCCCCCACCGCGAGCTGTGTATCGTCAAAATCATCGGCGTGCACACCGATCCCGTTCGCGAAGGCGGCGAAACGAGGCGGCACTTTCATCGACGTTCCGATGACGGTGGCGTTACCCGAAAGCCCCTGCGAGCTCAAATAGCGCTGAATGATCCGCCCGCTCTCGGCGACGGAGCCGGAGAGCGCGAGTCCGATCCCGTCGAGGATCGACTTCCTGCCCAGCTCGAGGAGCTCAGGCGTCAATGCATCGAATCCGGTCTCGACAACGAACGCGGCGACTTCCCCCGTCAGGCCGGCTCCCCGCGTCGAATCGATATCGGGAGTAAAGCGTTGGATCTCCACGGAGTCAGCTCGACTTTCCCTGAATCGTGATGCCCCCCAACAGGGCGCGTGTTACGAGCCTCATCATCTTCGTTCTCCTTTACGTTTGGCGATGGCGATTCTAAAGCGCCGTCGATGCGCGCTTCAATCGCTTGGGCGTTTAGGCGCTTCGGCTCCGTTAGCGAGGGCGCCGGAGCGTCCAGCCCACACTGCCGACGGCGAGCACGAAGAACGCCATCGCGACGGGACGACCAAGAAATCCAGCCCAGTTCTGATCGAACAGAATCATCGACTGCGCGAGCGACGTCTCGACGAGACCGCCGAGCACGAGACCCATGATGATGGGCGCAGCCCCAAAACCGTGTCGCTTGAGCACGAAGCCGCATAACCCGGCAACGAGCATGATCCACACATCGACCATCGACCCGTTGACGCCGTAGGCGCCGACGACGCTCAAGACGAACACCGTGGGCCAAAGAAGCTGTCTTGGCACGAGGCTCATCCGAGCGAAAAGCCCGGCCCCGGAAAGGCCGACGATGAGAAACAACACGTTCGCCAAGAACATGGAGAAAAAGATCCCGTACAAAAGTGCCGGCTGCTCCTCGAACAGGAACGGTCCGGGCCGTAGCCCGTGGACTTGAAGACCACCCATGATGACCGCCGCCGTCGCGCTACCCGGTATCCCGAGCGCCAACGTCGGCACCATCGAACCGCCTGTGGCGGCGTTGTTCGCAGCCTCGGGGCCGGCGATACCTTCGATGGCGCCCTTTCCGAAGTTCTCCGGCTCCTTGGACCAACGCTTGGCCTCGCTGTAGCCAATCATTGCGGCCATCGTGCTGCCCTCGGCCGGAAGTACGCCCACGAGCGTGCCGATGACGCTCGAGCGCAGGATCGTGGCCCTGACCTTTCGCCAATCCGCGCGCGTCGGGAGCCTCGTGGCGGTCAACGACGAAACCTCGAGTGCGGAGGCGGGCTTCCCCGCTTGGGTCAACGCTTCCGTCACCGCGAACAAACCGATGAGTACGGGAACGAAGTCGATGCCGTCATAGAGCTCCGCGATGCCAAACGTGAACCGCTCGACGCCCGTCGTCAGGTCGACCCCTACGGTGGCAATGAGGAGGCCCAAGAAGCCACCGATGAGATTCTTGAGGGGTGACGCACCGCCGATGGCGGCCAACATGGAAAGACCGAACAACGCGAGGGCCAGATATTCGGGAGGCCCGAACCCATAGGCCACTCTTGCAAGGAGAGGCGCCGCTAGCGCGAGGACGACCACGCTAAAAATTCCGCCACAGCTCGACGCGACCGCGGCGACACCGAGCGCACGCCCCGCCTGCCCAGCTACCGCCAGAGGATAGCCGTCGAACGCCGTCGCCGCCGCCGGAGGCGCGCCCGGAGCGTTGATGAGAATCGCGGTGATGGAGCCGCCGAAAGTGCCCGCGCAGTACAACGCGGACAAGAGCGCCATGGCCGGCACGGGCTCGAGATAGAGAGAGAACGGAAGGAGTAGAGCCACGGCCATCGATGACGACAACCCTGGTAGGGCTCCAACGACCACGCCGCCGAGAGTTCCCGCCACGATCCAGACGAGCACCCACGGGTCCGCTAGAAGCTCTACCAAAGAAGCCCTCGCGGGAGCCGCATCCCGAGTCCGAGCACGAAGATCAGGTAGATGCCGAGGGGTAGGGCCGTCGCGAGCGCGGCGAGCACCTTTGGTCGGCGCTCACCCCAATAGGCCGGGACGAGGATCGCGAACAGGCTCGTGGTGGCGAGCATCCCGACTCGAGGCATGAGCCACACGGTGATGACGAGCAGGCTCGCGGTAACGAGCACTTCCTTCGGGATCGGCGCGCGAGCCGCGGGTGACCTCGGCGCGAAGAGAACGAGCGCCACCGCCGCGAGGGCGATCGCCCCGAGCACGAGGCGGGGGAAAAAGGTCGGGGGAACGTTTTGGGACAGTGCTCGCGGAACCTCGGCGAACTGAGTGGTCCAGTAGTAGCCGACACAAACGATTGCGATCAGAACGGCGGCCGCGACCGCGTTTTGTCGCATGTCGTTCTACTCCTCGACCATTCCAAGCTCGACCATCGCCTCGCGGGCGCGCTCATACATCCGGTCGATCTGGGCGTCCCACTCGAGGGCTCCCGCCACGGACCGCTCGTCGAGACCCGCACCCTCGAGATAGCTCTGAAATCCCGGTGCCGACAACCCGGCCAGAAGCCCCGTCTCCAGGGCGAGCAAACGATCCGGCGGCGTGCCGGCGAGCGCGACGTAGCCGCGTACGGTGGCGAACTGCACGTCGTAGCCGAGCTCGACCGTCGTGGGCACATCGGAGATCGCGTCCATGCGCCGGTCCGCCATGACCGCGAGGGCGCGGAACTCACCGCGGCGGATGGCGTCCCGTCCCTCCGTCAGGTTCAATCCGGCCGCGTCGATGTTCCCGCCCATCAGATTGGTCACGATCTCACCACCGCCACCGAACGGTACGACGCTCAGCTCCGTGTCCGCAGCTTTCGCGAGCATCGCGCCAGCGACGTGGTCGACGCTTCCGATCTGTGTCGTGCCCCACTTGATCGGGCGACTGCGGCCGAGCGCGACGAGATCGGCAAGCGTGGCGACGGAGCTGTCGGAACGAACCATCACGACGATCGGGTCGTCGGTGGCTCGCGCGATGCCGACATAGTCATCGATCGAGAGAGGCCCACGGCCACGAGCCATCGCGAACAAGTGGGTCGGCGTGATGCCCATGACGGTGTACCCGTCTCGCGCCTGCGCATTGACGTAGCTCATCGCCACGAGGCCTCCCCCACCGACTTTGGGGACCACCGCCATGCCGACGCCGAACGCCTCACGCGCACCCGGGAGCATCGCTCGGGCGGTGGCGTCCGTACCTCCACCCGGAGAAGCGTGGGTTACAACGTCAATCGGCCGAGACGGGTAACCCTCGGGCTCCGACTGGCATCCGAGCGCAACGCCAATGAGGAACAGGCTTGGAAGGCTCCGCACGAGGCGAGCAGAATAGCACGCGGCGCGCGGCCGGAACCTGATCTCGAGGTATGAAAACCGTCGTTGTTCGCCAAAGAGAATCAAAAGGTGTAGGACAATACTCGATGTTGTTCTCTCCAAGAGTTGGACGAAGTGGTTACGCGCCTGAAGTGCGCGCTCCGCAAACGCTGACCGCGGGCTTGAGACATCAGGTGTCGGTGCTCGCATGTGCGATGCTCGTCGCTTGGACGCAGGATGGCCCGCCTGCACGCGGCTCGTACGACTTCACTCTCGAGGGCGAGCTCTCACGTCACGAATTCGGGGCAGCTCGATTCGAAGGCGACCAGAAGCTCGACGGCAAAGAGGCCTTCGTCGTGCAACTTCAAACGCCCGCTCTCGAAGGGGGCGTGTTCGTCGCGTTCGCGGGGAAGGAGCGCCCCACCGTCGGCACCTATGCCGCGGTCGAGGCCGAGACCAAGGGAATGGATGGCTACCAGAAGATCGAGCTTTCTGACAGTGAAGTCGCCATCCTTTTTTACGAGATGGAGCGAGGGCGCATGGTGCTGCTGGGCTCGACGGGAGAAGGCGCGGTCGAAATCACCCAGAGCGAGGATGACACCATCGTCGGGACCATCGATGTGAGAATCGAAGGAGCCGTCGGGAATCCGCAAGCGTTCCTGAGTGTGCGTCCAAAGCGCGCTCGGCTCGTAGGCGCGTTCGACGCGGAGCCGGGGGACGTGGAGTTTCGAAAGCCCTAGCTCGAGCCAACGCTTGCCGATTAGAAAACCCGCGTCGTAACATCGCAGCGTCTTGTCCCTCGAATCCGGCCACTTACTCGCGCACTACGAGATCGTCGAGGCTATCGGCAAGGGCGGGATGGGCGAGGTTTACCGAGCCCACGACACCAAGCTCGGCCGTGACGTCGCGATCAAAGTGCTACCGGACGAGTTCGCGCAGGACGACGAACGCCTGGAGCGTTTCGAGCGAGAGGCTCGCCTCCTCGCGCAACTCAACCACGCGAACGTCGCCACGTTGCATGGCCTGGAAGAGCAGGACGGCCAGCAGTTTCTGGTCATGGAGCTCGTAGACGGCGAGACCCTGGCGGAGCGAATCGCGCAGGGAGCGATCCCCGTCGAAGAAGCCATTCCTCTTTTCCTCCAGATCGCGGAAGGTCTGGAAGCAGCGCACGAGAAGGGGATCATCCATCGCGACCTGAAGCCCGCGAACATCAAGCTCACCCCCGAGGGGAAGACCAAGATCCTGGATTTCGGCCTCGCGAAGGCCTTCTCATCACCGGAAGACGTTTCCGCGGAAACGTCCCAATCGCCGACCTTGACGAAAGGGACCGCGCTCGGTGCCATCATGGGGACAGCGGCCTATATGAGCCCGGAGCAGGCCCGGGGAAGGCTCGTCGACAAGCGGACCGACATCTTCGCGTTTGGCGTGGTGCTTTATGAATCGCTTACCGGCAGGAAAGCGTTCAACGGCGAGAGCGTTTCCGATGTCCTCGCGTCCGTGATCAAGAGTGACCCCGAGTGGAACGGCATACCTTCTTCGTCGCTCGAACGACTGGTGAAGCGTTGCCTTCAAAAAGACCCTCGTCAGCGTCTTCGGGACATCGGCGATCTGCGTCTCGAGCTCGAGGCATGGGGTGAGCCGAACGCACAAGGCAAGCACTCGACGACGAGACCAACTCTCGCGGGGCTGATCGCAGTGGGCGTCATATGCTCCGCCGTCACTTGGGCCGCGGCGCAATGGCTGCAACCGACGGAGACCCCGGCGGTGAAACGCCTGTCGATCGTGCTTCCCCCAGAGCAGCGGATCGCGAGCCGTACGGTACAACGGACGCGCTCGATAGCCATTTCTCCTGACGGATCACACATCGTGTTCGCGACGGAAGAGCAAATCTATCTACGAGCTATGAATCGTACTGCGGCCGTTCCGCTACGCGGCACCGCGGCGCTGCAGCCGGCGAGCCCGTTCTTCTCGCCCGACGGTCAGTGGGTCGCCTTCTACTCGCGAAGAGACCGGGAGCTGAAGAAGATTGCGATCGGAGACGGCGTGGCAGTCACCATCGCACGCACCGACCCGATCATGGGCGCCACATGGAGCGGAAGCGACACAATACTTTTTGGCCAAGGGCCCAAGGGAATCATGCGCGTTGCGGCCGCCGGTGGAGACCCCGCCGTCGTGGTGTCGATGAACAGCACCGACGGCGAACAAGCACGCATGCCTCAATACCTGCCGGGAGGGCGCTCGATTCTGTTCACACTCGCGAGCGGTGCCGGCGGCGGGGCTTGGCCCAACGCGCGGATCGTCGTTCAGGATCTCGACAGCGAGACACGTCAAACAGTGATCGAGCAAGGCACGGACGCACGCTTCCTTCCGTCAGGACACCTCGTCTATCAGCGCGAGCACAGTCTTGCCGCCGTCTCTTTCGACATCGGACGCCTAGCCATTGTCGGAGAATCTTTGCCCGTGATCGACCGGGTGGATCCTCCGAACTTCTCCGTCGCTGACGACGGTTCTCTCGTCTTTGTTCGCGCGCCCGTAGAGCGACGCGAGCGCAGACTCGTGTGGATCGATCGCGACGGGCACGAGGAGCCGCTTTCAGCTGAAGCGGGGTTTTATGACGCGGTCCGAATATCTCCCGATGGGACACAGGTGGCGGTAGTCATTCAAGAACAGGAGCACGACCTGTCGGGCGAGATCTATATTTGGGCGGCGGTTCGCGAAGCCATGACGAGGCTAACTCGCGACCCCGGCCACGATGCGATCCCTCGTTGGGCCCCCGATGGAGAACGCCTGGCTTTCACCTCCGGGCGTGACGGTTCCTACGACGGATATGTGCGGGCGGCGGACGGAACGGGGACTACCGAGCAGCTAACCGACACACCTAACGATAGTCCGTTGTGGAGCTTCACGGGCAACGCCGAGAAAGTGGTCCTGGGTGATTTCCATCCGGAGACCGGGCTCGATCTGCACGTGATGGCGATGGACGGGTCCGACGAGTCGCGCGTTCTCCTCGCAACGGAATCACACGAGTGGAAGGCATCGCTGTCCCCCGACGATCGCTGGCTGGTGTATCAGTCCGACATTTCGGGGCGTGTCGAGGTCTATCTCTGTCCGTTTCCGGAAGTCGATGAGGATCGTTGGCAGCTCTCCACCGAAGGCGGTACCCATCCAGTTTGGGCACCGGACGGCCGGGAGGTTTTTTACAGGAGCCCGGACGGACAACTCGTAGCCGTTCCGATTCAGACGGAACCCACGGTGATTGTCGGCCGGCCCTCTGCTCTATTCGATGGCCTGATCGGAAGCACCGACGCGGCGAGCGACGACCACACGTATGACATCGCGCCGGACGGAAAGCGGTTTCTGGTCATCCGGGACATCGACACCGGCGACGTTCTCGCTGGACTCGATGAGATCCATGTGGTCCTCAACTGGAATGAGGAGCTCGAGCGCCTCGTTCCCGCTAATGAATAGCCTTCCTCCCCAGCAAGCTACCGTTTCTCGGACTCGCTGCGGCGGTTCTGCAGCTCGCGGTAGTGATCACGGACGTAGCGTTCGAGCTGCAGAGCCAAGTCCTTCGCCGCTCCATAGATGTCGGCTCGACCGAGTGAACCGTCAGCGCCCGTCATCTCTGAAGGACGGCCCAAGACGACCACGGTGGCGGCGAGGCTATGGTGCTCACGAACTTCGTTCAACGTCGGGATTCGTCCCCAAGCGGCTTGCGTATAGCTTTGCGAACGGCTGACGAGTCGCTCCCGGACCCAGTAGGCCTGCAAGTCAACGAGCACCTCGGCTTGCTCCGCGTCATCGACGACGGCGAACCAATCGCTCTTGTCGGAGAACACCTCCTCCAGGCGATCCCGGGCGAAAAGTATGGCGTCGACGACATCTTCGTCGCCCTGTGGAGTCGCGACGACGTGAACACGAAACGGCGGGGCGGCACGTTTCGGAGCCGGCTCGTCCGTCTGGTCGGCAGCGAGCGCTGCGGCGGAGCCGGCCACCCAGACGACGAGTGACCGCAACAAGACACCCCTCGAGCTGCGACAACCGGACGCGACTCTCACGATGAAGGCACGTTACCAAACCGCACCGTATGATGGAATAAGGAATGGTCGTCCTCAATCGGTTCCCCGAGATCGAGTGCGGAGTGGCCTCGAGCGAATAGCATGTCTTTAGAACCCGGCACCAAAATCGCGCACTACGAGGTCGTGGAGCTCATCGGTCAAGGCGGCATGGGCGAAGTGTATCGAGCGCGGGATGACGAGCTCGATCGCGATGTCGCGATCAAGGTTTTGCCGACAGAGCTCGCCTCCGACGAAGAACATCTCTGGCGCCTGGAGCGCGAGGCCAAGGTGCTTGCGTCCGTGAACCACGCCAACATCGCGGCGGTCCATGGACTCGAAAGCACGGGCGAGAGTCACGCGATCGTGATGGAGCTCGTACACGGGCCCACGCTCGCCGATTGTATTCACGAAGGGCCTATGGAGCTCGAAGAAGCGCTCCCCATCGCGAAGCAAATCACCGAAGCGCTGGCTGCGGCGCACGCTCAGTCCGTCATCCATCGCGACTTGAAACCCGCGAATATCAAGATCAGCCCCGACGGACACGTCAAGGTGCTCGACTTCGGGCTCGCGAAGCAGCTCCCGCAGGAGACAGCAGAGCCGGACGACGAGTCGCCGACTCGGGCGCAAGAGACCGCGGCGGGCGTGGTGCTCGGGACGACCGCCTATATGAGCCCGGAGCAAGCGAAGGGAAAGACCGTCGATAAACGCACGGACATCTGGGCGTTCGGTTGCATCCTCTATGAAATGCTAACGGGAGAGCCCGCGTTTCAGGGTGACGACGCCTCAGATGTAGTAGCGGCCATCCTTCGCACCGAGCCGGACTTCGACCAGCTTCCACCGGACGCACCGTCAACGATCGAGCGCGTCTTGCGACGCTGCTTGAACAAAGACCCGAGGATCCGTCTCGCCGACATTTCCGATGCCGGCCTCGAGATCGCCGAGGCGGGCAGGTCAGAGAACGAACCTTCGACACGCACTCGCGTCAACCTCGCCAAGCCGTTATGGCTCGCGGTGACGCTCGGACTCGTCGCACTCACCTGGTTCGTCGCACAAGGTCCCTCGAGTCGGATGACGCCGACAACCGCAGGTGTCGCACGTTTCACGGTTGCCCTCCCCGACGGCGACTTGCTCAACATGACCACCGGCGGTCTCGCGGTGTCGGCCGACGGCGAAAGACTCGCTTACGTGGCGACCCGGGATCGGACCAAGAGCCTCTATGTTCGCGAGCGCGCCTCGCTCGACGCCGAGGCGATCACGGGAAGCGAGGGAGCGCAGTATCCGTTCTTTTCCCCGGACGGAAGCTGGCTCGCGTTCTTCAATGGCTCGGCGCTCATGAAAGTCTCGCTCTCCGGGGGAGCGCCGCAGCAAGTGTGCGAGGCGAAGTACCCGGTCGGAGCTGCCTGGGGTCCGGACGACCGAATCGTATTCGCGACAAGGCGTCAAGGTCTGCGAAGCGTATCGGCGTCCGGCGGAGCCTCCACGCAGATCGCGACCGGATCTACCGCGTTTCCCTCTTTTCTACCTGATGGAAACTCCATCCTCTATGTCGACGAGCCGTATACCGACCCGAAAGTCACCGTGCGTCGTCTCGACAGCGGCGACGAGCGCACGCTCATCGAGGGTACCGACCCACGATTGTTCGCCGACTTCCTGCTTTTCGTCCGAGACACGTCTTTGTGGGCCGTGAGATGGGACGGGCGCGGCGATGTCGACGGCGAGGTCGTTCCGGTGCTGGACGACGTCAACGTGCTCTCGATGTTCGGGGGTGCTTCCTACGACATCGCCGCGGACGGCTCGCTCACCTATGTTGCCGGTGCGCCGGGCGGAAGCCTCGTCGTCGTCGAGCCGAACGGCTCGCAGACGAGCGTCGGCAACTTGGAGGACTACCATTCGATCCGTTTGTCGCCCGACGGCCGGAAGGTGCTAGGAGACGGCCGACAGGGTCTCTGGGTCCACGATCTCTACACCCGTGCGCGGCACACCGTCGCCCTTGGCTACTTTCCGGTGTGGAGTCCCGACGGCACGACGATCGCCTATGGAAAGCTCGGAGACAACGCGTCTGAAGTCGACCTCTACGTCAAGAATGCCGACGGAACCGGGGAAGCAGAATCTCTTCTAAGCGAACCCACGAGCCAGAGCCCATCGTCCTGGTCACCCGACGGACAGTGGATCGCGGTGAACCACGGTGGAATGGGGAGCACGGACGGCGTTCAGGACATCTGGATGAGCTCCCCCTCCGGCGAGGCGGGCGCTTTCCGGGAGTCCGGAGCGAACGAGTTCGGTGCGGTCTTCTCGGCGGATGGTCGCTGGATCGCCTATCAGTCGGACCAATCCGGGCGCTTCGAAGTCTATGTGGAGCCGTTCACGGGCACGGGCGAGCGCAACGCCGTCTCCGTCCGGGGCGGGTCATCACCGCTCTTCTCACCGGACGGCTCGGAGCTCTACTACCGAGAGGACACCGCTGTCATGAAAGTGTCGGTCTCGACCACGGACGGTTTCACCGTGAGCGCCCCCACGCTCGTCCATGACGGGCCGTACTGGCTGGATCCCACGGGTCACGTTGCATTCGGCGTGTTCCCGGACGGCAAGTTGCTCATGATCGACACCGGCCAGGCAAACGAAATTCGGGTGGTCTTGCACTGGCTCTCGGAGCTGCAACGTCTCGTAGCGGATGGCGGCTAGTGCCGACGCCCGTTGGTCGCGAGCTACAGCCCGGCGGCGCGCAGGCTCTCGATGTTCTCGACGAGCTCTTTGGTGACTTCTTCCTCGACGATACTGCCCCACTCGTCCGGCACCAGCTCTGTCGCTTTCACGGCGAGCTTCTTCGCTTCTCTTCCGAGTGAGCCCCGCAATTCCCGACCGGACGCAGGCGCGACGAGGACGGCCGCTGCCGCTCCAACGAACGTGCCGAACAAGAGTCCGGCAGCGAACACCATGCTGTTGCCTATTGCCTTCAAGAAAATTCTCCTGAGGATCGAGTGGGCTTCTCCTTAATTTAGCACATCCTTCGGGGCTCAGAGACGCCGCTTTTCCTTGTGCTCTTCGAGCTCCTCGAGGCTCTTCGGCCAGTCGCCTTTGAGGAGCCGCGACAACGCACGATCGGCGAGAAGCTTCCCTTCCGTCTGGCACGCCGGACAGTAGTTCGTCTCGTTGGCCGCGAAGCGGATGCGCTGGATGGGGCCGGAGCAGTCCGGACACGGCTTCAAGTAACGCCCGTGGGCAGCCATCTCGGGCCGGAAGGCCGTCACTTTTCCCCTCCCGGGAAACTCACCGTCGAGCTCCTTGCGGAGCGCGGCCGTCCACTCGATGAGGATGTCTCTCGTCGCGCGATAGAGGCGCTCGATCTCGTCATCCGTGAGTCGCGAGGTCCATTTCACCGGCGAGAGCTTCGCGCGGTGGAGAATCTCGTCGGAGTAAGCGTTGCCGATGCCGCTGAAGAGGTGCGGGTCCGTGAGTGAACGCTTCAACGTGTGGTTCTCACGCTCGAGCACGGCGGCGAAGTCTTCGAGGCTCGAGTCCAGGACCTCCAGCCCTCCAGGATCGAGGAACGCTAAGTTCTCCTCTCCTCGAACGAGCGTAAGCGACGCCCGCTTCTTGGTGCCGGCTTCCGTCAGCGTAAGCGAGCCCTTGCTGAAGTCGAAGCGAGCAACGCCTCGGCGTTTGACCAGCTTCGGTCTCTCGCCGCCTTCCTTCCAGTGCAGACGGCCGGCAACCATGAGGTGGATCACCATGAACATCGCGCCCTCGACGCCGATCACGATCCGTTTGCCGATACGCCTCAGCGCCACCACTTTCTTGCCGTAGAGCTCTTCCTTGGTCGGCGAGACCGAGCGGAGCAGAAAGGGACTTCCCAGCAACAAGTTCTCGAGAACGTCACCCTTGATGCGCGGTTCGAGAGCATCGAGATAGAGCTCGATGTCCGGGAGCTCAGGCATGGCTCGATCATTCTCTCACGACGGCGCGCCCGAACCGACGCCGACGAACAGACGTTGGCCATTGTCTCGAAGTGCGAAAGGACGTTACGCTTACGCCATGACAGCGAATCGATTCGACGGAAAAGTGGCACTCGTGACCGGGACGTCTAGCGGTATTGGCAGAGCGACGGCAGAGCGGATCGCCCGCGAAGGCGGCAAAGTGGCGGTGACAGCGAGGCGCAAAGAACGACTCGAAGCACTCGTCGCCTCTATTGCCGACGCTGGCGGCACCGCACACGCCATCGCCGGCGACCTGACGGATGAAGGCGACCGAAAAAGACTCGTCGATGAGACCGTGAGTGAGCTCGGAGGCCTCGACGTCCTCGTCAACGCGGCGGGGATCATCGGCTTCGGAACCATCGAGAACACGACGCTCGAGGACTGGCAGAAGATGTTCGACGTGAACGTCGTCTCGATCTTCCACTTGATGCAGCTGTCGCTACCGCACATCATTCCCAAAAAGGGCAATATCGTGAACGTGTCCAGCGTGAACGGGATGCGCTCGTTTCCGGGAGTGCTCGCCTACAACACGAGTAAGTCCGCCCTCGACCAGCTCACGCGATGCTCGGCACTCGAGCTCGCATCGAAGGGGGTCCGCGTGAACAACGTGAACCCCGGCGTCGTCGTCACCGAGCTTCACCGTCAGGCCGGGCTCGATGAGGAAAAATACGCGGCGTTTCTCGAGCACAGCAAGACCACGCACCCGATCGGACGGGTCGGCGCAACGGAAGACTTGGCGGCACTCATCACGTTTCTCGCCTCCGACGAGGCGGGCTGGATCACCGGCGACACCGTCAACATCGACGGCGGACGGCACCTGACCTGCGCGCGCTAACGCCGCTAGCCTAGCGCTTTGTCCATGGCGGCCAGCGCGTCGTCGCGGCTATGCGTGAAACGAATCACGCCCTCGACGACGAGCCAGATCGCAATCAGGAGCACGAACCCTCCGACCGCGAGGAGGAGAAGCGAGCCGTCGTTGTAGAAGGTCCGGACATTGATGACCATCGCGATGAGCGTCGTCACGAGCATGAACACCATCGGGATGCCAGTGTACAAATAGTTCTTCTTCCGGAAGTACAAGTAGAGCGTGACCGTGAGGAGCGTCAAGCCGGCCATCACTTGATTGGTGGTGCCGAACACCGCCCAGAGCACGATTCCGGCCGGACGACCGTCGACTTCGAGGAGCGCAAAGAAGCCAATCGCGGCCACGGCCACGGCCGTCGCGACGTATCGGTTTCCGAGCGCAGGGAGGTTCAGCGTCTCGGCAACTTCTTCGACGTTGTAGCGAAGGAGTCTGGTCGCTGAGTCGAGGGTCGTCAAAGCGAACGAGACCGCGACGAGCGCGATGAAAGCCTTGCCGAGCTCGACGTCGACGCCCAAAGTCGTCAAGAACGTCGCCGCCCCGGAAACGAAAGCGTTCAAGTTCGACGCGAGGCCGTCGGCGTTGTCCCAGCTCGAATAGTGATCGCGCCAGGCCGTCGCATTCGCGAAGCCGGCAGTACAGGCGAGCACCGCCGCCAGACCGAGCGTGCTCTCTCCGACCATCGCGCCGTAGCCGATGAAGACGGCGTCGTCTTCCTTGTCGAGCTGTTTCGCGGTCGTCCCGGACGAGACGAGTGCGTGAAATCCGGAGACCGCACCGCAGGCGATCACGATGAACACGAAGGGGTAGAGAGGCGGCGCCCCCGGAGGCGATGGGTCAAAGGCCGGCGCGGCAAAGGCAGGTCTCAATAGAACGAACCCGACGAACATCGCGGCGAGCCCAAGATATAGGAGCAGCGAGTTCAGAAAATCGCGCGGCTGTAACAAGAGCCAAACGGGTAGCACGGAGGCGGCAAACGCGTATGCGAGGAGCAGGTAGCTCCACGTCGGAACGGCGAGATCGGGAGTCGGCAATACCCTGCCGAAATAGACCGCGGCAAGAGTCAGCACGAATCCCACCGCGGTGAGCCGGCCGAGCGGCACACCCTTCTTGTAGAACAAGACCCCCATCGCCAAAGCGAGCACCATCAGTATCCCGCTCGGGAACACCGCCTCCGGATAGAAGTTCGTCGAGAAGAGCTGGGCGACGACTTGCACGAACACGCCCATCGCGAGCGCGATCAAGAAAATGATGATCGTGTGGAACAGGCTCTTCGCGCGAGGACCGATGATGGTCTCGGCTACCTTGCCGATCGATTTACCTTTCGCGCGCAAGCTCACGGCCAAGGCGCTAAAATCATGCACGGCTCCGATGAAGATAGTCCCGAGCACGACCCAAAGCATCGCCGGCACCCAGCCCCACATCACGGCAATGGCAGGCCCGAGCATGGGCGCGAGGCCCGCTATCGAAGCGAAGTGGTGTCCGAACAGAACGTAGCGTTTGGCGGGGACGTAGTCGTGGCCATCCTCGAACGCATGAGCCGGCGTCTCGTTGTCACCGGTCAGCTCGAAGAGGTTGCGCGCGATCCGCTTTGCGTAGAAGCGATATCCAAGAAGATAGACGACAAAGCAGCACACGGCTGCGACGACGGGACTCATGCGGTAACCTCCCCCTGTGGAACGGATTGTAACCGAACGGATTCCGCCGTCGATGTACTGGAGCACATAGTTTGCAGAACTTGAAAGGGTTTCGGGATTTCTTCCCCGACGAAATGGCGGAGCGGAACCACGTCTTCGACGCCTGGTGTCGAGTCGCACGGCGTTTCGGTTTCACCGAATATGACGGGCCACCGCTCGAGCGTCTCGAGCTCTACACGAAGAAGTCGGGCGACGAGATCGTCGACCAGCTCTACAACTTCGAGGACAAGAGCGGCCGTGCGGTAGCACTCCGGCCGGAGATGACGCCCACACTTGCGAGGATGATGGCGGCACGCGCCACGACGCTACCCAAGCCCATCAAGTGGTTCTCGACCCCACAGCTGTTCCGATACGAGCGGAACCAACGGGGACGACTTCGCGAGCACTTCCAGCTGAATGTCGATATCGTCGGCTCGCGAGAGGTCGCCGCCGACGCGGAGCTTCTCGCCGTGGCCCTGAGCGTACAGCTCGAGCTCGGACTGACGGCCGACGACGTCATCGCACGGGTGAACGATCGCCGTCTCGTCTCTGGTGCGCTGGATATCCTTGGCATCGACGCCGACAAGGTTCCAGGCGTCTACGCAGCGATCGACAAATTTCGCAAGGTTCCCCCGGAGACGTTCGCAAAGCTCCTCGCGGATGCCGGCACGCCGGAGCCTGCCGTGACGGAGCTTAGCCGTCTATGCGACGGCAGCGTGAGCGTTTTCGACTGGTTCTCCTCGCACGCAGAACAAACGGATGGGCCGACGCAGAAGGCTGTCGAGGAGCTCGCCACCTACCTCGCCCTGATCGGAGAGATGGGGTTCTCCGATCTCGTCGCCGTCGATTTCTCGATCGTCCGCGGCCTCGCGTACTACACCGGCATCGTGTTCGAGCTCTACGATCGCAAAGGCAAGGAGCGCGCGATCTGCGGGGGCGGACGCTACGACGACCTCGTCGCCGCGCTCGGCGGACCCGACCTGCCCGCGTTGGGCTTCGGGATGGGCGACGTCGTGTTGAGTCTCATGCTCCGCGATCGCGGCTTGATGCCGCAAAGCCCTCCCCGCGCCGACGCGGTCGTCATTCCGGTAGGCAACGAGCTCGGGCCCCAAGCGCGACAAGTTACAACCGAGCTACGACGAGCCGGCGTCCGCACGGAGACGCCGTATGTTTCCGCGGGTGTCGGAAAAGAACTGAAGGCAGCCAACCAGCACCGCATTCCGTTTGCCGTCATCGTCGGACCCGATGAGTGGGATCGGAGCGAGGTGAACCTCAAAGACCTCAGGAGTGGCGAACAAACAGCGATTCCTGTGTCCGAGCTCGCGCAGCGGATCCTCGATGGCTAGTCTCGGACGCGCACGACCCAGACATGGTTGTCGCCGTCGGGCTCGATACGGAACGAAACGGCTTCCGGAAACAAGTCGGGGTCTCGAAAGCTCGCGATCGGACGAGAGGGATCGCGAACGAAGAGCTCGCCTTTCGGCGCGAGTGAGCCCACGAACAACAGCTCCCGCCACTTGCGAAGAGGAAGACGGAATCTTTCTCCGTCGCGCTCCACGTTCTCGAACGGCTTGTCGTCGATCATAGAGGCGAAGTATGGCACGGGTCCGCGTCGTTCTCGTTTGCCCCGAGAACCCCGCCAATATCGGCGCGACGGCCCGCGCGATCATGAATACCGGACTCGACGGACTCGACCTCGTTGCCCCCGGTGACTGGCGCACGATCGAGACGTGGCGCACCGCGTGGCGAGCCGAAGACATTCTCGAGCAGGCGCGCGTGTTCGACTCCGTGGATGAGGCCGTGGCGGAGAGCGTCTACGTGGCAGGTATGGCAGGCCGCTCCGGCATGCGGGTTCAGCCGTCGACACCGCGCGAGATGGCCGCGGAGATCTCGGCGCTCGGCGCAGACACGACCGCGTCCGTCGTTTTCGGCAGCGAGTCCCACGGCCTGACCGAGAAGGACTTGAGGTCGTGCCACCGCAGGGTATCGATCCCGTCACATCCGCGGCAGCCGTCTCTCAATCTCGCTCAGGCCGTCATGGTCACCGGCTATGAGCTTTTCGTGAGCCACGAGCCCGCCGGCGAGGCCCGGGAACGCGCCCCTCACCGTGACGTCGAGCAAGCGCTCGAAAGCCTCCGGGCCTCCTTCATCGACCTTGGCTTCGTCACCGAGGAAAGCGCAGGCACGCGGTTCTCGGAGTGGCGCGAGCTGTTCGGCCGCGCCGGACTCTCCTCCCACGAGAGTCGCATGGTCCTGGCCCTCGCGCGCAAGATCAAAAACGTCAGCCGCATCGCCAACGAGCGGAAGCGCTAATCAGGCTCCGCGCTCGGCCGCGATCGTGCGGTCAACTCGATCGCGAAGTCGAGACTCGGCTGCCAGTGGAACCGACCCTGGTGGACCGGACCGTCGCTCATCACCGACCAATCGAACCCGTCGACGAGCTCCTCCACGAAGAGCGCTCCTAGCCGGACGACGAACGCGTCGGCGAGGCAGCGGTGCTTGCCGAGCCCGAACGGCGCATACTCATCGGACGTATAGCGCTGGCCGAGAAACCGGTGCGGATCGAATCGCGACGGCTGGGCGAAGACGTCGGGGTCGCCGTGCGTTTCCCGCAAGAGAACCGTCACGTCCGTATTCACGGGAATGCGGTAGCCGTCGAAGTTGAATTCTCGCGTCGCGCGGCGGTTCAGGCCCTCCGCTTGATCCAGCCGCAGTGTCTCGAGCACACAAGCCTCAGCAAAGAGGCCGCGCGGTCCTTCCTTTCCACCCGCGGCGGAAAGCCCTCGCAGCTCGTGCCGGGCCCCTTCATCGTCGCTGAGATACTTCAGGAGCCAGCGCATCAATCCGCACACGTCGTGGCGGCCCATCTCAGCCATGAAGATGACATTGCCTACCACGGTCTCATCGACAGGCGCGCCGCCCGAGGCCCTGGACAGTCGCTCGAGCACCGTGTCGGCACTATCCGACGCCTCGGACCCGCCATCGCGCACGAGAGCACGGATCGCTTCGCTCAGCTCTTCGAACGCCGCGAGCTGCTCGTCTCCGAGCGGGTGCACGATGCCCCGCGGCCCGAGCCGGGCGAATCCGCGCTCGAGCCCCGGGAACGCGGGGTCGGACGGTCGAACGCCGAAAAAGCACGCGACGAGCGCCCGCGTCGCGACCCGGTTCAACGTGAGCTCGAGCTGCTCCGACCGAGAGAGGCCGGACGCTCGCACGGAGACGAGCGTCGTGAGCTCGCGTGCGATGCCGTCTCGGATCTCGGACTCACGACCGTCTATGAGATCCACCGAGAACGCGTCGGCGAAAACACGCCGGTAGTGCGCGTGGTCGTCCCCTTCCATGCAGCGGAGGAATCCCTTGGGCACGAGCGGCTTGATATCGATGTTCACCGGAACCAAGGCTCCCGCATGGTCCGCGAACAGCCGCGCCGCGCGCGCGAAGCCGGCCACACCTACTTTGAGCCGACCCGATCCCCACAACATCTTGAACACGGGTCCGTAGCGGCGCAACTTGTCGAAGTAGAAATCCCTCCCGCCCAGCCCGACGAGGCAGTGTCGACCGACGGAGCCCGGCGGGAGACGGGGCGCTCTACCGAGAGCATCCGTGACGCGAAATCGAAGCCGTGCGAGCTGCACCCGCACTTTGCGAAACATGCGCTGCACTAGCTCGCTTGCTCTCGGCTTCGGTGAGCGCGTCGCAGTCCGGGCGAGAGCACATCCGCGAGTGAGCCGGCGTTGGACTCGAGCATGTCGCCGGAATCCTTGCCCGAGACTTTGTGATGCAGGATCGGGGCGCCCATCGTTTTGGTCCAGTCGACGCGCGGGCGCTGGGAGCCGTCCTCGAACATGCGCGCCGTGCCGAACACTTCGACCGCAGTCGACGGGCTCGATAGCTCGCCGACGTGGTAGCGACGAAGCGCCGCGACATTCGCGTCGTAGACTCTACGTTGATCGATCTCGCGTTGGGCGCTTTGGGGAAGGTCACGAGCGATGAGTGCGCGCCCGGCGAGGCGCAGCTTGTCGATGAGATAGCGCCACTTTTCTCGCGCCGCCATGGTGGCCATTTCCTGTCGGTAGCCCTTGACCCGTTCGATCACGAATCGATGGAGTGCATAGCCATGGGGAGCGTCTTCGATGGTCTCGACGACATTTCCCGTGAGCGGCGACGGGTCGAGAAGACCGACGAACGCGACGTCCTCACCGCGAGCGATGAGCTGGCGCGCCATCTCAACCGCAACCGTCGCGCCAAAACAGGCGCCCAAGAGCGTGTACGGACCCCTTGCCTTCATGCGACGGATCTCTCGGAGATAGCACGACGCGATCTCTTCGATCGTCTCGAGCGGCGCCCGCTCCCCGTCGAGCCCGACCGACTGGAGTCCGAACAGCGGCTGCGACGGGCCGAGTGCCTGAGCCAGCTTGCCGTAGCAGAGTACGTTTCCGAACACTCCCGGGACCGCGAAGATCGGAGGAAGGTCGCCGTGCTCCTGGATGGGGACGACGACGGAGCTCGCGGCCGGCTCCGCACCGTCCCGGTAGAACCTGGCAAGCGCCCGCACCGTCGGCGCCTCGAACAGCGTCGCTATCGAGAGCGTTCGACCGAGCGAACGATCCTGACGTGCGAACAAGGTCGCGGCGAGCATCGAGTGCCCGCCTCGCTCGAAGAAGTCGTCGTCGAGCCCGACGGCACCGCCTCCGAGCGCCTCCTCCCAGAGCTCGGCTAACGTCCGCTCGACGTCGTCCCGAGGTAGCTCCGCAGGCGATAGCTTCGGCACGAGCGAGGACGCTTCAGCGCGAGCAAGGGCGGCGGTATCGATCTTGCCGTTCGGCGTCATCGGGATGTCGTCCACGACGACGAAAGTCGACGGCACCATGAACTCGGGCAAGCTGCGACGAACCGACGCTCGAAGCGATGCGCGTCGTGGTGAGGCGCCCTCGGCGGCAACGACGAAGGCGACGAGGCGTTTCGCGTCAGCGGTCTCGCCGCACAGGAGAACGACGGCTCGCTGCACGTCCGGATCGGCGAGCAACGACGTCTCGATCTCGCCCGGCTCGATGCGATAGCCGCGCAGCTTCACTTGGCGGTCGGCACGCCCGAGAAAATCGATACTTCCATCGGCCCGGTAGCGAGCCACGTCACCGGTGTCGTACATCCGGGCGTCGACGTCACTTGCATATGGATCGGGCAGAAACTTCTTCTCGTCGAGCTCGGGCCGATGCCAGTAACCGCGCGCCACGCCGTCTCCACCGATATAGAGGGCGCCCGCGATGCCCAACGGAACGGGTCGCCGGCCCGCGTCGAGAATATAGGCACGGCTGTTGGTGAGGGGACGACCTATCGGAACCCGCCTCGCCCCCGGTGCTAGACCCTCCACATGGTGAAACGTCGCGAAGGTCGTCGTCTCCGTAGGCCCGTAAACGTGAAGTAGTCGACCGTCGAAGCCGGCCTCGAGCACGAGTCGTACGGCGTCCGGGTCACTCGTTTCGCCGCCGAAGAGCAAGCTCCGGATGCCCTCAAAGGCCTGCGGGCGCGTGGCGGCCATCCGATGAAACAGCGCGGTCGTAAGAAAGAGACAATCCACCGCGAGGCGATCGAGCGCCGCGGCGAAACGCGCCGGCTCGAGGACTTGCGGCGTCGGGATGATCGCGAGACGACTTCCGTTCAGCAACGCACCCCAGACCTCGAACGTCGCCGCATCGAAGCTCACGTTCGAGACATGGGCCACGGTGTCGGCGGAAGACAAGTCCACATAGAGCTGCGCGCGCACGAGTCGAACGACCGCGCGGTGCTCGACCGCAACGCCCTTCGGCACGCCGGTGGAGCCGGAGGTGTAGATCACATAGGCCAGCGCGTCCGACGAAACCCGAGGGAGCGGCCCGCTCTCCACCGGCGGCTCGCGACGCGCACCGTCGAGCTCGTAGCAGAGCACGGCGACGTCGCGCGCGGCAAAGCGCGCGGAGGCGTCGAGCGTCGTCACCACCACCTGCGCCCCGACATCGTCGAGCATGAACCGGAGCCGCTCTTCCGGGTAGTCGGGATCGAGCGGCACGTAGGCACCACCGCATTTCAAGACGGCCAGCATCGCGACGATGAGCTCGGGCGAGCGCTCCATGCAGATAGCGACGGGGGCTTCTTCCAGGACGCCGAGGCTCCTCAGCTCTCGGGCGAGCTCGTCGGCGCGCGTGTTCAGCTCTTCGTAGTCGATGAGTCGCTGTCCGCTCTGCACCGCGACCGCATCGGGCGTCCGCGCCACCTGTTCTTCGAACAGCGAGGGAATACTACGCTCGCGCGGATAGTCGACTCGCAGCTCATCGCCACGAGCGACGGCCGCCGATTCGTCGGCCGCATCGATCAAGCGCAGACCACTCACCCGTTCTTCAGGGCTCGAGACGACGCCTTCGAGCACGCGCTCGAACTGATCCGCGATACGCTCGACCGACGCTTCCTCGAACAGATCCGTGCTGTACTCCCAGAGAACGCTTGCGCCATTCGGTGACACGTGAAGTGCTATCGACAGATCGAACTTCGCGGTTCGCGAACGCACGTCGAGGCGGCGGACGGTAGCTCCGGCGAGATCGAGCTCGTCTTTCGTCGTCTCGTAGACCGCGAACATGACCTGGAACAAAGGGTTCTGCGCCGGCTCACGACCGGGTCGGACGAGCTCCACGACTTTCTCGAAAGGCACCTCATCATGTTTGAGGGCATCGCGGACGGTATCTCGCGCGCGTAACAAGATTTCACTGACCGTGGGATCGTCCGAGAAGTCGGCCCGTAGAACGACGGAGTTGACGAACAAACCGATCACGTCGTCCAGCTCGGAGTGAGTCCGGCCGGAGACCGGCGATCCCACCGCGATATCGGATTGACCCGAAGCTCGGTGCAACAGGATCTGGAGGGCGCCGAGCACCGTCATGAACAGGGTCGCACCGCGGGCACGGCCGACCACTTCGAGCTCGTCGACGAGCGATGCCGGGATCGGTCGGTCGAGCGCTCGCCCGGCGTCCGTCAACACAGCCGGGCGCGGATGGTCCAAAGGCAAGTCCATCGTCGAGAGGCCACCGAGCTGCTGCTTCCAGTATTCCAGATGCGGCTCGAGGGCATCTCCCGCGAGCCGACTGGATTGCCACTCGGCATAGTCACCGTATTGCCGTTCGAGCGCGGCGCGATGGGGCGCCATCCCGGAGACGAGCGCTTCGTAGGTCGTCGAGACCTCGCGCGCCAACAGGCCCGCGGACCAACCGTCGAAAACGATGTGATGGGTATCGATGACGAGAACGTGGTCCGTATCGTCGAAACGCAACAAACGCAGCCGCATGAGCGGGCCGGCCGAGAGGTCGAACGAAGCGGAAGCCGTTCCGTCGAGGATGGGCACGAGCTCAGCGGACTGCTCTTCGGGCGTGCTCGCGGATAAATCGACGAGCTCGAGCCCCACGTTCCCTTCGGCGGAAATGACTTGAACCGGTGAGCCGTCATCCGTCCGAAAACGGGTGCGCAGTGTTTCGTGACGCGAAACGACGACCTCGACGCTGCGACGAAGGGCGCTCACATCCATCCGGCCGGCGACGCGCCACGCATCGCGAATGTGATAGGCGGCGCTGTCGGGGAACATGCGATCGAGAAACCACAAACGTTGCTGCGCGGAGGACAATGGCGGCGCCGACGCCCTCCTTCGAGGCAGCGAGATCGCGCGGTCGCGCTCTCCCGCATCGGAGACCTGGTCGTCGATCGCCGAGGCCAAGCCCGCAATCGTTGGACGCTCGAAGAAGAGTCCCAGCGACACCGGTGCTTTCGTCCTGGCAGCGACGCGCGACACGACTCGGGCCGCAAGAAGGGAATGCCCGCCAATGTCAAAGAAATCATCGTTGACGCCCACGTCACCGCAGCCAAGAATCTCCTTCCATACGGACGCGACAGCCTGTTCCGTCTCCGTGCGTGGGAGATCGATTCGGTCCGTCGTCTCAGCTCGATCCGAAGGGGCCGGTAGCGCAGCGCGGTCGATCTTGCCGACAGGCGTCAGTGGCAAGCGTTCGACAAAGACGTAGGCCGCAGGGCGAAGATGGGAAGGCAGAGTATCGCGCATGTGAGAGCGTAAGGTGCTCTCGTCCGGCGAACCCTCCGTGGACGCAACGATGTAGACGACCAACCGGGCGCGCTCGCCGTCTCCGCGCCGCACCAAAACGGCCTGACGCACTCGAGGCAGGCTCGTGAGGGCCGCCTCGATCTCAGCGGGCTCGACACGAACCCCGCGGACCTGAATCTGCTCATCCGTTCGGCCCAGAAACTCGAGCTCGCCGTCGGAACGGAGCCGGGCTAGATCGCCCGTGCGATACAGCCTCGATCCCGAGCGCTGCGAGAACGGATCAGGCACGAACCGCGAGGCGGTGAGATCCTCGCGGTTCAGATAGCCGCGCGCCAAACCGTCGCCTCCGATGCACAGCTCGCCGACGGCGCCGAGCGGCACTCGCTGCCCGCTGCCATCGAGGACATAAACACGGGTGTTCGCGATGGGTCGTCCGAGCGTCACGGGACGCGCATCGGGCTCGCGGGAGCAAACGCTGTAGGTCGCGTCGATCGTGGTCTCGGTGGGTCCGTAAAGATTGATGAGCGTCGCCTTCGACTGTTCATGAAACGCGTCGACGGTGCGATCCGACAGCACTTCGCCCCCACAGAACACTCTGCGCAAACGTGCGCACTTCGAGAGCCCGTCTTCCTCCAGGAGGGCCTCGAGCATCGTCGGAACGAGCTGCACGATGCTCACCTCCGACCGATGAATGGTCTCGATCAAATCCGGGGGCGAGCGATGCACCCCGGGCGCTGCCAGCACCATCGTCGCGCCCTCGAGCAACGACGCGAATAGCTCCCAAACGGAGGCGTCTCCGGACATCGATGTCTTTTGCAACACACGGTCGTCGGGCTGAAGCGGAAATCGATTCCGCATCCACGTCATGTGGTTGACGAGGGAGCGATGCTCGATCATGACGCCCTTCGGCGCACCGGTGGAGCCCGATGTGTAGATGACGTAGGCCAAGGAATCGGCGGCCCGCCTGGGTGATGGATTGAGACTCGAGAAAGACTCGCGGCGCGGATCATCCACATCGAGACAGACGACGTCGGCGCGGTGATCCGGGAGACGCTCGAGCAAGCTCGATTGTGTCAGGAGCACTTTCACTCCGGCATCGTCGATCATGAACGCGAGACGGTTCGTCGGGTAACCCGGGTCCAGCGGAACATAGGCACCGCCGGCCTTCAGCACCGCGAGCAGCGCGACAATGAGCTCCGGGGAGCGCTCCATGCAGATCCCGACGAGGACGTCACGCCCCACGTCACGCTCCATCAAGTCGTGAGCGAGACGGTTCGCACGAGCGTTCAGCTCGGAGAAGTCGAGCTGAGTGTCACCGAACTGCACCGCCGTCCGCTGAGGCGTTCGAGCGACCTGCGTTTCGATCAGCTCATGGATGACCCGATCGGCCGGGTAGTCGCTCTCCGTCTCGTTCCAGCTCTCGGAAAGGCTCACGTCGGTGACAGCGGGTTGCGCTGCTGAGGGCGTGCGAGTCTCGGGCGATAGATGTGTGGTCATCGGGCGATCGCACCGCCGTTCTCCGGTTGGGGGGGCAGGTTCCGCGGCGAGGCGCTATTTCCAGTGTGAAGAATGGAAAGAAAATGTACAACCGGAAATTCGATGCTCGGTCCTTGCCGAACGTGAGCTCGTTTTCTTATCCTGTCAACGTACCCGGGCCGAGCCGAGCCACGCCTATTTCGGCCTTCATCCGATCGCGATAAATGACAACCAGCACCTCATCTCACGGGCGCCGTATGGCCGTCGGTGCGTTCTGGACGGTTCTCATGCGTACGGCCATTCGCTCGATCGGGCTCGTCAGCACCGCCGTACTCGCCCGGCTGCTCGTACCTGCCGACTTTGGACTCGTCGCGATGGCGATGGCCTTCTACGGCTTGGTGGAGCTCGCGAGCGCTTTCAACTTTCACATCGTGCTCATCCAAAAACAAGACGCGGGGCGCGACTACTACGACACGGCGTGGACGCTGAACATCCTCCGCGGGGGCGCGACGACGGTGCTGCTATGCGCTCTCGCCCGCCCGGCCGCGGCGCTGATGCTCGAGCCCCGTCTCGAATGGATCATCTACGCCGTCAGCGCGACTGCACTGATCGGCGGCTTCGGGAATGTGGGCGTCGTCGCGTTCCAAAAGGAGCTGAATTTTCGTCAGGACTTCAAGCTCCAGGTCGCGAGCAAGCTTGCCTCGTTCGTCGTCACACTCTCGCTGGCCTATTGGTGGCGGAGCTACTGGGCGCTCGTGTGCGGAACGCTCGCTGCCGCTTGGGCACGGTTCTTCCTTTCCTACGCGATGCACACCTTCCGACCGCGATGGTCGCTCGCGCGCGCCCGGGAGATCCTCGCGTTCTCGAAATGGTTGCTGGCGAGCAATTTTCTCTCCTTCGTTTACTTACGAGCCGATCCGTTCATCATAGGACGGATCGTCGGAGCGTCGATTCTCGGCACGTACACGGTCGCGCTCGAGATCTCGAGCTTGGCGACGACGGAGCTCGTCGCCCCTATTCGACGGGCGCTCATGCCCGGCTACGCAAAGCTCTCCGGAGACGCCGGCGATTTCGGAGATTTGCGTCAGAGTTTCATGTCCGGCTTCGGCCTTATCATTCTCTTAGCGACTCCAATGGTGGCGGGCATCGCCGTGACTTCCGATCTCATCGTGAGGGTGTTCCTCGGCGCCCAGTGGCTCGCCGTGATTCCCCTGCTTCAGGTTCTTTGTCTCCGGGGAGTGCTGCAACTGACGAGCGCGAACACACATCCTTTGTTTCTCGCGATGGGGCGACCCCACCTGACGACCATCGTCGTCGCGGTAGGCGCCGTACTCAGCCCGCCGGCCGTTTTCTACGGAACCTCGACCGGCGGAGCTATCGGCGCCGCGTGGGCCACGGCCGCCGTATCCGCCGTTACCGCGGTCGTCAACCTCGCCGTCGCGTTTCCGCTGATCGGTATGCGTGTTCGGGACGTAACGAATGTGGTGTGGCGCCCCGTGCTCGGGGTCGTCGTCATGGTCGCCGGCGTAAGGCTCGTCGTCGCGCCGACGGGGGATGACGCGAGCATGGGCGCGCTCACCGCTTCGCTCGCGGTCTCCGTCCTGACCGGGATCGCTCTCTTCGTCGGCACGGTCTTGCTGTCTTGGACGATGAGCGGCAGGCCCAGCGGGCCTGAATCGATCGTGCTCGCGGAGGCCCGACGCGCCAGGCGCCGTTAGAGATGCTTGCCGAAAAAATCTTGCACGCGGCTCCACGCATCGGTCGCAGCGGCCAGGTCGTAGACCGCATCGCGTTCGTCGTTGAAGAACGCGTGGTCGACCCCGGGATAGGTATGAAACTCTACGTCGACATGGTGTTCCTTCAACGTATTCTCCAGCTCGGAAACAGCGGTCGGATTGACGAAGCCGTCGTTCTCCGCGAACAACCCTAGAATCGGTGACGACACCCGCCCGTAATCCGGGTTCACATTCGGGTGGATCCCATAGAAGTCAACACAGGCTCCGATCCGATCGTTCGTGCTCGCCGCCAACAGAGCCAGCTGCCCACCCATGCAAAAGCCGACGATTCCGAGCTTGTCCCCGTTCGACACGGAGGCAAGACAGTCGACCGCACCGCGCAAGTCCTTCTCGGTCTGGTCGATCTCGAGAGCCATCATGAGCTTGCCCGCGTCATCGGGCGACTGAGTGGATTCGCCGTGATACAGGTCGGGCGCAAGCGCCACATAACCCGCCGCGGCGAAGCGATCGGCGACGTTCTTGATATGTGAAACGAGCCCCCACCACTCTTGGAGCACGATCACACCGGCACCGCTTCCGCTGTCCGGCTTCGAGAGATATCCGCTAGCTCGGCCACCATTGGCGGCGAAGTCGACCATCGACCCGTTTGATTCCGTCATCGCGTGTCTATCCTATCAATCGCTTTCAGCCTGCACGAGATGCTATTCTCGGGTGAGGCCGACTCCGGGGGGAGCCGGCCGGGAGAACCTTCAAGCGCAAATGAGCGTGGTCGTGCGCGTCACGGCACGCAGACCGCCAATCGTTCCGGCAACGAGCTGAGAGAGTTGATGCACTTCCGAGAGCCCGAGCATGACGACGATGTCGTAGGGACCCGTGACCGGGTCCACGGAGAGCACGGCCGGCATGCGCTTGAGCGAACGAATGATGCCTTCGACCCGCCCCGGCGTCGTCTGGATCAGGACGTAGGCCCGAAGGCCGCTCTCCGCCGCTAAAGGTTTCTCCGTTTTGGACTTAACGCTCGTGGATCTCGGCATCGATCATACCCCCAGAGTGCTGGTGGAAAAACGTTGTTTCACTTGTCCCGGGAAATTTGCTATGATATCCATGAAGAGTTTCATGAGGAACTCAGCTCCCGGCCGTTCAGGCGGGACACCCGTTGCGGATCAACAGCTTCCATTGACTGACGCTGATTGTCCGTAGCAATCCATGCAAGAAAAAAGGTCTATGACTCGTCAAAGTGCGCCTCCCACTGTAGCTGAAGGTGTGCTGGAGATGGAACCCCAGGGAAACGGGCACCTCCGGCAAATCGGCAACAACTTCATCCCCGGCCCTCAGGACGTCCGCGTCCCGACTCGGCTCATCAACAAATACTTTCTCAAAGAAGGTCAGTACATCCAGGGTCCCTCCGGGATGGCTCGCCGGAGAAATAACCGGCGCGGCGGATCTCCGCACCGCGAGCTTCAAGCCGTCGATACGATCAACGGGTTCAAGCTCTCGCAGTTTCCGGAGACGCCGACCTATTCGGAGCTCGTCAGCGAGCACCCGGACGATCGGCTAAGACTCGCGCAAAAGCCGGAAGACCCCATCTCGATGCGCGTCGTCGATCTGGTCACGCCGATCGGTAAAGGCCAACGAGGCCTCATCGTCGCTTCTCCGAAAACGGGAAAGACGATCCTGCTCGAGCAAATAGGGCAGGCCATTTGTAACTACTATCCGGACATCCATCTCTACGTGCTGCTCATCGACGAGCGCCCCGAGGAAGTCACGCACATGCGGCGATCGGTCGACGGCGAAGTCGTCGCCTCGACGTCCGACGGCACGAGCGCCAATCACCTACGCATCGCGCGGCTGGTGCTCGAACGTTCCAGGCGTCTGGTCGAGCAAGGTGAAGACGTCATGGTCCTGCTCGATTCGATCACGCGTCTGGGTCGGGCGGCGAACCGCGAGCAAAAAGGCCGCGGCAAGACGATGAGCGGCGGCATCGACTCGCGCGCGCTCGAGTTTCCCCGGCAGCTCTTCGGAGCCGCTCGGAACGTCGAAGACGGCGGCAGCCTCACCATCCTGGGGACCGCGCTCGTCGACACCGGCTCGCAGATGGACGAAGTCATCTTTCAGGAGTTCAAAGGCACCGGCAACATGGAGCTCGTGCTCGATCGAAAGCTCGCGGAATCTCGTATTTTTCCGGCGATCGATATTTCAGGGTCCGGGACACGCCGCGAAGAGCTTCTCCTCGACGAAGAAGAGCTGCCGAAGGTCCACTTGCTCCGACGAGCTCTCGCGGGACTCAAACCTACCGAAGCGATGTCGCTCCTGCTCGACAAGATGCAGAAGACGGCGAGCAACAAAGAGCTGCTCGATCAGATCCGGCTGAAGTAGAGCTTAGAAAAACCGCTAGAGATAGGGGGACACAAACCCTAATACGCCGTGGTTTGCGGCAAAAACAGAAGTATTAGGTATTGTGTCCCTATATTTCGTGGCTTTT
>Ga0315338_1000470_pt1 | contig 90965 bp, 81 predicted proteins | sample ASW8metaG_FD_204518 | JGI IMG/M metagenome (GOLD analysis project Ga0315338, IMG submission 204518) | Ammonia-oxidizing marine archaeal communities from Monterey Bay, California, United States - ASW #8 | ecosystem: Environmental > Aquatic > Marine > Coastal | place: USA: California | collected...
CTGGTTGGCTGTGCTTTACGACCGTTTCAGTTGCGCTTCACGGTCAGGCGCTCGCCCAAAAAGATGACGAGCTCGAGCGCCACGACACTGCCGCTCAGCAGCGGATTGCGACCGCCCTTTCCAACGAGGCGACCATGACCGCCTTGCTGGAATCTCGGCTGGAAGAATTCGACCGCACGGCCATTGAATTCCAGGTGCGGCACGACACCCTGCGCCGTTTGATGGATTTCGCCGACCAGCTCAGCGGTCATGAATTGGCCCCGTCTCCGTCGATTGACGGCGGCAGGGTCGTTATGGCTGCGACAGCTGCCGATCCCACACCGCGCGAAGCGCGCGACCCGCTCGCCGTTGCGACCATCACCGGCGACACCGCTGAAGATCAGATCAGCTCAATGATCACCGAGCAAGACGCTGTGCTTGCGCGGGTCGAGGACGCGACTGAGGCGCGGTTGGAAAACCTTCGCGGCTTCTTGCGACTGACCGGGATGAATATTGAGGAAACCCTGAGCAGTGGTACGGACACGGAAGAACAGGGCGGCCCCTTTATCCCGATCTCTGAAAGCCTTTCAATTTCCAGCGGCCTGAATCTCGACGCAGAGTTTGAATCCCGGATCGTGCGCATCACCTCACGCCTGATCGAAGTTGAAGAACTGGAACAATTCATAGAAGCGGGACCATTTGGCGAGCCCGTTGGCGTTCCTCACCGCAGAACGAGCCCGTACGGCTATCGTCGTGACCCATTCAACAATCGTCGTGCCCTGCATAGCGGTATGGACTTTGGCGCCTATCGCCGTGCGCCGATTACCGCAACAGGTCCCGGAGAAATCGTTTACGCGGGCTGGCGTAGCGGTTATGGTCGTGTTGTAGAAATTGATCATGGCTATGGGTTTATGACCCGCTACGGTCATATGCATGAAATCGCAGTGCGGCGTGGTGATACTGTTGAACGTGGACAAACCATCGGGGGGATGGGCTCCACCGGTCGCAGTACGGCCACACATTTGCACTATGAAATTTGGCACAACGGGGATCGCATGGATCCCGCGCACTTATTGAGAGCAGGACAATATGTTCAACAAGAGTAACAAAGACCTCTCGCAAAACGACCAGATAGCTCAATCTGGTGCTTCACCAAAAAGGTCCAACATGAAATCTAGAGCCCCCTCAATCCTGTCCAGTGACGTCGTAATCACCGGATCCATTAATTCCGAAGGCGAAGTGCAACTCGACGGATCCGTTGAAGGTGATGTTCGTGCCGGATCGCTGATCATCGGCGAGGAAGCCGCCGTAACCGGTGAAGTGCTGGCGGAAACGGTCGTCATCCGCGGCCGCGTCAATGGCAGCGTTAGCGCCCGTCAGGTCCAACTCGCAGCGACAGCCCGTATCGAAGGTGACATTGTTCACGCGGCGCTCTCGGTTGAAAGCGGCGCTATCTTTGATGGCCATTGCCGCTATTCGTCCGATCCGCTGAATGAAAAGTCGGGCACCACAACTTCCGCTCCAAAGTCCGAGAGCAAACCGTCTTCTTCCAAACAGCCGACGCTGTCATCTTTGGAGCCACCTATGGCAGCCAATAAGTCAGCCGGCTAACCTGCGGCAAATCACAAAAGAGACCGGTGATGCAATCCGCATCATCGGTCTTTTTTTGTAATTTTGTAAAATTCGACACCGCCCTTGAGACGCAGGCACGCGAAATCATTGTGCTTAATCCAGCAATGGGTCTGATTGAAATGTCAGAGGTGATTCAGGCATCAACCTCTTCCTCACTGCCAACCCGCGCGGCAAGTGCTGCCGCCATAAAATCATCTAGATCACCGTCCAACACCGCACCAGTATTGGAAGTTTCCACATTTGTGCGCAAATCCTTGACCATCTGATAGGGCTGCAACACATAGGACCGGATCTGGTGACCCCAGCCAATATCTGACTTGTTATCCGCTTCGCTCTGCGCCGCTTCCTCGCGTCTTTGCAATTCCGCTTCGTACAGGCGCGCCCGTAACATGTCCCAGGCCATCGCCCGGTTTTTGTGCTGCGAGCGATCATTCTGACACTGAACCACAATACCGGTCGGCTCGTGCGTCAGGCGTACCGCGCTGTCGGTCTTATTAATGTGCTGACCACCGGCTCCGGAGGCACGATAGGTATCGGTGCGGACATCACTCTCAACGATATCGATCTCGATGGTGTCATCGATCAGAGGATACACCCACACACTGGCGAAACTGGTGTGGCGACGCGCACTTGAATCGTAGGGAGAAATGCGGACCAGCCGGTGGACACCGGCTTCGGTCTTCAGCCAGCCATAGGCATTTTCGCCAGACACCAGCAGCGTGCAGGATTTCAGCCCAGCCTCTTCACCCGCCTGTTCCTCAATCACCTCAACCTTGTATTTGTGCGCCCGCGACCAGCGCGCATACATCCGCGTTACCATCGCAGCCCAGTCCTGGGCCTCAGTGCCGCCAGCACCGGGGTGTATTTCTATGTAGGCGTCATTGCCATCCGCCTCACCCGACAACAGCGCTTCCAGTTCAGCACGACGCATAATCGCGCCGAGCGCCGTCAGGGTTTCGGCAGCCTCGTCGATAATGCTGGCATCATCCTCCATTTCCGCCATTTCGATCAGCTCCAGCGTATCAGCCAATTCGGTTTCAGCAGAGATGATGACGGTCATGGAATTGTCGAGCTTGTTGCGCTCGCGCATGAGCTCCTGAGCCTTGGCGGCGTCATTCCAGAAATCTGGTGCCTCGGAGCGGGCGGTCAGTTCATCAAGACGTTTCTGGGCGGTATCCCAGTCAAAGACGCCTCCTCAGCAGGTCGATTGCCTGCTGGATTTCATCGGACTGGCTCTGGATGTCTGCACGCATGATCACGCTCTTTCTGAATCAGCTAAAAGCTTTCAGACTCCGGGATACAGACGTCCGAAGAGACACACAAGATGATCAGTACAGACCACCCAGATCCTCTTCCTCTTCCGGTTCTTCTTCAGGAATAATCGGGAGGCCATTTTCGTCTAATTCAAATTCGGCAGAGCCATCTATTTCGCTGTTCGATCGGGCAAAGCTCAGACCGCTTTCTTCCAGAATGTCCTGACGAGACGGCTCCGAACCCGGGCGGAAAGCTTCAAGAATCACCAGGGATTGCCCCAACACGCCCGGCTCACCGGTTCGGCGATCAATTGGCACCAGGCGCACGCCCTCAGGAACGCGGAAGGGTGCCACTGGAAAACGCTCCAGGGCCGTACCGAGAAAATCCCGGACAATCGGCGCCGCCACGCGGCCACCCGCTTCGCGAGCACCAAGCTTGAACGGCGTATCAAAACCGACATACACGCCGACAATCAAGTCCGGCGCAAAGCCCACGAACCACGCATCACGAAAGTCGTTGGTTGTTCCCGTCTTGCCCGCCAGAGGTCGCCCGAGCGACCGCAAGGCAGCCCCTGTCCCGCTCTGCACAACACCCTCGAGCATATGAACCGTCTGATACGCGGTGACCTCATCAATGATCGCTTCGCGCGTTTCCGGAAACTCCGGCTCAAACAGGTCGACGTTCCACATTTCAGCATCACAATTCTCGCACTCCCGAACCTCATGGGCGTAAATTGTCGCGCCCGTGCGATCCTGAACCCGGTCAAGAATTGTTGGTTCAACACGGCGGCCGCCATTGACCAAAGCCGCATAGGCCGAAATCAGCCGATAAAGCGTCGTCTCACCAGCGCCCAAAGACATAGCCAGAACGGGGTCAAGGTCGTCATAAATTCCAAAGCGCTCACCATATTCGGTGATCGGTCGCATACCCATTTCCTGAGCCAGACGTACGGTCATCACATTTCGAGATTGCTCCAGTCCAAGGCGCAAGGTCGACATGCCGTAATAGCGGCCAGAATAATTGGAAGGCATGTAAAACCGCTCATCTTCACCGCCTGTCGCAATAAAGGGAGCATCCAAAATCAAGCTCGCTGGCGTGTAACCATTATCGAGGGCGGCCGCATAAACAAATGGCTTGAACGCCGAACCCGGCTGCCGCCGCGCCTGGGTAGCGCGATTGAACTGGCTGTGTTGGAAACTGTAACCACCCATCATGGCCAACACACGGCCCGTATGGGGATCCATCGCCATGATAGCCCCGTTGATCGCGGGTACCTGTCGCAGCGCGTATTGGTCGGCCCCGGTTGGATCAGCATCAGTCGCTTCCCCTTCATCCGGTGCCAGCCTCTCCGCGAGGATCACATCACCGACGCTCAAAACTTCACCGGCGGTTTCAATAACAGGGCCGACCTCACCATCCGCCAAATTTTCTCGAGCCCACTCCAATTCAGCGAGCATTAAACGACCGGTTTCTCCATCAAGAAATCCGAGACTGACAACCTCGTCTCTGACGGCCAGCACCACGGCTGGCAACCATCCGTCATCAAGATCACGTGGTATGCTGGCCCCAGACAGGGCCTCGACCCAGTCTTCTGTCCAATTATCCGGCAAGGGCTCAACAATGTCCGCATCCGGGTCGGGGTTGTCGGCCGCCGCGGCAACAGCCTCTTGCGAAGCGACGATCACATTGGACAAGGCGCCGCGATAACCGTGACGTCGGTCATACGTCTCCAGACCATCACGCAAGGCCCGGCGCGCGGCGATTTGCATGGTTGTGTCGAGCGTTGTGCGGATCGACAACCCGCCTTCATAAAGCTCATCCTCACCGTAGAGTGAGAACACTTCGCGGCGCACATTCTCAACGAAATACTCCGCGGCCACATAAGTCGCACCCGACAGTCGTTCCGTGACTTGCAAAGGTTGAGCGGCGGCCTCGTCTGCCTCTGCTTGGGTGACATACCCATTAACAACCATACGGGAGAGCACCCAATTCCGGCGCGCAATTGCCGCCTCCGGGTGACGCTGTGGATGATAATTTGCCGGGCCCTTTGGCAGCACAGCAAGGTAAGCAATCTCATGCAATTCCAGCTCATCGAGCGACTTGCCAAAATAATTCAGCGCTGCGGCGGCGATGCCATAGGCACGATTGCCCAGATAAATTTCGTTCAGATAAAGTTCGAGAATTTCATCCTTGGTGAAGGCCCGCTCGATCCGTCGTGACAACACCATTTCGCGCACTTTTCGCGCCATGCGCTGCTCACTGGAGAGCAGAAAATTTTTCGCAACCTGTTGTGTAATTGTTGACGCACCTTCAAGGCGACGCCCGGACATTATATTTCCGACATTTGAAATCATCGCGCGAAGAATGCCGCGGAAATCCAGACCGCCATGATCGTAAAAATTCTTGTCTTCCGCCGAAATAAAAGCGTGAACCAATTCCTGTGGAATATTATCGATCGGAACAAACACGCGGTGCTCACGGGCATATTCCGCGATCAGCATGCCGTCACCGGCATGAACCCGGCTCATCACCGGCGGCTCATATTCGGCGAGTTGCTCAAAAGGTGGCAAGTCTTCGGTCACGCGGACGACGTAAACCGCAACCACAACAAAGCCCACGACAGCACCAACAGCGGCGACAATCGCGCCCCACTTCGCCGCAAACAGCGTGTTACGCAGAGTAAATATTTTCATTACGCCCTCTAGGCCGTCGTCACACAGGTTTGATTTCGCTAAAAATCATCGCCTCACGGCAGCATTATGGCCGGAGTGGGCGCTGCTGGGAAGCGTTTCAGGGCGCGGGGCGCAGGTCCGAATAGGTTTCCTGCCCCTCATTGATGTCACCACGTCCGAGGAAATAGCTGTCGATCGCTTCAGACACCGCCGTCATCTGACGTCGACGCATGGCCGGAGACGTCAAATTCGCCTCGTCCGAACGGTTGGACAAAAAGCCCATTTCCAGCAGCACGGCAGGGACCCGGCTGTCCAGCAGCACGTAGAAATTTTCCTGTCGGTGTGGATTTCCCAAGAGCGGCCCTGCCGAGCGCAAATTATCCAGCAGAACTTCAGCGAAGGCAGAAGACTGATTGCGCTTCATACGTAATTCCAGCGAGACGAGGATATTATTTACATCCGCCTGCCCGGACCGCGCTTCTTCCTGGAGCGCCATGTTTCGGGCCCGACCTTCTGCGCGATCGTTGAGCGTATAAACTGCCGCGCCCCGCGCGTTGGAATTTGTCGGCACCGAGTCCGCGTGCAATGACAAAAACAAATCGGCACGCACATCCGCTGCGACCTGGACACGCTGTTGTAGCGTTCTGTAGGCATCGCCATCCCGCGTCAGGAACACATCATAGCGCCCTGTCGCAATCAATTGCCGGCGCAATTCCCGCGCCGCTGCAAGCGTCACTGATTCTTCATGTGTGCCGCCACGGCCGATAGCGCCAGGGTCATGACCACCATGGCCGGCATCAATCACCACAACGCGACGTTCGCGCTCAACTGGCGTATAGACCGCCTCTACTCGCTCGGCGATCAGCGAATCCAGACCTCCCGCGCGGGTCTGGTGGAAGCCTGACGCGCTGGCAAAACTCGCTGCATCAGTACTCTCAACGTCGATGACCAGGCGATGGTTTCCACCATAGGTCGCCGGTTCAAGGGCAAATTGTGCAGTGATCAATGCAGGATGATCCAGCTCAAACACCAAGCGGGAACTGTCTGCGGAATTATTCTCGAAATGGAAATTATTAATGAGCCCGTGGCCAATGCCCTGCCCTTCACTCAAACCGCTCACAGCCCATTGCAAGGCTGGCAGGTCTACGACCAGGCGGTCGGTATAATCATCGAGGGTGAATGCACGAAACTCAGCGGAGTTTTCCACCTCAATGACAATGCGGGTACGCGCGCCTTCGACGCCGAAACGAACATTCTTGATCGTTTCATTCGCAAACGCCCCTGACGTCACAAGCAATGCCCCTGCAAGGGCAATAAGAATCCGCATTACATGCATCTTCACACCATCTATCCCGCCGTGATTCGGCATACGTCTTTTAAAGCACAATACACGGAGGTCATTGACGTTTAGTTGATGGGTATCATCCAATTTGATCAACACGTTTACCGCGTGAGACGCTTTCCTTCCCAGAACGAATGTTGCATGTTGCTTTTGCTTTGGCGACCGATCTGTTTTGAATGCGGATACGAATGATCGCAAAGCGCGACGAGGCAAGCCTTATTTAGGTTTCGCCGACCCGCTGAATTCAGCCGCGGACACGATGATGTGCTCCCCGGTCCCGACCGCCGCGCCCTCTTCGCAATGGCAATTGCCGACGAATGGCGCTTTTGGAATTTTTGCCTATGCGCTCAGCGCGTCTCATTACGGGTTCAAGATTTGAACAGATGAGTTCGCGTTCCGCGCGTTCGCCGCGACGGTGCGTTTTGCCCACAATTACGATGGTGCAACGCCCGCCTGCGTGCGCAGGAGACCCCTTTTATGTCGAAGAAAATGTTGATCGATGCCGGGCACTCGGAAGAGACCCGCGTCGTCGTCGTAGACGGAACTAAAGTCGAGGAATTTGATTTCGAATCGGCGGCTAGAAAGCCAATTCGAGGAAATATTTATCTGGCCAAAGTCACGCGTGTAGAGCCCTCTCTACAAGCGGCTTTCGTCGAATATGGCGGCAATCGCCACGGCTTCCTCGCCTTCAATGAGATCCACCCGGATTACTATCAGATCCCTCACGAGGATCGACTCGCCCTTGCCGAAGAAGAGGCCACAGCCGTGGCTGAAGAAGAGGCAGAGGCGGATGCCAAGGCCGAATCGAAAGATTCCACCTCCAAGGCATCCAAGAAAACTGACGAGTCCACCGACGAGACAGAAGCATCTGGTGAAGATGGTGATGTCGAAAATGATGGCAGCGAGTCAGACGACGATACAGCTGAAGCCGTCGAGAGCAGTGACAGCTCTGACGACGATGAAGACGACGTGGACGAGCAAAAAGCCGCGCGCCGTCGCCGCCAGCTCTATCGCAAGTACAAAATTCAGGAAGTCATTAAACGCCGTCAGGTCCTGCTGGTGCAGGCCGCAAAAGAAGAGCGCGGCAATAAGGGCGCGGCTCTGACAACCTATCTGTCATTGGCAGGTCGATATTGCGTCTTGATGCCAAACACGCCACGTGGCGGCGGGATTTCACGAAAAATCTCCAATGTCTCTGACCGCAAACGTCTGAAATCAGTCGTCAGCGAACTTGAATTGCCGAAGGGCGTTGGCCTGATTATCCGCACGGCCGGTGCCAGCCGCACGAAGGTCGAAATTCGACGTGATGCCGATTATCTGACGCGCCTGTGGGAAAATATCCGCGAGCTGACTCTCAAATCGGTGGCGCCAAGCCTGATCTATGAAGAAGGTAACCTGGTCAAACGCGCCATTCGCGACATGTATGACAAGGAAATCGATGGCGTTCTTGTGCAGGGCGATGCCGCCTACAAGGAAGCCAAGGCGTTTATGAAAATGCTCATGCCGAGCCACGCAAAGAATGTGCAGCACTACAAGGAAAGCGTGCCGCTTTTCCTGCGCCATCGTGTCGAAACTCAGCTAGAGGCCAATTATTCACCAACTGTACCGCTCAAATCTGGCGGATATTTGGTCATCAATCCAACCGAGGCCCTTGTCTCGGTAGACGTCAATTCAGGCCGTTCGACCCGCGAACGAAATATCGAAACAACAGCGCTCAAGACCAATCTTGAGGCTGCCACCGAAGTCGCACGCCAAATGCGTCTCCGCGATCTCGCCGGACTTATTGTTATCGATTTCATCGATATGGATGAAAACCGAAACAATCGCGCCGTCGAGAAGCGCATGAAAGACGTGCTTAAGCGCGACCGGGCACGTTTACAGGTCGGACGCATCTCACAATTCGGTTTGATGGAAATCTCCCGGCAACGTCGCCGCTCATCAATCCTGGAAGGCTCGACCCACATCTGTCCGACCTGTCAGGGTATTGGACATGTGCGCTCGGTGGAATCCAGTGCCCTAGTCGCTCTGCGTGGATTGGAAGAAGAAGGCCTGAAAGGGCGCTCTAAGCGTATCCGTCTGACTGCACCCACTGCCGTTGTGCTTTACCTGCTCAATGACAAGCGTGACCATCTTCTGTCTATCGAGGCGAACTTCGAAATGCGCGTCAGCGTCGCGTCGGACGACACGCTCAACATGCCTGATTTTACCCTCGAGCCGCTGGAAACCCGCAAGGCCGGCGAGGAATTGGTGATCGCACCGCTTTCCGTGGAGTCAGTCGAGGAAGTCGATACGTCTGAGGTCGACGCCGAAGCAGATACACAATCTTCTGATGAAGGCGGTACGTCTGAAACCGGTGGCCGCAAACGTCGGCGTCGCCGCCGTCGTCGCGGGTCTGGCTCCGGCGAAGACAATAACACCACGGCAGAAACGTCCAATGACAGCGAAGCACCAGCCGAGGCCAATGCCGAAGGTGATGCGGAGACGCCAACCGCAGACGGTGAAGAGCAGCCACGTCGTCGCCGCCGTGGAAGACGCGGTGGTCGTGGACGTCGCCGGGGCAATAATGCTGAATCTGCAGAGAACGCAGCCAATGCATCAGCTGAGGCCAACGAGGCGTCCGAAAATAGTGCTGAATCTGGTGAAGCCGAAGCCCCCGTACCGTCGCAGGCTGAAGGTTCCGAAACCAGCGATTCCTCACCAAAGGATGGCAGCAAGCGTCGCCGTCCGCGTCGTCGCCGCAAAGCCGAAGATGCTGCCAACACTGACAGTTCGGCTGACACAAGCACGGCCGAAGCCACGTCTGATGCCCCTGCATCTGATGAGGCTGTCAGTGATGACAAGCCCAAACGTCGAACCCGTCGCCCGCGCAAGAAGACCGATGCGGACGCATCCGAAGTCAAGACTGAGGACACCAGCACCGCGACGTCGCCTGCCGCTGACGGCGACGATGACGCACCGGCAAAGCCAAAGCGTCGGACCCGTCGCAAAAAGGCAGAGCCTGCAGCGGAAGCCACATCCGACACCGCAACCGAGGCCCCGTCCGACTCAAAAACTGACGATGCCGCCACAGAAGAAAAGCCCAAGGCAAAACCACGCACACGTGCCAAGGCCAAACCAAAGGCTGCGAAGGAAAAGGCTGCCGCTGAGCCAAAGACAGATGCCACACCGGCGCCTGCCGAGGCTGAAAAATCCGACAAGCCACAACGCAAAGGCTGGTGGAATCGCACCGGTCTGTTCGGAAAATAAACACCTCTCCCGCGAGTCTGGGTTACCGGGTTCGCGGGAGACGCACTTACGGGTGGCACTTGTGGGATGTGCTGCTATCATCAACAGGCGGGGACTTTGTAGTGGAGGCAGGATGCGTATCCTGAAGACCATCGCCGCAGCGTGTGTTATTGCAGCTGCCACAGCGACACCCGGATTGGCGCAAAGCCTGATCCGCGACACCGAAATCGAGCATATGCTGCGCGATTACACCACGCCGCTATTCATTGCGGCGGGTCTGGAACCCAATGATGTCGGCCTGTACATAATCGCGGATCCCTCGATCAACGCCTTCGTCACCGGGGGCCAGAATATCTTCACCCACACCGGCACCATTATCGAGGCCGAAAACCCCAATCAACTTCGCGGCGTCCTCGCCCATGAAACCGGTCATATATCCGGTGCACACCTCGCGCGGGTCGATGAAGGCCTCGCCGCAGCTCAGGTGCCGATGTTTGTCAGTGTCGGGCTTGGAGTGCTCGCTGCACTGGCTGGCGAAGGCCAGGCTGCCGGAGCGCTGCTCGCGTCTAGTCAACAATTTGGCGCGCTCCAATTCATGACCTATTCCCGCGCCCAGGAATCCGCCGCCGACCAGGCCGGTTTGAATTTTCTGGAAGCCAGCGGCAATTCAGGTGAAGGCCTCGTCGCCTTCTTCGAACGCTTTCGCTATCAGGAAGTGATGTCGCAGGCGCGCCGTTTTCCGTATTTTCGGTCACACCCGCTATCATCTCAACGCATTGTCGCCCTGAGAGAAAACGTCAATTCCGCCGAACATTTCGGCGTTCTGGATCCCCCGGAGGAAGTCGACCGCCTGAGGCGCATTCAGGCCAAAATTTACGGGTTCACCGCAGCACCGCAATTTGTCCACTTTCGGTACCCGGAAACTGACCAATCGCTCTATGCCCGCTATGCCCGGGCCGTAGCCTATTACCGCGAAGCCCGTATTGATGAGGCCCAGTCAGAAATCCAGAGTCTCGTTGATGAAGAACCGCTCAACCCATATTTTCATGAGCTTTTCGGTCAGATGCTGTTTGAGAGCGGGCGTGCCGCTGAATCCATCCCCTACCATCAAACCTCGGTGGATCTCGAGCCGACGGCGCCGCTCCTTCGGGTGAATTTGGCCATTGCAATGATCGCCACGGAAAACCCCGAATATCTGGAGGAGGCTGCCGGTCATTTACGGGTGGCTCTTAATATTGAACACGACAATTCCTTCGCCTGGTATCAGCTTTCCATCGTGCATGAGCGTAATGGCAACACGCCGCTGGCGCAGCTCGCCGTTGCCGAGCAGGCATTTGCTGTGGGCAACCGCATGCGGGCAAATCAGTTTGCCGGTCGCGCGCGCGCCGGGCTGGAAAACGGCACGACTGCCTGGTTCCGGGCAACGGAGCTCGAAGCGGTCAGTCAACCAACGGCCGCTGATTTGCGTCAAATGCGCCGACAGCGACGCAACCAATAATTTGTGACCAGTTCAACTAAGAATGCCCCGCAAGCAGACACAGCATTAACGCTGCGTTCGATCACGCGCTTATCACAAATTGACCCGACAGCCTGGGATGCGATTGCCAATCCTCCTGGTGCGGAATACGACCCGTTTCTAAGCTGGAACTTCTTGCAAGCTCTCGAGGAATCGGGTTGCGCAATTGAGGAAACCGGCTGGGGTCCCCGGCATTTACTCCTCGAGGACAACGATGGAAAATTGCAAGGTGCCCTGCCGCTTTACGTCAAAGGACACAGTCAGGGCGAGTATGTTTTCGATCATGCCTGGGCCGACGCATTACAGCGCGCGGGCGGCACGTATTACCCCAAGCTGCTAACCGCTATTCCATTCACCCCGGCGACCGGCCGACGCATTCTCGCGCGCACGCAAAGAAACCGCCTCATCCTCATGCAAGGTGCACAACAATGCGCGCTCCAATGGGGGGCCTCAGGCTGGCATATCAACTTTCCGGTCGCCGACGAGGCCGATGAGTTGAACCGCGCGGGGCTTCTGCCGCGACTTGATCGCCAATTTGTCTGGCAGGATAACGGTTATGCATCCTATGACGACTTCCTCGCCGCTCTATCATCACGCAAACGCAAAGCCTTGCGCAAGGAACGCCGCGAGGCCCAGGCGGGCCTGGAAATAGAGTCATTATCCGGTGACGATTTACAGCCTGAACACTGGGACGTGTTCTTCAATTGCTATCAGCAAACCGGGTCCCGCAAATGGGGTTATCCCTATCTCAATCGTGAATTTTTCAACCTGATACACCAACGTATGCCCGCCGACATCCTGCTGGTGCTGGCAAAACGCGAAGGCCGCTACATCGCAGCAGCACTCAATTTCATCGGCAGCGACGCGCTCTATGGCCGATATTGGGGACGCTTGGAGGAGCACCCTCACCTGCATTTCGAGCTCTGCTATCACCAAGCCATCGACGCGGCCATCGCGCGCGGGCTTAGCCGTGTGGAAGCCGGAGCCCAGGGCGAACACAAGCTGGCTCGCGGCTATCGCGCCCAGGCGGTTCATTCCGCCCATTGGATCGCGCATGAGGGCCTTCGCGGTGCCGTTGGCGATTATCTCGACCAGGAACGCGCCGCAATGTCCCATGAGATCGAGTTGCTTGCTCAGGAAAGCCCGTTTAAAGCCGACATAGCAAGCAGCGCCCCTGCGCGTGCAGAGGAAACTAACGCATGAGCATTTCAGGCCCCTATGACGACCAGAACATTTTTGCCAAAATCATCCGCGGCGAAATGCCCGCGGTGAAGATCTATGAAGACGCGGATGTCCTCTCAATCATGGACGTCTTCCCTCAGACCCCCGGGCATGTGCTGGTGATCCCCAAGGACCCCGTGCGCAATATGTTGGATATGTCAGCCGAAGCGCTTGTGACGACAATGGCTCAGGTGCAGCGGCACGCAAAAGCCATGCAAACGGCCCTCGCCCCGGACGGCATCATGCTGGTGCAATTCAGTGGCGAAGCGGCGGGCCAAACTGTGTTCCACGTCCACTTCCACCTGATCCCCCGGATCAATGGAGACGCGGTCGGCGCACACGGCGGTGGCATGGCGGATATGACAGAATTGGAAGCCCACGCGGCGAAAGTCCGGGCCGCTCTCAGATAAACTAGAATTCGCTTCGAACCACTTCGAGGAAGAGCGTCCCGAAATCCCTCAACTTCTTCGGACCGATTCCATTAACGCTGCCCATCTGATCAAGGTTTTCCGGGCGCAGATGGCACATGTCGATCAGGGTCGCGTCGGAAAAGATAATATAGGCCGGAACGTTACGTTCCGATGCGAGTTCGCGGCGCAGGGTTTTCAGACGCGATAAAAGTTCATGATCAACGTCAGACAGCTCAATATCCGCCGCAATGCGCGACTTCCGCGTGGCTGCCTTTTTGACCTTCGCCTTGATCTGGCGGATCTCGACAATGCCCTGCCCCCGCAAGACACCATCGCCCTTTGAGGTCAATTTCAAGCCGCCATAACCTTCGATATCAATTGTCAGATAGCCACCGGCGACCATCTGCCGGATCAGACCCTGCCACCACGTCTTGGCCTTGTCCTGACCAACCCCATAGGTCGGCAATTGTTCATGGCCGCGTTGGCGTATTTTGTCGGTATCTGCGCCACGCAGAACATCGATGACGTGTCCACCGCCAAACATCTGGCCGGTCCGCATGATGGCTGAGAACAGCATTTGCGCCTCAGTCGTTGCCTCGATCAAATCCGGTGGATCCAGGCAGGTATCGCAATTACCGCACGGCTCGGCATCATCCTCGCCAAAATAGGACAACAGCATCACCCGGCGACATTGCGAGGCTTCACAATAAGCGAGCAAAGCATCCAGGCGCTTGTGTTCGCGGCGTTTGTGGTCGCTGTCCGCATCATCCTCGTCGATGAAACGACGGCGCATTGTCACGTCTTTGAGCGCATACAGCATCATGGCGTCGGCGGGAGCACCATCGCGGCCACCACGCCCGATTTCCTGATAATAAGCCTCCATCGAAGCGGGCAAATTCAAGTGGAAAACAAACCGGATGTCCGGCTTGTCGATCCCCATACCAAAGGCGATCGTTGCCACCATTACCACGGCGTCCTCCGCCATGAAGGCTTCCTGATTCTCACGACGCGTTTCCGGCGACAGGCCCGCATGATAAGGCAGAGCTCGAAAACCTTGCTCGACCAGCAAATCAGCCACTTCCTCGGTCGACTTTCGAGACAGGCAATACACGATACCCGATTGGGTCCGACGCGGTTCCAGCCAGGACAATATCTGGGGCTTCCAACTCGTTTTTTCCGTCACACAAAGTTGCAGATTGGGTCGATCAAAACCGTGCACCACAATGTCGCCCTGCCCGTCGAAAAGCTTGGCGGAAATATCGCGTCGCGTGGCGTTGTCAGCGGTCGCGGTGAAAGCGGCGATGCAGGCATTCGGGAATCTGTTTTTTAGCCCGCCCAGCAACTCATACTCCGGGCGAAAACTCGCACCCCATTTGGAGACACAATGCGCTTCATCCACCACAAACATAGATATGTGCACGGTCTCCAGAGCCGCCACCATGCGATCCGTCATCAGACGCTCGGGCGATAAATAGAGAAGCTTGGCCTTACCAGACTGAAACGCCCGCCACGCCGCCACATTATCTTCGCGGCTCCGGCCTGAATGGATGGCCGCGGCCTGCACACCATTGGCCGCGAGACCGGCAATCTGGTCATCCATAAGGGCTGTCAGCGGCGATACAACAATGGTCGCCCCCTCCATCATCAAAGCAGGAACCTGATAACACAGGGACTTGCCGGCCCCGGTCGGCATCACACACAGTGTATTTGTGCCGGCCATCAGCCGATCAACAATCGCCGCCTGCCCCGGTCGAAATTCAGGAAAACCAAAGGTGGATTGCAGAATGTCCTGCGCCGAGCGCATATCTGCCGGGGAATCGATCACGGTGTCAGCCTTTCAAGCTGCCTGTTTCTAGCGTCACCGCCCCGGTCACGTCAGTAAATAGTGCAGGTCAAATGCTGTGCGCGCAAACAAAAACGGCGCTCAAATGAGCGCCGTTTTCGTGTTCATTGAAGTGACAAGTCTCAGACCTGTTCTTTCTTGCCTTTTTTGCCCTTGGGCTTCTTGCCCTTGGCTTTGACCGGCAGGAGACGGTCGGCAGGCGTGATGTGGAAATCCAGCTTATCTGGATCCGCCGCATCGACATCAACCTTCACCAAGCCGCCTTTCTTGAGCTCGCCAAACAGAATTTGGTCTGCCAGAGGCTTCTTGATGTGTTCCTGGATGACACGTCCAAGCGGTCGGGCACCAAAGCGGCTGTCATAACCACGATCCGCCAGCCAGGCTGTTGCATCCGCAGTCAGCTCGAAGGAAATGCCGCGGTCTGTAAGCTGAGCTTCCAGCTGCAGAACAAACTTCTCGACGACCCGGGCGATAACTTCCGGACGCAGTGGAGCAAACGGAATGATCGCATCGAGACGATTACGGAATTCCGGCGTGAACAGACGTTCGACCGCCTTGTCCGCTTCGTCATCCTTGCGGCCACGGCCAAAGCCGATCGCTTCCTTCTGTGCATCAGAGGCACCCGCATTTGTTGTCATCACCATGATAACATTGCGGAAATCAACCTTCTTGCCATTGGAATCGGTCAGACAACCATTATCCATGACCTGCAGCAGAATATTGAAAATATCAGGATGTGCTTTCTCGATCTCGTCCAGCAGCAACACACAATGTGGATGCTGGTCGATGGCATCGGTCAAAAGACCGCCCTGATCGAAACCGACATAGCCCGGAGGTGCGCCGATCAGACGGGAAACCGCATGACGCTCCATATATTCCGACATGTCAAAGCGATGCAGCTCAACACCCATGACGTCAGCCAATTGCTTCGTCACTTCGGTTTTACCAACGCCTGTTGGTCCGGAGAACAGATAGCTACCGATTGGCTTGTCAGGCTCACGCAAACCAGCGCGCGCCAATTTGATCGCGGTCGACAGTTTGGAAATCGCCTCATCCTGTCCGAAGACAACATGCTGCAGATCTGTTTCAAGCGACTTGAGCAAGGATTCGTCATCCTTGTTTACAGACTTTGGTGGAATGCGGGCCATGGTTGCAACCACGCCTTCGACTTCCTTCACGCCAATTGTTTTCTTGCGCTTTGACGCTGGCATCAAGCGCATTTGCGCGCCCGCCTCGTCAATCACGTCGATGGCTTTATCCGGCAATTTGCGATCGCCCATATAACGGGCGGAAAGCTGAACAGCGGACTGCAGCGCATCATTGGTGAAGCGCACATCGTGGAATTCCTCAAAATACGACTTCAGGCCTTGCAGAATTTTGATTGTATCCGGAACCGAAGGCTCAACGACATCAATTTTCTGAAAGCGACGCACCAGGGCGCGGTCTTTTTCGAAGTGCTGGCGATATTCCTTATAGGTCGTGGACCCCATGCAGCGCAGATTACCTGACTGCAAAGCCGGCTTCAGAAGATTGGAGGCATCCATTGCTCCACCGGACGTCGCACCCGCACCGATAACGGTATGGATTTCGTCGATGAAGAGAACGGAATCGTCCAGCTTTTCCAGCTCAGTAACCACCTGTTTGACGCGTTCCTCGAAATCACCGCGATACCGCGTACCCGCCAGGAGCGAGCCCATATCAAGGGAGTAGATTGTCGCCTTGGCCAGAACATCCGGCACCTGGTTTTCAACAATTTTACGCGCCAATCCTTCGGCGATGGCGGTCTTGCCAACACCGGGATCACCCACCAGCAGCGGATTATTCTTTCGGCGGCGGCAAAGGATCTGGACGCAGCGCTCAACTTCGCTCTCGCGACCGATCAGCGGATCAACGCCGCCTGCCTTGGCTTTTTCGTTCAGATTGACGCAATACGCGGTTAGCGCATCGCCTTCTTTCTGCTTTTCAGCAGGTTCTTCTGTGCCTTGAACTGCGCGCTCTTCATTCGCGCCTGGCTTCCGGCCAATCCCGTGAGAGATATAATTAACAGCGTCATAGCGCGTCATATCGCGCTCTGCGAGGAAGTAGGCCGCATGGCTTTCGCGCTCGGCGAACAGCGCTACGAGCACATTTGCGCCGGTCACTTCTTCGCGTCCGGCATTCTGGACGTGGATCACAGCGCGCTGGATGACACGTTGGAAACCCGCTGTTGGCTTGGCATCCTCGTCATCATCAACCGCGAGCTCTGTCAGTTCGGTATCGATATACTCGGCCAGCGTTGTACGGAGCTCTTCAAGGTCCACATCACACGCTTTCATCACCGCACCTGCGTCCTGATCATCGATCATCGCAAGCAGGAGATGTTCTAATGTCGCAAATTCATGTCCGCGCTCGTTGGCATAACCCAATGCGCGATGAAGCGAGTCTTCCAGATCTGCTGAGAATGAGGGCACCACACTAATCCTTTTCCATCGTACACTGCAGGGGGTGTTGAGACCGTCTTGCAGCGTCCATAACCTGGGCTACCTTCGTTTCGGCAACCTCGTATGTGTACACACCACACATTCCGACGCCGGTTTGATGGACATGAAGCATCACTCCAGCAGCGTCCTCCGGTGACTTGCGAAAGATCCCCACCAGGATCTCCACAACAAACTCCATCGGCGTGTAGTCATCATTAAGTAGCAGAACACGGTAAAGCGAAGGTTTCTTCGTGGCTGGTCTTGTCTTCGTCGCCAGGCCAGATTCTTCAAAATGATCGTTATCCTCTTGATTTCGTTTAGTCATTTTTTACCCGTATTCATGTACTTTTGAGACACCCAGATTGGTAAATAGGTATGGTGAACGGCTATTTGAAGGCTTCTTAAACAGCCGAGGAACACCATAACTTATCACGCCTGAGGCTCAATTGGTCATTTTAACCTGCATTTCGACAGCAAGAAGGAAACGCCAAGACAAATCTCTGTCGAGATTCGGACATGACGATGGCGGGGTCGTTCACAATGTGCTCATCCATGCGAAGAATTTTGCGCCAAGCATCCGTTACGCGCTGCACGAATCAATAAAGACCAACCGTCATCCTTAACCTCGTGGAAACAGCCGTGAGGCACATTCGCTGTCATGACCCAGGGTTTTCGACATGAATGGCTAGCAATTTTTACGACCATGCTCGTGGTTTTAACGCCGAGCCAGGCTGCGGCGCGCGCGGACGATTCTCGCTATGCGGCATTTGTCGTAGATGCCAATACCGGCAGTGTGCTGCACTCGCGAAGATCTCAGGCGCAACGCCATCCAGCGTCCCTGACGAAGATGATGACCCTCTACCTGCTTTTCCAGGCTCTGGCGGAAGGAGAGATTGGTCTGGATGATCAAATCCGGGTGTCGAGAACGGCCGCCTCTGCCTCGCCTTCACGTCTCGATCTCGTCGCCGGATCAACCATTCGTGTCGAGGACGCAATCCGTGCTCTCGTCATCAAAAGTGCCAATGACGTCGCCATCGCGGTTGGTGAGCGCCTGTCCGGTAGTGAACGTCGCTTTGCACAACACATGACGACCCGCGGTGAAGAGCTGGGGCTGCAATCGACGATCTTCCAGAATGCCTCGGGTCTGCCCAACGCCGATCAAACAACTACCGCCCGCGACATGGCCCGTCTCGCGGTCGCGCTGGATCGGGATTTTCCGCAATATTTCCATTATTTCCAGGAGACGCGTTTTGTCTGGAATGGAAATACCTATGAAAATCACAACACACTTGTCGGTCGCGTTGACGGGGTAACAGGCCTGAAGACCGGTTATATTCGCGCTTCGGGTTTCAACGTCGTCGTTACGGCTGCTCGTGGGGAGCATCGCCTCATCACTGTCGTCCTCGGGGGACCAACCGCCGCCTCTCGCGACGCTCATGCCGAGGAATTACTGGAGGCCGCCTTCGATGCACTCGAAAGTCGCGTCGAAAGCCAAATGTTCGCCAGTATCGATTCGCCGCGCATCAATCCGGCCCGCAACGAGATCGAAATGGGGTCGACCCAAAACGCACCACCGGCGGAAATTGAAGTGGTGGAAAACCGCCCATCTCTCCCCACATCTCAGGATCTTGAGCAAACCCTGCTCGTCACCAATAGCGGCCATTGGTCAATCCAGGTCGGTGCCTACAATAGCGTTGATGCCGCCCACACCCGGCTGTCAGCCCTCGCCAGCACATCTAACCAGTTTGGTGACGCGCAACCGGCGGCCCGGGTGATCGAGGTGAATGGCAATCGTTTGTGGCGCGCTCGCTTTGAAGCCCTCAGCGCCATTCAAGCCGACAATTTGTGCAATCTGCTGGCGGCACAGGACCAACCCTGCTTCACCGTTGCGCCGGGCACATAACGTCCTCCAGACGCCCGCCCCCTCTTGCCCCCGTCATACCCCCATCTACCCCCCTGCCAGACCCCGGCCAGACCCGTGATAAAATCGCCCAAGAGCACCGCCCGGTTGACACAGGCTAACAGCTCGCACACTTTCCCGCGCCTTGACCGACGCCCGGTCACACCCAATTTTTCCGGAACAAAACCTGATGAACGTCGTCGTAGTCGAGTCTCCCGCCAAAGCAAAAACCATCAACAAATACCTGGGTTCAGACTTCATTGTTCTGGCCAGCTTCGGACACGTCCGAGACCTGCCCAGCAAGGATGGATCGGTCAAACCAGATGAAGATTTTGCGATGGCCTGGGAAGTCGACACAGCGTCGGCCAAACGCGTCAAAGCCATCGCCGACGCCCTGAAAGAATCAGACCGCCTCGTTCTCGCGACTGACCCGGATCGCGAAGGTGAAGCGATCTCCTGGCACCTGCTCGAAGCCCTGGAAAAGCGACGCGCACTAAAAAATGTCACCATCGAACGCGTCGCATTCAACGCCATTACCAAGCAGGCCGTCCAGGAAGCTATGAAGCATCCTCGCGCCGTTGATATGGAATTGGTCAATGCCTATTTGGCCCGCCGCGCGCTGGATTACCTCGTTGGCTTTACCCTATCGCCAATCCTGTGGCGCAAACTCCCGGGCTCCAAATCCGCCGGCCGAGTGCAATCCGTCACCCTAAGATTGATTTGTGATCGCGAGTTGGAGATTGAGAAGTTCAAGCCCGAGGAATACTGGTCGATAGACGCCGATGTCGCTGCCGGTGGAGATCCGTTCCGCGCACGCCTCGTGACCTATGCCGGCGAAAAGCTGCAAAAGCTGTCTATCAAAGATCGCGCTACGGCCAATGCCGCTGTGGAGGCAATCAACGCGGCTTCACTCACCGTCACCAGTGTAGAAGCCAAGCCCACCCGCCGTAATCCACAAGCGCCTTTCACAACGTCCACACTGCAACAGGAAGCCGCTCGCAAGCTCGGCTTCAACGCCACACGCACCATGCGCACCGCCCAAAAACTGTATGAAGGTGTCAATATCGGCGGCGAAACTGTTGGTTTGATTACCTATATGCGTACCGATGGCGTTTCCATCGTGCCCGAAGCAATCACACAGGCCCGCGATGTAATTGCGGCTGAGCACGGCTCGCTCTACGTGCCTGCAGCGCCACGCGTCTACGCATCGAAGGCAAAGAATGCCCAGGAAGCACACGAAGCCATCCGACCAACCAGCTTCGCGCGCCTGCCCAAGGACATGTCTGTCGATGAAGATATGTTCAAGCTCTATCAGCTCATCTGGCGTCGGGCCGTTGCCAGCCAGATGGAAAGTGCACGTTTCGAGCGCACAACGATCGACATTACCTCCGCGGATAAACAACTCGGCATGCGGGCCACCGGTTCCGTCTTGATGTTTGATGGATTTCTTGCGCTGTATCAGGAAGGCCGCGATGACGATGACGGTGAAGGCGAAAACCGCCTTCCTAAAGTCACAAATGGCTCCGCCACAACCGTCAAGAAAACACACGCCGACCAGCACTTCACACAGCCGCCGCCTCGCTTCACCGAAGCGTCGCTTGTCAAGCGCATGGAAGAACTGGGAATTGGTCGCCCATCGACCTACGCCGCCACGCTTCAAGTGCTCCGCGATCGCGACTACGTATTGATGGAGAAGAACCGCTTCGAGCCCTGCGACAAAGGCCGGGTGGTCACCGCTTTCCTTGAAAACTTCTTCTCGAAATATGTCGAATTCGACTTCACCGCCGCCCTCGAAGGTCAGTTGGACAAAGTCTCGAACGGCGATCTCGACTGGAAACAATTACTGCGTGATTTCTGGACTGACTTCCGTGCCGCCATTGATGACATTGGCGATTTGCGCATCACAGAGGTGCTGGACACACTCAATGATGAGTTGGCCCCGCACATTTTCCCCGAGAAAGAAGATGGTTCCGATCCACGCCTCTGCCCGTCTTGCAAAGAAGGCCGTCTCAGTCTGCGTCTTGGAAAATTCGGTGCGTTCTTGGGATGTTCAAATCATCCGGAGTGCAAATTCACGCGCCAGATGAGCCCCAAAGAGGGAGCTGATGCTCCTGCCGAAGATCGCGAATTATTGGTGCATCCCGAAACAGGTAAGCCAGTTAGCTTGAAAGACGGTCGCTTCGGTCCTTACCTGGAGATGGAAGTTGAGGGTGAAAAGAAGCCCAAGCGCGCATCCATTCCTAAAGGATGGAGCGCCGCCGATCTAACGGAACAACAGGCGCTGGACCTGATCAATCTACCACGCGCGATCGGGGACCACCCAGAAGACGGTAAGCCGATCTCGTCAAATATCGGTCGCTACGGCCCTTACGTTTTACATGACGGCACCTACGCCAATATCCCGACCGTCGAGGAAGTCTTTGATATCGGTCTCAATCGCGCGGTTTCCGTTCTCGCCGACAAACGCGCAAATGGTGGACGTCGCGCCACGGCCAAGGCGCTCAAGGAATTGGGCGAACATGATGGAAAGCCGGTTCGCATCATGGAAGGTCGCTACGGCCCGTATGTGAAGTACGAGAAGATCAACGCCACCCTGCCCAAGGGCACCGAGCCGGAAAGCGTTACGCTTGAACAGGCCATGGTCTGGGTAGAAGAAAAAGCAGCCAAGGGCGGTAAGAAGAAAAAAGCCCCGGCCAAGAAAAAGGCTCCGGCGAAAAAGAAGGCCACAGCGAAAAAACCCGCCGCAAAGAAGAAGGCCCCGGCCAAGAAAAAGGCGGCCCCCAAGGCCAAGCCTGACGCGAAGGCGGATTGATCAATATGGCCGGCCCGAAAAACAAGAGCGCCGGCCCCACGGGTTCAGGCCTGACACGAACAGCGCTGCTGGACGCGATCAAGCGCGGCGAAGGCCAGTTCGGCAATCGCGAATTGGCGCGCGAGCTTCGTCTTAAGGGCGATGACAAAGCATACCTCAAGGATGCGCTGATGGTGCTTGAGGACGAAGGTGTCATCACCAAGGACAATCGCCGCAATTACAGCCTCGCAGGTGCCCTGCCCGCCGTTACCGTTGTGATCATCACGGGACGTGACGAAGAAGGTGAATTGCTTGCCGCTCCCGCCAGAGATGACCGTGGGCCAGCACCCGTTATCCGGTTAGCCCCCGGCGAAGGCGCTGGCGGCGGCGGCAAGCCAGCTATTGGTGTTGGGGACAAAGCGCTGGTCCGCCTGAGCGATGATGGCGAAGGCGGATTCTCGGCCCGCATCATTAAGGCCCTGGGTGGCACCGCACAAAAAATTCTCTGTGTTCTGCGAAAGCCCAAACAAGGCCAGTATCGACTGCAGCCGATCGACAAACGAAATCGCTACGAGCTGGTACCGGTCAAGGGAGAAGCCGAGAAAGCTGAAGACGGTGATTTGGTGCTTTGCGCCATCGCCCGTGAACGCCGCTATGGACTGAAAACCGCCGAAATTGTTGAAGTCATTGGCAATGCGGACACAGCGGGGGCCGGCAGCATCATCGCCATGTACGCCCACGGCATCCCAACTGGTTTTGCCGATGCAGAACTCAAAGAGGTCAAGAAGACCAAGAAAGCGACGTCAAAAAACCGCGATGATCTGCGCGACATCCCTTTGATCACAATCGACCCCGCCGACGCCAAGGATCACGATGATGCCGTCTGGGCCGCTCCAGATGACGCGCCCAAAAATCAGGGCGGCTGGATTGTGATGGTCGCTATCGCCGATGTCGCTGCCTATGTTGAGCCCGGTGGGCATCTCGATAAAGGCGCGTTTAAACGCGGTAATTCCGTATATTTGCCCGATCGTGTCGTGCCGATGCTGCCCGAACGCCTGTCCAATGACCTGTGTTCCCTGCGTGAGGGCGAAGAACGGCCCTGCCTGGCCGTTCGTATGGTCTTCGACAAGAACGGCATCAAGCGCGACCACCGTTTTTTGCGGGGCTGGATGAAATCCGCGGCCAAGCTCTCTTACAACGAGGCCCAGGACGCGATTGACGGCAAGGGCACCAAAGCTGCCAACAAGATGCTCAAACCCGTACTACAGCCCCTATGGGGCGCATATGCGGCGCTGAAGGAGGCTCGAAAGCTCCGCGAACCTCTGGACATAAACATGCCGGAGCGCCGGGTCCGCGTCGCCGAAGATGGCACGGTCACCGGTGTTGAAACACGCGATCGCTTTGATGCCCATAAATTGGTCGAAGAATTTATGATCCAGGCCAATGTTTGCGCCGCGGAAACGCTGGAAGCCAAGCGAACGCCTCAAATTTATCGTGTGCACGAAGAACCGGGCACCGAGAAAATCAACAATCTGGCGGAATTTCTGCCAAGCATTGGCTTTAAATGGACGCGTGGCGAGCAATTGGCGACGTCCCGTTTCAATCGCCTGCTCAAGCAGTCTGAGGGCACTGACCATTATGAGACGGTGAATATGATGGTCCTGCGTAGTCAGTCACAGGCCGTGTACTCCACCAACAATCAAGGGCATTTTGGCCTCAACCTGGAACGCTACGCGCATTTCACCTCTCCTATTCGTCGCTACGCAGATCTCACAGTCCATCGGGCGCTTATCCGGGCAGAGAAGCTCGGCAATGATGGCCAGACGGATGAAGAGCGCAGTCGTTTAGACGTTATCGCCGATGAGATTTCTCAGACAGAACGCCGGGCGATGGCCGCGGAACGCGATGCCGTTGACCGCTTTATCGCGCTATTCCTCGCCGATCATGTCGGTTCACAATTTGAGGGGAAGATTACCAGCGTTACACGTTTCGGCGCGTTCGTGAGGCTTGAGGATACCGGTGCTGACGGGCTGGTTCCGATCAGCCGTCTTGGTCGTGAGCGATTTACGCATGATGAGCGTATTCACACGTTAATCGGCGAAGAGACCGGCGGGCGTTTTCCAATTGGCATGAAGGTGAGCGTGAAGATCGAGGAAGCTCAGCCGATCACCGGCGGTCTTTTGCTAGAAATTCTCACGCCAGCCATCAAGGGCCCCAGGCCCAAGCGCGGCAAGGGTTCTTATCGAGCAAGCAGCAACAATAAATCCCGCCGCGGCGGTACTCCACGCAAAAAAGGCAAGCGTCGATGAGGGCACCTAACTCGGATGAAGCCCGAAACCCACAGGCGAAGACCCTGCGCCCTCGCTTGGCTGCCTCGCTGATTCTTACGCGCCCGGCGAACGCTGAGTTGGAAGTCTTGATGGGCAGACGGTCGGCAAAACATGTGTTCATGCCAAACAAGTACGTTTTTCCGGGCGGGCGGGTCGACCGCGCTGATTCCACCGGCCCCTTCAGCAGTGATCTCGACGCAGGTGCCATGGCTGTCATGTGCCGAAGCCTTCCTGAACGACGGGCCCGGGCGGCGGCGATTGCCGCGGTTCGAGAAACGGTGGAAGAGACAGGCCTGCTAATCGCGAGCACTGGCCCATGCAAGTCGCGCCACGCAAACTGGAAACCATTTCGCGATGAAAATTTGGCTCCTGACCTCTCACAGCTGAAATTGATAACACGCGCTGTTACGCCACCCGGGCGATCACGGCGGTTCGACACCTGGTTTTTCACGGCCGATTCAGCGGCATTGTTCGATGACCGTGCGCCTACGCCGAGCCCTGAGCTTGAAGATGTGCATTGGGTCCCGCTCAGTCAGGCTCACAAGCTGGATCTGCCTATGGTGACCCATTTCGTTCTAGGCGAGCTGGAGCGCGTCAGTGAGCCGGCACCCAAGCCGCCACGCTGGATCCACGGTGATCATGGCAATATGGTCGTCAAAGACCTTTAGGGGAAAAATCAGCGACGCCATGCGCTGGTGGAGGTATAGCTCGAGCATGTTCGCCCTTCTCTCTGATCCCGCTCACAACAACATACGAAGCCTGATCGCCGCGATTTGCTGCGCGGCCGTCTGCGGCATCGTCTTTGGACTCACAGCGCCTCTCATATCTTTGCAGCTGGAAATCAGGTTCGGCTCAGGCTTGATCGAAGGGTACAATGTCGCAGCTGGCGCGCTTTCCACTGTGTTTCTTGCGCCATTCGCGCCCTATTTTATGAAGATTGTGAGACCGAGGGCTTTGCTGATTATCAGCCTAATCGCAGCGGGTGCGCTCTTTTCTTTATTCACGCTCTTCACGTCAGCATGGGTTTGGTTTTTCATTCGGCTGATTGTCGGCTCATTCATCACCATGGTTTTTGTAATCAGCGAAACCTGGATCAACCAAATTGTGAGCCCTGAACGGCGTGCCTTTATGCTTGGCGTATATGGTACCGCCCTGGCCGGCGGTTTTGGGGTTGGAGCGCTGATTTTTACAGTTATAGACCAAGCCTCCGGAACCGGGTTTTACGTAGCTGGTGCGATCTTACTGTTGGGAACAATGCCCGTTGCCTTCCTTCAAGGGCCCGGAGCGACCGCGCCAGATAACGACAGTGCTAGCCTTAGGGCCATTGTACGGGCGATGGGCATCGCACCTGCGGCGATCGCGGCCGGACTTGCATTCGGCGCGATGGAAACGCTCATGTTCTCCATGATACCGGTCTATGCCATTCGTCTCGACCTGGCCCCGGACGTGATCGGAATGATGATGTTTGCCGCGGCAATGGGCGGTATTTTCATCCAGGTCCCGATCGGCTGGATCGCAGACAAGACAGACCGACGGCAGACCTTGGTCTGGATAGCCCTAGCATCTGCTATCGGGCCCTTATTAATCTGGCAATTCGGAACACAGCTTGCGCTGGTTCTCCCTCTTTTATTTATCCAGGCGGGAGTCGCCAGCGGCCTGTATACAGTCGGATTAGCGCTGCTCGGAGAGCGATTTAGCGGCGGTGCAATAGCAGCCGCAAACGCTGCGATGATAACGGTATACGGTCTCGGCTCACTGTTCGCACCTCCGGTAACCGGCATCGCCATGGACAGTATTGGCCCACATGGATTGATGCTCGTCCTCTCGATTATTTCAGGCTCATATTTCCTGTTTCTGCTGTTTGTGCGCGGTCGTCCGCAAGAGGGCAGTTGACACTGCTTCATCCTTGCGTATGTTCGCGCGCTCTCGCAAAGGCAATTGGGCCAAACGCGCGCGTAGCATCAGGACTTAGCCATGGCGAAGCCAACAACCATTAAAATCCGCCTCAATTCCACGGCTGACACCGGCTTCTTCTACGTCACGAAGAAGAATGCACGCACGATGACCGAGAAGCTCGTTCTCAAGAAGTACGACCCGGTCATCCGCAAGCACGTCGATTTCAAAGAAGCGAAAATCAAGTAAGCAATCTCATTGCTAACTTGCAGTCACGTTTAGCCGCTTCAGCGCTCCCCCGCATCTGAGGCGGCTTTTTCTTGCCCGAGATTCAAAACGATCTGACCAAACCCGTAATCGATGAATGCTGCGAATTCACTCGCAAGCCTCAATCTCTATGAATTTGTAGAGTCCTGGCTTAGTCCAGGAAGCGGCGAACGGTATCTATGAAGGTCATGACGGTGATCGGTTTCGACAAATAGGCTTCACAGCCCCCCTCGCGAATACGTTCCTCATCACCCTTCATAGCGAAAGCCGTCACGGCAACAACAGGAATCGCGGCGAGATCTTCGTCATCCTTGAGCCATTTGGTGACTTCAAGACCAGAAACTTCGGGCAATTGAATGTCCATTAGGATCAGATCAGGCATGTGTTCACGCGCCATTTCTAGCGCTTTGAATCCGTCCTGAGTTTGCAAGGTTTCGTAGCCATGAGCTTCCAACAAATCGTTGAACAGCTTCATATTCAGCTCGTTATCCTCGACGATCAGAACCTTTTTCGGCATGACCTGCAGCATGTCTCCGACGCGCTTCCCGTACATTGTTCGCGCTTGGTGTGCGCTTGTGAACCCCGAGCGCACTAAACCTGATCTTCCTTAACCAACGATGAGTCGTTTGGTACTTTCCTCGGGAATTGGAACAAGATAAGAACATATCAGCATATTCGTGAATATTGAGACATGCAAACAGGTACTCTAGACCATGCGAATCGGGATCGATCTGGGCGGGACCAAAATAGAGGGCATCGCAATAGATTCAAATGGCCTTGTATTGGTGCGCCAGCGTATCGACACGCCCCCAACTTACACTGAAGCGATCAAGGCGATTTGCAACCTCATCAACAGTATTGAATCCCAGCAAAGCCGGGAGGGTTCAATTGGGATTGGCCATCCTGGCTCTCACAGCCCGACCACCGGGTTGATTCGGAACGCAAACTCAGTCTGGCTCAATGATCGCCCCCTTGTTCAAGATTTGGAGCGCATGCTTTCGCGAACCGTGCGCAGCGCCAATGATGCGGATTGCTTTGCGCTCTCAGAAGCCTTTGATGGCGCAGGTGCAGGCAGACACATCGTCTTCGGCGTCATTATCGGTACAGGCGTTGGTGGTGGCATCGTGATTGATGGCGAGTTGGTATCCGGCGCGCAAAAAATTGCCGGGGAATGGGGTCACAACCCCCTACCCTGGCCAACAAAGAGCGAACTCAACGGCCCGCAATGTTGGTGTGGCCGCAACCAGTGCATAGAAACGTGGTTGTCCGGCCCGGCGATGGCGGCGGAATTTGCCCGAGAAACCGGGTCTCAAAAAAGCCCCCGAGAGATTTTTTCGGCTGCAGAATGGGGTGATACAGACGCGGTGCTCGCCAGACAACGCTACACTCACCGCCTTGCTCGAGCACTTGCCAGCGTGATCAACCTGGTTGATCCAGACATCGTCGTTCTTGGGGGCGGAGTGTCAAATGCGGATGGCATTGCCCAATCCGTGCAGGCGCAGCTGCCTGCTTATGTCTTCAGCGACAAGGTGCAAACGCGCATTGTGACGAATGCCCACGGTGACAGCTCCGGTGTCCGTGGCGCTGCATGGCTCTGGCCAGCAATATGAGTCAGAAACCTGTCGGATACTGTCGGGCCTGCCTCAGTCGCCTGGAGGGATTGGGAGGCTGCCCAGACTGCGGGTCTCGCCGTGCACTTAGACATGTCGAGATCGATGAATTGTCCATCGCACATATTGATTGCGACGCTTTCTATGCGGCGATTGAAAAAAGAGACAATCCTGAACTTGAAGACAAGCCCGTGATCATTGGCGGACGACAGAGAGGTGTGGTGGCGACCGCCTGTTATGTTGCGCGAATGTATGGTGTGCATTCAGCCATGCCGATGTTTCAAGCCCTCAAGGCCTGTCCGGACGCTGTGGTCATCCGACCTGACATGACCAAATACACCAAGGCCGGAAAACGAATTCGCGAGATGATGCGCGATGTGACCCCGCTCGTGGAGCCGTTATCCATTGATGAAGCCTTTCTAGATTTGACTGGAACACAACGACTTCATAACGCCCCACCAGTGATCACGTTGCTGAAGCTGCAAGAAAAAATCCATGAAGAGATCGGTATTTCGGTGTCGGTTGGCCTTTCCTACAATAAGTTTTTAGCCAAAACCGCTTCCGACTTAGACAAACCGCATGGATTTTCGATCGTTGGTAATGGCGAAGTTCTGGAATTTCTCGGACCAAGATCCGTCCGTTCGGTCTATGGAGTTGGTCCGGCATTTGCCGCGAAGCTTGAACGCTATGGACTGCGTACACTCAGCGATGTGCGCCGGCGGGCCGACAAGGAAATGGCCAGCCAATTCGGCGACATGGGATATCGACTGGCACGTCTCGCCCGAGGTGAAGATTTTCGCAATGTGTCCACCACCAGTGCACGAAAAAGCGTTTCCGCCGAGACGACCTTCAATTCAGATTTGGATGATTTAAGAGCTTTAGAAAAACCCTTGTGGCGACTCTGCGTGAAGGTCGCTGATCAAATGAAGGCAAAGGCTGTATCAGGCCGTGTCGTGACGCTAAAACTGAAGACAGACCAGTTTAAGTCGCGCACACGTCGACGCACGTTGGCCGAACCCAGTCAGTTAGCCGATACTCTCTTCAAAATCGGCAGACAATTGCTGCAAAGAGAGGCGGACGGGACCCGTTTTCGACTGATCGGAATCGGGTTTTCCAATTTACAGGACGAAGTCGGCGATGCCGGTGATTTGCTGGACCCATCGGCGATCCGCAGGGCAACGGCAGAACGCGCCATGGACAAGGCAAGGGCACGCTTTGGCGGAGAAGCTGTGGTCAAGGGGCGCGCACTGAACCCAAATCGGCCGGAGAAGACCAAATCCTAGCCTTTCTCCGAAAGCAATTTATCAAACCAAACAAATGGTTCAGACCAAAACTGGCTGGCTTCTCTTTTGAATGCGCCGAAATGCCCAACATTTCTGGCCCCGACATCCATCGGCGACAACCGAACAATCTCTTTTGGAGACGCGCGATAGATCGACATTAAGGAATTCATGGATTGCGAAGTCGCCAAAGCGTCGTCATCAAAACCCCAATTGCGGATCGGCGCGGTTAGATCGTCGAAATGATGAGGGCCAAGCTCTTCGAGGACATCTCCGAAATACCCTCTTTTGAAAGCCCACGATCGCCATTGGAGAAAAATGCCCGCCGGTAAAGCCGTTCCGCCCCAAATCCCCCCGGCTGGAATTTTGCCAAAAAGGGCAAGGCAAAGCGGTCCGTAGATCAACCAGAAAAACAATGCCTGCATCGTATAAAGGGGCGTGTGCCCACCCCAATAACCGGAACCAGCGCAAATGAAGGCATGCCCGATAGGCGTGAGTGCATTATCGGCAAAGCCCAGGAGGTGCGCGCCCACAGAATGGCCCAGTGTGAAGACTGGCTTGCCAGGGGCAAGTATCTGGGCTTGGTCGAGCGCTGCCGAAAAATCCAATCGCGCCCACTCAAGTATATCGGTTTGAAACTCTTTCAAATTGTCCGGAGAGGACCCACTTATTCCTCGATAATCGTAGAGCAAACAGGCATATCCCATTTGCGCGCCATGCCGCGCTAATCGTCGGTAAAGCTCCTTGGGAAACCCCGTACCAGCGGATATCAGCACCGCCCCTTTCGGGTCTGCGGGCTCGATTATGAGACCGGATAGAGAATACCCATCCCGGGCATCGAAGCGCATTTCTTGCTCATGGATTTGATCGCTCATAACGATTGTTTGAGCATTGACCGGCGCCCCAATACAACCTCTTGCATTGCATGTCGCACATACGCAGCCTATGTCCGCGACAACAAACCCATTCAGGAGACCAACATGTTAGCCATTGATGCCCGCCTCGCCGACCTAGGAATCACCCTGCCCGAGCCCGTCGCTCCGGTGGCCAATTACGTGCCCTACGTGCAAAGCGGAAATCAGGTTTATATTTCTGGCCAGATTTCGATTGGTCCTGACGGTCTAATCAAGGGCCGCCTTGGTGACGACATGGATGTTGACGCCGGCGCAGCTGCCGCGCGCCTGTGCGCGATCAACCTGCTGTCACAGCTTAGGATGGCCTGCGGTGGCGATCTGTCCCGGGTCAAACGTGTTGTAAAACTAGGCGGTTTTGTCACTTCCCACCCCGAGTTCACGGACATCCCACTGGTGATCAATGGCTGCTCAAACCTGATGGTCGACGTTCTGGGGGATGCCGGCCGTCATGCACGCTCGGCTGTCGCCTGCCCCTCCTTGCCCCTCGGTGCGGCCGTTGAAGTCGATGGAATTTTTGAAATCGAGTAATCGCAGTCAAAACATCGAAAACCACGATTCTTACATCAACTTGCGCCGGCAAGATTCTGATTTGAATCCAGAAAGGCCCGAATACCCCTGAATTCATTGTGTTTTAATAGAAAACCTATTGAATGGGACTCACATTGGGCACCGAAACCGCTCATCGCGTAAAAACTGTCGCCCGATAAATCGGGCGACAGCCTTTAGTGGCACTCGAATTAGTTGCTTCAAGATTCTGAATTGAATCAAGAATCAGCTATTCATTCCGCCATCCGCATTAATGACCGCCGCATTGACATAGGCGCTCTCATCGCTTGCGAGGAAGGCTGCCAATGATGCGATTTCCTCGACCGTCCCATAGCGTCCGATTGGCACCATCATGCGTTGGAAGTCTGCCATTTCACCGTCCGCCGGATTCATATCGGTATCAATGGGGCCAGGCTGGATGACGTTCGAGCGAATCTGTTTGCGACCCAGCTCCCTTGCCGCGCCGCGTGCCATAAGCTGCACGCCCGCCTTAGACGCCGAATACACAGCAATGCCTGGTGCCATGACAGCTTCGGCAGCCACGGATCCAATAGTAATGATCGATCCACCGGGTGCCATCACCTGATAGGCCGCCCGAAACGCTTCGAATGGCGCTCGCACATTGATCGCCATCGTGCGCTCATATTCCTCGTCGGAACACTTGGCGATCGTCGTCAACGGATAGACACCCGCATTGTTGACCAGAATATTCAGCTGGCCATGACGCTCGGCAACGCCGCGAACCAGAGCGTCCGTTGCGCCCATTGTCGCGGCATCGCATTGCACAGCCTCACTTTTGCGGCCCATGCTGCGAATTTCCTCGACCAAGGCGTTGGCAGCCGCTTTCGAGCCGCCATAGCTAATGACCACATCCGCCCCCTCCTCAGCATATCGTCGGGCGATCGCCGCCCCGATTCCGCGTCCGCCGCCTGTTACCAATGCAACCTTGTTGTCCAACCGTGCGCTCATAGGTGTCTCCCCGTTTTTTGAGTTGCGCTGTGGCGAGCTTACGGCGCGTTCGCCCGTCCGCACAGAACCAAATCAGCACACAACGTTTTTACACGTGGGGCCCTCGCCGAATGCTCACGGCTCGTTTAAACCTTGTGACATCGTGTTTTTTAGGGGTGTGATAATGCGTTTTCTTACTGTGATTATTGGTGCGGCCATGTTGCTGGGATGCCAACAGCCAGAAGCTCGGGCCCAATTATCTGAGAGCGATCGATCTGAGGTTCGCGATATTGTTCGCGAATATATCCTCGAAAACCCTGAAATAATTGAAGAAGCCCTCATTGAGCTGCAACGACGAGCTCGGGATCGCGAAGTTCAGACCTTCTATTCCGCGATCGAAGACAATTATGATGCCATTTATGCGGATATGCGTGATCCACGCGCCGGCCCGGCCGACGCCCCGATCGTGATCGTCGAATTCATGGACTACAAATGCTCTTATTGCCGCGTTGCGGCCGAATGGGTCGCGTCGGCTCGTCAGCGCTATAGCGACCAAGTACAGTTTATCTTCAAGGAATATCCCATCCTCGGCCCTGATTCACTGGAGGCGGCACGCGCCGCCATCGCTGTCCGCAACCAGTCAGAGGAAGCGTATGAGCAATTCCATATGGCAATGGTCAGCGCATCTGGACCACTTCCTGGCTCCCGAATCGACCAATTGGCAGCCCTGTCCGGTGTGAATGTGGAACGCATGCGCTCGGATATGAACGATCCCGCCGTTATGGCGCAGATCAACGATGTGCGAAATCTTGCCCGGGAAATGGGCCTGACAGGAACGCCATTCTTCATCGTCGATGGTGTCGTCGTTCCCGGTGCCAATACGATGGGTCTTGAGGACGCGCTGCAACGCGCCTTGATCGATGCCGGCTAAAACGTTCGACTAGATCAGTCCGGCCAACGGGCTCGACGGGTCAGCATACATTTTCTTCGGCATGCGCCCCGCCAGGTAGCTTTCCCGACCTGCGATCACCGCATGCTTCATCGCTGCTGCCATGCGGATGGGGTCACGCGCGCCGGCTATGGCGGTGTTCATCAAAACACCGTCACAGCCCAACTCCATCGCCACAGTCGCGTCAGACGCAGTGCCCACACCCGCATCAACAATCACGGGTACGGAGGTTTGTTCGATGATTAGGCGTATGTTGACCGGGTTTTGAATCCCAAGGCCTGAGCCAATCGGCGCGCCCAGCGGCATGATCGCGCAACAGCCCACCTCTTCTAATCGCTTGGCGTAAACCGGATCATCCGAGCAATACACCATCACATCGAATCCATCCTTGATCAGCATCTCTGCGGCACGGAGCGTCTCCGACATATCAGGATAGAGGTGTTTTGGGTCAGACAGCACTTCCAGCTTCACCAGATTCCAACCCCCGCCCTCACGGGCCAGACGGAGCGTGCGAACAGCATCTTCTCCGGTGAAGCACCCTGCAGTGTTCGGCAAGAAAATGTATTTTTCGGGGTCTATGGAATCGACCAGTCGAGGTGCATCGGGATCCGTCAAATTCACACGGCGCAACGCGACAGTGATCATCTCGGCTCCAGAGGCCTCCAGCGCCCGGGCGTTCTGCTCGTAGCTGTCGTACTTGCCGGTCCCGATTATCAGGCGGGATGCCAATGGTCGTCCGGCGACGACCAGCGGTCTGTCGGTCGCGCTCGCATCAATCACTGCTGCCTCACTCATTTCATCCGCCTCCGACAAATTGCACAATTTCGATTCGGTCGCCCGATTCTAATTCCTGCTCTGAATAGCGCGAGCGCGGAACAATCTCGAGGTTTCGTTCCACAGCGATTTTGCGCCCGTCCAGCCCAAGCTCGCTGACCAGTTGGGAGACTCTGGTCCCCGCACTTGCAGTTCTGCTTTTCCCATTTACAGTTAGTTCCAACACGGCTTCCGCTCACTTCGCTTGTCTCGATCCACCATCACGTCGTAAAACCCCATCAGGGTGCAAAGCAAGGCCATGACAAGATCTATCTACATACTCAACGGACCCAATCTCAATCTTCTCGGCCTGCGAGAACCGGAGATCTATGGGGCGATGACTCTGGATGATATTGGCACAGCCTGCGCCAGCCATGCGAAAAACGCGGGATTCGCGACAACCTTCCGGCAATCGAACCATGAAGGTGAATTGGTCGACTGGCTACATGAAGCCAATTCGGCTGCCTGTGCAGTCATTTTGAACGCCGGAGCGTATACACATACATCTGTGGCTTTGCACGACGCCGTTCGCGCTATAGAACCCCCGGTCATTGAAGTTCATATCAGTCAAACAGCAGCCCGAGAGAGCTTCCGACATCATTCCTACATCGCATCAGCCGCCCGGGGTACGATCACCGGATTTGGTTTGGCCAGCTATTTGCTGGGTATTGATGCAGCAATCCATTGCCTGAACCCCTAGTGGAAACACAAGAAGGCTTGATATCATGAGTACCGAGAACCGTTCCCGCGCACCCATCAGCCCAAAACTCGTCCGCGAGCTTGCAGATATTCTGCGTGAAACTGATCTATCCGAAATCGAAGTCGAGCGTGGCGATCTTCGCCTGCGCATCGCGCGTCAGGGTCAGGTCGCCCCAGTGGTGCAAACCGTGGCCGCTGCCCCGGCACCGGCGCCGACTATGGCCTCCGCGCCGGCAACACCGAGAGCTGTGGCACCAGAAACGCCTGCTCGCCAGGATGTAGCCGACATGTCGGCCCACCCAGGCGTCGTCACCTCACCTATGGTCGGTAGCGCCTATCTTCGCCCGAATCCCGATGCAGATGCATTCGTGAAGGTCGGAGATACCGTCAAACAGGGTGACACCATCCTTTTGATTGAGGCCATGAAAACCTTTAATCCGATCGTGGCCGACAAAGCTGGTAAAATTACAGACCTTCTCGTTGAAGATGGCCAGCCGGTCGAATTCGGCGAACCGCTCTTCATCCTAGTCTAACGCTTTTTCCCATACCGGAAGCCGCACATGTTCGACAAAATACTGATCGCCAATCGCGGCGAAATCGCCCTTCGTATTCACCGGGCCTGTCGCGAGATGGGCATTCGCACCGTGGCTATTCACTCCGAAGCTGATGCGAGCGCTATGCACGTTCGCCTGGCCGATGAAAGCGTCTGTGTTGGGCCTCCAGCGGTCGGGAAAAGCTATCTGAATGTTCCAGCCATCGTTGCCGCGGCTGAAGTGACGGGTGCGCAGGCGATTCATCCCGGTTATGGATTCTTGTCAGAAAATGCACGGTTCGCGGAAATAGTTGAAGCCCACGGCTTGGCCTTTATTGGCCCGACCGCGGAACACATCCGCGTCATGGGTGACAAAATCACCGCGAAGGAAGCCGTGATGAATGCCGGTATTCCGGTCGTTCCTGGTTCACCTGGCGCTGTGGAAAGCTTTGAAGACGGCAAGAAAATCGCCGCGGAGCTGGGTTACCCAGTCTTGATCAAGGCCGCCTCTGGTGGCGGTGGTCGAGGCATGAAGCTGGCTCCGACCGCGGCGGATCTCAAGGAAGCCATGGAAACAGCTTCCGCGGAGGCCGCAGCAGCGTTTGGCGACGGCACGATCTACATCGAAAAATACCTCACCACACCGCGGCACATCGAAATCCAAATCCTCGCAGACACCCACGGCAATGTGGTGCATTTGGGCGAACGGGACTGCTCACTTCAACGCCGAAACCAGAAAATTCTCGAAGAGGCCCCCTCACCGGCTCTTGACAGCACTGGGCGGAAAAAAATTGGTGAGATCGTACGAAAAGCGATTGAATCCATTGGATATCGTGGCGTTGGAACAATCGAATTTCTGTGGGAACACGGTGAGTTCTACTTCATTGAGATGAATACACGGCTTCAGGTCGAGCACCCTGTGACAGAAGCGATCACACGTATCGATTTGGTCCGCGAACAAATTCGCGTTGCCGACGGAGCTGCCCTTGAGTTTTCTCAAAAAGATGTGACGTTTGAAGGCTGGGCCATCGAGTGTCGGATCAATGCGGAAAACCCGCGAACATTCATTCCGTCACCTGGAACAATCACAGAATTTCACGCGCCCGGCGGGCTTGGCGTTCGCCTTGATTCTGCCCTCTATGCTGGCTACTCCATCCCACCATACTATGACAGTCTGATCGGCAAGCTGATCGTGCATGGCCGCACACGGACCGAAACACTGCTTCGTCTGCGCCGGTCTCTTGAGGAAATGGTCGTCGGAGGCGTTGAAACAACAATTCCGCTCTTCCTCGACTTGCTCGAGGAGCCGGAATTTGTGAATGGTGATTACCACATCCACTGGCTCGAGGAATGGCTTGCCAGTCGGACGGACTGACTCAAGGCAGGTGAATGATGCGCGGCTTTGGTGCCGATGAATTGCTCGATTGTTATGCTCGCGGCGTGTTTCCAATGGCCGAAGGGCGCGACGATCCACGCATCTTCCTGTTAGAGCCCGATGAGCGTGGCATTCTTCCCCTCACCGATGTTCACATTCCGCGAAGCTTGAAAAAATCAGTTCGGCAGGACATTTACGACGTAACCGTCAACCTTCGATTTGAAGACGTCGTTGCCCAATGCGCGACATCGGCGCCCGGCCGCGAAGAGACCTGGATCAATGATGATATCCGTCGCCTATACACGGATCTCCACCATCTCGGTCACGCCCACTCAATAGAATGCTGGCGAGACGACAAACTCGTTGGTGGACTATATGGCGTAACACTTGGTGCTGCGTTTTTTGGTGAGAGCATGTTCTCCACCGCTCGCGATGCAAGCAAAGTTGCCCTCATTCATCTTGTCGCGAGATTGCAGGTCGGCAGATACAAGCTGCTCGATACTCAATTCATGACCGAACACCTGACCCAGTTTGGTGGCCAGACAATTGCGCGGGAAAAGTATAGATCACGCTTGGAAACTGCAAAGAGTCAGGACGCAGACTTTATGGCGTTGCCACTAGATTTGAACGGCGCTCAAACCCTGCAATCGATCACCCAAAAGTCATAGACAGCATGTTCTAACGGGTTCTGCGCCGGCCGAGAGGCAAACATCCAACCGGAAAAAATGGTTTCACCCTCAGCGTCCACGCCAAAGCCGTCGGTTCGCCGATCAACCACTTCAAAAAAGCCGTAGGTTTCCGGGGTCTCTTCAGGTGGCCGTTTGCGGCAATATTGCGCGGTTATGGAGAGGGCACCAAATTCGACCGTCTCTCCGATAGTAATTTCAAAATCACGCGTTCGGGCTGTGACCTTGTCCAATCCGCGCAACACGACGAGCGTACCCGGCTCACTGGAAACCCCCTCCGGGTTATTCGTCAAATCAGGATCAACACCGCGAAATTCCTGCGTGCCATCCTGACCCGAAACACTGCTCGCAGGCACAATCGCAAGCAGAGCGGAAAAAACAGTTGTGGATAAGAAACGTTTCATCATGTCAAGCTGACAACAGATTGCGGCGTTGTCGAGGCCATTCCCCCTTGAAGCGATCAATCTTGGCGTATCTCGTCGAGCTTAGGTTTCGTCCGGAGCCCACGCTTCATAATCGCCGCTGGTTGACTGCCGGTTACCGGCTCGCACCAAACTTCCTTCAGGCCGATAGGCGTGCACTGTTCCCGTTAAGTTTGGACGATGGTCCATCTCAAAGGATTTTCGCGCCAGCGGAGCTTCCGTCGGTGGCTGGTCAAATGTGTGGTGAAGCCAACCATGCCAGTCAGATGAGACTTTCGACGCATCGGCATAACCCTTGTAAACGACCCAGCGGCGCTTGCGTCCATCTGGACCGGTATGCCCCTTTTCCTCGAAATACCGGTTGCCGAATTCGTCTTCACCGACTTTCGACCCACCACGCATTGCGAGCGTCAGGAGCGTTCCGGGTGTAGCATCATTCCACCACACGAAAATTTTGGCGATAAATCCGAACATTGGGACGGCTCCGTCTAGGTATTTCGATCTTGAATTTCTATATGCCTGCGCCCGCCTCTTCGGTCCAGTGCGCAACGCCGCGGACTACTGACCGACACCACAAAAGGGTAAACTCTTCTTGGCTCGACCGATTCGGGCAGATTGAGGGACAAGCAATGAATGTGACGTGTCGTTTCGCCGAAACAATTTCGGCAATGGGTGAGATTTATCATCTGGAGACCAGGTCGGTGGAGTTCCGGCACGACGATACAGATCAGGCGGTTGAGCCACGTGAGATCAACGTGCCAAAGGCTTGGAGCGACACCGCTGCGACAGCGCTTGCCCGGCTGCTCAATTCGCCCCGCCCAATCTCGACGCGCCTCAAGACCGGCCTAAAGCCGTTTGCCGGACTCGCGCCTAAAATAGCGGATGGGACCGCCAGAAGTGTCGAGTCCGGCCTGGACATCGCGATAGCACGCATCTCTGGTTCCCTCGCCTGGAACGCCGCCCGGCAGGGAGCGTTCGACAAAGGCAAGGATGCCGTTCAGTTTCGCGACGAATTATCGGCCAGCCTACTCGGTCGGTTTGTTGTCCCCCATGCATCATTATGGAGCAATGCTGGCGTGGACTGGGCCTATGGCGACACCGTCAGCGTCGACACGGCCGTCCAACTTTCCCGCCAAATAAAGAGCACAAGTACCACCGCGCCGGACGACTTGGTAAAGGTTAAAGAAGCAGCACTGAAGGCATCAGTGCTCGAGACCGGAGCGCGCGTAACCCGAGACCGGCTGCAGGCCATCGGCGACGGCTGCGAACGCTGCTCGGGCGACGAGAGCGACCGCTTTGACCCACGACGCAATGCTGCTCTGGCAAGGGCGATGCGCTTAGCGCTAAGAGATGGCGTTACCGAACAGGCTGTCGAGCGAGCCCTCGCCCTCGCGCGGCAAGGAATTCAGGATGAGTCTTTGCTCTGTTTGTCGTCGGACGAAAGCGAGCAGGCCCAAACGGTTTTACACATTTCACCCGACTTGCCGCCTGCGGTGAACAATGACCAATCCTGGAGCTTCGGACGCGATGGCGGCTCTGTTCGTGCACGCCAATACTGGAATGATATCTCGCGATCTATCTGGAGCTTTGGCAGTCCAAGCCTGGCATTCCGAAACAGCCCGGGAGCTCAGGGCCCCACGCTATTTTTCAATTTGCCGGCATTTCTCGATCCCGAAACCGGTTTTCGCGATGACTTGTTCAGTGATGCAATAACCTATTGGGCAACGGGCCTAATGATGAGCGCGCGCAAGTCAAATCCAATCGCTGGAATATTTTCTCTTTCCGGTGTTGGCGAAATGTTGATGGCACAGGGATTGGCCTATGACAGCGATCCAGCTCGGCTTGTCGTCGCCGCCATTGGGCGATTGGCGACCTTGCGTTTGCGCGATATCGCCGCCGAACTCGGAGCCAATGCTCCCGGTTTGGGCCCAGACCTTGATGTCTCTGAGCTTCCAATTGGGTTTTCCGGCTTGGCCGCCCAGCTGCAAGACGCGTCAGATCGCTTTTCACCGCGTTCAGCGATGGCCCGACCAGGAATTATAATTGCCAGTCAGATTGTTCCGACTGAACTGGCGGCACTTTTCGACGCTGAAAGCTTTGGCATCGCCCCTCAGGCAGAGATCGTGACTGCCCATACCCAAAACGCCGATGAACGCCGGCTTCGATCTTCGGTCCGGTCAGGACTTCAATGCCTCAAGGCGACCGCTGAACAGATTGAGGCCGCCGAAGACCATGCGGCGGGGCATGGCTCTTTGCGCGGCGCGCCGGGAATATCATTCGAACGTTTACTCCAGAAAGGATGCCCGCCGGACTCCATCGCCCGCGTTGAATCCGCGATAGCGGAAGGTTGCCGGGTCCAGTTTGCCCTTAATCGCTGGACATTGGGAGATCGCGTTTGCCGCGACAAGCTCGGCCTGTCATCGCAGACGATCGAAACAGAAGGCCAGTCACTCTGCCGAGCTCTCGGATTCACCGATGCCGAAGCGGAGGCCGCGGACCGGCACGCGCACGGCGCAGAGTGCTTGGACGAGGCCCCGTCGCTGAACATTGAAATCCGGAGTATATTCGACACTCCGAATTCGGCGGCAAGATTGGCCATGAGCGCAGCGCTAGAAGCGCAAATCGGCGGCTCAGCCACGACCGTGCTTAGCATGGATGGCGATTCGACCATCGACGAAATAGCGTCATTGATGAATGTCGCCGCGGAGCTGAAACTCCGGGATTTGACGGTTGAACGGACCCGATCCGGATTGTTCGAACTATTGCCGGCAATCGACTTTGACAAGGGTGATTACGCCGCGGCTCCGCGGGCCACTCCCGTCGAACGTGTCGTTGAAAAAGTCGTCGAGCGTATCGATGAGTCGTCAACAGAGCGACGAAAATTACCGGATCGACGCAAGGGATATATCCAAAAAGCCACGGTTGGTGGCCATAAAGTCTACCTCCACACAGGCGAATTTGATGACGGTGAATTAGGAGAAATTTTCATCGACATGCACAAAGAAGGTGCCGCCTTTCGGTCATTGATGAATAATTTTGCGATTACTGTTTCCATCGCATTGCAATACGGCGTGCCCTTGGAAGAGTTTGTCGATGCCTTTGTCTACACGCGTTTCGAACCGGCCGGCGATGTGACCGGCAATGATTCGATCCAGCATGCGACCTCAATTCTCGATTATCTATTCCGCGAACTTGGCGTGTCTTATCTTGGCCGCGACGATCTCGCAGAAACCTCTCCACAACAGCTGGGTTCAGCCGGAATTGGTCACGGTGTCGAGCAAGAAAAGTTGTCGCCCACTCAGGCCAACCAGTACATTTCGAAGGGCTTCAGCCGCGGTCAGGTGCCAGATAATATTTTGATGTTCGCAGATGCATCACGTAAACCTGCAAATGCTGACCCGTCGGACGAGGTAACGACAGCAAACTCACCCCACGAATCCAAGGCCGGGCGCAAACCAACGCGCGACATCGCCCAATATTCCGGCGATCCATGCTCTGAGTGTGGCCACTTCACGGTTATGAGTACGGACAGTGCGCAACTATGCGATGCATGTGGTTGGTCGCAAAGCGTCATGTAGGCGTTGCCTAGGGCGGCTCGGTGCATTTCTTGCACGGTCGTGCGCGATAACGAACGGAGCGCCCTACTATGACACGGATGATACTCGCAATCGGTCTGATGATTGCCCTTTCAGGCCCTGTGATGGCACAGGATGCCGGTCAAATCGCCGGCGTTCAGTCCGGGCAAGCCTGCGTAGACTGCAATCTCTTTCAGGCAGATCTATCCTATCGAAACCTTCCTGGGATCGATGTGTCGCGGTCTCGGCTTCGTCAGGCCAATCTGTCGCTGGCAACAATGAATAATGCTACATTTGATGGCGCAGATCTATCCGTCGCAAATTTGTTTGGAGCGCGTTTTACCGGAGCCAGTTTCGCGAACACCAATTTGAGGGATGCGATACTTGTCGGCAGTCATTTTGGTGGAGCCAACTTAAGCGGCGCTGAAATGAGCGGCGCCAATCTCTCTGGCGCGGAGATGCAGTCCGCGACGGGCCTGACACAAAATCAATTAGACACTGCATGTGGAGATCGCGCCACCCAATTGCCGTCCGGGCTCCACATAGGTTCTTGTCGGTAAACTTTGGTCATTACGTTCAACTAACCGGGTTATTACTGCGTTTTAAGTCGCTTTTTGGGACTGTCTAGCCTATCGATTGCTCTTAATGAGAAGATTTCCCAACCATATCGCGATCGCCGCCCTACTTACGGCTTTGACGGCCGGAACGGCATATGCTGTCGGGGGGCCGCCTGAACGCCGTCTGGCAATTAGCGGAGAATGCGCGGAGTGCGATTTTTCCAACAAGAATTTGGCCGGTGCAGTTTTTGTGGGTGCCGACTTTGAAGGTTCAACCTTCGAAGACTCAGAATTGCCGGGCGTACGGATCATGGAGAGCCGGTTTAGCGGGACCCGTTTTGGGAGCGCAAACATGGAAAACTCGGAGCTTGCTGGCGTCACATTTTCTCACGCTGATTTGAGTGATGTCGATTTTTCCCGCGCAATCATTGAACGCGTAAATTTTTCGTCGGCACAATTGATTGATACCGATTTCAGTAACACCAGAATGGTCTTCGTGACGTTCATCGGGAGTGATTTGAGTGAAGCAGTTTTCGCCGATGCAGAATTGCATCAAGCGAATTTCCTGCGCGCCGAGCTCGGCGAAACCAACTTCCGGGGAGCGGCCATTCGACGGGCAAACTTCACCGAGACCCAGGGCTCCGGTGTGTCCTTTCGCGGTGCGGATCTAACAGGGTCAAGCTTTGTTGGGGCTGTGTTAGACGACGTGAATTTTTCTCATACCAATCTGCAGCATGTGAACTTTTCCTCCGCTCGGATCACCGGCATTTCAGGTTTGACAAAAAACAGCCTCGATGGTGCCTGCGGCAATAGCGAAACCGAGTTTGGCGGTGGCATTGAGCTACCCGCTTGCGAAAACATATCCGCCCCACCCGCGCCTCCCATGCCCAACTCCTTCAGCGTTGAATTTCGTGCTGTTGGTGTAGAGAACGAAGCTCATGTCGATCGACGTTCGGAGACCGAATCTCGAATTTATGTCGATCTGCATGCCAATGAGCGCGCCCGAATGGAGGCGCTCGAAGCCTTGGGTGAAGCGTTGGAAAACGATTCCAGCGGAATCAGTCGCGAAGATTTGCAAGCCATTCTGCTCGAAACCACCCGCGAGATTGCGCGTGTCGAACGTGAAATGCGGCGATCAATGCGCGATGTTGAGCGGGTGGAACGGGATCGACAAAGAATGGAATTCAACGCCGACCGTGATCGTCGGCGCATTGAAATCGACTCTCACAGAATCGAAATGGATAATGAACTTCAGCGCGTGCAATTACGACTGCAACGTGCTGCTCAACGTCTCGATGCTGAAGTTCAAGCACGCGACAACGCCCAAGCGTCGGATAATGCCCAAATCGATGAAGACTGGGACCATGACGATGAGTCGGATAACGACCACACCCCTCACAATAACTAGTCTCAATTGACACGCATCAAATAAAAAAGGGCCGCTCCAGAGCGGCCCTTTTTAGTATTTACGTCCGGCAGTCGAACACTCGGAACATTATTTTTTCTCAATCGGCATGACCGAACGAAGGTGCAGCTCTTTAAGCTGAGCCAGATCAACATCGCCTGGCGCATTCATCATCAAATCACGTGCTTGCTGATCCTTCGGGAACATCACAATTTCGCGCAGATTGTCGACACCCGCGAGCAACATAACAATCCGGTCAACGCCCGGCGCGATACCCGCGTGTGGCGGCGCACCGTATTTGAACGCGTTCAGCATGCCGCCAAACTCTTCCTCCACCACCTCAGGCGCGTAGCCTGCGATGCCGAAGGCTTTGAGCATTACATCGGGCCGGTGGTTACGCACGGCGCCAGAGGACAGCTCTACGCCATTACAGACGATGTCATACTGGAATGCCTTGAGGCCCAGCAGATAGTCTTCGTCCGCATCCTCAATCTTGAGAAATTCGTCCGGGTCGATCTGCGGCATCGAGAAAGGATTGTGCGAGAAATCGATCTTGTTAGTCGTCTCATCGCGCTCATACATCGGGAAGTCGACGATCCAGCAAAAGCGGAACACGTCTTTTTCGCAGAGATCGAGGCTCTCACCGACCATATCGCGGGCCCGGCCCGCATAGGCCCGGAATTCCGACGGCTTGCCGGCGGCGAAGAACACCGCATCGCCAATGCCCAGGCCAAGTTCAAGACGAAGCGCCTCGGTGCGCTCAGGTCCAATATTCTTGGCAACAGGACCGGCCGCATCCATCTCGCCGTCCAGTTCACGCCAGAAGATATAGCCCATGCCTGGCTGGTTCTCGGTCTTCTGGGCCCAGGAATTCATCCGGTCACAGAATTTGCGTGAGCCACCCGTTGGAGCGGGGATCGCCCACACTTCGTTCTTGTCGCTTTTGTCGAGAATGCCGGCAAACACCTTGAAGCCCGAACCCCGGAAGTGCTCGGATACATTGCTCATCTTGATCGGGTTGCGCAGGTCTGGCTTGTCGGAGCCATACATTTTCAACGCATCAAAATACGGGATCTGGACGAAAGGCTCATCCGGCACGGTGCGACCGTCGGCGAATTCATCAAACAAGCCCTTCATCACCGGCTCGATGACGTCAAACACGTCCTGTTGGGTGGCGAAGCTCATTTCCATGTCGAGCTGATAGAACTCGCCCGGCGCACGGTCGGCGCGCGCATCCTCATCGCGGAAACACGGCGCAATCTGGAAATAGCGATCAAAGCCAGACACCATGATCAGCTGTTTGAACTGCTGCGGAGCCTGCGGCAGCGCGTAGAATTTGCCCGGGTGCAGACGTGCCGGCACCAGGAAATCGCGCGCACCTTCCGGTGAAGACGCCGTCAGGATCGGGGTTTGGTATTCAACAAATTCTTCGTCGACCATCCGCTTGCGGATCGAGTCGATGATTTTGGAACGCAGTACGATGCGCTTGTGCAGGCTTTCACGACGCAGATCGATATAGCGGTGCTTGAGGCGTACTTCTTCGGACCATTCCGGCTCAGCGAACACTGGCAGTGGCAGCTCTTCAGCTTCGGACTGGATGGCCAGGTCGCGAACGCGCACTTCAACGCCGCCTGTGGGCAGGTTTGGATTGATCGCTTCATCATCGCGCGCAATCACATCACCCGTGATTGTCACAACACTTTCAACGCGCAAGCGCTCCAACGTGGTGAAATGCTCACTCTCCGGCTCCAGCACACACTGGGTGATGCCGTAATGGTCACGCAGATCAACAAACAGCAATCCACCATGGTCACGCTTGCGATGAATCCAGCCGGAAACACGGGCCGTCTGGCCAACATTCTCAGGACGAAGCTGAGCGCAATTATGCGAGCGATAGATATGCATGATCAATAAGTCCAAATGAGCTTTAAACAGGAGCGAGCGACATGCCGTTTCTTGGGCTCATATGTCAAGGATTTGGGGGGATGGGGCGCAGTTGAGGAATTACCGATTATTTGAATTCAACGACCGTTCGCTCAATGCGGTTTGAATAACCGCTCCAATAGGATATCGGTAAGTCCAACCGGGACAATGCTCATGCTGATCATCTATTTTCTCACGTTTGGCCTTTTTGTCACCCTGTTCACCCGTGAGGTCATCGCACCCGCCTCGGGCGCTCAATGCGATAAGCGATGGAGATTATTCGCAGGAGTCATCAACGCTCTGAGTCTGACCGTTGTGGTGGGAGCAGGTTTCCTTTTTTCAAACTGGATTAATGCCAACAGCCTTATTTCATTGCCATCCCAATTGGGAACTGTTGGAGCCAGCATGGTCATTTTTCTGGTGGCCAGCTTGCTGGCGTATGGCTGGCACCGCCTGACCCATCTGTCCGATACTCTGTGGCGGGTATTTCACCAGCTTCATCACAGTCCATCCCGAGTTGAAACCCTCACCGCATTCTACGTCCATCCCCTCGATAGTTTCGCGGCCAGCGCGCTCAACGCCGTGGTGGCCTATTGGATATTCGGAGCTTCAGCCCCGGTAGCGGGGTTAGTTTTGATGTATGTGGCAATTTTCAATCTTGTCGCTCACGCGGATATCAAAACTCCCTACTGGTTGGGTTACATAATCCAGCGCCCGGAAATGCATCGCCTACACCACGAACGGAACGCTCATCGCAATAATTACGGCCTTCCTCTTTGGGACGCTTTGTTTGGCACTTGGAAGAACCCGCATGGAGGCTCTGTGGAATGTGGGTTTTCACCAGAAAACGAATTTCGGGTTCGCGAAATGTTGCTGATGCGCAGCCTTGACGAATAGTGCGTCAGGTCGAGTTCAATGAAGTCGCCAACCCCGATGATATAGTGGAAAATCCCCACTAGATTGCACCTCCCGATCAAATCAATACCCACAAGTCGATGGTATGATTTGATGTAAGTGATTATTCACTTGCATTCCGAATCTGACTCCGCCATAAGGCATGTAAATGATCATTCACTTGCATGATCGCATTTGCGGAGACACATCATGACCGGCATGCTTCTCGATAATCTCTTTGAAGGTTCCGACGCCAATATCGGCGTCACCGCCAAGACCGGGACGACCAAGGCGCGCATCGAACGCGCGGCCCTGCGCTTGTTTGCGCGCCACGGCATGGACGGTGTCTCGATCAAGCAGATCGCCGGTGCCTGTGACATCTCCGACGGTGCCATGTATCGCCACTTCAAGAGCAAGGACGATCTGGCCCGGCTGATGTTTGAAGCCATCCACGCCCGCCTGCTCGATATGGTCGCCAGCAATACTGACGCTGAAGGCGGGCTGGAAAATACCATCACCGCCATGGTCTCCGCCTATTGCAATCTGGCCGATGCAGATCCCGCACAATTTGCTTTCCACCTCACCCACCGCAACTATTTGATCGCCCAATCTGGCGATGGCGGATCGGACCCCTCAAATGTAATGACCGCCCAGGTCGCGCGCGCCATGCAGCGGGGCGAAATTCCCACCGGCAATCCGGAACTGATTTCCGCCATGGCTCTGGGCGTGGTGATGCAGCCCGCTGAATACCGGATTTTCGGCCGGATTGATGAGCCAATGTCGGCCCACATCCCGCAATTTGTCCGCGCCATCATGGCCGTCCTGAAAACCGCCTGAACTCGACCTTCAACGGAGTTGAACCAATGCGTAGTTTTATCTTCAATATTCTCTACTGGTCGATGTCTGTTGTTTATGGCGTTGTCTGTGCCCTGCTGGCCTTTCTGCCAGGGCGCTGGGCGCTGATGCACGGCATTCGCTCCTATGCTCGCCTGACGGTGATCCTGCTGCGCGTTATTTGCGGCATCAAGATCGAAGTCCGCGGCTCAACGCCGAAAGACCAGCCCGTAGTCATCGCCGCCAAGCACCAATCCTGGGGCGATGGCATCATCATGCTGGCCAAATGCGGTGATGTGAACTTCGTGGTCGGCGATCACATGCTCAAATTCCCGCTGATCGGTTGGGTCCTGAAGCGTTGCGGTGCCATCGTCGTCAATAATCAGGGGGGTCGCAAGGCTGTGGAGAGTCTGCAGGACGGCATTGAACGCTCCCAGGGTGAAGGTCGCCCTCGCCCCGTGCTGATCTATCCTGAAGGTCATCTAACCCCTGTGGGTGGCGGCAAGAAATTCCGCGCCGGTGTCTATCGGATCGCCTCCAGCCTCGACCGGAAAGTCATTCCCGTCGCCACGAATCTGGGTCAGTGTTGGCCGCAGCAGGAATGGACCAAACATTCGGGGACTGCCGTGATTGAATTTCTTGAGCCAATGACACCGGGGGATGACCGCAATGCCTTTCTGGCAGAGCTGGAAGACACGGTGCAAACCCGCACCCGCGCCCTTGAAGTAGAACACGCCCAGCCCGGCGCACGTGCAGCCTCAACAGAGGCGGCCTGAACCATGCGCTCCTTGATCTTCAACGCCCTTTTCTGGTCGATCTCAGCCCTCTACGTGCTGTATTGTTACGCGGCTTCCTTCTTTCTCTCGCGCGCTGCGATGATGCGACTATTGATGTCCTACGCCAGCAGCACTGTTTTCATTTTGAAGCATTTCGCCGGCATCACCTTGATGGTTCGGGGCACACCGCCACTCGGTCAACGCATCATTGTCGCCTGTAAGCACCAGTCCTATGTCGACGGCATTCTCATGCTCCACGTCATGGGCGACATCAATTTCGTGATCGGCAATGAGGTGGAAAAATTTCCCTTTATCGACCGCATCGTTCGCAAGGCCGGTGGCACAATGGTCAACCATTTCGGCAAAACGCATGCCCCTGGGGCGCTTGAGGCCGGAATTGAGCGCTCTCATGAAGACACACGTCCGATCCTGATCTATCCCGAAGGTGGGCTGCCCCTAGTGGGTGAAACCTGGCGTTATCGGAAAGGAGTCTACAAGCTCTATGAGGAACTCGACCGCGTCGTCGTGCCCGCCGCCACCAATTCCGGCTTGCGCTGGCAAGCCGAAGACTGGACCAAAACACCCGGCCCCGTGGTGATCGAGTTTCTCGATCCCATCGACACCGGAATGCAACGCACCGAATTTATGGACCAACTCAAAACCACCATCGAGACTCGCACACGCGAACTCGAAGTGGAGGGACAATTATGAGCGATCAAAACGCCTTCGGGCTTCTGCAGCAAAAACGCTTTGTGCCCCTACTCGGCGCAACGGCTCTCGGGGCTTTCAACGATAACTTCTTTCGCTACGCACTGGTTACACTCGTCGCTTTTGGTGGCATGCGAATATTCGGACTTGAACGAGATCTGCTTGTCCCAATCGCTGCATCGCTATTCACCTTGCCGATATTTTTGTTTTCGGCCATTGCCGGTCGATTGGCCGACAAGGTGGATCGCACCAAGATCATGCGTTTCGCCAAATTCGCCGAAATTTGGCTGATGCTGATCGTGGCGGCGGGGTTTTTTCTTGAACAGGCGGAATTGTTGATGATCGCCCTGTTTTTGATGGGCATTCAATCGGCGTTTTTCTCCCCCGCCAAAAACTCTGCCCTGCCCACCCTTCTGACCGCCAACGAACTGGTGCCGGCAAATGCCCTGCTAAGCGGCTCTCTCAATGTTTCCGTTTTACTGGGGATAGGCTTGGGAACATTCCTTGTAACGCAAAATTTTGGCCCAGAAATCGTTGGTGTCGGCCTGGTTTTCATGGCGATTCTCGGTTGGCTATCTATGCGCCAATTGCCGTCAGCCCCGGCCTCAAACCCCGACATGCCGCTGACAATAAATTTCATCGGAGAAACGTTCAGGGTGTTGGGCTTTGCCGTAAAAAACCCGGACGTTTTGCGCCCCTTGCTTGGCGCGGCCTGGTTCTGGATGCTGGCCGCCTCAATTATCACGCTGATGCCAATATTCACCGCGTCTGTCCTTGGAGCGGATGAATCCGCGGTCTTACTGTTCAGCGCGCTATTTACTGTTGGAGCCGCGATCGGTGCCATCACCTGCGGCACGCTGAGCGGCAAGGGCGATGCGCTGGGTTTCTCGATCGCTGGCGCGATTGGCTTGGTGATCTTTACCACCGATCTCGCGCTTTACACATGGTCAAACACGCTCGTGACCGAAGGCGCGCCGCTCGTGAACGCTGTCGAATTCGCTCAAAACAGCGAGAACTGGCGCATCCTCGTCGATCTGGGCTTAGCGGCGATTTCAGCAGGTCTATTTGTCGTCCCATTGCAAGCGATGGCACAACGTCGTGCCGCCCCCGAATTGCGCGGGCGATTATTGGCCGCAGGCGGTATCATAAACGCTGCCACAGCAACGATGGGGCAATTCTCTCTGGCCGCCATCGCCGTGCTCAATTTACCCATTCAGTCAGCCTTCTTGCTCATCGCCGGGATCAGCCTGCTGGTTGCCATCATTACGACCCTCCGGCTGCGTGCTCGAAAGAAAAAACCGCTCGACTCCCCTTCGTGATGGAAAAATGCAGCGGCGTCAGGTAAACGCCGCTGCATGAAGATGATTACAACGACCAAAGAGTTGTCGCTTGCGTGTGAAGCTTTGCTGCAGTGCGAGTATGTTGCCGTCGACACGGAGTTTATGCGCGAGAGCGTGTATTGGCCTGCGCTATGCCTGATCCAGGCCGCTGGCGGAGAGACCGAGGTCATTATTGACCCGATGGCCGACGGCATTGATCTGGAGCCCTTCTGGGAGCTGATGGCCGATGACCGCGTGGTCAAAGTGTTCCACGCCGCCCGCCAGGATCTGGAAATCTTCTTCCACCTGGGCGAAAATTTACTGCCCGCCCCGATCTTCGACAGCCAGGTCGCCGCCATGGCTTTGGGACTGGGCGACAGCATCGCCTACGACAATCTGGTTCGCGCCGTCCTCAATCGCAAGATCGACAAGGGTCCACGCTTTACCGACTGGTCGCGCCGTCCGCTCAGCGAAAAGCAGACCACCTATGCAATTGCCGATGTGACGCATCTTCGCGATCTCTACCCTATTCTAAAAGAACGCCTCGACTCGAAGAACCGTTCGGAGTGGCTCGCCGAGGAAATGGGTATTTTATCCCGTGCCGAGACCTATCAACTCGATCCCGAAATGTCTTGGAAGCGTCTTAAGCTTCGCAAGACTGCCCCCAAATGGCTGGCCGCCCTACGCGCCGCGGCCGCATGGCGGGAACGCGAAGCACAAACCCGCGATATTCCGCGTCAACGCGTAATGAAGGATGACGCCCTCTACGAGGTAGCGAACGTCGCCCCGACCCAGGAAACTGACCTGCAGGGGTTGCGCGCCGTACCACGAGGTTTCGAGCGCTCTCGTCCCGCCGAGCGCTTGTACGAAACCATGAAGGTCGCTCTGGCCAATATCGACACATATGCTCCCAAAGCTGAGAAGCAGGCCCCTTCTCCGTCCGGTGTCGGACCGACTGTAGAATTGCTCAAAGTCTTCCTCAAACTCGTCGCAGAAGATGCCGGTGTCGCCTCAAGATTGATTGCCACCGTGCCGGATCTCGAGAAAATCGCGATTTCTGACAACGCGGATGTACAAGCGATGAAGGGCTGGCGACGCGATGTATTCGGATTGCCCGCTCTTAAGCTGAAGCGTGGAGAAATCTCGCTGGCTCTGGAGAAGGGACGGGTTGTTGCCAAGAACGTTTAATTTCAAGAATTGAGACTAAAACGAAAAAGCCCGCCCTAATAATGGGCGGGCTTTTTCGTGAATAAGTGACTTTAATTTACCACCGTGACTCATTGAAAAGAATCCACTTAACCCAGCCACTAACGATAGTGAACGTCGGATTTGTGGCCAATTAAATGCGCCGCGGCATTCACCAATGACGCGGACCGCTCGACGTAAAGGTCTCGCACTTTCTCATCCACTTCTAGACGCACACATCCGCCGTTGATCTGCAAAGAAAACCGCTCCAGCAAGACGCAGGATCTACCGGACACCTTGGCCGCTAATCTCAAAATCAATCCAACGAACCGCGCCCTCAGCATCTGAGCATCACACAACATCGCGAATGCTGGGCGCTTCAATAGCGCACGCTCGCCTCCGCCATATCTGAAGTGCAATACGGCTGCGAGGAAGACGCGCTCGACATGATCGGCATTGGCGATCGGGGCATAAAGTACGCTGTTCCGCACCAATCCTACCCGGTGGTCCGGGTGCATGCGCGCGCCCAGATCAATCAATCGACACGCAGCTTGGATTAAGTCTCCGTCGCGCTGGCCGTCGAAGACCGGATCCAGGGCATTCAGTGCAGGCGCTATCCAAAGCGCCACCGCTCGGCCGAAACCAGAGACCGGCGATACCGGGCGCGCCATAGCCTCACAACCAGCGACCAACGGATCTATTTCGCGGACCATTGGCGCGACGGTTTTTATCAAAACCCCTTCGCGCAGACCGTAGGCTGAGAACACCACACCATCACAGCGCCCCAACGCGACCAAACGTTGAAGCAAGAGCGCAGCGAAGGGAAGACTGCCTGTCCGCCGAGAGGGAACACCATCGATATCCCCCAAGGCTGCGGCATCCGCCGTCACAACGAATTCTGTCAGCGCGAGCACCTGATCCCCGGTCAGGCGAAATTGATGTACCACATGCAACGGATATTCCAGGCGACTGAATGCGATTTGCGCCAGTGCCCGCCAGGCCCCGCCAATGGCGTAAAAGTCACCGCCTCCACGCTGCAGGCTACTCGCCTCCTTCAAAGTCAGATCAATCAATGACGTCATAGGGTCCCGGTCGAGTACCGCGCCCTTGAGGGCCTCTTGCGGCCCGAGGGCAAAGGTTTGAGCCACGGATGGCTGCCCCGATTCAATCCGCGTCAGCTCCAGGCTCGACCCGCCAAGATCTCCCATAACTCCATGAGCATTCGGAATTCCGCAGATTAATCCCGCTGCCGACAGGTCCCCCTCGTCTTCTCCAGACAAGACTTGAATATCAAAGCCACAATGCTCCGCAATATCTGCGACAAATGCGGCCCCATCGTCTGCATTGCGGACGGCAGCTGTTGCCACCAGATGACGTTCTGAAATGTGATTGGTGTCAAGAAGTCGCTGGAATCGCTTCAGCGCCCGCTTGGCAATCAACACGCCATCGGGGTTTAGCTGAGCCGATTGGGCAACCCCATTCCCAAGGCCCGCCATGACCTTCTCATTATAAACTGGCCAGAGCGCCCGCCCCTCGAGCCGGAAATGGACGAGTCGAACGGTGTTGGAACCGACATCAATGACCGCAACATCTCGCTGGACGCCATTTTCCGCGATGCCGTTTTGCGGGTTCACTGACGCTTGCCATTACCAGCCAATACAGGCGGCATATCGTCCTTAAGGGCCTCGCCTCGCCCAGACAGACTTGGATTCGTCATGAAATAGTCGTGGGCAGAGAACGGTTTTTCCATTGCCCGGGTATCAACCCGGCGATAATCGCCGCTCGCATCCATATACCAGCTTTGAGTCTCATCATTCAGATTGGCGACCATGATCTGGTCTAGCACCTGGCGATGCACAGTCGGATTCTGAATCGGGCACAAATGTTCCACCCGGCGATCCAGATTGCGCGGCATCCAATCCGCAGAGGAAATATAAACCAGCGCCGAAGAGGATGGCATAGCTTCCCCATTGGCAAAGCAGACGATTCGGGAATGTTCCAGAAAACGTCCCACAATGCTTTTCACAGTAATGTTTTCCGAAAGCCCAGGAATGCCCGGCCGTAAGCAGCAGATGCCCCGGACGACCAATTTGATGCGCACCCCCGACTGACTGGCCCTATAGAGCGCATCAATAATTTCTGGATGGACCAATGCATTCAACTTGGCCCAGATAGCAGCGGATTGACCCATCTCCGCATTCGCAATTTCACGATCGATTCCGGCGATCAAAGTCGATTTCAGGCCCAGAGGCGAAACCGCCAGTCGTTCGAGATTTTCAGGTTGCGCATAGCCGGTCACAAAATTGAAAACACGTCCCGCATCTCGGCCATAACTTGGGTCCGCGGTGAACAAGGACAAGTCTGTGTAAAATCGCGCCGTGATTGGATGATAATTCCCAGTCCCGAAATGCGCATAGGTACGCAGGTCCGCTCCTTCACGACGTACGACCAGTGAAATTTTTGCGTGCGTTTTATATTCAACAAAGCCGTAGACGACCTGCACACCAACCCGCTCGAGGTCCCGCGCCCACTTCAAATTGGCTTCCTCATCGAAGCGTGCTTTTAGCTCGATCAGGGCCGTAACGTTCTTTCCCGCTTCAGCCGCAGCGATCAGTGCTGCAACGATCGGGGAATCTCGCGAGGTTCGATACAGGGTCTGTTTAATGGCTACGACATCTGGGTCAGCGGCCGCTTGCCGCAAAAACTGCACCACGACATCAAAGCTCTCATACGGGTGATGGACAATCATGTCCTTCTCACGGATCGCTGCAAAACAATCGCCTCCGTGATCTCGGATCCGTTCCGGATAGCGCGGCTCATATGGCGAAAACAGACCTGAAGGTCTATCCTTCGGGATCAATTGAGAAATTTGTGCCAGTCCGAGCAGTCCTGAAACCGGTACGATATCCTGTGGCTCGGCATCCAGATGCCCGATAATAAAATCACGCAGGCTAATCGGCGTGTCCGCATCGAATGTCAGCCTGACGATCGAGCCACGACGTCGCTGCTTGAGCAAATTTTCAAACTCCAGGACCAGGTCTTCGGACTCTTCCTCTATCTCAATATCACTGTCGCGGATCACCCGAAACGCGCCGCTCCCGATAATTTCAAACCCGGGGAATAGAGTTTCCACATACATTGACAGGACAGTTTCCAACGCCACAAACCGTCGCCCAGAACGCCCCAAATCACCATCAGATTGCGTCGGAAGCTCCACAAAACGCCGAACCCCATTTGGCATTGGAATCAATGCATTACGCCTAGTCTCACCGTCCTTTTCCCGCAATTGCAATGCGAGAAAAAAGCCCATATTTGGAATGAATGGGAAGGGGTGAGCGGGGTCTATGGCGAGCGGGGTGATGACCGGCAATGTGTGTGAGAGAAAATCACCGCGCAACCACGCTTCATCAATGCGGGATAAATCCTCAGCACCCAAAACTTTGATGCCCGCATCCCCTACCGCCTCGCTAATCTCGCACCACAGACGTTGCTGCTTACCCATCAATTCGTTGGCGAGCATGTGGATTTGCTCGAGTTGCTCGACCGGTGTGAGACCATCAATACTGGTGGCACTAACACCACTGCGAACTTGAGCCCGAAGCCCAGCCACACGGACCATATAGAATTCGTCTAGATTACTGGCGGATATCGACAAAAATCGCAGACGCTCCAGCACGGGATGCTGTAAGTTTTCTGCCTCTTCCATCACGCGCATATTGAAGCGGAGCCAGGATAATTCCCGGTTCAAAAATCGCTCCGGGTGTTCGGCCAATGCCGCACCGTCTATCGCTTCATTCGCAGTGATGTCCATTCAGTCGCTACCTTCCTCGCCCCACATTTCCAACACGTCACGCGCCACACTACGCGTAACAGGTGTCTTTTTCACCAACGCCCGCTTGTCGATCAGCTCCACTAAATGTCTTGCAGCCGCGACCGATCGATCCATTCGCGGCAATAAATACTCGATAACGCCTGCATTGACCGGTGAGCCACGATCGGCAAACAGTTTCTCAAGAACACGGGTCAACAGCTCATCGTCTGGTTCATGCAAAACCACATGCGGCATTGCACGAAGGCGCGATACGAGATCTGGCAATGATACATCCCAGAGGACTGGCGGTTTGCGAGCCGTCAATAAAACGGCGGGCAGAGTGTGTTCCGCAGCCCGGTTTATCGCGTGAAATAGAACCTGCTCTGGCACCGCTTGATCAATATCCTCCACTAGGAGGCTGGTATCAGGCGGTAGCTTATCCAATCCCTCTGCGAAATCCCGCACCGAGAAAGTTTGCGCCCCGGATTCTGCCGCCCAGATCGCCGCCAGATGGGACTTCCCCGATCCCTCCGGACCAGTCAATGCCATCACGCCGCGAGGCCAATCTCGCCATCTGAAAAGGGCCGCTCGAGCGTCGGAATTAGCAGCCCCGTCGATAAAACGACTGGCACGAAAGTCCACACGGGCCGGTAAGTCGAGCGCAAATTGCTCTTTCATATTTTTAATATTCCGGTTTGCCTGCAGCAGCTAAAAAGCGCTGCGGACGACCCAGCCAAGACCGGGGTGTTCTTCCAGAACGGCTCCACGCTCGGCAAGCTCTGTCGTGAGCTGCGCTAACTCGCCCCGATAGGCGAGAGTCATCAACGCGCCGTCCCGTGACACTGCTTCAAGACGCGCATCCCGCACCAGCGACGCCCCAGTGAGCATCGATTGTAAACGCTCCCACTCCGGCAAGGCACCATACAAGACGGTCACCATCACCTCGACCACTTCTCCATCACGCACGATGGAATTGCGCTTCCAACTCTCTTCCAGACTGGCGACAAATAGACTTGCCGCATCACTCCAGCCGCCAAAGACCGTTTCGGGGCCCCAAGTCTCGATGGTCAGAGCGCTATTCGCATCAATGCTGACCAGATAACCGCCAAAACGACGGATTTCATTACGTTCTTGAGCTCTCAGAATGGCGATTCTGTTGACGTTGTTGATGGAAGCAATCTGACGCAATGCTGCTTCATCCAAACCCAAGGCGCCACGAGCCGATATCGCCTGTTGCGATGAGGTATTATCGGCAACAAACATCGGAGTGAGTGCGTGGGCAAATGATTGCTCGCTCCATGCGCTGAGCCAGGGATTATCATCCCACAGAATAAACGATCCAGCGTCATCAAACACGGGTAAAACGAGCATCGGGCGCGATGGTGATTCCACATAGGCGATACCGCGATTTACCAGAACGCTCTCAACGACCCGTGGGTCAAATCGCACGACGAGTTCGGCGATATAACGTGTTGAGCTGCGCTGTTCATTGCTGATCTCAAGTCCTGAAATCATTTCCGCGGCCAAGCCTTGGTCCATCGCGTTTTCGACGACCATCTCGCCAAATTCATTCATCCGTGGCTCAAAATCAAATTCGGTTTCCAGCCGGTCTTCTGCCAATGTCAGGCGTTCGATCAACATTTGCGCGGCGATCGTCTGCCCCTCGGCCAACGCAAGTGTTTGTGCGGCCACGGCATCGTCGGCAGTCGCATCTATCCGTACATTGCGCACAATAAAGGGATCATCTGCCAGTGCAGAGACGCTGGTGGCGATTGTCAGGCAGATAGCTGCAATAAATGAGCGCAAGGTACGAACTCCTGTTGGCGACAATTTCACATTAGTATAACGAGACCCTGTCCCGCGTGAAGCCCGTGGCTTGCTTTGAGGTATGGTTTGCACTGTACTTCGCACGCTTTCTTACAGCTTAAGGAATTGGCATGACCGCGAAACAGACGGGAGCCTCCAACAATGGGCTCACCTACGCAGATAGTGGTGTAGACATCGACGCTGGGGATGCGCTGGTCAATCGTATCAAACCACTGGCAGCTATGACACGACGTGCTGGTGCCGCGGCAGACCTTGGCGGCTTCGGTGGAGCCTTTGATCTCAAGGCGGCTGGCTATGACGATCCAATTCTAATTTCCGGAACAGACGGGGTCGGCACCAAATTGAAACTGGCCATTGCTACCGGCAAGGTCGACACGGTCGGAATTGATCTAGTGGCCATGTGTGTGAATGATGTCTTGGCCCAAGGCGCGGAGCCACTCTTCTTCCTAGATTATCTCGCCTGTTCGAAATTGGACCCTGCGCGTGGCGAAGCGATCATTTCGGGCATCGCCGCTGGCTGCAAAGAATCAAATTGTGCCCTCATCGGTGGGGAAACAGCCGAAATGCCCGGCATGTATGACGGTGAAGATTTCGATCTGGCCGGATTCGTTGTCGGAGCCGCCGAACGCGGACGTCTCTTGCCCGACCACGATAGAATGGCCGCGGGTGATGTCCTCATCGGATTGGCATCATCCGGCATCCACTCAAACGGCTTCTCTCTCGTCCGAAAAGTTATCGAAATTTCCGGCCTGGACTGGTCCGACGACGCTCCCTTTGCACCGGGAAAGACCCTTGGGGATGCCTTGCTCGCACCTACACGGCTCTACGTAAAAGCCTGCATGCCCCTGATCAAAAATGATCTATTGACCGGCCTCGCCCACATCACAGGCGGCGGCTTGATTGAAAACCCACCACGCATGACACCTGATACGCTCATTCCAGTCATCGACTATGACAGTTTTGAATTACCCGCAGTCTTCAAATGGCTTGAGCAAGCAGGTGGCATTGAGCGTCACGAAATTCACCGCACATTTAATTGCGGCATCGGCATGCTACTCGCCGTTCCGGTCGACAAAGTGGATGCGGCAATGTCGAGTCTTGCCCAATCGGGTGAAACTGCCATGATCATTGGCACGCTGCAAAACGCGTAGGGCTCAACACACCATGGCAAAGACTAAAGTAGCCGTTCTGATTTCAGGACGCGGATCCAATCTCAAAGCACTGATCGAGGCCTGCGAGGATCCCTCCTACCCGGCGGAAATCGTGCTCGTTGTTTCCAATAACGCCAAAGCCGGTGGCCTTCAGCATGCCCAAGATGCAGGCATAGAAACTGAAGTGCTCGATCATCGTGATTTTGACAGTCGCGATGACTTCGAGGACGCACTGGACACTTTGCTACGGCTCTACGCAGTTCGGTTTGTTTGCCTGGCAGGGTTCATGCGCATCCTCACGGCGTCCTTTACCGAACGATGGCGCGATTTGCTCATCAATATTCATCCGTCCTTGCTGCCCGCATTTAAAGGCCTGCACACCCATGAACGGGCGCTGGAAACCGGTGTTCGCGTGCATGGTTGCACGGTTCATTACGTTCGTCCGGAAATGGACAATGGCCCAATCATTGGCCAGGCAGCGGTTCCAGTTCTCCACGACGACACGCCTGAAACACTCGGCGCACGCGTCCTCACCGCCGAGCACCAGCTCTTTCCGCAATGCGTCGCTCTGGCCTGTTCCGGCAAGGCCCGCGTCGCGGCCGAGCACGTTCGCTTGCAGGTGCGTGAATTTGGTGCTGAGTTGCTGATGAATCCGCACGATTGATTTGGTCGTGCCCAAAGAGCGCGACAATGATTATCACCGGCACACTGGAAATCGACGAGGCAGAGATTGAGGAACGCTATACGCGGGCCTCGGGCCCAGGTGGCCAGCACGTCAACAAAACAGAGAGCGCCGTGCAGCTTCGTTTTGATGTTGCGTCGTCCAAAGTCCTCAATGCGGGCGTCAAGACTCGCCTGGTGCGCCTGGCAGCATCCAGAATGACCAAGACCGGCGTGTTGGTCATCCGGGCGGAGGGAACAAGGTCACAGGAGCGCAACAGAATTGAAGCGCGCGCTCGCCTCAAGGCCATGATCCTGGAGGCGCTAACACCGCCCAAGCCACGCAAGAAATCACGACCATCTCTTGCGTCCAAGCGTAAGCAGAAAGAAGCCAAGTCTCAAAAAAGCCAGACCAAATCACTGCGAAAGCGCCCCTCATCAGATAGAGATTAGTGCGCCTGCTTAACCCCGGTTGAGGATGTGCCACGGCAGACGCTGGTCAGGAGCTCGCCATTAAACATCCGCGTGCGACAGAAGGTCGTGCTTTCATTGACATTCATATTGACCAGCCCAGTTGCCGCAGAAAGATTTGCGTCGGTCAGGTCAGCGCCCGCAAGGAACACACCCGTCATATTCGCGGATGCAAGGATCGCACGGTTCAAATTGGCATTTGTAAGAGTGGTTCGCGTGAGGTTCGACGAGATCAAAAACGCATCGGTCAAATTTGCGCGAGGCATAATCGCCCCGGTCAAATTGGCATTTTGTAGGTTAGCGCCTGTCAAATTCGCCCCGGTGAGGTCGGCTCCGCTCAGATTGGCGTTTGTCAAATCCGCGTAAGACAAATTGGCTCCGGTAAAAATAGCATTCTGCAAATCCGCATCCGTCAGCAGCGCTCCGACCAGCCGGACGTTCGAAAAATTGGCCCGCGGCAGCACAGCGCGGTCAAATTGAGACTGCGTCAACGTGGTTGTTCGAAAGTCCCATCCCGGCAAAAGCACCCCTTGAAAGCTTGTTGCTGCGAGATTGGCTCGCGTAAACGTCGCCGTTCCGAATTTGGTTTGCCTGCTGAAGCGCACGCCGGTCAAATTTGCACCGGTCAGATCGGCATTGCCCAAATTTGCTCCATCCAAATTCACTCCCGAGAGATTAGCGCTCGAGAAGTTCATACCTGTCAGGTCGCGGTTGCTGAAGTTCTGATCCCGAAGGACCGCGTTGGTAAAATTGGCCTGAGTAAGAATAGTCGTTGCCCGGATCAGCGTTTGATCGCTCCCCAAATTAACATTGGTCAGGTTTGCTCGGTGAAAATCCGTTCCGGTAAGCTCGGTATTCATAAAGTTTGCTCGGGTCAGTGTTGCGTCGCGGAAATTCGCTCGCGTCAGCATAGAGCGCGACATATCAACGCCGGTGAGCGCAGCATTCATAAATCGACCGTCTCGCAAATCGCAATCGTGACACACGCGGTTGCGAGTTAAGCGCGTCTGGTCTGCTTGATTTCCTGTCCCGACCTGGCCTATCAAAACCGCACCTGGTTCCCATTCATGATAGGCCCGATTGTCAGCACGCAGCGCCTGTCCCGCGGGCCCACAATCCCGGTTTACAACCGCACTAGCGCTGAGCCGCGTATTGCAAAGCCTCGCTTCATAAAGCGAGAAACCCTCCTGCGTGGCAGGTCCGTAGATTGCACCCGTCAGATCGGAACCCTGCAAATTCGTTTGAAACATTGAGGTCCCGGTCAAAATCGCATTGTTGAGATTGGCGTCTGTCAGATTAGCCCCGATCAAACTCGCGTTCGACAAATTTGCAGCGCCCAGCTTCACACGCGTTAAATTTGCCCCGCCCAAATCAGCCACTCTCAGATCAACTCCACGCAAATCACCGCCAATGAGCTGCAGACCGTTCAGTTGCTGTCCATTGCGAAATTCGTCATCCACCTGCGCTGCCGCAGGACTTCCCAACAGCGCCGCTGCAAGGATTACTGTTCCGATAATTTTGCGCATGACATCACCCCAATTTAGCTAACAATTATAAGAGCTCCCAAGCAGGTATTGATGCTGGGTGGCCGCTCACATCGACCTTAAACGCTATGCAGTTTGCACAACCGCATCAATATCCGCGATATGCCGCGCGATGTCCGCCTCGGGAAGGAATGATCCCAAAAAGCTGTTCTTGACCAACTGGATAACCTCTCCCGACGTCAAACCGACAGCCGTCGCTGTCTCGATATAGTTCTGGTTCACATAACCGCCGAAATAAGCCGGGTCGTCAGAATTGACCATGGCTCGTAGGCCCAGCCCCAACATGCGCTTTAGCGGATGATCCGTCAGAGATGACACGCCGCCCAGCTTCAAATTGGAGAGCGGGCATACCGTCAACGTCATCTGCTCATCGACCAGGCGCTTCACCAGAGCATCATCCTCAAGCGCACGATTGCCATGATCAATACGATCGACCTTGAGCAAATCCAGCGCCTCGTAGACATATTCAGGAGGCCCCTCCTCGCCCGCATGGGCAACTAACTTCAGTCCCAGATCGCGGGATGCGGCAAAGACGCGCTCAAACTTGGACGGAGGAAAACCATTTTCAGAACTGTCGAGCCCGACGCCACAGATCTTGTCGAGATGCGGCTTGGCCATCTCCAGTGTTTCAAAGGCGGCTTCCTCACTCAGATGACGCAGGAAGCACATGATCAATTCGTGTGAAATGCCCCACTCCGCCTTGCCCTGTTTCAAGGCTCGCGTGATCCCATCGATCGCTGTCGAAAACGCAACACCGCGATCAGTATGGCCCTGCGGATCGAAGAATATTTCCACGTGACGCACATTGTCCGCATGCGCCCGAGTCAAATAGGCGTGGGTGAGATCGAAAAAGTCCTGCTCGGTCTGCAACACATTCATGCCGACATAATAGATGTCGAGAAAATCCTGCAAATTCTCGAATTCATAGGCTTTTCGAATGTCATCAACGGTCTTGAAGGGGATTTCGATCTGGTTGCGCTCGGCGATGGCAAACATCAATTCCGGCTCGAAACTGCCCTCGATGTGGAGATGCAGCTCTGCTTTTGGCAGACGTTCAATGAGAGCGGTGAGAGATGACATAACGGCCTCGCGTGCTGGAAGATTCGCCACATGGTGTCTCGCCAGCAGTCCGGATGCAAGGATTAGCCAAACAAAATCAGACCGGTGGTCGCAATCAACAAAGCGCCGATACTCAAGTTGAGCCAACGCGCCGTTTTCTCCCCGGACATGAAGCGCTTCAGCGCTCCACCCGCCAGTATCCAAAGCATCCCGCACGGCGCACCGAATATTATAAACGTCGCGACGATCAATAGCGCTCGTTCCGTCGGTCCGTCAGCCAGCGCGATATAGGCGCCTGCTGCTGAAATCGTCATCAGAATGGCCTTGGGGTTCACCCATTGGAATAACGCGGCCTCATGCATTCTGAACGGGCGCGAACGCAGTTCGGCCTGCTTATTTTGGCCTCTATCAGGCGGCGCTAAACCGGCTTGGCAGAATTGCCAGGCCATCCAGCTTAGCCATACCGAGCCACCGATCTTCACCAAAGGCAACATCCAGTCAAAGCGTTGCACCAACTCACCCAACCCAAAAACGGCCGCGACGAGCATAATATTGAAACCGATATTGACGCCCAGCCAATGCGGAATTGTCGCGCGCACGCCAAACAGCGCACTCGATGACATCATCATCAAATTATTTGGCCCAGGAGTGACCGACATCACGATCACAAACCCGATCAGGCTGGTATAAAGGGCGATATCCAAAACGGGCATCCCGACAACGAGTCACAGAAATGGGGTGGCTCAGCATCAAATACAAGAAAATTGACTCGACACATTCAGTCGCCAAAGAGAGAGATTCACCCGGTAGCCAATTCCGAATAAAATCCGAAACTAAATCAATTTCTTAGCAATGCTTGCGTTGATCCATTACTCAGCAGCCGGCAGAGCAAGTTGCCCCAGCACAGGTCTGTGATCGGAATAACCGTCCCCGTCTCGACGACAATAGTTTTCACCGATGAACGCCAAGTCTGAAACAGACTGCCATTCCCGCGCGACACCGCCGACGAAGATAAAATCGAGGAAGTTCTCATAATGGGGGTTGCACTGAGACCCGGTCGCCGGACAGTTGTCATTATACATGCACATCGGCTGGATCCAGCCCACGTTATCGCCACGCCCAAAGGCCGTAAACGCAGAATTGCCGCCCCGACGTGCGCCCTGGTGATCATAATCAAAATTGAACGTGCCCAACGCGATAATAGCCTCATCCGCATGGTCAACTATATAGTCCCGCAAGCGACGCGCCTGTCCCTCGCGGGTCGTCTCATCACCGCGATTAAAATGGTTATTGATGAAAGAAATCGTCGTCCCGGTCCATGTCGTGGCGGTCATCATCAACGGATGCCGACCACCGCCCACCTCATCCATTTCGCGAAAGCTAACGCCCGTGAAAGCCTGTTCCAGATACATGATCGCCAAATAATCATCATACTGACCGCCGGTCGTGCCTAAATGTCCGGCGAACTGAAACCCTGTTGCCTCACTTACGGTCGCCACAAACAAATCCAGCGTCTCCTGATCTGTGACCTCCTGCAAAGCCCAGACGTGCATGGCCGGAAGGCGCTGAAAGTCTTCGGCAACTAATTCCGCGCGCGTATCTCGATCGCTTTCCACGTTAAAAGACGCGATAGCCAAATTTTGAGCGTGGGCGCTACTGATCGAGTTGAAGCTCAAGGCAAGCAGAACAATTGTGGTTAGTCGAAGCATGGTGACCCCCGGTCTCAGATGGCATGACGGACTGGAGTGTGCGAATGCAGCCCCCTCCAATTTGCCGAGAAAGCTAACATAAGAAGACCCAAGTCAAAACATTTTACCCGCTGCGCGCAGCAGCCCCTTAATTTGATCTTTTCTGGAGATTTCACACAAGACAATTTGTTCCCAACGGCGCCCGATCTTACCGGCCAGGCCCGACATATTCGACATACGGCCCATGATGGATCTGTCGACTTGGTCTCCGTTTGCGTCGAGCAAGCCTCGATAGGTCGGAAAGAACACATTGGCGAAGGTGGACTTATACCCCGTATCCGAACGCCCAAGATCATACCGCCAGATGCCATTATCCGGCATGTTTGAAAACAGGTGATACATCAATAAAATGCCCGGAGAATAGCGTGAATATTCAGTATTATACGCGGCAATCCAAGGATGGAATACGCCAGCTCCAAATAAACCGAATTCAGCCGCCAGCAAATGCCCGTTCGCCCGTAATGTAATCAACCGGCCAGATATTTCTGAGTCGCTCGCGGCATGCCCCAACTCCATCAATCTCTTGGCCCACTCGGGTTCCAGAACATCGTGTCGGCCCGAATCGGCAAATTGGACTTGCTTCCATTCCAGCATTTGCTGGAAACGCATCGTGTCTGCGTCCTCCACGCACAATTCGACATCACCAATTTCGCGCGCCAATTTACGCGCCAGCCGGCCAAATTTTTTGAAATTCTTGGCATTACTGACACGCAATTGCTCGAATGCGCAGCCTTCGTGTAACCGAGCGTCAAAGTGCGAAGCCTGTGCTTCAGTGAGGCCATGCCCGCTCAAACCGGCAAAAAAACGATAGGACTTGAGACCGACACCATGCAGCAAATCAGCAATACTGAGTGCACAGCTGTCCTCGGCGACAAGATCATGCAAATCCGAAAAAGCTGCCCCAATCGGCCGGCAGACCAATCCTGGGCGAATATGGACGGGCAAAAATGCGCGTCTGCCGTCAAAATCCACCCCAATAATAATTCGGGTGTCCGGTCGGCAGCGGGACATCATCAAAGCAAAGTCGGGATGCAAAAGCGGCGAGTGCCAACGATATTGCCCGAGTAAATTGATCCAAATGGACCGATCCCCTACCGACAATGCGGATGGCTCAATTATGCGAAAGCCGGGCCCAGTCATCAAATCTACGAACGCCTCCCCGCATGCGAACTAGCACAGCCCATCGTTAAAATAACCCCTAACTCGCCGACAAATTGCTGGTCATTTACAGAGGGATGGTTGAGTGTGACCACCTAGACTTAATCGTTGTGCAACAGCAGGAAGCACCATCATGTCGAGCGAAAATCCGTGTTTGAAGTGCACACTCGAACTAAGCTGTTGTGCCAGTCTTAGTGGTTTGCGCGTCAATCAAACCGAATTCGATCGCTGCTTTGCAGATGTAGCCGACCAGTTTGATGTTAAGCGGGATGGTCCGTTTTACCGCCTTTCTGTGAAGAATGGCGGCGCCTGCCCACACTTGGAAACTCAATGCACGATATACGAAGACCGCCCGATGGAGTGCGCTCTCTTCCCACATACAATCGGCGCCGTTTTTGATAACGAAACCCTGTTGATGACGGTGCACAAACGGACTGATTGCCCACAAAAAGCTGATCTGGCGATGGACGATGCGGAGGCCGTGAATCGAGTTGAGCAATTCGCCCGGGAAACGGTCGGCGCTGACGCCAAGATACGGGTCATCCTCGATGAGGGGCCCGCTCGTATGGAAGTTTTGGCGCGACGGGTTTTGAGAAAATTGAAACCCAATTAGACTTCAACACACGAAAAAGGCCCGGCGTCTCCGCCAGGCCCTTTTGCAATTTTTGGTCAGGCGAGTGCCTTAGCCAACAATTTCATCATCGGAGAAGAAGAAAGGGATTTCTTCTGCGGCGGTTTCCGGTGCGTCGGAACCGTGGACGGAATTGGCTTCGATGGATTCAGCAAATTCCTTGCGGATTGTGCCGGCATCAGCTTCTTCCGGATTGGTCGCGCCCATAACACCGCGGTATGTAGCAATCGCATCTTCGCCTTCCAGGGCCTGAACAACGACAGGGCCGGAGAGCATGAAATTTACCAGATCGCCAAAGAATGGGCGCTCTTTGTGGACGCCATAAAAACCTTCAGCCTGTTCGCGTGTCATACGAATACGCTTCTGGGCGATGATGCGCAGGCCGGCGGCCTCGATCTTGGCGTTGATAGCGCCTGTGAGATTACGGGCAGTTGCGTCGGGCTTGATGATTGAGAAGGTGCGTTGGATCGCCATGGTGAAATATCCTTGAGCGCAAAGTGCGCGATTGCTGCGTAAAACGAGTGAACTGAATTTGGCCGGGCTTATAGCCGCGCAATCGCCCTGAGCCAAGCAACCATTCGACGCCCCAGGCAGTCGTTTCTTCCAATCGCTACAGATTGTCCAAAAATCGACCTAGAAATCAATCAACAGCTCTTTGCCATCTTCCAAGCCAAATCTACGGAACGTCGTGAACTCAATCGTCCATTTCCCGTTCCGGTACAGGCAATCAATAAATTTAGAAGGATGGGTTTTGCTGTCTGACGCCAATTCGACGTACCCAAATCGATCGTCTCTCACAAGAACACCATTTTGTATTTGAGACAGGTCGAGGAATTGTACTTTCCATCGAGAATCATCACCCCAGACGCATCCCCAAACTAAGCCGAAATTACCAAGGGGAGTTTCCATCTCGTCCTTCCAACTATGCGAACCCGGCAAGATTGATCCATCATGGAGGTCCCACCAATCGGGCACATAAAACCCGACAGGACAAAACCCGTTTGGATTTGGTTCCTCGAATGCAATCATTTTACCGTTCGCTAGGTCAATCACAGCGGTCGCGGTGTAATCAGATGACACAAGCGCGAACATTTTTTCGCCCTGACGAAATGGTTCAAATGTATTGTACATTCCGGGATGGTTGCGGTCATAAGTGGCGATCAAATTTTCCGCCCGATCGAACACATTCACGCGCAATTCGTCCATCGCACTCTCATCAGATTCGATCCTGGTAGTATGAATAGAGTACCTATCTCTTGGTTTAGGTAATGCAGGGAACACAAACAATTCCGCTGTATCAATTTCCTCGATCCACCAATATTTGTGATGTCTGTTCGCCCACTCTAGGTGCGTTCCTCCAAAGCGTTCGGCGAGCCGATTATTGGCCTCGGCAAGACTTTGTTTCGCGCCCCAATAATATACTTTGTCGCCATGAGACACCGAACGCACTTCGAATATTTTGTTCAAAACAAACGATCTCCAGCGACTAAATAATGTCGCATGATTTGCCACAAGAATTGACTGTTATGACGGCAAACTGATCGGTTAGAAACAACAAATTTTTCTGAAATAAACCCGGCGACATATGACCATACGAGTGAGCGCGCCTTCGCTAAATCCTAGTAAAAACCGTCACCTTGCGCAGTGCTACGCTTGCGATGAGCCCGAAGCCGGGTTACGCGGCTCTCGTTATGCTTCACATCAATGATCTCACATATCGCATCGAAGGGCGTATGCTTTTCGACCAGGCGACCTTCGTCCTTCCCGTCAAAACAAAGATGGGGCTTGTCGGCCGTAATGGCACCGGCAAGTCGACCCTGTTTCGCTTGCTTCGGGACGAAATAGAGCCCGAATCCGGTACCACGCGCATCAAGCGTGGCGCACGCATTGGATTTGTTGCCCAGGAAGCTCCGGGCGGCGATGAGAGCCTGCTTGATGTGGTGCTGGAAGCTGACCTTGAGCGCTCCGCGTTGCTCGCCGAAGCGGAAACGGCGACAGACCCGACACGCATTTCCGACATCCAGCTTCGCCTTGGCGATATCGACGCCTATAGCGCCGAGAGCCGCGCCGGGTCCATTCTCTCTGGACTTGGCTTCAGCGGCACCGACCAGCGTCGTCCCTGCAAAGAATTTTCCGGCGGTTGGCGCATGCGTGTCGCTCTTGCCGCCACTCTGTTTGCCCGTCCGGACCTGTTGCTGCTCGATGAGCCGACAAACTATCTCGACCTTGAAGGCGTCATGTGGCTGCAAAGCTATCTGAAATCCTTCCCCGGATCTGTTCTGGTGATCTCGCACGACCGGGATTTGCTCAACGGAGCCATGCAGAAAATCGCCCATCTCCGCGACGGCAAGGTCACAGTCTTCGAAGGCGGTTACGATGATTTCGAAAAAGCCTTGTCCGAGAAACAGCGCCTCCAGCTGAAGCTGAAGGACCGCCAGGACGCCGAGCGCAAACACCTTCAAAGTTTCGTCGATCGCTTTAAGGCCAAGGCCTCAAAAGCCAAGCAGGCCCAGTCCCGCGTCAAACGTCTGGAAAAAATGCAGGTCATCTCCACGGCGGTTGATGACCCGGTCGCCCCATTCGACTTTCCCAATCCGAAGAAACAAATGTCCCCGCCCATTATCCGGCTGGAAAATGTTGATGTCGGGTATGAGGAAGGCAAGCCGATCCTGCGCGATATCGACATGCGTATCGACCCTGATGACCGGATCGGTATTCTCGGTCGCAATGGTGAGGGCAAGTCTACGCTCGCCAAACTCCTGTCGGACAAGCTGGTTCCGATGGCCGGCCATTTGCGCAAGCACAAGAAACTTCAGATCGCCTTTTTTGCACAGCACCAGATGGACAGCCTGCACGAAGGCATGTCCGCCTATGACCATGTTATGGAGCTGATGCCTGATTCCACGGAGGCGCAGCGTCGTGGTCGCCTTGCCCGTTTCGGCCTTCCGCGGGATCGCCAGGAAACCCCTGCCTCCTCCCTGTCAGGCGGTGAGAAGGCGCGCCTGCTATTCAATCTGATCGCCTTTAACGGTCCGCATTTGATCATCCTCGATGAGCCAACAAACCACCTCGACATGGATAGCCGCGGCGAGCTGATGAAAGCTATCAACGACTTTGAGGGAGCCGTTCTGCTCATCTCGCATGACCGCCATCTCATCGAGAGCTGCGTCGACCGTCTCTGGGTCATCGGCGATGGCAAAGTCAGTGCTTATGATGATGACATCGAAACCTATCGCCTGAGCCTGCTCGGCCGTGGTCCCAAGGACATCGCCGAACGCAAGAAAAAGAAAAAAGAAAAGAAGAAGGCGAAAATCGTCACCCAGATCGAGGAAAAAACCGAACAGCGCAAAGTCTCTGCTCTCAAGCGAGACGACCTGAAACCGCTCAAGGTAGAAATCCGCAAATGGGAAAAAGAAACGGGGCGATTACGGGGCATTTGTGACGTGATCGACAAGGCGCTCGGCTCAAAGAGCCTGTATAAAAGCGACCCGAAAAAAGCCACCGACCTCCAGATCAAGCGCGCCAAAGCCGGCGAACTCCTCGACAAGGCCGAGACAAAATGGCTGGAAGCCGAAGAACAGCTCGAAATCGCCCGGGGGCGGTAATTATTCCGCTTTCGAAAACACCATGTGAAACGCGATCTGACCGGCATCATTGGATTGCATCACCTGCACCAGTGTGATCTCCAGGTCGTCTGCACTGACTGCCGCGGTGCATGGGTTGCGGGCCTTTTGTAGCCGCCCGCCGCAATTGACCCGGTCTGCCGCTGCATGTCGTGTGAATTGGCAACCATCATTGTTTAAGTCTGCGTGTGAGGGCGATCTCCCAACAGAGTACAGACGCAAGTCGATCGGGATTAGCCGCTAGAGGGAAGCTGACCGAGAACCGGCTTAACCGCAACTCATGCTCTCGACGACATCATCGCCATTAATGCGAATGGTCAATCGGTTGCCCTGGTAATCCAGTGCACCATCGGTGCGCAGATCCAGAACACGGTAATTTTCCGGAAGGAGGGCCGCATTGATCGACAGCCGTGGCTGGCCGACATAATGCTCAACGGATTCCATACCGCACGAGCCGGTTATCGCTCGGCGAACATTCGAAGAGCCGATATCCTGGGCGTGACCCATAGGAGGCAGGGCCGCGGCAGCCTGGGGCATTTGAGTGGCTGGGCTCCGGGTTCCCGGGAGACTGTCGAATGCGCATCCAGCCAACAAACCTGATGCGAGAAGAACCGGTATCATCTTCATGGAATCACTACTCACTTCACTATTTTACGTGCCCTGACACGGCACCAATATTCCCGCTCCCCCAAGCCGGATGCCTCTAGCCGCAGGACAGTGCAACGATAATGCCATCGTCGTCCAGCCCCAGATTAAGGCGATCGGGGCGGTGGTCCATGGTGACCATCTCGCCGGGATAGATCGCGCGGACATGTTCAGCCAGCGTCGTCGTGTCGACGCTGTCGATCGACTGCCCGACAAGATAGTGCCGAGCCCCCGCCCCGCAGCTATCATCCGCCACCGCTGCCCGGTCCGGAGCCATGTCGTAATTGGCCGCCGTCGAACATGCTGAGACCAACAATAAGGACGCCACAGTCATTACTCGCATAATCATGCTTTCTTCTCCCATCGTCCTTCCGGCGATTGCCGCCAGTAAGACACGCTGCGGCCCTCTTTGGAGGCCTGTTTCCACAGAGCCCGTGAGGCATTCACGGCAATTTCGTCGGTGCCATCAAACAGAACAATAGCCCGTTCAAAACTATCAGCCTCTTCCAATGTGGCCCCATCAAGCAAGAACAGGCAATGCGCATCATTGTCGCGGCTATGCTCCACGCTAAGTAAAACGGGTTGATCCGCCGCCAATGCCTGCCCTGACAAGCCGTGCGGCGTGAAACTGTCATCGCGCCAGGTCCACAACATCTGGTCCAGCGCCGTGAGCCGGTCCTCACTGGAGGAGCGCACCAGCGCCCGCCATCCGCGAGACAGGGTCTTTTCCAGCAATTCCGGCAACACCTCCACGAGAGGTGATTTTTCCAGATGATAGAACCAGAGCTCGCAAGCCATTCGATTTGCCTCGTAAAAACGGGGCGATGATAACACCGCCCCGCTTGTATTCATCGGATTATTGCGCGTGGCAATCAGCCTTCGTAATTGTCACGCACAAAGCGGTCGAGGCAACGCACGCCCCAGCCAGTGCCCCAGCTCGGCTGACGAGGGTCATCCTTCATGCCCCCCATGGCAACGCCAGCGATATCGATGTGGCACCAAGGCTTGTCATTGACGAAGCGCTGCAGGAATTGCGCAGCGGTGATCGACCCGGCCAGGCGGCCCTCACCGACGTTTTTCATATCGGCATTCTTGGTATCGATCTGCTTGTCGTACTCCGCACCCAGTGGCAGGCGCCACACAGGTTCGTCAGACGCATCACCCGCAGCAGACAGCTGCTCAGCAATCTTGTCATTATTGGTGAAGATGCCGGCCCGTGAATTACCCAGGGCAATCAGCATTGCTCCGGTCAATGTCGCCAGATCGATGATCAGCTCAGGATCAAAGCGATCCTGACCATACCAGAGCGCATCCGCGAGAACGAGACGGCCTTCAGCGTCTGTATTGTGGATCTCGATCGTCTGCCCAGACATCGATGTCACAATGTCGCCCGGGCGTTGAGCAGCCGCATCGGGCATATTCTCAACCAGAGCGACCATGCCAATGACATTGGCCTTCGCCTTACGACTGGCCAGTGCCTTCATCAGGCCAACAACGGTGGCCGAACCACCCATATCGCCCTTCATTTCATCCATGCCGGCACCCGGCTTGAGCGAAATACCACCGGAATCAAACGTCAGACCCTTACCAACAAACAATAATGGCTTGTCGCCTGGCTTGCCGCCATTCCATTTCATGATGCCGATATAGCTTTTGAACGCCGAGCCCTGTCCGACACCCAGAAGCGATCCCATACCGAGCGCTTCCATTTGATCTTCATCAAGAATTTCGATTTCAAGACCAACCGACGCCAGCTCTTCCACTTTCTTGGCATAACTACCCGGGAACAGGATATTGGGTGGAAGATTGGTGACTTCGCGTGCCAGATCGACACCGTCCGCCACCGCACCCCAGCTGTCCCAGGCCGCGTTTGCAGCGGCTACATCATCAACCGCAATAGAGACGCCAGTCAGCGACGGCCGCTTGTCCGCAGGAAGCTTTGTCCGATATTCGTCAAACCGATAGGAAGCCAGGCGGGCACCCAGTCCAGCGCGTGCTGCCGATTCGGCATCCGCCTCACCGTCGACGCGGATCGAAATCGCTGATTCTCCACCGAGCAGAACTTTACCGACGACGGCAGCCGCTGATTTCTCAAAAGTCTTGGCGTCGCATTTGGCTTTCTCGCCGAGGCCAAACAACACGACGCGAGAAGCGTCCATGCCCGCTGGCGCAATTATTTCCAGTGTTTCACCGGCCTTGCCGCTGAAACGCGACGCTGCGATGGCCCGGCTGACGCCGCCACTGCTGGCCTCGTCGACAGACTTGGCGGATGCGGAGAGAGAAGCTTCGGCGTAAACCGGAACAGCAACAGCACCGGATACCGAGGCGGCCGTAACGAATTCGATCTTCATGGCAGTCCCTTTTCAAGAGAATTCAGGAGAAACAGACCTCGAAATGAAAAAGAGGTCGAAAAGACAGGTTGTGGAAGTGGTATCCGATCCCGTCGTGAGATAGAAGGCAGAACACGCAGCAGCGACATCGGCCATGATTCTCGTACAACGCTACATTTTTCGCCAATTGCTCTGGCCGTTCCTGACGGCCGTGTCGGCATTTGCTGGTCTGGCAATCCTCACGCAGAGCCTGACCAATGTTGATCTGGTGTCTGGATATTCCGAGACAGCGCTGACCTTTCTCAAGGTTACCTTACTGGCTCTGCCGCATCTGACAGCGCTACTGGTCCCCATCGCTTTATTTGTCGCGACCCTGACCGCCCTCAACCGACTGACCGCCGACAGCGAAATCGTCGTGACGTCTGCCTCAGGCATGTCACGCCGCGATGTATTGTCACCCCTTCTGCGTCTGGGCATGTATGTCCTGATGGCCAATCTCGCGATTAATTTGTTCGTCCAGCCCATGGCCTATCGTGAAATGCGTCGCAGCATCCACGACTTGCGCTCCGATGTTGCGGCAAGCCTCGTCACGCCTGGCGCTTTCAACAGGCTCGGCTCTGGCGTCACGCTCTATGCGCGAGAACGCGGCCGCGACGGTCGTATGTACGACATCTTGATTCATGATGATCGTGGTGAACAAGAAGCGTCTACCTACACAGCGCGCGAAGGCGTCGTCGTCCGCTCGGAAACCCGCCCGGCCATGGTGCTGATCGATGGCAATCTGCAGCAAGTCGATGAAGCCGGAGAGCTCAGCTACCTGGTGTTTGAACGGTATGAATTTGATTTGGGCGACTTCGTCGGCCCGGTCGATGCCTTGTCCTTCAAGGAAAGTGACCGTTTCCTGCATGAGTTAATGTACCCCGACGCCAGTACAATCGCGCGTGCCGGCGGCCCAGAACGGCCGTGGGCAGAAGCCCACTATCGATTATCAGGGCCCCTGTACAACCTGGCCTTCATGCTGATTGCCGCTGCGGCATTCCTTGCGGGAGATCATTCTCGGCTCGGCAATGGCCGTCGCGTTATGATGGCCGTTGGCTATGGCCTCGCTTTGCGTTTGCTCGGGTTTTCGATCCAATCGGCCAGTTCAGATGATTCCAGCCTCAATATTTTACAGTATCTCGTCCCTATTTTCGGAGGGCTCGTCGCGGTCGCATTGATTTATTGGCCTGCCAGAACCAGGCCACGACAGCCTGGACAGCCCCAGCCAATGACCGAAGGGAGCTAGGCGATGCCGCTCAGTCTACTCAATCGGTACATGTTTCTTCAAACCCTTTTGGGGCTTGCAATTGCACTGCTCGTTGTCGGCGCAGTGATTATCCTCGTGGATTTTGTTGAGCTTTCCCGCTCGATCGGAACCCGAGTTGATATCGGGGCCATAGATCTTCTCGGTCTAACATTGCTCAAAGCACCATCTCTCATCGAGACAACATTGCCGTTTGTGTTTCTCTTCGGTGTGTTATCGGCCTTATTTCAACTGAGTAGACGCAGCGAATTGATCGTCATGCGTGGATCTGGAATGTCGGCCTGGCGAATTTTGAACGCCCCAATGTTTCTCGCGATAATTGTTGGCGTTTTCAGCACGACGACGCTGAACCCACTCGGAGCGGCTGGCAATGCCGCCTTTGAAAGACAACGCGATGCGCTGATGGATGTTCGCCGAGATCCCAATGCCGAAGAACCGGTCTGGCTTCGCGAAGTTAATCAAGCGGGTTTCACCGTTATCGCCGCCCGAGCCTTGGTTGAAGACACCCAGACGCTACAAAACCCAGCCTTCTTGTTTTTTACAAACTCGGAAAATGGAGGTCCCCGGTTCGATCACCGGATCGATGCAGACACCGCCCAATTGCATGATGGGTTTTGGGAAATAAGAAACGGTATAGATCGCGCTTCGGATAGCTCGTCTGTTAATCTGGGTGCGCAGAGCCAGATCAATACCTCAATCAACCGACAAGCATTATTTGAACGGTCGCGTTCGCCCGAGGGGCTATCATTGTGGGACCTTCCGGAGTTGATTAAAACTGCCGAAGATGCGGGGCTGGCGACCGAGACCTATGAATTGCGATTACACAGCTTATTGGCCTTCCCCCTTACCCTGCTCGCCGCCACATTGATTGCCGCTGGAGCAACCTTACGACTTCATCGACTGGGCGGTGCCGCCGCATTTGCCATCTCAGGCGGCATCGCAGGCTTTGTAATGTTCTTTTTTCAAGAATTACTGAGCTCAATGGGCGCAACCGGCGCACTGCCTCCATCCACCGCGGCCTGGGCGGCCCCCGCCCTGACTGCGCTCCTGGCACTCATCTATATCGCATCAACAGAAGACGGTTGACGGCGTAGACCTGCCGATCAGGCTCGGCTATGGATAAGGCATCGCGGAATCGGGCTTCAAGAGTCGGTCTATTCGCAACACGCCGGTCTGGATCTGGGGAATTTTGTAATGACGCAAATGGCGTCGCGTTTTCATATCTTACTGGTGGCTTTGGTCAGTGCCTCATCGCTGGCCATCTCGTCGCCCGTCTTTGCGCAATCAGAACCTCAACAACAGGACATTCCGGTCTATCTGGAAGCAGATACGCTTGTGGACCTGGATGATGGCACGGGCTACCTGGCGCGCGGCAATGTTCGCGCCCGGCAAGAAGGCCGTACGCTGCTCGCCGACGAGTTGGAATACCGACCTTCCCAAAACCGCATCATAGCCCGTGGAAACGTTGTCATTTGGGGTCAAGGCGACTTCCCCCAATATGCAGACGAGGTTGAACTCGACTCTCGCATGTCTGCCGGGATTGCTCTGGGTTTTGCATCAATGTTGGAAAGTAACGGACGCGTCGCCGCTGCCGTCGCAATCCGTCATGCAAATGGGTCATTGCAATTCGAAGACGCCTATTACACGGCCTGTCCACTCTGTGAGAGTGGAGAGAATGACCCCACCTGGCGGATTCGGGCACGCGAAGTCATCCAAGATGCAGATGACCAGATGATCTATTATCGAGACGCTCAACTAGAAGTCATGGGTGTCCCGGTTTTCTATGCCCCGGTCTTCGCACACGCGGATCCTTCAGCCGAACGCCATTCGGGATTCTTGTTTCCCGCCGTCGGGCTCTCCTCTCGGCTCGGGGCTATGTACCAACAGCCTTACTATTGGTCGATGTCACCATCTCAGGACCTGGTGATCGCCCCCCGGGTCATGAGCAATGTAAATCCCCTGCTCTTCACGGAATATCGCAAACGTTTCTGGTCTGGCAGCATGGAAGTCGAAGGCAGCGTCACACACGAATTTGAAATCGACAGTGACGGAGAACGGTTCGGTGAAGAAGATTGGCGCTGGCACCTGTTTGGCGGGGGCGAATGGAATATCAATGAAAATTGGCGCTGGGGTTTTGGCGTTCAGCGCGCATCGGATGATTTACACATTCGCAGATACGATTTTTCCGAGCTCGACAAAGATCGGGGTGCACCAATTCCGTCGCTCAACCGTCGACTGGTCAGCCAACTCTATGTTGAAGGCCGCACTGAAAACTCCTATGGCGGCGCATTTGCAGCCTCCTATCAGTCCTTGCAAGCCATTGAAAACGATGACTTAATTCCATTGATAGCCCCGATGCTTGAATATCGCCGCGTGTTTGATGCCCCGCAAGGTTGGGGCCGCATAAATCTCGATGCAAGCTCGGTCGTTCTCGACCGCAAAGCCGGTAGCGACTACGCCCGCGCCAGTTTGGGACTAGATTGGAAAACCCGCTGGATTGCGCCTAACGGGATTGTGCTTGAGCCATTCGCGCTCGGTCGTGCAGACTATTATTCGCTCCGTGATGTCCCAATAACCGGGGGCGGAACGCGTGAGGACGATTTTGACCGCGCGGTCGGTCTTGTGGGCGCAGAGATAAGCTTTCCACTCTATCGCGCAGGTGATGTGGTTGATTGGGTCATCGAACCTGTAATCTCCGCGACTCTCGCCTCTGAAGATCCGGCCAGCAGTCGAATCCTCAACGAAGATAGCCTGTCCCTTGATTTGGATGAGAGCCTCCTCTTCGACCCGGTTCGGGCTCCCGGGCACGATTTGTGGGAAGAGGGCCAGCGCGTGAGCTATGGCGTTCGGGCAACCGCACAATGGGGTGACAATGGTTTTGCCAGTGGTTTCGTCGGCCAAAGTCAGCGCGTCGACGGGGTCGCAGTCTATAATCCCGCCAGTGGCCTTTTTGAAGATGAATCTGATTACATCGTTGCGGGGGAAATCGAAATCGATGGCTTCTCCGCGGATTTGGCAACCCGCCTCGACGCCGATGATTTTGATGTCAATCGACTCGATTTCAGCGCCAGATATAGTAGCGACCGGTTTACCGGAAGCGTGAGATATCTCGATGTCAGTGATGATGCCAGCACCCGCGGTGCGCAACGAGAAGTGACCGCCGGTGGCACGTTGCGTCTCACCGACCGCTGGAGCGCCATCGCGAGCGTTACGCGTGATGTGGATCAAGGCCTGTCCCGACGTCAGGAAACGGGCTTTCGGTTCCAGGATGACTGCACACAGCTGGACATCGTTTATGAGCGCCAGGATTTGGGCATTTCACGCCTAGGGCCATCTGAATCGATCCAGGTGCGTGTCACCCTTCTCACGCTGGGAACTTTCGCCGAACAATGATAAACAGTGTTGCGTGATTGCACTGCCGCCCCGTTTGGGTAAAAGTCCCCTTGAAAATCAACAACAATGAATGCTGATGACCCGCGCCAAAAATCTATGTCTCGTTCTCGTTCTTTCGATTTCTGCTTTGTGGCTGGCTCCAGCCCAAGCCCAATACGTCGAAGGAGTCCGTGCGCTCGTCAATGATGAGCCGATCACCACCGTTGATGTACGCAATCGCATGCGTCTCATCATCGCGTCGACGGGACTTGCTCAAGTCGATCAGGAATCGCTGACGCGGATTGAGACGCAGGCACTGCGCGGTTTGATCGACGAAGTGCTTCAATTACAAGCCGCTCGCGAATTTGAGGTCGAAGTCACCGATGAGGAAGTGTACGAATCCATCGTCGATCTCGCAGTCCGCAACGGGACTTCCGTTGATTCCATTATCGCCGACCTTCAGCAGTCCGGTGTGGATATTTCAACGCTCCAACACCAGCTCGAAGCCGAAATAGCTTGGCAAATCATCGTCAACGGCCGGTATAGCTCCCGCATCCGGATCAGCACGCAGCAAATCGAAATGGCGCTCGAGCGCTTGGCTGTTAGTGCGTCCCAGCCGCAATTTCGAATTTTCGAACTCTTCATCGGTATCAATAACGTCAACGATGAAGACGTAGCTGTTGAACGCATGATCAACGTGATGGAGCAATTACAGCAAGGTGCTCAATTCCCAGAATTGGCCCGGCAGTTTTCCGATGCATCCTCTGCCGCTCAAGGTGGTGATATTGGCTGGATTACCGCCAATCAACTCCGCCCTGAAATATCATCAATTCTACCGCAGATGATGACTCAGTTTAATCAGAGCGGTGGCCGCGGGGCACTTAGCAACCCGGTCCGCGTTCCCGGTGGATTGATGATCGTAGCATTGGTCGCTGCCCGCGATGGCTCGACTACGTTGCAGTATGAACTGGTTCAACTAACCGTTCCAAGTAGCGCCCTAACCGAAGATAGCGGGAACGCGTTTCGTGAGGCCTTGTCAAATTCTCCGGCGTGCTCAAGTGCAGATTCTATCGCTGCCAGCATCCCCGGTGCGTTTTCGACAGTCTTGGGCTCCATTGGATCCGATGCTATGTTGCCTCAGATCAGCGAGGCACTTTCTCCACTTCGTGCTGGTGATAATACCGGTGTGATGCAGACGGCGGCCGGAATGCAGGCTCTGCTGGTTTGCGACCGCGAGATTGCCGGGCCGGGTGTCCCGTCTCGTGACGACCTGGAGCGTCAGCTTCGTGGCCAGCAATTGTCATTGCTCTCTCGTCGCTGGCTCCGTGATTTGCGTCGCGACGGTACGGTTGAGATCCGTGATTAATGGCTGATTTTTTGCCCGTCGCGGTGTCGATGGGTGACCCAGCAGGCATCGGGCCAGAAATCATTGTCAAAGCCTGGGCCAGGCTCAATCAGACCTTCAGCATGTCTCACACGGGTCCGGCATTTTTTTGTCTCGGCGATCCGTCGGTCTTGCGGTTGGCGGCCAAGCTCTGTGATCTTCCCGCTCCCGTTGTGATTGAAGCTCCAGCCGAATGTCGTACCGCTTCGGCATATGGCGTCCCCGTTCTCCCTACATCCGTGCCGCTCTATTCGACCGTACAAAAATCGGCCCCCGACCCGGCGAACAGCCCAAGTGTTAAGGCCTCGATAGAAGACGCTGTTCGGCTATGTTTGGAAGGACACGCGAGTGCGCTCGTCACCGCGCCAATCTCAAAAGCGGTGATGTATGAAGCCGGATTCGATTTTCCCGGGCACACCGAATACCTCGCCAGCCTTACGGAAAAACATCCGACTATCGGACCACGTGGCCCCCTCATGATGCTCGCTGGTGCCGGTCTGCGAGTAGTCCTAACCTCGATTCATCAATCACTCTCGACTGCCGTTGCTGCAATCAACACCGCCCGGATTATCGAAACGGCGCGGATCGCCCATTACGCCCTAAAGTCGGATTTTGGAATCTCGAAACCACGCTTGGCACTCGCCGGGCTAAATCCACATGCAGGCGAAAACGGCGCGATGGGCCATGAAGAAATAGAGATTATCAATCCGGCCGCCAGACAACTTCGCTCGGAAGGAATTGACATCACCGACGCGCTTCCGCCCGACACAATGTTCCATACTGAAGCGCGCGCTGAATATGATGCTGCGATCTGCCACTACCATGATCAGGGCTTGATACCGGTGAAGACTTTGGATTTCCATGGCGGGGTTAATATCACCTTAGGTCTCCCCATTATCCGGACGTCACCAGACCACGGAACGGCTTTCGACATCGCTGGAAGAAATCTCGCCCGGCCGGAGAGTCTTATTGCGGCAATTCAGCAGGCTCAAAATATGGTGGAGCATCGGAATGGCCGATAACCAACTTCCGCCTCTTCGGGACGTGATTGCCCGCCATGATCTCGCGGCGAAGAAGGCATTTGGTCAACATTTTTTGCTCGATCTCAATCTAACCGCGAAAATTGCCAGCTTTGCTGGTGATATGAGCCGTGCAAGCGTCCTTGAGGTTGGCCCTGGACCAGGTGGCTTGACGCGGGCGATTCTGGCAGCTGGAGCGCAACATCTAACATTGGTGGAAAAGGATGCCCGCTTTATACCGGCGCTGGAAGAACTGCACACGGCTTACCCAGATCAGCTGACCATTACCGAAAACGACGCTTTGCGAACCGATGATGCGGCTCTCTTGGGGCCGGGTGAACGGGTGATTTTATCAAATCTCCCCTATAATGTCGGCACCCAAATCTTGATCAAATGGATCCAAGCAGATCCCATTTGGTGGCGATGCGCGGTGCTGATGTTTCAACGCGAAGTCGCCGAGCGAATTGTCGCGAAAGTGAACACCAAAGCGTACGGCCGATTGGCCGTCCTCAGCCAATCTAGGTGTCAGTGCCAACTGACGCTGAGAGTACCCGCGGCGGCCTTCACACCTCCGCCCAAAGTAGAATCTGCAATTGTCGTTCTCGAACCTCTTCCGCCTGAGGCGTGTTTCGATGATATCAAAGCCCTTGAAATCATAACCGCATCAGCATTTGGGCAACGACGAAAGACGCTCCGTCGGAGCCTCGGCCAAGCGGCTAACCAGACCAATATATCATCCGAAGAATTGATCGAGCGCGCCGGTTTGGATTCGAAGGCACGCGCAGAAACGATTGATATTGAAGGGTTTCAAACGCTCGCGAACGTTTGGCGTCAGGCACGCAACCAGAGCTCAAAATAGTCCCATTGAGGGAGGACGATTTGGGCCTTATTGCTCGACCAACGCGTCAACAAAGTCTGAAAGCCAAGGATGCCGATCCCGCTTCCAGCGTTCTGCATGCAGGATCAGAGTCAACTTCTCGAGGGCCCGAGCAAAGTCGTCATTTACAATGACATAATCATACTCATCCCAATGCGAAATCTCGCCCTTCGCGCGACGCATGCGATCACGGATCACATCAGCCTCGTCCTGTCCGCGTTTATTGAGGCGGTCCTCGAGCAGATCCAGGGATGGCGGTAGTATGAAGACCCGGACGGTATCGGCATCAGCCTGCTCCGCAATTTTTTGCGCGCCCTGCCAATCGATATCAAAAATCACGTCACGACCGCGCTCGATCGCATCCAAAACAGGTGTTTTTGGCGTGCCATAGAAGTGTCCAAACACTTCTGCCCATTCAAAGAATTCATCCGTATCAATTTTCGCGCGAAACTCGTCCTCGCTGACAAAATAATAATCTGTGCCATCCACCTCGCCCGGTCGCGGCGGCCGTGTTGTGGTGGAGATTGACAGCACAACATCGGGATTTTGGGACAGGAGGCGTTTGCTCAAGGTTGTTTTTCCCGCACCTGATGGGGATGAAAGAGCCAACAAAATGCCGCGTCGACGTCCGCGAAAAAGGCCTGAAAAACCGTCACTCGACATTTTGGACTTGCTCCCGCAATTGATCGATGGCGTTTTTCATCGCCAAGCCCGTCTGGGTCAGCGACGAATCAGCTGACTTGGAACATAGAGTATTTGCTTCCCGATTGAATTCCTGAGTCAGGAAATCGAGCTTGCGGCCTGTTGGTGAACCCGCATCGAGCAGGCTTCGAGCCGATACGATATGGGCATCAAGACGATCAACTTCCTCGCGGACATCCATTTTCACTGCCAGAGCAGCAGCTTCAATAGCCAACTTGTCCGAAGGCAGACCTTCAGGCAGCAATTCAGCAAATTTGGCGGCCACCCGATCTCGGATGGCGTCCAGGGCCAAACTGTCATTTTGCTTAGCCAACGCTGTCAGCCTGGCGACTTCCTCAACATGCCCCCGCAAAACCGGCTCAAGGGCGCGCCCTTCCGCCAATCTCGACTCGTAAAGGGCATCAAGAGCCTCGCCTAAACTATGCAGGATTGCATCGTCCAGTGCACTTTGCTGGTCATCGCTGACACTGTCATCAACATCCAGGACACCACGAATGCCGAGCAGACCGTCAAAGGTCGGTTTCTCAACACTGCCATCAGCAATAAACGGTTCAGCAGCCTCGAGGAGTTGTCTGATCCGCGACTGGTCAACTCGAACCTTTCCTTCGGAACGGTCGGTACTGATATTCAAACTGGCTTGAATATTTCCCCGCAAAAATCTCAATTTCGCTTCGGTGCGAAAAAGGGGTTCTAGACGTTCATAGCCATTGGGAACACGCACACGGGCGTCCAGCCCCTTACCATTGACGCTACGCGTCTCCCACACCCAACTCTTATCGGCCAGTTGGCCCTCTGAGCGACCAAAGCCGGTCATGCCCGAAATTTCGCCCATAATGTGGTCTCCGAAGGGTCAGCGTTGACGCTCTATACGTCGCCATTGAGCGACATTCCGCAAGTGCTCGGCATAGGTATCGGCAAAGACATGGCCGCCGGTTCCATCCGCGACAAAAAACAGCGCGGTTGTCGTTGCCGGATTGAGGACAGCTGCGATAGCCTCTCGCCCCGGATTGGCAATAGGCGTTGGTGGCAATCGAGGAATTTGATAGGTATTCCAGGCATTTGTTGTGCTGTCGAGCTCCGAGCGACGGATGCCGCGCCCTAAAGGCTCGCCGCCTGTAATGCCGTAAATTATGGTCGGGTCACTTTCGAGACGCATGCCGCGCCGCAAGCGATTTACAAAAACGCTTGCCACCAGGTCACGTTCCGAAGAAATGCCGGTCTCCTTCTCGACAATCGAAGCCAAGATTAGGGCTTCCTCACGAGTTTCGAAGGGAAGGTTTTCCGCGCGCCCATCCCAAAGTTGCTCGACCAACTCTTCCTGTGCGCGCCGCATGCGTTCAATCACATCTGTCCGCTCAGTTCCTCGGTCAAACAGGTAGGTTTCAGGCAGTAAGCTTCCCTCTGCAGGTACTGTCGTTAGGTCTCCCACCAATAAGTCCGCGTCCTGAACAAGCGCAACGATCATCGCACTGGTCAGCCCTTCGGCCAGTGTGATGGCGTGTTGAACGGTCACCCCCTCAAGCAACAGCTGATAGATGTCGGACATACTCGATTGTGCGGGGATCAAATATTCACCCGCCCGCAAGCCTCGCGCTCCCCCATCGAGCTCAACCGAAAAGCGGAAAACTCGGGCATCCCGAACCAAACCGTCTGTTTCCAGTTGTTGCGAAATTCGAATGAGCCCCACACCGGGAGGCAAAATCAAGGTTTCATCCGTCATCGCGGGGCCAGCGATCGCAAATTCGTTTTGCATCCATCGATAGCCGCCATAAATAGCCGCGGCACCAAGGATGGAAAGAATAACGGCCACGGCTAAGAACCATTTTAAAATACCGATGATGCCGCCCTTTTTGGGATCATTAGAGCCTGTGTTGTCTGCCCTGTTATCTGTCGATGCACTTGCCTCATTCATCGGCGTATTCTCCACGCATTACTCAGTCGGCTTTGACAAATACCACGGAAGCATTTGTGCCGCCGAATCCAAATGAATTAGACAGCGCAGCATTGACAGTTTTCCGGACTGGACCGCTCGAAGCAAGATCAATTTCCGTTTCAACAGAAGGGTTTTCCAAGTTGAGTGTCGGCGGGCAGATACCATGCTTGATCGCAAGAATTGAAAAAATTGCCTCCACTGCGCCTGCCGCTCCGAGCAAATGCCCGATCGCGGATTTGGTCGAAGACATTACCAGACCTGAACCGACATCACCGAACAAGCGTTCAACAGCGCGCAGCTCAATCTCATCCCCCAGCGGAGTCGAGGTCCCGTGCGCGTTAATATAGCCAATTGCGCTCGGATCCAGACCAGCATCTTTTAGTGCAGCGGACATCGATCGATAGCCACCATCCCCGTCAGCAGCGGGCGCGGTGATATGATAGGCGTCACCGGATAATCCATACCCCTTAACTTCGGCATAGATTGTCGCTCCGCGCGCTTTGGCCTGCTCATATTCTTCCAGTACCACTACGCCGGCGCCCTCCCCCATGACAAACCCGTCACGGTCCCTGTCATACGGCCTGGAGCCTGCAGTCGGATTATCATTAAAGCCAGTCGAAAGCGCCTTGCAGGCGATAAAGCTGCCTATCCCAAGTCGGCAGACCGGGGCTTCCGCACCACCACTCAACATCAGATCCGCATCCCCACGGGCAATCATTCGGGCCGCGTCACCAATAGCGTGAGCCCCCGTTGAACAGGCGGTAACGACGGAGTGATTGGGTCCCTTGAGGCCATGTCGTATCGACACCTGCCCCGACACCAGATTGATCAACATACCCGGAATCGTGAAGGGAGACAGCTTCCGTGGGCCCTTCTCATGAAGGGTAATAGATGCGTTATAGGTAGTTTCGAGGCCGCCGATCCCTGAGCCAATCATCACACCGGCTCGATATCGGTCTTCCTCATTGGCGGCCTGCCAGCCACAATCCGCCATGGCCTCTTCGGCGGCGGCAATTCCATAAAGAATGAAGTCATCAATGCGCTTGCGGTCACGCGCGCTCATTATTGAGTCAGGGTTCAACGCCCCCTCATCAGTGGGAGAGCCACCACCGCGACCATCGACCCGCGGAACAATTCCGGCGATCTGGCAAGCCAGATCGCCGGTTTCAAAATGCTCTATCGGTCCTAAACCGGATCGCCCCTCGAGAAGCCGTCTCCAGACGACGTCTTGCGTACAACCCAGTGGAGTAACCAGGCCTATGCCCGTGACAACAACACGACGCATCAGCGAGACTTACTTGGCAACCGCTTCACTGATGAACTTGACGGCATTGCCGACAGTCTGGATGTGCTCAGCGGCATCATCCGGAATTTCGATGTCGAATTCTTCTTCGAAAGCCATAACCAGCTCAACATTATCCAGGGAATCAGCGCCCAGGTCGTCGATAAAGCTGGCTTTGTCAGTTACTTTGTCAGCTTCTACATCGAGATGCTCAATTACGATTTTCGATACGCGTTCGAGAACGTCAGACATTTCAGACCCTCATTATATAATCACCACCAGGAAATTGGTGATGTGGGAAAGGACGGGAAGCACTGCTTTATCAGCCATTTCCCAAGATGCGCGGGCAAATATCATACTTGTCCCGCAATGACCAGTAAGCCGAACGATTTTTTGGTCCGACCCTATTTAAAATCAAATCATCGCCATTCCGCCATTTACATGCAGGGTTTGGCCCGTCACGTAATTAGCTTCAGCACTTGCCAGATAGACAGCTGCGGCGGCGATGTCATCACCTGTCCCCAGATCGCCCGCAGGAATCTTGGTGAGAATGGCGTTGCGTTGGTCATCATTGAGCACGTCAGTCATCGGTGACGCGATGAAGCCAGGCGCAATACAATTGACCGTGACACCACGCGCACCAACTTCCTGCGCCAACGATTTCGAAAAGCCGATCATGCCGGCCTTTGACGCACAATAGTTGGTTTGACCAGGATTGCCGGTAACCCCAACAACCGAGGTGATCCCCACGATCCGGCCCCAGCGTGATTTCATCATCCCCCGCAGGGAGGCGCGGCAAAGGCGGAAATAACTCTCAAGATTGACTGTCATCACAGACGTCCAATCCTCATCCTTCATCCGCATCAACAGCTGATCTTTGGTGATGCCCGCATTGGCGACTAGTATATCCATGGACCCCATTGCCGCGGCGGCATCTTTAGGCAGCGCATCAACAGCCGCGGCGTCGGACAGATTACACGGCAACACATGCGTCCGTTCACCCAGCTCCGCAGCGACTTCCTGCAATACGTGTTCGCGAGTGCCAGAGAGGGCCACAGTCGCGCCACGCGCATGCAGCGCCTTGGCGATAGATTGGCCGAGGCCACCAGTTGCGCCTGTCACGAGCGCGTTCTTGCCAGTCAGATCGAACATCAAGAAGTCCTTCAAATTCAGGAAGTCAAATAAACAGGTAAATCAGCAGGGCGGACGCCCCGACAAGGAAGGCCCATCCGGGCAGGGTCGGCACGGGGTACACGAAGCGTGCACCGAGGAACAGGAAAATCTGAAACCCGGTCAGCGTCAGGTAAGGAGCACCGCCCGCAGAACGGTACAGCTCCGTAATTCCCGGAATGTATGGGCTGAGTAAGATCAACAGCGCAAGCCCGTCGAGAACCAGTGCCAAGGGCTTTCTGGACCGCTCTGCCTCACTACGCCCGTGCGATAGCCGCTCTTTCACGGCATCCACGCTATAATCTCTGTCAGTTCCGGTGTCGGCTTGCGTCATTTCAAACTCTCCGCAAAGGCCTCCAGGTCAGACGCTGTGTTCAGCGCCACGCCCTTGGCATCTTTAGTCGTGCGCTTGAGCATACCGGTCAGCACCTTGCCTGATCCAGCTTCGGCGAGACGGTCAATGCCACCCTCGCCTGCCATCCACAACACGCTTTCGCGCCATCGTACACGTCCGGTGACCTGTTCGACCAGCTGCTTGCGAATCACATCCACATCAGACGTTGGTCGCGCTGTCACATTCGCCACCAATGGCACACGCGGCACATTGATCGTTGCGGAGGCAAGCGCTTCGGCCATGGCGTCAGCCGCAGGCTGCATCATCTCGCAATGAAACGGGGCAGAAACCGGCAAAACCATGGCCTTCTTGACGCCCAGCTCTCCCGCTTTCGCAATCGCCGCATCTATAGCCGCGGTACCCCCCGATATCACAATCTGTCCGGTCGCATTGTCATTGGCTATCTGGCAGACACCTGCAACGCGCCCACCTTCAACCACCTGCATCGCGATTTCTTCATCGGCACCCAGAAGTGCGGCCATCGTACCCTGTCCCACGGGCACAGCCTTCTGCATCGACTCGCCACGCAATCTCAGCAATTTGGCCGCGTCAGTGACGGAGAGCGCTCCGACAGCGGCTAGAGCCGAATATTCACCCAGGCTATGGCCGGCCACAAACGACGCTGCCGTGACGTCTACATCAAACTCACTCTCGAGCACGGCCATCACGGCCAAGCTTGCCGCCATCAAGGCGGGTTGAGCATTTGTGGTCAGTGTCAATTCTTCGATCGGACCATTGGCCATCAGCGCAGATAAATCCTGCCCGAGCGCATCATTCACTTCGGTAAACACTGCGCGCGCTGCCGCGAAATCAGCGGCCAAAGCCTGGCCCATACCAACAGCCTGACTACCCTGACCGGGAAAAACAAATGCAATACTCATGGGATCTGGCTCCACGCCAATTGACGAATATCAGGCGGCATACCCCCTCTCTCGACCTGCACGCAAGAGGGGATGCGCCTTGCACCACCCGACAGAGTGCGCTACAGGCCCGGCTTCGCTTGGCTGCGGTCCGTTTTCCGCAAGGCTTTCACATGAGGTGAGAGCTGGGAAACAGGAGCCACCGCGAGATTGTCCGACCCTTCGGCAATCGAGCGCCGCAACCACAATCGAAGGGAGCCATAATGGCTTTATACGAGCACATTTTCATCGTGCGTCCGGATATTTCCCCGGCGCAGATGGAAATCAAAATCGAAGAGATGAAAACGCTCATCGAAGAGCAGGGCGGCAAGGCCGGCAAGACCGAATATTGGGGTCTGCGCAACCTTTCCTACCGCATCAACAAGTCGCGCAAGGGTCATTACGCCCTGATCGATATTGACGGCGAAGCAGCTGTCATCAACGAACTTGATCGTATCCAGCGCCTGTCCGAAGACACAATCCGTCATATGACGCTTCGTGTTGAAGAGCACACGGAAGAGCCGTCCGCCATCCTTTCCAAAAAGGATGACCGTCGTGGCCGCCGTGAGCCCCGCCGTTTCTAGGGAGACTGTTTGATGTCTGATAATATTTCCAACATCCCTGCCCGTCGCCCTTTTATGCGTCGCCGCAAGGTTTGCCCGTTTTCTTCGGATTCCGCTCCGAAGATTGACTTTAAAGATCCAAAGCTGCTCCTTCGCTATATGTCTGAGCGTGGCAAGATCGTTCCGTCCCGTATCACGGCGGTTTCACCCAAGAAGCAACGACTTTTGGCCCGCGCCATCAAACGCGCGCGTCAAATGGCTCTGCTTCCCTACGCTGTAGACTAAGGAGAACGCTATGAAACTGGTTCTCCTGGAACGGGTTGAAAACCTGGGTGTCATGGGCGACGTCGTCGATGTTCGTCCTGGCTTCGCCCGCAACTGTCTCTTGCCACAGGAAAAAGCCCTGCGCGCAACAGACGCCAACATGATCCGCTTTGAAGCCGAACGTGAAGCGCTTGAAAAGCGCAACGCAGAGCGCGCTGCTGAAGCATCTAAGTCCGGTGAAGCGATTGATGGCGAAATGTTCGTCATGATTCGCCAGGCGGGCGAAAGCGGTCAGCTCTACGGTTCGGTCACATCACGTGACGTTGCTGAGCTAATCTCTGAGGGTGGCACAACCGTGGTACGCTCGCAGGTCTCCCTCAACAACCCGATCAAAACGCTTGGTCTGCATGACGTCAGCATTCGCCTTCACGCGGAAGTTTCCGTCACCGTGACAATGAATGTTGCGCGCTCTGAAGACGAAGCGCAGCGTCAGGAAGACGGCACCGACGTCGTTGCTGAGCAGGCTGATGAAGATCGTGCGATCGACGAAGCTTTGGCAGCAGATCTGTTTGATGCCAGCGAAGAAGGCCAAGAAGCGGCCGAACGCGCTGCATCCGAAGCAGATGCCGCCGAAGACGAAACACCTGCCGAAGACTGATCTTCAGTCCCACGCACTGTAAATCAAGAAACGGGCGGATCGAACGATCCGCCCGTTTTGATTTGCGCAACGCCTTTTTCAAAAGTTATCCACACCCTTCCACAGGTTCGCCATTTTGCTGTGAGCAACATGGCCTCAAGCCTGATTCTTGATTCGCTTGCGCAACCACGAAATTGTATCCAATACCCATGGACACTGCTCTCGCCCCCTTTGAAGATTCCGCTGAAATCGAAACCGCTCCGCACAATCTCGATGCTGAGCAAGCTTTTTTGGGTGCACTTCTTTACGACAACGAATGCTTCCATCGGGTCTCTGACTGGCTCAAGCCGGAGCAATTTTATGACCCGGTTCATGGCCGCATCTACGAAACAGCACGCGATCTGATCGGTCGGGGGTCGCTGGCGGATGCCGTCGTGTTGAAGACACATTTCGAACGCGATGACGGTCTGCGCGAAATTGGTGGGGCGACATATCTTGCTGTTCTGGTTGAGAGTGCTGCCGATAGTGCCGCGGCTCCGGAATACGCCCGGCTAATTTATGAACTCTCCCTGAAACGCGAACTGATCCGCATCGGCAATGAGATGTCGCTAACCGCGGGAACCGATTCTGAGACGCTCCCGCTCAAACTGATCGAGACAATTGAGCAGCAATTATACAATCTTGCTGAGGAAGGTTCTGCCTCGAAGGGTTTTGTCTCCTTCAAGGATGCGCTCGCCGATGCGGTAGAGAGCGCAGCGGCTGCCTATGAACGTGATGGAGGATTGTCAGGCATATCCTCTGGGTTGAAGTCTCTCGACGAAAAGCTCGGTGGTCTACACCCGTCGGATCTGATTATCCTTGCTGGTCGCCCATCCATGGGCAAGACAGCACTGGCGACAAATATCGCCTTTGACGTTGCCCGCAATTACGAATTCGAAGAAATGCCCGACGGATCGCGCAAGACGACCAATGGCGGCGTGGTCGGTTTCTTTTCATTGGAGATGTCGGCCGAACAGCTCGCGACACGCCTTATTGCCGATTATACCGGCATACCGGGTTATATGATCCGACAGGGTACAATCGACGCCACGCAATACGAAGAAATTCGCGACGGTGTGCTCGAAATCCAGTCCTTGCCGCTCTATATCGATGATACCGGTGGATTGCCCATCGCAAGTCTTGCGGCTCGGGCACGTCGCCTCAAGCGCACTTATGGTCTCGATCTGATTGTGGTCGACTATCTGCAGTTAATCACAAGTTCCAACACCCGGTCCGGCGGCAGTCGTGTGGAGGAGGTTTCCGAGGTCACTCAAAACCTAAAAGCCCTCGCCAAGGAATTGCATGTCCCCGTCATTGCCTTGTCCCAGCTTTCTCGTCAGGTCGAGAACCGCGAAGACAAAAAACCCCAGCTATCGGACCTCCGTGAATCAGGCTCAATTGAGCAAGATGCGGATGTGGTGATGTTCGTTTACCGCGAAGCATACTACAAAGAACGAGAAAAGCCGCGTGAAGACACGCCAGAGTATCTCGCCTGGGAAGAGGAATTTCGGATCATCGAGAAGCTCGCGGAAGTCATTATCGGTAAGCAACGCCACGGTGCCATTGGTTCGGCAAAAGTGGCCTTTGATGGTGCTCGGACAAAATTCAGTGACATTGAATCCAGATTTGACGACCAACAACACTGACCCGCACGCCCGGCCCGCGCCGCGCTTGATCGTTGACCTGCCCGCAATCCAGGACAACTACCGCACCCTTCAATCAATGGCGTCAAGTTCATCGGTTGCTGTTGGAGCCGTCGTGAAGGCGAATGCCTATGGCCTCGGCGCAATGGAAGTATTGCCCGCCCTCGCCCGCGCAGGGTGCCGCACTTTTTATGTCGCTCACACATCTGAAGGCGAAGAAGCGCGTCGAGCGCTCGCCGGTTTCGATGCTGACATCTTCGTGTTTAACGGGTTCTGGCCCGTTGAAATTCCGGCGCTCAGGGCTGCAAATCTGTTTCCGGTCATCAACGACCTTGCTCAGGTTGAAAGTCTGCGCCTATTGGCCCCGGATCTGCCTTTTGGTCTGCATATCGATACCGGTATGGCCCGTCTCGGCCTTGGCGACGCGGAGACCGAAAAACTTTTGGCCCGACCGCAAATCCTAGACGGACTGGCCCCGCGCCAAATTATGAGTCATCTCGCCTGCGCAGATGACCCCGAAGCTCCTCTGAACACACTACAGAGACGCCGGTTTCAAAGGGTGAGAGAGCAATTCCCTCACATTCCCGCAAGCCTATCCAATTCAGCCGGGATTATGCTTGGGGCCCAATATCATTTCGATGTTCTGCGCCCGGGTCTCGCACTTTTTGGAGGCTGCCCGATCCCTGGCCAGGAGAACCCGTTTAAACCAACCGTCCGTATCGAAGCCCCGATTTTGCAAATCCGCGACATAAAACCCGGCGACCCAATCGGCTATGGGTCCCTGTTCACTGCGACCGAGCACATGCAAACCGCTACGGTTGCAGCGGGCTATGCGGATGGTCTTATGATCGCCTGCGGCAATCGTGGGTTTGGCCGGATCGGTCAGGTGCGGACACCAATCTTGGGACGTGTATCGATGGACCTGATCAGTGTCGATGTATCTGCAGTACGGGGTCAGGTGTCTCCTGGCGACCCGGTGAGCTTTCTGGGTCAAGATTTGGACACTCTGGCTCGGAATGCACAAACAATCTCCTACGAGCTTTTAGTTCGGCTCGGCCTTCGCTTTCACCGGGTCTACTTACCCGCGCGCTCGTAAATCACCATCATCCGTCAGGCAGATCGGCTACATGCTCAAATCACTAGGCAAAGCCCCCGCCTGCTCGCATCAACGTGGCTTGATTTAGGCAATAAGTTCCTATTATGTTCTCACTCCGTTTTTTATGAGTGAGTCGACATGGCCCGAGCAGATTCGTCCTTCGTTTGTCAAAGTTGTGGGAGTGTTCAGTCCAAATGGGCTGGACGGTGTGAGGCCTGTGGTTCGTGGAATACAATGGTTGAAGAGGCAGCTTCGGCACCATTGGGCACGCAAGCGACAAATCCGCGCCGTAAGGGCCGCGCTGCCGGATTAGAGCTTGTCGATCTGGGCTCTGAATCACCGAATCCGCCGCGTCTTTGTTCCGGAATCGATGAGCTCGATCGTGTCTGTGGCGGCGGATTCGTCCCCGGTTCAGCCATTCTAGTCGGTGGTGATCCCGGAATCGGTAAATCCACCCTCCTCCTCCAGGCAATGGCCAAGTTGGCGAGTGACTCAGCGCGTGTGATTTACGTGTCGGGTGAGGAAGCTATTGATCAGGTGCGTCGACGCGCGAAACGGCTCGGACTCTCCGAGTCACCGATTGCTCTTGCCTCCGAAACGTCGCTCAACAGTATTCTTGACGGCCTTAAAAGCGAGCAGCCAAGCGTCGTCGTTATCGATTCTATTCAGACATTATGGAGCGACCAGCTCACAGCGGCTCCCGGGACCGTCGCACAGGTCCGGGCCTGTGCCCAGGAATTGGTTCGATTTGCTAAAAAGCGCAATTGTACAGTGTTGCTGGTGGGGCACGTCACCAAGGATGGGCAAATTGCCGGACCGCGCGTGGTCGAGCATATGGTCGATGCGGTCTTATATTTTGAGGGCGAACGATCTCACCAGTTTCGAATTTTGCGGGCCGTGAAAAACCGTTTCGGGCCGACTGACGAAATCGGCGTCTTTGAGATGGGCGATACTGGCTTGCGCCCGATCTCCAACCCCTCTGCCCTGTTTTTGGACGGTCGTGGTGATGCGGCGTCCGGTTCCGTCGTGTTTGCCGGCATGGAGGG